>Ga0105237_10006646_pt1 | contig 12782 bp, 15 predicted proteins | sample KBSC24metaG_FD_81520 | JGI IMG/M metagenome (GOLD analysis project Ga0105237, IMG submission 81520) | Corn rhizosphere microbial communities from Kellogg Biological Station, Michigan, USA - KBS C2-4 metaG | ecosystem: Host-associated > Plants > Roots > Rhizosphere > Soil | place: Michigan, USA...
ATCGTGAACCCCACTTCAACGGCTCAAAATATTTCGGTTGGATTCCGCAACAGTGGAGGGACCCTTATGGGTGATCATGCGCTGAGCGTACCCGCGGGAGGGCATAAGTCATTTATCTTGTCGACAGAATTTCCCGGGATTAAGAATCATGCGGGGTTGGCAGAATTCTATAGCCCGTCTGGTACCTTTTCGATGATCGCGCTTAGAGTCAACCCAACAAACGCGTTTACGGCCGCACCGGTGTATTTCCAGAGTGGAGCGCCTTTGATCAGCGCGAGTTCGGATCCAGGAAATCCCTACGATCCGGGTCCCACCGACCCGGGTAACCCCTATCCACCACCGTACTACTTACCACGAGTCGATCACTAAAAGGGGGGCTACTTCATCCATTCGCCGTCGTGCATGATCACCTCGGCCGAGTTGGTCGCGGCGTTGCGTAGCACCAGATCAGCAGGCTCGCCCACGGCGATCATAGAAGTGCTGGGCATGGGGGTCACGAGTTTGCCCATCCCTGAAGTTATTTGCGCTCCCTTGGGCACAGGCGTGGAAGCCTGAGGGCCTACCGCCTGGAACTTTCCGTCGCGTATCACGATGACGGAGTGCTCCAGGCGGGGCCGCTCATGGCCGGGATCGAGTTGCGCCCCCACGATGACCTTTACGGGAGAAGAGTCGGACGTCGCTCCGCAGGACGCCAGCAAACACATCATGGATAGGAGGATCGATCTGGTCATCCTAACAGTGCCTCCAGGGAGAGTGCGCGTAGGTCCGGCACCAGAATATCAGGGGAGTGCTCTGCCAGCTCTTCAGCCGATACCAAGCCTGTAGCCACGGCGATGGATCGCACGCCATTGGCCCGTGCGGCGCGAATATCGTTGGGATGATCGCCGATCAGAGCCACTCGGCTGGATTCGTCAGTCCAGCCCTGGCGGCGAGCATGGCGAACCGCGATGCGCACTAATCCCGCCCTGTCCGCTGCTAACTCTGCGAAAGCCCCAAAACGCAGGTAGCGCTTTAATCCTGCGCGCTCCATTTTCTTCCACCCGATGCGGGACAGATTGCCGGTGACCAGTCCCGCTGGAATCCCTTTCCGCCACAACCGGTAGAGCAACATTCGCGCGCCGGGGCAGACGCGGCGGCGAAGGTCGGGACAACTCCGCACGTAGAGACGCTGCGCCAGAGCCACTATTTCAGGCATGTGCCGCCGGATGATCGCTCGCGAAACCCCGGCGTTGGCGAGCATACACGCGAGAATGTCGCGATCGAGCATACCCTGCACGGGGACGCCATCGGTGGTGGTCTCAACGCCGGTAGCGCGGCGAACCGCCTCGATCAATGCCTGACGATGATGCGGACCAGCGCGGCGCAGCAAAGTTCCATCGATATCGAAAAGCACTAATGCTTGCTTGCGTTCCAATACATCATGATATCCGGCTGCTAGAATAACCTTGTCATGCAAGTGCTCCAAGCGGGGCGGCACAAGTTGCTGCTGTTGGAACTCGATCCGGAGTTCATCGAGAATATCGCGCGTCAGGCGGGCTTCGAGTTCAAGCTGGATGATCAGGAGCGGCGCGTGCTGCTGGAACTCTCGGCCGAAGACCGCCAGGCTCCGCTGCTGCTGTTCGATGCGGCCGATCCCGCCAACTTGGGATGGTTTTCGCGTTGCCAGTTCTATGTGGACGGCGTTTCGGGAACGGTGCTTCAAACGCCAATCCAGATCGCGAACCAGCACGACCGCGGCGGGCGCGCGTTGCCGAATGCCATCCGGCTCCAGATCAATAAGGAGCTTCCGGTGACCTTCCGGCTGCCCAATAAGGCGCCGGTCACCGAGCAGACCATTTATGCAGTGCTTTACAATGTCCTCAATGCCTTGTTGAATACCGGAGTGGGCGTGTGCGGAGGCGGCGTGGTGAAACCGCTAGCTGGCCGTACTGAGCCGCCTGGTTCTAGGAATTAGTGACACGTAATTAAGCCCCGGGGAATTATTAGCCGCCGATGGATGCGAACGAACGCGAATCAAGCCCTTCAGAAGAACACGATCCTCTCCGCGCATATGCCCTGCAGAATGCCGCGAAGGAAGCGACTAAGCCGGGCCCGCGATCATCGGTGGGTCCCTTTCTTGTTTCCGTGCTGGTCACAGCCGTAATTCTGGCGATCGCTTTCTACCTGTGGGGCCGCTAGCTGGAGTAAGTAAGATGGCTACCTTCGGCCTGATCGAATATAACGACGCGTCCTCCGAAGTGCGCGCCGTGTATGACGACATCATGGCCACGCGCAAGACCGGTTGGGTAAACAATTTCTGGAAAGCCCTGGCGCACGATCCTGCGGCGCTGAAGCGCACCTGGGAGACCGCCAAACAGGTGATGGGTTCTGGTGCTATCGACCCCCTCACAAAGGAAATGATCTACCTCGCGGTGAGCATGAGCAACCAGTGCGATTACTGCATCGCGTCGCATATTGCGGGTGCGCAATCCAAGGGCATGACGGACGAGCAGCTCAGGGAACTAATCGCCGTGATGGGTTTCGCCAATGCGAATAACCGGATCGCGGCGGGGTATCAGGTCGAAATCGACGAGCAATTCAAGACTTAAAAAAGGCGGCGGGCTGAACGCGCCGCCGCCTCCTCCGAATCGCGGATCTAGTTGCCCGCTTTGATGGAGTCCTTGCTGAGAATCTCCCAGGTGAAGTTGTCGCCGTGCTGCTGGGTAAAGAACAGGCGCCAGCCTTCCTGGAACGGCTTGGGAATTTTATAGCCAAGCAGGCCGTTGACGGTGGGGTTACCGTCGGAGAGATGCCAGCCGGTGATTTCGTTGTCGCCTTCATTGTTGAAGGTTCCGGTGAATCCCACGCCGCTGATGACGGTATCCAGAGTAGCCGAGGCGTCCCGGCCCTCGGCCAGAATGCAGATGGGTTGGGTGCCCGCATTCGCGTAGTTGATGTTGAGATCGAACAGCCAGGCGGAATCGAGAGCGTCGCGCTGGCCGTGCAGCGTGTCGCCGGCGTCCTCGACGAAAACGATGTGATCGGCGTCCCAGAAAGCGCAATTGTCAAAACCGGCGTGGACGGCGTCGGGAGCGTTGTAGACCAGTGAGAGCCGGCCGTGGTCGCCGTTTAAAACCAGCTTGAAGATCGCGCCGAAGCCGCCGTAGGTGGCTCCCGCCTGAGAGCGATTGTCGGTGTCGCCGGTTTCATCGAATACGAATTCGCCAAAATTGGAGCCCGGACGGAACTGGCCGTTCTCAGGACGCTTGAAAGGGGTGGCGTGGGCCGCCTTGGCCGCTGCAATAGCGTTAAAGGGGGCCGTTCCGTTGACCGCGGTGTCGTGAATGGTCACCCAGGTGGTGTCAAAGACGATCCCATACGTGTGTATATCTTTCACGTCTTGGGAAAGGATGTGCGCATCCGCACTGGCGAAGAAATCAGAATAAATAGGGCGGCTGGGGTCGGCATGGGAGGTCACTTGCAAGGCTTGCAGTTTGCCGCCCTTCTTGAGATCGGAGGGATCGACGGGAAGGAAACGGTAGATGTAGCTGTTAGGGCGCTTCGCGAAATTGTTGACGCTGCCGGCAGGGCCACCCACGTCTTCGACGATAATTAGCCGGCCCTGCGAATCGGACTGAATGCCTTCGTAGCCGCCCTGGCCGATGATCCCAGTAAGCGATTCGATCTTGGAGGGAACGTCGAGCGTGGCTTGCCAGACGCCGCCGCCGAGCGAGCCTTCCGACGTGAACAGCAGGCGCTGAGAGAAGGGGTGCCAAGTACTGCCGTCGATGTTCGGCAGAGACTGGCCGTTCACGTCCTGATCCGCCATTAGAGTGATGCGATGGGCGGCGTCGGCATCCAGATTGATGCGGGTAATGTAACCGTGAACGTTGTTGCCGGCGAGCCCCAGTTCGTGGCCCTGGAACAGGAAGTGGGTACCGTAGTCGTATAGGGGATCGGCTCCCGTCTGGCCCTTCAGGATCAGATAGGTATTCTTGTCGGGCTCGGTCTTAGTAGCTTCCGCGCGGCTGCCAGCCGTGGTGGGGATCATCGGCCCGTTATTGTCGTATCCGTAGAACGTCACCAAAGCGCTGGGATTCTCGAGCGCGTTGGAACCTTGCGCCACAATCGATTCAAAGAGTTCAGGAGAAAGGTTGTTAGGAGCGGCCATACCCGCGGTTCTATGATTCGCGGAAGGGACGTTGGTTGGCAAGTGGTCGGCTGCGAAGGCCGCAGCGGCCAGCAAGAATGGGAGCACGCGCGCACTGTAACGGAGTTGCATTCATACCTCTTGGGGAAAAGTGGATTTGACTTCAGCGCGAGTGTAACAACCGAGGATTTCTAGGCGATTGCAGAAGGATCAACTTCCGGCAACACGAGGAGGATGGCTTTAGACGAAGCCGATGGCCCGGCCGCCGACACCTACGCCGAACCACAACACCAATGAGAGCAGCGCGACCAGCCAGCCGAGCAGCATAGGGCGCTGGTCTTCGGCTTTGTGCGTGACCCAACGGAACAGCGTGAACTGGAAGACGATGGCCGGGAAGAGAACCGCCATCTTGAACTTAAATCCGTCGTTCACGAAACATTTCATCGCTTCCGACTGGAACAGCATGTAGCCCGTGGCCAGCATGGTGAGCATGCCCCAGGTCATGTACGGTTCCAGGTTCTTGGCCAGCACGGCGACAGGCTGCTTCTTCATGCCCAAGCCCAGCATTCGCAGATCTATGATGACAATCGCGCCGAACATCATCGTCAGCGCCAGAATGTGAATCGTTTCGATTACGGGAAAAGCCCAAATGGTGCCCGCTATCGCCTGGCCCAGCCAGCTTTTATCATTCCATTCGAAAAACCACTTGGAAGCTTGCCACATGCTCAGAAGTTATACGCGGTGGTGCGGCCAGCGATGATCACAATGCCCCAGCTGATCAGTGAGATCCAGCCCGCGAGTTTCGCGGCGCGCGGAGGATTTTCCGACCATTCCCATTCATGCATGTTGCGGTAGATTTTCGATGAGTGGAAGATCAGGACGTTCAGTCCGGCCAAAAACAAGAACAGCACTTTCAGACGGAACCAGATGCTGTTGTAGCACTTGACGGGCTCTGACCACAGCAGCAGCATCCCCGTGATGATCATCATCAGGAATCCCACCGTGATCCAGGGGATGAGCTGGTGAAAAACATCCGAGGCCGACTCTTTCTTGAAGATCAGCCCCATCATGCGGAGGTCGGAGATGGCAATGGTTCCAGCCGATACGCTGATGCCCAGCAGATGGCCGCCTTCAAGCAGAGGAAACGCAAGGATCGACTCGCGGATCGATATGCTTAACGACGTCTCTTGGACCCACTGAGCGATTTCAAGAAGAGACATGGAAAGAAACAACCTCTAGCACGTGGAGCATGCGGGCAACCTGTGTCCGGTCCGGCTTTTCAGAATACACAACCCGTTCGAGGCGTGTCAAATTTACTGCAAGCATCGCTTATGATAAGAGTTTCCTTGCATGCCCTCAGCGAAACCGATCGGCTACAAACAATCCGGTGTGAACATCGACGAAGCGGATCGCGCCGTCGCCTCCATCCGCAACATGGCCCGCAGCACCTTCAGCCCGGCGGTGCTCACCGATATCGGCAGTTTTGGTGGCGGGTATCTGTTGAAGGGCTACAAAGATCCAGTGCTGGTGTCGTCGGCCGATGGAGTCGGCACCAAGCTCAAGCTGGCCTTCATGACCGGCGAACATTCGACGGTCGGTGAAGACCTGGTTAACCATTTCGTGAACGATATCGCGGTGCAGGGAGCGATCCCCCTGTTTTTCCTGGATTACTTCGCGGTGGGCAAACTCGATGCCAAGATCGCGGCGCGGGTGGTATCCGGCATGGCGCGCGGCTGCCGCAATAACAAATGCGCGCTCATCGGAGGCGAAACCGCGGAAATGCCGGGTATGTACGCGCTGGGCGAATACGATCTGGCCGGGTTCATCGTAGGCGTGGTCGAGCGCAAGAAAATGCTCACCGGAAAGACGATTCGGGCCGGAGATGTCCTTATCGGACTACCGTCAACCGGTCTGCACACCAATGGCTACTCGCTCGCGCGGAAGCTGCTGTTCGAAGTCGCAGGTCATCGGGCTGACACGCGGATTGCAGAGCTCGGGGGCTCACTGGCACAGGAGTTGATGAAAGTTCATCGCAGCTACCTGAAGCCGTTGCGCGCGCTGCACGACGCTGGAATCCTCAAAGGCGCCGCGCACATTACTGGCGGAGGCATTACGGATAATACACCGCGCATTCTTCCCAAAGGTTTGGGCGTGCGCATCGACGTCGGCTCGTGGCCGGTGCTGCCCATGTTCCAGCTATTGCGCAAGATCGGAAAGATTCCCGAACAGGACTGGCGGCGGACCTTCAACCTCGGCATCGGCATGATCCTGGTGGTTTCCAAGCGCGATCTCCCTGAAGCCACCAAGATGCTCAGGAAACTGCGCGAGCGTTGGTATCAGATCGGCGAAGTAGTTCGCGGCGACGGAGTCAAGTACGCGTGAGTAAACGGCTCGGGATCCTGATTTCCGGGCGAGGGTCGAACTTTCTGGCGATCGCCGACGCGATCGCGCATCATGGCCTGGATGCCCAGATCGCCGTCGTAATTTCCAATCGTCCCGATGCACCCGGGATCCTCGCCGCTCAGGAGCGCGGCCTGAACGCGCTGGCCTTGCCGTCAAAGAGCCTGGACCGCGAAGCCTACGATCGCCAATTGACCGATGAGCTGCACAAAAACCGTGTGGATTTGGTCTGCCTGGCCGGATACATGCGAATCCTAAGCGGCCACTTCATTCGCGAGTTTCACCAGCGGATCCTGAATATCCATCCCTCGCTATTGCCGGCGTTCCCGGGGCTCGATGCCCAGCATCAGGCGTTGGAGCATGGCGTCAAGTTTTCCGGCTGCACAGTGCACTTTGTCGAAGAGGGGCTGGATTCCGGCCCCATCGTCTCCCAAGCGGTCGTGCCGGTGCTTGCTGACGACACCGCAGAATCGCTTTCCGCTCGGATTCTCAACGAAGAACATAGGATCTATCCGGAGGCGATCGGATTGGTGTTATCGGGACAATACCGGATAGAGGGACGGCGGGTGATCGTGAAGTGAGAATAGCCCGCACCAATCGACACTACTCCTCTTAAAGGGGGTTAGTGGACTAGTGCTACTGGCCCTCGCTTTTACGCATGACTACAGTCCACTACAGGCGGTGGTGTCCCCCGCAGAGCCCCTTGAGTATCGAATTCCCTCCCGAATTGTTGCATGACGTTAGGCTGGAGCCTGCTCAGCCGGTGCGCCGTTTCCCATTGCGATGGATCCCGCGTCTTAACCGGGTGGTGAATCAATCCAGTGGTCTACTGTTCGGCGTGCGGCATGAAGACGAAGTGCGCGTATTGGCTGCGCAGGCTGCCGACGGCTTGGCGCCGGTCGGTACATTCGTGTGCCGGGCGCGCGGCGAGGTGTTTCTCACAGATGACGACCTTGCGAATTTCGAAAAACATCAGGGCGTTCTCGCCTTAGTCGTCGCCGGGGGACGGGCGGGCTTTTTCGTACGCGAGCCTGACGGAAGGGTGCAAGCCATCCGCAGTCACGAGGAGTTCAGGGTCGCTGACGCCGCCTCGCGCCCGGTTCAAGGCGGGATCGACGCCGCCGTCGAACTGCCAAGCCCGTCTCCGGAGTGGTGGCGGGCTGCCCAAACATGGAAGCGCGCAGGCGCGTGCGCCGTGTTATTGGCGATTCCCGCGGCAGCATTCGCATACTTGCGGCCCCTCCTTCCCCAGCGTCCGATCGCACTGGCGATCCGGGAGGAGGCGGGCCAACTGGTGATCGGCTGGAACGCGGGTGCAATTACCGAAGGCAGCCGTCTGGTGATTCAGGATGGAAGCCAACGCACTGTTCTGATGCTTCCCGCCAATGCGTCCAGCGCTACTTACGGACGCCAAGGCAATGACGTCGAGGTACGCCTCTCGACGGACACCGGTATGGGAGGAGGCCACTGGGAGGCGGCACGCTTCGCGGGCAAGACTCCGCGTCCGGCAACGGCATGGAGCGTTCTCGAAGACAGGATCGGAGCGCTGACACTCGAAGCGCAGGAATTACGACGTTCGCTCGCGGCGGGGCAAACCCGTACCACGGAGTTGGGGGCGAAACTAGCGGCGGCTATACGAGAACCGTAAAGGCATTCTCGGCCCGCTGCACGGGTCTGTACAGGGTGTCGCGTTCCACTGGCTCGCGTCCTGCTTCGGTGATCAAGCGCATCAGTTCGCCGCGCCGCAGGTTTTGACTTGTGGTCGCGCCGGCGTCGTGATAGATGCGCTCTTCGACCAGGGTCCCATCGAGATCGTCCGCGCCGAAGCGCTGCGCGATCTGGGCGATCCGCGGCGTCATCATCACCCAGTAGGCCTTGATGTGCGGGATATTATCCAGCATCAGGCGCGACACGGCGATCTCGCGGATATCGTCGAACCCAGTGGTTTTTGAAATGTGATCAAGCGCGGTATTGTCGGGATGGAACGCCAGCGGGATAAATGTCTGGAACCCCTGCGTTTCATCCTGCAGCTCGCGCAACCGGAGTAGGTGATCCAGGCGGTCTTCCGCAGTCTCGATGTGCCCGTATAGCATGGTGCAGTTAGAATGCAGGCCCATCTGATGCGCGATGCGCGCCGTATCGATCCACTGCTGGCCGGTCAGCTTGTGATCGCAAATGATGCGGCGCACGCGATCGTGAAAAATTTCGGCGCCGCCGCCGGGCAGGGAATCCATGCCGGCGTCTTTTAGCCGCTGGAGCACTTCTCGTTCGCTAATCTTGCCGCGCTGCGCAAAATAGCCGATCTCGACCATGGTGAACGCTTTCAGGTGCACTTGCGGAAAGCGCTGCTTCAGGCCACGAAGCATCTGGCAGTACCAATCCAGAGTCAGTTCGGGATGCAGGCCGCCCACAATATGGAATTCCGTGACCGCTTCGCTGTAGCCCTCGCCCGCTTTGTGCCAGATCTCCTCCAGCGACATCGTGTACGCCTTGGGATCGCGCTTCTGCTTGCCGAATGCACACAGCTTGCAACTGGCGACGCACACATCGGTCGGGTTAATGTGGCGGTTCACGTTGAAAAACGTTTGATTGCCGTGGATGCGCTCGCGGACTTGGTTCGCCATCCAGCCGACCCCCAGGAGATCCGGGGTGCGGTAAATGGTCAAGCCGTCCTGGTAGGACAAGCGTTCGCCGGCATCAACCTTGCCGCGGACGGCTTCGAGGCGGCGGTCTTCAAAGACGGGGGTCATTTTAGGTTAAAAAGATGTCCGTGGCCCAGAATACAAAGAATATCACGCTGACATAGCCGTTCATGGTGAAGAACGCCGCATCGATGCGGGATAGGTCGTTCGCACGCACCAAGCGGTGTTCCCATAGCAGAAGCCCCGCCACGGCGACGATCCCGGCGCCGGCCGTCAGCCCCAGTCCGAAAGCCCGGATCAGGGCTATCAGGCACAGGAGCATCCCCAGGTGCAGCAGGCGGGCGAACCACAGCGCTCCCGAGATGCCCATCCGCCGCGGGATGCTATACAGTCCCGACTGCACATCGAAGGCGTAATCCTGGCAGGCGTAGATGATGTCGAATCCAGCGGTCCACAGCGTGACCGCGGCAGTCAGCCAGAGGATTCTCGCATCGAGCGATCCGCGCATCGCGATCCAGGCGGCGGCCGGAGCGATGCCCAAGGAAAATCCCAGCACCAGATGCGCCAGAGAGGTGAAGCGCTTGGTGAGGGAGTAAAACATTACGATTCCCAGTGCCAAGGGCGCGAGCTTCAGGCACAAGGAATTCAATCCAGCCGCGGCCAGGAAAAATACTATGGCCCAGAACACAATGAAACCCCAGGCGAACCTCCGCGAGAGCAGTCCAGCGGGAAGATGACGTGCCTTAGTGCGGGGATTGCGCGAATCGATGTCGGCGTCCAGGACGCGATTGAACGCCATTGCGACAGATCGAGCGGCGACCATGGCCAGGACGATCCATGCCAGCTTGGCCCACAGCAGTTCGCGCGGGAACCCCGCGTCGCGCCAAGCGAGCAGCGCTCCGGTGAGTGCGAAGGGCAGGGCGAAGACCGAGTGCTCGAACTTGATCATTTCGAGCGTGAGGCGAATTCGCTTAAGAAACTTGGGCAATCAGCTACTATTCTAGTGTGATGAAGCGACTGGCCGCGTTCGCGCCGGCCCTTTTGTTCCTGTACGCCTGCGGTTCGAAGCCCTCCGACGTCGACGGTCTGAACACCACGGAGATTGCATTTCCCAATGGCAAGACGGTGGTCGCCGAGACCATGCTGCGGGACATCGACCAGGCGCGCGGTATGATGTTCCGCGATTCGCTAGCCAAGGATCGCGGCATGCTGTTCGTGCATCCCAAGGAGGCGAATGTTCCCTACTGGATGTACCAGGTCCGCATTCCTCTGGACATTATCTGGCTGGATCAGCAGCGGCGCATTGTCGAAATCGCGGCCAACACCCCGGCGTGCACATCCAAGTCGTCGCGAGACTGCCCCAGCTATGGCGGGCATCAGAAGGCTCGCTATGTGCTCGAACTCGCGGGGGGCGGAGCGGCGATCTATGGTCTCAAGGTTGGAGATACGTTGAGTTTTTAGTCCGCGTTCATTTCCGTTTATTCGCGGCTGTCACTCGGGCCGCCAGGTACTCACGGATCGCGCTATCCAGCGAAGGCATCAGCGCGATTCCCAGCGCTTCGATTCCCGCATTGCTCAACGCCGAGTACTTGGGCCGTCGCGCGGGCGTGCGAAATTCACGCTCGTTGGTGGGCTTGAGCGGTGGATTCAAACCTGCGGCCTCAAAAATCTTGGCCGCCCAGTCAAACCAGGAGATCGGCGTGCCGCCGCCAATATGGAAAATCCCATGTGCACTGCGTTCCACCAGGTCCGCAGTTCGTGCCGCCAGCGCCGGCGCGTAGGTGGGCGAGGCGACGTGATCCTCCACCACGCGTATGGGGGTGCTTTGGGCTGCCAACCGCAACATGAGCTCCACAAAGTTGCCCCGCGCAGTATCCATTCCGCCCGGTCCGAAAACACCGGAGGTGCGGACAATCAGCGGACCATCCAAATATGCCCGCGCGTACAGCTCGCCCGCGAGCTTCGATACCGCGTAGGCGCCCACAGGCCGCGTCGGATCTTCTTCGCGATACGCCCGGCCAGCTTGGCCGTCGAAGACGTAATCGGTGGAGAAATGCACCAGTTGCGCATCGGTATTGCGGCAGGCGATCGCCAGATTACGCACCGCCAGCGCGTTCACCTGGAACGCAGCCAGCGGCTCCGTCTCGGCCAAATCCACTTGGTTATAGGCGGCGGCGTTGATGACCACGGCTGGGTCGACACCGGCGATAGTTCGCTCCACCGCCGCAGCGTCCGTAATATCCACCAGGGAACGGTCGAAACAGGCGACTTCGTAACCGCGCGCAGTGAACTCGGATTTCAGCTCGACGCCCAGTTGTCCACGACTGCCAAACAGCGCGACTCTTTTCACGCTATCGCCACGGACTCATCGCCAATTCAGCGCCGCCCACAACAGCAGGCCGACCGCTCCGGGCAGCAGCAGCTCCGGCCAGTTACGGCGCAGGAAGCGGGCTAGGGGGCGTGCAGTCTTAGGCGCAGTCTCCTCGCCTTGGGTGGGAGTCATGGATGCCGCCAGCCGCGTGCGAAGCGCCGAGGGCAAGCCCTGCAAGGCGCGCAGGATTTCCTTGCGGCCGCGCCGATCGGCGATCAGAATCGTGGCGGAATTAAAGCCGTTAGTGGATTCCTCCAGCTCTTTTCGCAGACGCTGGGGGATTTCGCTGACTGAACGGTACACGCGAGTGCGCCCGCCCTTAGCGATGAAGATGGTGGAGGTTTTTACGGTCACTCGGTGCATTGCCGTTTCTCCCGGCCGCTCAATTCTCCGCCGGAATCGCCTTGGCGACCCGTTCCATGGGGCCGGCTGTCTTAGCCGGTACACGGGCCATAGAATCTAGCGCGGCATTCTTCAGCGTCACTTCGATAAATCCTAGGGCAGCCTTCGAAAGAGCCTTGTCCTTCCTATAGATTAACGCAAGCTGCCGCACCATCGGGTCGGGACCCAGAGAAATCGCGGCTAATTTTCCCGAAGCAACTTCATCGCGGCAGTGGGTTCCCGCCAGGAAACTGATCCCCAATCCGGCCAGGACAAAGCGCTTGATCATTTCGGTGGAATCCAGCTCCATCGATGAGTTAATGTCATCTTCCACCGGCTCGAGCCACACGGAGAGCCGCCGCCGCGTGGTGCCGGTCTTGGGCATCAGCAATGGAAATCCTACCAGATCAGTGGGAAGGATCTCCGGTCTGCGGGCCAACGGATGATTTGCGGGCATCAGCGCCTTAATTTCGTCCGAGTGAATCTTGACCACCTGCAAGCGCTTCTCGGCCACCGGCAACTGGGTGATGCCGAAATCGGCCTGGTTATCGAGCACCGCCTCCACCACGCGCGCGCCGTAGGAGCGGTCCACTTGGATCTGGACGTTCGGGAACTGCTTTTTGAACTCCGAGAACACCAGTGGAAGCACGTAAATACAGGTGGCCTCATTGGCCGCGATGAGCAATTCACCTCGCGGCACGCGCTCCAGTTCATTGATCAAGTCCTGGGCGCGGCGGCGCAGCCCGAGGATTTGCTCAGCGAAGTCGGCGAAAATGTGCCCGGCGGGCGTAATGGCGATTTTGGTTCCCAGACGCTCAAAAAGCGGAGCATTCAACTCCTGCTCCAACTGTCGAACTTG
>Ga0105237_10006648_pt1 | contig 12780 bp, 13 predicted proteins | sample KBSC24metaG_FD_81520 | JGI IMG/M metagenome (GOLD analysis project Ga0105237, IMG submission 81520) | Corn rhizosphere microbial communities from Kellogg Biological Station, Michigan, USA - KBS C2-4 metaG | ecosystem: Host-associated > Plants > Roots > Rhizosphere > Soil | place: Michigan, USA...
GGCCCGTTATGCCCGTGGAAGCAGCGGGCATTGGGGAACATGCCCTTGTTGCGCAGGATGTCGATGAAGACCCGGTAGCGGCCCTCGGCGTGGAGTCGATCGATCGCCTGGGCAAAAACGCGCTGATAATCCAAAGCCGCCACCTCAATCCCGCGTCCGGTCTCGGGCCGGCTCGATAGCCGGTCATGCCCGAAAATTCCAGCCACACCTAGGGGGGAATTGCGATGGGACAAATCGCCCCAGTCTATGAATGGGCTGCGAACCCAATGCGTTTGCGTCACACCAACCGATTGGCGTCACCCCAGCGAAGGCTGGGGTCTCGGGCGGTATGCGCGGCGCCTGCCCCAGAGAGATCCCAGCTTTCGCTGGGATGACGGGGAGGGTTTAGAGGCGCTCGATTCGGGACAGGCCGCGCGCAGCCAGCGCCGGGCGCAGAGGCTCCGCGTCCATGTCCGACGTGAACACCGCCGTGCCTTCCGTCGCGGTCTCCGGCCACGGCTGGCCTTCGGTGAGATGGGCGACGCGGCGCGCGATCCCCTCCGCCCCGTCCACGAAGGTGACGGGATGCGGGCAGGCGGCGGCGAGCTGCCCGGTCACCAGCGGGAAGTGCGTGCAGGCGAGCACCACCGTGTCGATCCGGTCGCCGCCGGGCAGGCCGAACAGGCCGTCCATCACCCGCCTGTAATCGGCCGGATCGCCGGGATCGCCGCGCAGCGCCGCCTCGGCCAGCTCGACCAGCCGCGCGGAGCCATGGCGCAGCACGGCGCAATCGCTCGCGAACTCTGCCGCGAGGCGATCGACATACGGCTGGCGGACGGTGGCGTCGGTGCCCAGCACGCCGATCGCGCGATTCCGCGAGGCGAGCGCGGCCGGCTTGATCGCCGGCACGGTGCCGACGATCGGCAGGTCCAGCGCCGCGCGCACCGCCGCCAGCGCGATGGTCGACGCGGTGTTGCAGGCGATCACGATCAGCCGCGGCCGATAGCGCTCGACCAGCCGCCCGAGCAGAGCGGGCACGCGCGCGGCGATCTCCGTCTCGCTCTTGGTGCCGTAGGGGAAGCCGCCCGAATCCGCGACATAGACGATCGGCGCGGTGGGCAGCCGGCGGCGGATCGCATCCAGCACGGAGAGCCCGCCGACACCGGAATCGAAGACCAGCAGGGGGCGATCGGCATCCATGGGGAGGGGGATTTAGGCGGTGGGGATGGGGGTGGCAACCGGCCTGACGCCTCCCGATATCCCATGTTCCGTTCGCACTGAGCTTGTCGAAGTGCCGTCCTTCTTCCGCCCAGCGGAAGAAAGGAAGGACAGGGTTTCGACAGGCTCAGCCCGAACGGAGCGGGGTCGAGGCGAACGCCCTTCCTCAATCCAGATTGTTGCGCTGGCGGCATCAGTCCCTATGCTTAGACGGGTCCACGGAGAGCGTCCTTGATTGCTACGAACTGGCTGGTGCTGGGCGCGGCTGCCCTGATCGGCTACCTGCTGGGATCGATCCCCTTCGGCCTGCTGGTCACCCGTGCCGGCGGCGCGCAGGATCCGCGCACCATCGGATCGGGCAATATCGGCGCCACCAACGTGCTGCGCACCGGCCGCAAGGAACTGGCGATCCTCACCCTGCTGCTCGATGCCGCCAAGGGCGCGGTGGCGGTGGTGCTGGTCAATCATGTCTGGCCCGATCCGGTGCCGCCGTCGCTGCCGGCGATCGTGGCGGGCGCCTTCGCCTTCGTCGGCCACGTCTATCCCGTCTGGCTGCGCTTCAAGGGCGGCAAGGGCGTGGCGACCTTCCTGGGCATCGCGCTGGCGCTCTACTGGCCGTGCGGCGTGGCCTTCGCGGTGATCTGGCTGCTCGCCTTCTTCCTGACCCGGCACAGCTCGGTCGGCGGCATGACGGCGGCGATCGCGACGCCGGTGAGCGCCGCCCTGATCTCGCCCGACCGGTCCGACCTGACCCTGACCTTCCTGCTGCTGGCGCTGATCGTGCTGTGGAAGCACCGCGCCAATGTCGAGCGATTGCTGGACGGCACCGAGCCCCGCTTCGGCAGCAAGGGCTGAACCCATGCATGGGGGGATCGACGTCGTTGATCCCGCCGCGGAGGGGCTCGGCACCGCGCCGCGCGTCGATCGCGAGGATCGGATCGCGCGCCTTCGCCTGATGCGCACGCCGAGCGTCGGCCCGGTGACCTATGGCCAGCTCCTCGCCCGCTTCGGCACGGCCGCCGCCGCGCTGGAGGCGATCCCCGATCTGGCGCGCCGGGGCGGGGGCAAGCCGCCCGTCGTGCCGCTCCCCGGCGCGATCGAGCGCGAGGTGGAGGCGGTGGAGGCCGTCGGCGCCCGCTATCTGTTCCTCGGCCTGTCGGGTTATCCGGCCATGCTCGCCGCGATTCCGACGGCGCCGCCGGCCCTGATCGTGCGGGGCCGGCGCGCATTGCTGGACCGGCCGGTGGTGGGGATGGTGGGCGCGCGCAACGCCTCCGCCTCGGCGTGCCGCTTCGCGCGCGGCATCGCGGCGGACCTCGGCGCGCAGGGCGTCTCCGTCGCCTCGGGGCTGGCGCGGGGCATCGATACGGCGGCGCACCAGGGATCGATCGAGGCCGGCACCGTCGCGGTGATCGCGGGCGGGATCGACGTCGCCTATCCGCCCGAAAATGCCGCCTTGCAGGAGCGGATCGCGAGCGAGGGCCTGCTGATCGCCGAGCAGCCGCCCGGCATCGAGCCGCGCGCCCGCCACTTCCCCTATCGCAACCGGATCATCGCCGGCCTCGCCCAGGCGGTGCTGGTGGTGGAGGCGGCGCCCAAGTCCGGCTCGCTGATCACGGCGCGCTATGCCGGAGATTATGGGCGCGAGGTGCTGGCGGTGCCGGGTTCGCCGCTCGATCCGCGCGCGCAGGGTTGCAACCTGCTGATCCGCGAGGGCGCCACCCTGATCCAGACCGCCGAGGACGTGCTGGAGATGCTCCGCCCGATCGACCCCCGCATGGTGAGCGAGCCGGCCTCTCCCTACGCCGCGCCGGTGCATGGCGATGCGGAGGAGGGGGATCGCGACGCCGTGACGGCATTGCTCGGCCCGGTGCCGACGCCGGTGGACGAGATCGTCCGCCAGTCGGGCCGCGCGCCCGCGATCGTGCAGACCGTGCTGCTGGAGCTGGAGCTCGCCAGCCGGCTGGAACGGCATGCCGGTGGCCAGGTGAGTTTGATCTGACCACCCGCTTCCTTCGTCACCCCGGCGAAAGCGGGGGTCTTTCCGGGGCGGCGCCGCGCGTCACCCGATCGAGATCCCGGCTTTCGCCGGGATGACGAAAATCGTGTCCGCCTTCCGCCTTCGGCGCGACGTCATTAGGACAGGGCATCGAATCGGAAGGCGGTATCCATGGGCCCGTGGGGCGCACTCATCTTCGCGATCTTCGCCACGGCCTTCTTCATGGCCGGCCTCGCGCCGACCGTGGGGCCGGCCAGCCCGATCCTGCTGCTCGGCTTCGTGCTGGCCGCGCCGGTGGTGATCCGTGCGATCCAGCGCATCGTGCGGCCCGATCCGCCCGGCGGCATCCGCACCGGCCGCGTCATCATGTGGTCCACCATGGCGGAGGCCGCGGCGATCCTGCTGGTGGTCAACGTCTTCCGCAACGCCGGGCTGGCCGACGTTGTGCTGCCCGGCATCGCGGCGGTGGTGTCGCTCCACTTCATCCCCATCGGCCTCGCCGCGAACCTGCGCCGTTTCCAGGCGCTCACCATCGCGATGATGGCCTGTGCGGTCGCGGGCTTCGCGATCCGGGGGACGACGGGCACGATGGTGACCGGCCTCGGCGCCGCGCTGACCCTGTGGCTCGGCGGCATTTTCGCTTTGCAGAGGCCGACCTACGGATGATCCCCGCCCGCCTGCTGCCGATCCTGCTGCTGATCGGCTCCAACCTGTTCATGACCACGGCCTGGTATGGCCACCTGAAATTCAAGGACAAGCCGCTGTGGCTGGTGATCGTGGCGAGCTGGTGCATCGCCTTCGTCGAATATTGCCTGGCGGTGCCGGCCAACCGCTACGGGTCGGACGTCTATTCCACCGCCCAGCTGAAGGCGATGCAGGAGGTCATCACGCTGACGATCTTCTGCGGCTTCTCGGTGGTCGTGCTGGGGCAGAAGGTGACGGCGAACCAGCTGATCGGCTTCGCCCTGATCGCGGCCGGCGCCTTCTTCCTGTTCCGCGGTGGACCATCCCACGCTTGACGCGGGGCATCAAGCATCCCCAACTCGTACGCGTACACGTAAGGACAATCCCGGCATCATGAAGCTCGTCGTCGTCGAATCCCCCGCCAAGGCCAAGACCATCGAGAAATATCTCGGGCCCGGCTACAAGGTGCTGGCCTCCTATGGTCATGTCCGCGATCTGCCCGCCAAGGACGGATCGGTGAATCCCGACGAGGGGTTCGCGATGGAGTGGGAGAGCTATCCCGACAAGGCGAAGCAGCTGAAGGCCATCGCCGACAACGCCAAGGGCGCCGACGCGCTGATCCTCGCCACCGACCCCGATCGCGAGGGCGAGGCGATTTCGTGGCATGTGCAGGAGGTGCTGGCCAAGCGCCGCGCGCTGCCCAAGGACACCAAGCGCGTCACCTTCAACGCGATCACCAAGCCGGCCGTGCTCAAGGCGATGGCCGAGCCGCGCGACCTCGACGAGGATCTGATCGACGCCTATCGGGCGCGCCGCGCGCTCGACTATCTGGTCGGCTTCACGCTGTCGCCGGTGCTCTGGCGCAAGCTGCCGGGCGCCAAGTCGGCGGGCCGCGTCCAGTCCGTGGCGCTCCGCCTGGTGGTGGACCGCGAGCGCGAGATCGAGGCGTTCCGCGCCCAGGAATATTGGTCCGTCACCGCCGACATGGAGCAGGACGGCGTGCCCTTCCTGTCGCGGCTGGTGAAGTGGAAGGGCGAGAAGATCGACCGGCTGACCATCGGCCAGGAAGGCGACGCGCTCGCCGCCAAGGCCGATGTCGAGGCGGCGCGGCTGTCGGTCGTCTCGGTCGAGACCAAGCCGGTCACCCGCAATCCGTCGCCGCCCTTCACCACCTCGACGCTGCAGCAGGAGGCGGCGCGCAAGCTCGGCTTCTCGGCCAGCCACACGATGCGGGTGGCGCAGAATCTCTACGAGGACGGCCTGATCACCTACATGCGGACCGATGGCGTGCAGATGGACGAAAGCGCCATCTCGGCGGTGCGGAAGGCCATCGCCGAACGCTATGACGGCGGCTACGTGCCGGACAAGCCGCGCCACTACCAGGCGAAGGCCAAGAATGCGCAGGAGGCCCACGAGGCGATCCGGCCGACCGATTTCAGCCGCGACCGCGCCGGATCGGGCGATCATGCGCGGCTCTACGACCTGATCTTCAAGCGGGCGATGGCCAGCCAGATGGCGTCCGCCCGGATGGAGCGCACCACCGTCGACTTCGCCGACGGCACCGGCCAGCTCGGCCTGCGCGCGACCGGGCAGGTGGTGCTCTTCCCCGGCTACCTCGCCGTCTACGAGGAAGGCCGCGACGATGAGGGCGACGAGGATTCGCGCCGCCTGCCGCGCTTGAAGGAGGGCGATGCGCCGGCGGTGAAGGCGGTGAAGGCCGAGCAGCATTTCACCCAGCCGCCGCCGCGCTATTCGGAGGCCAGCCTCGTCAAGAAGATGGAGGAACTGGGGATCGGCCGCCCGTCGACCTACGCCTCGATCCTCCAGACGATCAAGGACCGCAACTATGTCCGCATCGAGAAGAACCGCTTCCATGCCGAGGAGAGCGGGCGGCTGGTGACGGCCTTCCTGGAGCGCTTCTTCGAGAAATATGTGAGCTTCGATTTCACCGCCGGCCTGGAGGAGGAGCTGGACGACATTTCCGGCGGCCGCGCCCAGTGGCAGGCGGTGCTGGAGGCCTTCTGGAAGGACTTCAAGCCCAAGACCGCCGAGGTGATGGAGCAGAAGCCGTCCGAGGTGACGGCGGAGCTGGACAAGTTCCTGGCGCCGTTCCTGTTTCCCGAGAAAGCGGACGGCAGCGATCCGCGCCTGTGCCCGAATTGCGGGCAGGGCCAGCTGGCGCTGCGGGGTGGCCGGTTCGGGGCGTTCATTGCCTGCTCCAACTATCCCGAGTGCAAATATACCCGCCGCTTCGCGCAGGCCGGCGCCGCCAATGACGGCGCCGACACCGGGCCGGAGACGCTGGGCACCGATCCCGAGACGGGCCTGCCGGTCGAGCGCAAGGCGGGGCGGTTCGGCCCCTATATCCAGCTCGGCGAGGGCAAGGAGGCCAAGCGCGCCTCCATCCCCAAGGATGCCGGGGAGCTGACGCTGGAACTGGCGCTCAAATTGCTGGCGCTGCCGCGCACGATCGGCGCGCATCCCGAGACGGGCAAGGACATCACCGCGTCGATCGGGCGGTATGGGCCCTATCTCGCGCATGACGGCAAATATGCGCGCCTCTCCTCGACCATGGACGTGTTCGAGACGGGCATGAACGCCGCGGTGGTGAAGCTGGCGGAAGCGGCGGCCGGCGGCGGCCGTCGCCAGGGCGCCTCGCGCGAGCCGATCGCGGTGCTCGGCGCGAACCCGGACGGGGCCGAGGTGAAGGTGATGGAGGGCCGCTTCGGCCCCTATGTCACCGACGGCACCACCAACGCGACCCTGCCCAAGGCCAAGGACCCCAAGGCGCTGACGCTGGACGAGGCGCTGGTGCTGCTGGCCGAGCGCGCCGCCAAGGGCCCGGCGAAGGGCAAGAAGCCGGTGCGCAAGGCGGCGGCTCCGAAGAAGGCGGCCGCCGCGAAGAAACCGGCGGCGAAGAAGGCGGCCACGAAGCAGGAGGCATGATCTCCCCTCCCTTTCAGGGAGGGGCTCAGAAAGAGGAAGCGCGGTCAGCGCCTCACCGGCCCCGCGCGTAGTCCGCGATCTTGCGATCCGTATTCCACTGGCTCAGCGCATAGACCGCCCAGATCGCGGCGGGCAGCCAGCCGATCAGGGTGATCTGCAGGATCAGGCAGATGATGCCGGCCAGCGGTCGCCCGATGGTGAAGAACAGCAGAAACGGTAGCAATATGGCGATGATCAGTCGCATGGCGGCCCTCCGATTGGGGCTCGCAGGCTAATGCAGGCGCCCGCGATGTCGAGGGCGAACTTGGCGTGAGCAAGTGTTCGAGTTGTAAACGGTCGCATCCCTTTTGACGGGGAGCGGCGAACCAAGGCGGCGGCTTCTCTTATCCTCCCCCGCCAGGGGGAGGTGGCACGCGAAGCGTGACGGAGGGGGAGGACGGCGGAGTTTCATCGGAGAGCGCACCGCCGTCCGCCCCCTCCGACGCCCTGCGGGCGCCACCTCCCCCTGGCGGGGGAGGATCAGTTCGCCGACGGCTCTTACACCGCCACCAGCCGGTCCTCGCCCAGATCCCGCAGCAGGCTCACCGGCCCGCCATAGGCCATGCGCGCGTCGAGCCCGTCCGCCGTGAGACCCGTCAGCGCCAGCCCGCTCTGGCAGGCGATCGCCTCGACGCCCAGCGCCAGCGTCTCCTCGAACAGCTCCGCCAGCGTCGGCAGCCCGGCACAGGCATAATCCGGATCGTGGGCATCGCGCATCGGCAGCACCAGCGCCGCCACCGCCTCGCCCTGCGCGAACAGCCGCGCCCGGCCGCCCAGCGCCGCGTTCGCCGCCGCCAGCTCCAGCCCGGCGCGCAGCCCGGAAGGCCGCGTCACCACCACCGTCAGGCCGCGCACTGGCATCCCGGATCCTTGGGCAGCGCGATGGTGCGGAAGCGGAAGGCGAGGGCGTCGACCAGCAGCAGCTGGCCCGCCGTCTCCGCGCCGAAGGGCACGATCTGGCGCACCGCCTCGATCGCGGCGAGGCTGCCCAGCACCCCGGTCAGCGCGCCGAGCACGCCCTGGTCGGCACAGCTCACGTCCGGCCGGTCGGGATCGTCGCCGACCAGGCAGCGATAGCAGGGCCGCCCGTCCTCCCAGCCGCGATAGACGGCGAGCTGGCCCTCGAACTGGCCGACCGCTGCCGACACCAGGGGCACCCGCGCCGCCGTGCAGGCGTCCGCCACGATCAGGCGGGTGGCGAAATTGTCGGTGCCGTCCACCACGACGTCGACGCCGTCGAGCAGGCGCGCGGCGCTCTCCGCATCGAGCCGCCGGTCGACCGGCAGGAAGCGCACGTCCGGATTCATCCGCTGCACGGCATTCGCGGCGGCGACGACCTTCTTGGCGCCGACGTCGCGCGTCGCGAACAGGGTCTGGCGCTGGAGATTGGAGAGCGCGACGACATCGTCGTCCACCACCGTCAGCTTCCCCACGCCGGCCGCGGCGCAATATTGGATCACCGGCGATCCGATCCCGCCCGCGCCGACGATCAGCGCATGGGCGTTGAGCAGCCGCGTCTGCCCGCCGCCGCCAATCTCCTTGAGGACGATGTGGCGGGCATAGCGATCGAGCTGGGCGTCGGTGAGGATCATGCGCACTCCCCCCTCCCTGAAAGGGAGGGGTCGGGGGTGGGTGGAGGCGCGCAATACGGCAGCGGTCGCGCGCTAGGTTGCCGTATCACCAAGCCTCCACCCACCCCCAGCCCCTCCCTTTCAGGGAGGGGAGATGATCTCGCACTCATCGTCACGGCAGCGAATGGCGCCCCGTCGAGCCGAAGCCGCCGGCGCCGCGCGCCGTCTCGTCCAGCGTCTCGACCTCCAGGAACCGCGCGGCGGTCACCTCGGCGGGCACCAGCTGCGCGACGCGCTCGCCGCGCTTCACCTCGAACGGCTCGGCACCGAGATTGGCGAGGATCACCTTCACCTCGCCGCGATAATCGGCATCGATCGTGCCCGGCGTGTTGAGGCAGGTGACGCCATGCTTGAGCGCGAGGCCCGAGCGCGGGCGGACCTGGATCTCGTAGCCCGCCGGGATCGCCACCGCGAAGCCGGTCGCCACCGCATGGCGGTCGCCCGGCCCGAGCACGATGTCCTCGGCCGAGACGATGTCGAGCCCCGCCGCGCCGGTGGTGGCGTAAGCGGGGGCGGGGAGGCCCTCGCCATGGGGCAGGCGCTTGAGCTGGATCTCGATCATGGCAATTACCTCGTCATCCCAGCGAAAGCTGGGATCTCAGTGGGGCGGGCGCGGCGGTTCCCCGCACGAGACCCCAGCTTTCGCTGGGGTGACGAACGGAGATGAAGGTCACGCCAGCGCCTCGGCGATCCGCGCGGCGAGCTGCTCCGCCACCGCGCTCTTGGGCAGGTTCGGCCAATCCTCGACGCCATCCCTGGTGACGAGGTGGACGCTGTTGCGGTCCCCGCCCATCACGTCGCCCGAAACGTCGTTGGCGACGATCCAGTCGCAGCCCTTCGACTGGAGCTTGGCCTGCGCATAGGCGACCACGTCGTTGGTCTCGGCCGCGAAGCCCACGACGAGGCGCGGGCGTTTCGCCGAGCGGGAGAGGCCCGCGAGGATATCCGGATTCTGGACCAGCCGGAGCGCGGGGGTGGCGCCGTCCGGCTGCTTCTTGATCTTCTGCGCCGCCGCATCGACGTGCCAGTCGGCCACCGCGGCGACCATGATCGCGGCATCGGCGGGCAAGGCGCGTTCCACGGCGGCCTGCATCTCGCGCGCGCTCTCGACATCGACGCGCTTCACCGCCGGCGGGGTGGGTAGGGCGACCGGGCCGGCGATCAGCGTCACCTCGGCGCCGAGCCGCGCCAGCGCCTCGGCGATGGCGAAGCCCTGCTTGCCCGACGAGCGGTTGGCGATGTAGCGCACCGGGTCGATCGGCTCATGGGTGGGCCCGGCGGTGACGACGATCTTCCTGCCGGTGAGGGCGCCGGAATAGCTGGGATTGGAGGCCGGCGCGGGCGATACGCCGAGCAATCGGGCCGGGACCGGGCGCCGCAGCGCATCCTCGATCGCGGCGACGATCGCGGCCGGCTCGGGCAGGCGGCCGGGGCCGAACTCGCCGCAGGCCATCATGCCTTCGTCCGGCTCCATCACGATCACGTCATCGGCGCGCAGCTGGGCGACGTTGCGCTGCGTCGCCGGGTGCAGCCACATCCGCACGTTCATGGCGGGCGCGCACAGCACCGGCTTGTCGGTGGCGAGCAGCAGGGTCGTCGCCAGATCGTCGCAAAGGCCCGCCGCCATGCGCGCCATCAGATTGGCGGTGGCGGGGCAGACCACGACGAGATCGGCCTCCCGGCTGAGCTCGATATGGCCCATCTCCACCTCGTCCTTCAGCTCGAACAGCGCGGTGTGGACCGGCTGCTCGGAGAGGGCGGCGAGGGTGAGGGGCGTGATGAACTCGGCCCCGGCCTCGGTCAGCACGCAGCGGACGGTGTGGCCGCGCTTGCGCAGTGTCCGCAGCACTTCGCAGGCCTTGTAGGCCGCGATGCCGCCGCCGACGATCAGGAGGATGCGTTTGGGGGTCACGAAGGATCACATGGCGCGGCTGAGAGGCGAAGTCGAGAGCAATACTCCCCTCCCTGGAAGGGAGGGGGCGGGGGTGGGTGGAGGCACGCGATACGGTGGTCTCATATCACCACTGATCCGTATCGCGCGCCAAGACCCACCCCCAACCCCTCCCTTCCAGGGAGGGGAGCGATTACCGCGCCCGCCGCCGCTTGCGCAGCATCAGGATCGACCAGTCGCCATTCACGATCCTGTCCGCCAGCCGCAGCCCCTCGCGGCGATAGGCGGCGGCCACTGCGTCTGCCTGCGTGTTCAGCAGCCCGGCGAGGATCAGCGTGCCGCCCTGCGCCAGCGTCTCCGAGATGGTCGGCGCGAGCTCGATCAGCGGCTGGGCGAGGATGTTGGCGATCACCAGATCGAACGGCGCCAGCTCGCGATAGAGCGGGTGGTCGACGCCTTCCGCCACCGCCAGCGCGAGGCGATCCTCATTGACGCGGTTGGCCTGCGCATTCTCCGCCGTCACCTCGATCGAGACCGGGTCGATGTCGGTCGCGACAGCGTGCGCGCGGGGCCACAGCGCCATCGCCGCGAAGGCGAGCAGGCCGGTGCCGGTGCCGACATCCGCGATCATCCGGTAGCGGGCGCCCTGCCGCTTCAGCCGGTCGAGCATCATCAGGCAGCCGGTGGTGGTGTAATGATGACCGGTGCCGAAGGCGCGGCCGGCATCGATCTGGAAGACGATGGCGTCGTGCGGCACGATGGCGGCGTGCGCCGAGGTGTGGACGTGGAAGCGCCCCGCCCGGATCGGCTCCAGCCCGGCCTGGCTGAGCGTCACCCAATCCTGCTCCTCCACCTTCTCGACGGTCGGCGCGATGTCGCCGGCGGAGGGAACCAGCGCCTTCACCGCCGCGATCACCGCGGCGCTCGGCCTGCCCTCGGTATAGGCCTCGACCAGCCAGTCCTCCGGCCGGGTCTCGTCCGGCTCCAGCGTGTTGAGCACGGGCGGCTCCTCCATGCCGGGGAAGGGATCGGTGGCGAAGGCCAGCGCCTCGCCCTCCTCGCGGGTGCAGGGGAGGCTGATCTTCCAGGATTCAGCGGACATAGCTCGCCCCATTCACGTCGATGACGGAGCCGGTCACCGAGGCCGGCGCGTCGAGCGCCAGCCAGCGCACCGTCTCGGCCACCTCGGACGGATCGGCGACGCGGCCGAGCGGGATGTCGGCGAGCAGCTTCTCGCCGCCGCGGCTGGACAGATACTCCTCGGCCATGCCCGTCATGGTGAAGCCGGGGCAGACCGCGAAGGCGAGGATGTTCTGCCCGGCATAGCCCCGCGCGATCGACTTGGTCATCGCCACCATGCCCGCCTTGGAGGCGGCATAGTGCCAGTGCGCCGGCGAATCGCCGCGATAGGCGGCGCGGCTGGCGACGTTGACGATCCGGCCGCCCCGCTCCCGCCCCGAGAAATGCTGGACCGCCAGCCGGCAGAGATCGGCGGACGCGGTGAGGTTGATGCGCATCGTCCGCTCCCAGGCGGCGAGCCAGTCGCCATCGGGCAGGTCGATCGGCGCCGCCTCGAAGATGCCGGCATTGTTGACCAGCACGTCGATCCGGCCGTCGAGCCGGTCCAGCGCCTCGGCCCACAGCGCCTGCGCGGCGCCCGGCTCGTCGAGATCGGCGGGGATGGTGTCGGCGATGCCGGGCCGGCTGGCATGGCCGATCAGGCGGACGTTCGGCAGATCGAGGCGCGCGGCGATCGCGGCGCCGATGCCGCGGCTGGTGCCGGTGGCGAGGATGTGGGTGCGGGTCATGCGCGCCGGGTTAGGCGCTTATTCCCCCATTTCGCAAGACGGGCGCGGCGACGGGAAATCCTCCCCCGCCAGGGGGAGGGGAGGGCGGCGGCGCGTTACCGATAGAACTCCGCCGTCCGTCCCCTCCGTCAGGCTGCGCCTGCCACCTCCCCCTGGCGGGGGAGGATTTAAGCCCTACGCCGCCACGCGGCTCACGAATTCGCCGGTCGTGCTCTCGAGCCGGGCGAGCTGGTCGTCGACCGAGCGGAAGCCCGATTCGATGCGGTCGATCTCGCTCGCCACCGCCTCGGTGTCGACGCGGATCGCGGCGATGGTGCCGGACATGGAGTCGGCGGCGAGCGCCGTCTCGTCCACGGCGGCGGTGATCATGGTGACGGTCTGCGCCTGCTGCTCCATCGCCTCGCGGATGCGCTGGGCGGAGGTCTGCACCTCGCCGACGATGTCCCGGATCGAGCCGTTGACGTCGAGCGTCTGGCGCGAGGCGGACTGGATCGCGGCGATCTTGGCGGCGATGTCGTCGGTGGCGCGGGCGGTCTGGCTGGCGAGGCTCTTCACCTCCTGCGCGACGACCGCGAAGCCGCGGCC
>Ga0105237_10006650_pt1 | contig 12778 bp, 13 predicted proteins | sample KBSC24metaG_FD_81520 | JGI IMG/M metagenome (GOLD analysis project Ga0105237, IMG submission 81520) | Corn rhizosphere microbial communities from Kellogg Biological Station, Michigan, USA - KBS C2-4 metaG | ecosystem: Host-associated > Plants > Roots > Rhizosphere > Soil | place: Michigan, USA...
CCAGGCCGCATCCGACCAGCGCGGCAACGCCTTCCAGCGACGTCGCCGTGGCAACCACTCGCGGATTGACGTCGACGCTCGTGAACACCCGTTCGATCAGCGCGCCGTACGGCGATCCCGGCGTCGGCAACACCCACGGCAGCGACGCGCAGTCGACGACCCGCGGCGCCGGGTACTGGCCCTCCGCGGCGACGAGATACAGCGGCGCGGTCGCGATGGCACGTTCGGTCGCCGGATTCGCCGGCGGCGCTGCTCGGTAGACGACCGCGAGATCCGCGAGTCCGTGCCGCATGTCTCGCGCGGCCGCGTCGGGGCGGCCGACGGAGATGTCGATCGCAAGATCGCCGAGTTCGTCGCCGCAGGCCGCGAGCGCCGGCGCGACCAGCCATGGCACCGCTTGCGGGAACGCCGAGATGCGCAGCCGGGATCGCGCCCGCGCCGCCTGGCCGGCGAGGACGGCCCGCGACTCCACGTCGTCGGCGAGTTCGATCAGCGCCGCGGCGCGATCGGCGAGTTCCTGGCCGTGTTCGGTCATCGTGATCCGCCGGCCGTGCCGGTGCACGAGCGAGACGCCGAGCTCGCGCTCGAGCCGGGCGAGCTGCTGGGAAACCGCGGAGGGGCTGTAGGACAGCGCGCGGGCCGCGCCGGTCACCGAACCGTGCACGGCAATCGCGCGCAACACCACCAACAGCCGTACGTCGATCATCCAGACACCCCTACGAATCACGGGTGTCACGGATCCGAACGGCGGATGGTTCAGCCGAGGTCGGCCGGTTAGGGCGTCAGGAAGTCGTGCACCTCGAACTCGGTGATCTCCGGCATCGACATTCCGAGCTCGCCGGCGATCGGCCCGATCTGGCCGGCGACCGCGTCGGCTGCCTCCCGGCTTTCATAGACGTCGACCGCGCGCATGCCGTCACCCGTCGGCGCCGACCAGTGGAACAGCACGCCCGGCGCGGTTCGCCGGCCCCGGCCTAGTCCGTCGAGCAGCCGCCGGAGCAGTTCGTCGTACTGCTCAGTGGTCCAACCCTTGCCATCGAATATCCGCGCCACGGTCATGTGCACAGTGAATACTCCTACTAGGAGTATCGTCAAGAGGTGCGCCGTACCGCGACGACCGGCAACGCCATCCTGGGATTGCTCGCGCTCCGCCCGTCGTGGTCGACGTCGGAGATCACCAATCAGCTACGCCGGAACATGCGGTTCTTCTGGCCCCGCGCCGAGAGCCGCATCTACGACGAAGCCCGGGCGCTCGTCGGCCGCGGCCTCGCCCGCAGCACCGTGACGCACACGGGGCTGCGGCCGAAGACGACGTACCGGATCACGCCGGCGGGTCGCCGGCACGTGCAGAGATGGCTGGCGACTCCCCCGCGGCCGACCTCGCTGGAATGCGAGCCGGTCCTGCGGATCTTGCTCGGCCGGCTGGCCGATCCCGGCGACCTCCACGTCGCCGTGCAACAGGTCCGCGACGACGCGAACGCAGTGCTCGACGTCGGCCGCCGGGTGGCGGCGGAGTACGCGCGAGGCACCGCGCCGTTTCAGGACGACGTCGCCTACCGCTCGCTCGTGTTCGACTTCCTCACCAATCACGCGATGGCGATGCTCGCGTGGGCGGATCGAGCCGACGCGGCGCTGACCGCGATGGCCAGCCAAGGAGGCGACCAGGCGGCGCGGGCCGGGCAGCGCCGGGTCGCGACGATCCTCGACACCTATCCGCCGCCGCGCTGAACCGCCGGAGCTGCCGGGCCGTGATCGGAGTGACCGATCCACCCCTTTTGTGCCGCCGCCGGAGGCCCCGCATGGCTCTACCTCGTCACCTGCGACCGATCGTGGGCGCGGCACTCGCAATCGGCCTGCTCGCCCCCGTCGCCCCTGCCGAGGCGACGTCGTCGTTCCACGACCGGGGGACGATTCGCGACACCCCGACGACCACCAGCGTGCGCGTGCTCGACACCGGCGGCGACGCCGCGTTACGCGGCAAGACCCTCACCATCTACGTCTCCCGGTCGACGAAGATCACCCGCGACGGCGTCACGTCGTCGTTGCACGCGCTGCAAAACGGCGACGGCCTCGTCGCTACCGGCGCCCGTGACAAACATGGCCGGCTCACCGCGAGTTCGCTGCAGGCGACATCGCCGCCGAAGCCCGACGGCCCGGCCGTGGCCGCGCCGAGCAGCTGCGTCGCCTACTACGGGCCGTGTACGCCGACGCTGCCACCGGCCACGAGCGGCAACACACTGACGATCACGATCAGCAATGACACGTTCGATCCGCCCGTCAGCGTGGTCCCGGTCGGCACGCTGGTGACGATTCGCAACACCGACTCGGTCGCGCACACGTTCTCCGGCAACCATCTCGAGAGCGGAAGCCTCGGCCGGGATCAGAGCTTCACCGTCGAGTTCACGACCCCGGGGAGCTACCGGTTCTACTGCGCGATCCACGCGTTCATGAACGGCGCCCTCGACGTTCGTTAGCCCACGGGCGCACTCGCGACGACGTGTGTGGGCTGCGTCGGGCGCGGGCCCGACGGCTCCTCGCTGAGTGCGAACGACGCGGTGTCGGCGTAACCGGCCGGCAACGACGCCGACCGTGCCGGAGCGGCGCGGAACGACTGCACGAACGCGGGACGGCCGTCGCGGGGCACCTGCCAGAGCACCCACTGCATGCCGGGCGGCGGTGCGCCGAGGGCGACCGACACGATCGACGCGGTCCGGCTCCGGACGAGGACAGTCGCGGCGTCGCGACCGTCGTCGGTGCGCAGCACGACGTGGCGGCACGCCGCGTCGCGGGCGCAGGCCGCGGCGGTCAGCGACGGCGACTCGCCGCTGCTCGCCAGACGCACCCCGAGGACGGCGACCGCCGCGAGGGCGACGGCGGCAGTCGCAGCCGGCCGCACCCACCGGCGAGCGGTACGACGCTGCGCCGGCACGACGTCGGCCGACCCGACGACTCCCGGACGCATCCGCTGCCACGACGGCGCCTCGTCGTTGCCGCTGGTCGCCAGCGAGCCCAGGTGCGCCGCGACGAACGACATCTCGTCGAGACTCTGCCGGCACCGGGCGCAGTGCGCGAGGTGGGCGTTGAACTCGGTCGCCTCGGCGGGTTCCAGCGCGTGCAGAGCATGGCCGGCGGCGAGTTCATCCCACCGTCGGTGGTCAGCGAGCTCACGGTCAGACATCGCCGGCACCCCCTGCCTCGTCGGCGAGCCGCGTTCGTAGCGACCGCATCGCGGTCAGCGTTCGAGACTTGACCGTGCCGAGCGGCAGGCCGGTCATCTCGGCGATCTCGCGTTGCGTGTATCCACCGTAATAAGCAAGCAGCACCACCTCGCGTTGCTCCGCCGGCAGCTCGCGCAGCGCGGCGCGGGTGTGCTCGGCCCGCAAGCGGCGCCAGGCCACGTCGTCCGGGCCGGGTCCGGTCGCGGCGATCTCGACCAGCGCTTGCTCCGTCGTCATCCGCTCGCGCCGGCTGCTCTCGCGGCGCACCGTGTCGACGGCCTTGTTGTGCGTCACCGCGAGCAGCCAATTGCCGACGGCGCCGCGGCTCGGTTCGTATGTTCCGCCGTGCCAGAGCGCGACGAAGCTCTGCTGGACGACGTCCTCGGCGAGCTGCCGGTCGACGACGATGCGCTTCGCGAGGGCGAAACACGCGCCGCCGTAACGCTCGTACAGCGCTTCCATTGCTGCTTCGTCACCGAGCGAGAGCCGGGCAACGAGGTCGGCGTCGTCACGCGGCGCCGTGCTGGCTCGCTTGTTCTGCCGGATGCCGACCATGGCGCTGCGACCCTAGACCGCGGCCGCGCTGCGGGCCACGACGAGTAGGCCAGCGCCGGCAACGACGAGCACCGACGCCATCGGCGCCGCCGCGGCCAGCCGCGCAAGCGACGGCTTGCGCAGCGTGCGGGCTCGCGCGAGCAGACGGCTGCCGCGAACGAGCAGCAACCCGGCGCCGACGAGAACGATCGCCATCCCGACGCCGTAGCCGACGACGAGCAGCACGCCGAACCAGGCTCGATGCAGCGCCAACGCGCCGAGCAGCACGACGAGCGCCGACGGCGACGGCACCATGCCGCCGACGAATCCGAGCACGACGAGCGAACGCCGGCTCGGTCGGTGTTCGTCGTGCGAATGCTCGTGGTCGTGGCCATGAGTGTGGTCATGGTGATGCCGGCGGACCCGACGATGCGTCCGCGCCAAGTTCGCGGCGACGGCGAGGATGAGCAACCCGCTGGCGAGTGACAGCCAGGGATAGAGCCGTTCCGGCGCGTACGCCGTGCTCGCGGTGATCGCCACGCCAAGGGCGACGACTCCGGCGGTGTGCGTGACCGTGACCGACAGCGCCATCGTCACGGCGTCGCGCAGCCGTCCGCGCTGACCGATGAGATACGCCGCCATGACGGTCTTGCCATGCCCCGGGGCCAGCCCGTGCGCGCCGCCGAGAACGATCGACAGCAGCACGGCGACGATGGCGAACGTCACTCCGAACCGGCGGCCGCCGATCAGCGATGTGTACCACCGGGTCGCGGGGTCGGCGGCGAGCGGCACGCCCGCGACCGCTCCATGACGCGGCGCGACTTGCGTGGTCGTCGACGCGGCCGGTCCGCCCGGTCGCCAACGCAACGACGCCGTCCGCTGGTTCAGCGGCGAGCGGAGCAAGTCACGCGGATACGCCGTCAACCGGGCGCTCGCCGACGTCGTCGGCACGTCCGACGCGACCAACGTGGTCCGGTCTCCGATCGCGGTCACTTCGTGCCAACCGGCCCGGCCGGCGAAGTTGTGATCAGACCATTGCAGCGTGCGCGCCGAGCCGATGTCCGTGGCGAGCCCGCATTCGAGTCGCTGCGTCGGCAGCCCGGCGGCGCCCGGAAGGAACCGCACCGACGTCGTCCGCACCGCGATGACGCTGCGTTGTCCTGTGCTGAGCGCCGCGGTCAGTTGCCGGCAGGCCGCGGCGGCGTAGGTGGCGAGTTCCGCCGGCGCGAGCACGCCGTCGCCGTTCGCGTCGATGCGTGACCGTTCTTGAAACGTCGGGATCTCGGCCATGTCGACGACGTAGTCGACGGTCACCTCGTCCGGGTGCACGACGAGTCCGGCGTACACGTTGATCGTGAAGTTGCCGAGCGGGTGCGCCGACGCGGCCGGCGCGAGCGCGACGATCGCGGCCAGCGCGAGGCCGGCGCCAAGAACCAGTCGGCGGATCATCGGTGGTCTCGCAGGTGGGCGAGCAGTTGCGTCGCGCGGCGGGCCTGCAACGGGTCGAAGTTCGGGCTGATCGCGAGCGCCTGCTCGATCAACCGGACGGCGCGCTGAGTCTGCCCGAGCGATGCCGCGATCGCGCCGGCATGCCAGTCGAACCGCGGATCGCGCGGATCGATCCGTAGCGCGATCGCAGCCAGTGCCGACGCCCGCGCGTCTTGTCCAGCGGCGTGCAGCGCCCACGCCGCCGCGTCGTAGCCGGCGCCGTCGTGCCGCACCTTCAGTTCGGCGAGCGCCATCGAGACCGAGCCGGCGAGATCGGCGCCACGGTCGGCGGCGGCAATGACGAGCTGCCGGTTGTAGATCTGCCGGTTCGCCACTGCGAGGCGCCGGATCGCGTCGATGGTCGCGTAGTCGCGAGCGGCTGCGATGCGCTGCCCGGTCAACAGTTCGAGGTCGCCGAGAGCGGCGAGGTAGTCCGGTTGCGGCACGATCGCGACCGCGCTCCGGTACGCCGACAGCGCTCGGGTGAAGTCGCCGTGTTGTCCGAACGCCCGGCCGGACGCGGCTAACGCGACATGCCATGCCGGCGCCTCGCGCACGGCCTGCGCGGCGTAACCGACGGCGTCGTCGTAGCGAGCGATGTCGCCGGAGAGCTGGGCCAGGAAGACGTCGTAGAAGGCGAGCCCGACGCCGAACGCGCCGCTTGCGACGGCGTCTCGCCGCGCCGCGATTGCCAACGACCGCGCGCGTTCGGGATGGCCGGTGACCCACGCCAGCCGCGCTTGCCGGATCTCGACGCCCGGCGAGTGGCTGACGTCACCGGCGAGCAGGTCGTAGATGCGTCGCGCGCCGGCGTAACGGCCGGTTTCGAGGTCGCAGTCGCCGAGCACGGCCGCGGCGCCGTATGCGCGCGAGTCGTCGCGAAGCGCAGCAGTCGCGGCGGCGGCCGCTGCGGTGAAGTCGTGCAGTGCGTACCGGGTGTTCGCCAACGCGGTGAGCGAGTCCGGATCCCGGGGCGCGAGGCGGGCGGCGAGCGCCGCGGCATCGAGCGCCTGGCGGTACGTCGCGACATCGCCGGTGAGTTTCGCGCGCTGCAGGTAGAGCGTCGCGAGCATTCCGTCGACGCTGCTGTCGGCGACGTGGTGAGCAACCTTCTCGTACGCCGCGATCAGCCGGTCGGTTTCGCGGCCCGACACCGTGCCGACGTTGTCGATCGTGTTGAGCGCCGCGGTCGCGCTCACCGGCGACGGCGAACGACCGCCGCTCGCGCCACCGCCGGCGCGGACGGCGTACGTCGACCCGGCGGCCACCGCGGCGATCGCGGTCAGCGCTAGTAACCGGCGCATCTGAGGGCTCCTCGTCGTCAGTGACTCGGTCGAGAGTGGTTGGGGCGCCCGCGGGTCGAGCGCCCCAACCACATGGCGGATCAGACGTGCGGGCTGCCGACGTAGGGGAACGTCGCCGACAGGTCCTGGTGTGCGCCGACGCAGTCACCTGTGATGGCGCCAGTCGCGTCACGTCCACTGAACGGGAAGCCGCCGGTGACGATATTCAGCTCGGCGTCGATCACGTCGTCCGCGAGTCCGCGGCCGTTCAGCGGCCCCGCCGCGGCGGTTCCGGGCGAATACGTCAGCACGTCCGGCAGCAACACATGGGCGAGCGTGTCGGCCTGCGCAGGCGTGTACGCGCCCTCGGCGTCCAACCCGGAGAACTGTTCGAGGACACCGACGACGTTCGCGGAGAAGTCGCGGTAGTCGTTCACCGGATCGCCGGCGTTGAATCGGTTCTTGTCGGGGGCGTGATTGAACACCGTGTTGATAGCCGGCCGTCCCATCCGATCGATCCGGGTGCCGCCGACACTTGTCGTCGCCCAGTAGCCGATGTGCTCACCGAGCGCGTCGTTCGGAACCTCGAGCACGATGCTGTGCACGTTGAGCGGCGCGAAGAAGTCATTGGTGTCCGCGTCGCACAAGTGCCGGCCGGTCGACACCCCGAGGACGTCGTTCTTGAACGCGCTCAGGTCGAAGAAGAATGGATCCGACCGGAGTCCGGTGAACACTTCGCCGGCGCCGTTGATCCGGGTCGACTCGCCGGTGTGACCGGAGCCGATCGTCACGCCGTGCGCCCACGTCATCGCGTTGGCACCGGTGTAACGGGTCAACGTCCACGGTTGGCCGGCGCCCGACCCATTGCCCGCGCTGAACCGCCACACATAGGCGAGATCTGGGCGAGCGTCTCCGTTGCGGTCGATGTTCATCGCGTACGCGACATCGCTGCCGTAGTCGACCGCGCCGCTCGCCGGGCCGGTGTTGAGGACCAGCGCGGTCCGTCCCGACCCGGCGCCCTGGAACGCGTAGATGTCGGTGATGTCGGCGTCCGGGCGACCGGCCGGCGACGTGAGTCCCGGCGCGTCGAGGTGGTCGGCGCCCACGGCGGGCGCGCCGCTGCTCAGGGTGACGAGCAGCGCGGCCGGGACCGCCGCCGTCGACACGAGCGCGAGGTAGTAGCGCTTTCGCATGGTGACTCCTTCCGTTGCCGCAATCGCGGCGTGCGGAAGGTGTTCGCGTCCGTTGCGACATTGGATTGCGCGCGCGCACAAGATGGTCACAACGAGCTACGGCGAAACGACGAGAGGGGCGCGCAGGCCGTAGCCTGCGCGCCCCTCTTGGTTACGGACTATTCAGTCGATCAGGTTGCCGGCGGCGCCGGCGCGGTCGAGCCGTACGCCATGTTGAATCCGTCGGTGTCCGAGTCGGGCACGGACGGGCTCGACACGATGCGCTGCTTCTGCACCATCACGCCGCTGTCGGCCGCGGTCAGGCCGGGGTTGCCGCCGTTCGCCGTGCCCGGGTCGAACGTGTCCGGGCTGCTGTAGTGAGCGAGGGTCGCGACCCGACCGCCGATGCTCGGCGCTTCCTCGATCCATTCCACCGACGCGCCCGGGCCGCTGTAGGCCTGCTGCGTCGTGAACGACTGGCCGTTCGAGGTGTCGTTGATGGTGATGGTCCAGATGCCACCGGCGCCCTTCGTGATCGACGCCGTCATGACGTCACCCGGTTGCACGGTGATCGAGTTGATCCGCGTCTCTGCCGCCGGGAGGATCTCCCACCACGCGTTGTAGTGCGCGCTGCCGCTGTAGTAGTCCGACTCGGTGCCGGTCTGGATCAGGCTCGAGTTGGTAAAGCCGTCGATGCCGACCCACGCGGACGAGTAACTCGAGCTCGAGGTGGCGCTGACGCTGGGAACGACCCACTGCGCCGTCGCCGAGCTGTAGCTGCCGCTCTTGGCGTAACCGGACCAGTTGCTCGCCGACCAGCCGGCCGACGTTGGCGTGCGGTTGTGAATAGCCGGGCGATGGAAAATCGCCGGCGCGGTGGCGGTTGCCACCGGCGCGGTGGCGACGAGTGCGCTCGACGATGCCGCTACGAGCAGAAGAAAGCGCTTCACTGAACCTCCGAAAGACGACGTTGTCCTAGCAGATGCGCACTCTGGCGCAAGTCTTCCGCGGTCGTCCATCACCTAGGCGTATCGGATATCTGGCTTAATTCGGACGAAACGGGACGAACCTCCCACGACTGACCCCGAGCTGCAGGTCGCAATGTATGTTGCGCGGCCTGATCGAGGTCGACCGCGATGATCATCGCGAGTGCTGCCGGCCAGGACCGGCTCAACTCGCCAACGGCAAGCTCCTAGAGTGAGTCGTGCTCACTGCGTTCGGCGTGACCGCGTTGACGTTCATGATGGTCATGTACGCGCTGGAGCGACGGCACCGCGGTTTCGTCGCGGCGTTCGCGCTCGGCTGCGGGTTGTCGAGCGGCTACGGATTCGCGAGCGGGGCGTGGCCGTTCGGTGGCGTCGAAGCCATCTGGACAGTGATCGCGATCCGGCGGTGGCTGACGTCAATGCCCGCGAAGCCCGCGGAGCTCACGAGCGCCGAGTAACCCGGCGCCGGCCGCGATGACGACCGCGGCAATCGCGTCGGCGGAGGTGAACCCGGCAGCGGTGAGACCGAGCCCGGCGAGCGCGAGCAGCGCGGTCGCGGCGCCGACCGAGGTGATGTGCGCGTCGGCCCGCAACGCGTTGCTCGGAACCCGCGGCGCCACGACGTACTTGCGCGCCGCCACCAGGGGCAGCACGAGCAGCGACGCCGAGGCGATCGCGAGGCTGGCCACGGTCGGTTCGGCCGCCGCGCCGGTCACCAGCCGGATGACGCTGGCCACCGTGAGGCTCACCGCGAGCGCGACGAGCGCCAGCGCGGCGACGGCATGTGCGCGCCGCTCTGCCGCCGGGTGCTCGTGCCGCCGGAACCGCCAGACCAGCACGACCGACGACGTGAGGTCGATCAGGACGCTCGCTCCGGAGCCGATGAGCGACAACGAGCCGGCGATGCTGCCGGCGGTGATCGACGCGACACCGCCGGCCGCGCTCCACGCGATCGACAGCCAGGTGATCCGCAGCGCTGCTTCGATCGCGGTGTGACGCGGCACCGGGACAGAGTTAGCTGACACGGATCCCGCGTACGACGTCGACGACCTGCGCCAGCGAGAGACCGGTGCGGTCTTCGACGTCGACCGTCAGGTCGGTCGCGATCCGCACGAACACTTCGACGTAACCGGCCGCGTTGCGACCGTGATCGGCGCCGACCGCGGCCGGATGCCCGTCGATCGTGGTCAGCGTGAAGCCGCCGGTTCCCTCGGCGTACGACTTCGGCGTCATCACGTCGCCACGATTGACGTCGACGATCAGGACGTGCATGTGCGCGCTATCGGTGTAGCGCTTGATAAGTTCCTCGAATTGGTTGGGCGGCCCGTGTTCGGTGCTGAGGTAACGCAAGCCCGGAGGCAGCACGGTCGCGGTGAAGTCGAGCGCGCCCGGACTGGTCGATGACGACTCCGGCGATGAGGGTGCGCTCGCCGGCGTGACGGTCGCCCGCGTCGCCGATCCCGGCCACAGCGCGACGGCGCCGGCGGCGACGCCCGCCAACACGAGCGCGGCCGCGCCGGCCACCGGCAGAGTTCGCACCGCCACCTGGGCAATGTTGCCAGCAACGGGCGTGTGCGTACTACCTCTCCGGGGGCCATCCGCTCCTCCGTGTCCGGTTCGGAGGGGAGCATTCGATGCGCCGTCTCGCCCTATGCGCTCGGCTGATGACCGCGGCGGCGCTCGTCCTCTGCGCCGCGACCGCGCTGCCGGGAAACGCCTATCCCCGCCCGGGCGCCACGGTGATGGCGTCGACGTCGTACCAAGGTGGGGACCTGACCGATCAGCACGACAAGCCGTACACCGGATCGCCATCCGTCAGCGCCAACGGGCGCTATATCGCCTTCACCAGCAGCGCGCAGGATCTCGTCGCCCCCTCGGAGAACCCGGAGCCGACGCTCGCGAAAATCGAACCGGTCACCGCGGTCTTCGTGCACGATGTGGCGACCGGCAAGAACACGGTCGTCTCCGTGCGATCCGACGGCCGGAAGGTGCTGTGCCCGATCGGCGCGATCCAAAGCTGCACTCTTGGCTCTGCGCCGGCGATCAGCGCCGACGGTCGTTACGTCGCGTTCGTCAGCGGCTCCCCCAACCTCGTGAACGGCGACACCAATCTCGTCGACGACGTCTACGTGCACGACCTCAAGACCGGCAGCACCGTGCGTGCGTCGGTCGACTCGAACGGCAAGCAGGCCGACCGCCAGTCGTCATGGCCGTCGATCAGCGCCGACGGTCGCTACGTCGCGTTCCAGAGTGACGCGAGCAACCTCGTCGCCGGCGACACGGACAACGCGACCGACGTGTTCGTGCACGACCTGCGGACCGGCTCGACGACGCGCGTCTCGGTCGACTCGAAAGGCAACCAGGAATCGGGCGACGCGACCAGCGGCGGGGCCGCCTCGGTCATCCCCGAGATCTCCGTCAGCGGCCGCTACGTGGTCTTCCTGAGTTTCGCGACCAACCTCGTCGCGAGCGACACCAACGCGCACGACGACGTCTTCATCCACGACATGCAGACACGCGTCACCCAACTCGTCTCAGTGACCAGTGACGGCGCGCAAACGAACGGAAACTCCGGCGGGCGGCTGGGAGTGAGCGCGGACGGTCGCTACGTCTCGTTCGTGTCGCTCGCGTCCAATGTCGTCCCCAACGACACCAATTCCAATGACGACATCTTCGTCCGCGATCGGACTCGCGCGCGGACGGTGCGGGTGTCCGTCATGTCGAACGGCGAAGAGGCAAGTGGCCCGGTGAACCCCGCCATCCCGTTGCTGACCGAAGGCAAGCCGGCGTACGACTCGTCGATCTCGTCGTCTGGGCGATTCGTCGAATTCTGGGGCGTCGGCACGGACTTCGGCGCCACCGGCAAGCCGGTGAGCGCCGCTGCGAACGACATGTTCGTCTACGACACGGTCACTGGCGCCGTGACGATGGTGTCGGTCAACTCGGCGGGCCAGCCAGCGACGGACAATGGACCCTGTACGACGACCGGACAGCCGGCGTGCGCCTACTCCGGAACCGGGATCCTGAGTCCCGATGGACGCTACGTCGCGTTCGCGAGCAGCGCGACGAACATCGACCCGCGACACAAGAGCTCGTCGGCGACGCCGGATCCGAACCGCATCTATCTGCGCGACCTCGGCGCCTCGTTAGGCGCGGGTTCGATCGTGCGCGCCGCGGTCGCGTCGCCGGTCACGACCGGAGCGCGCGGACTCGTTCCGGCCGGCGCGCAGGTCGTCGGCGCCAGCATCGCTTACCGCCCGGCGCATCGCGACCTGTTCGGGCGGATCGAGCTGACGACGCTGACCGGCGTGCTTTACGGTTGTGACCTGACCGTTGGCGGAGTGCGCTACCAGGTGCGCGCACAGCGGATTGCCGGCCCGGACTACGACTACGCCGGCGGCGCGTCGTTCGGGCTGTTCCGGCAGGAACCCAACGGCTCGTGGACTCGGGTCACCAACGTGCACGGCGGTTACGGAACGACGGGATCCGACGTGGTATTCGCCGTACCGCTTGCCGCGCTCGGCGCCTCCAACGCGAATGAGCTGCGGGCGGTCAGGGCGTTCGCGGCAGTCGGCAGTTACCGGCTCGGGGTCCTCGACGTGCTCGACGAGCTCACGCTCTGACCGCGGCGAGTTCGGCGAACGTCGCCAACGTCCGGCGCTGACTAAGCGCAGCTCAGAAGTTGGGCGTCGGGTACTGGCCGGACCGCGGCCAGGCGCCGTTGGTCACGTGGACGACCCAGAAGCCGCTCGCGCCGTCGGTGTACCAGATGTCGCCGCGGGCCGGATCGAACGCGGGCGCCGACATCGCGTGCGAGCCACCCGACGGCGGCATGTTGAAGTAGGCGACTTCGCGCGGGTGATACGGGTCGCGAATGTTGAACACGCGCAAGCCGGACAGGATCATGCTGCACGCGACGATTCCGGGATCGTTCTGCCGCGGCACCGCGCAGTAGTGCGCGGCGTAGCCCTGCGTGCCGCTGTTGGCGCCGGGGTCGTTCTGCTGATCCGTCGCGCGCTGCGCCGGGTTGTGCACGGCGAGCCGGATGCGGCTGATGACCTTCGGGCGACGCTCGTCGCCGATGTCGATGACGCGAG
>Ga0105237_10006654_pt1 | contig 12772 bp, 13 predicted proteins | sample KBSC24metaG_FD_81520 | JGI IMG/M metagenome (GOLD analysis project Ga0105237, IMG submission 81520) | Corn rhizosphere microbial communities from Kellogg Biological Station, Michigan, USA - KBS C2-4 metaG | ecosystem: Host-associated > Plants > Roots > Rhizosphere > Soil | place: Michigan, USA...
AAGCCGGGCCGGAAAGCGCGACGGGATAACGAGTATGAGCGTCGCGGCACGGCCAGTGTTATCTGCGCCGTGGAACCGAAGGCCGGCCGCCACTTCACCTTCGCGACACCGGATCGCTCCGCTCTCGCATTTGCCCGCGTCGTCTGCGAACTGGCGATGCAATACCGGGACGCGGCCACCATACATTTGGTCCTAGATAACCTAAACATTCACTGCCTCAAATCACTCACGGACAGAGATGGGCCGCGAGGTATGGGACCGCTTCACAATTCACTTCACCCCGAAACACGGAAGTTGGCTCAATCAGGCGGAAATCGAAATCGGCCTGTTCTCGCGGCAATGCCTCGGGAGACGCCGGATCCCAGATCTGAGTTCCCTTCGCCGCGAAACTCGCGCGTGGAACCGTCGAATGAACCGTGACAAGGTTAAGATCAACTGGAAATTCGATCGCCGAACCACTCGACGCAAGTTCGGCTACAATTCCAAATCTTCAAGCGGTCAATGAACTAGAGTCGCCGGGGCGTGAAGGTACGCCGAGGTCGCCGCTACCTAGGTGTGGCCGAGGGTGGTGTGCACCAGATGGATCGGCGCACCGCGGTCCAGAGCGTGGGAGTCCTTCCGCACCAGCACCCGGAACGAAGTGGGAACAATTCGATACAAATTTCGCGGTTTATCGCGATTGAACGCCTCTTTCCGCCCTTGCCAAGTACCGAAATCTGACCCGAATTTCCGTGTTGGCGGACGTTCCGCCAGCGCAATCCGCACGCTTCCGAGACCCGTAAGCCGGAGAAATATAGGAGTTTGAGCAAAGCCCGATCGCGTGCCGGCATTTCCGCCCCCAACACCCTGGCGATATCCTCCTCCGTCATGATCCGTTCCGCCAAGCGCTTCTCATATAGCGGCAACGACATCTCCGACGCGGGATTGGTAGCTAGGTGGCGCGTCCTGCAACAGAAAGAATACAAGCTTTTATCGCAGCAAGCGTGCGGACGCGAGAGACGGGAGCCAAGCCTTCCGCGATCAGCGAGGCATTCGAACTTCTGAAGATCGCCAAGCCCGATCGCCTTGAGCGATTTGCCGGCATGCGCTAGAAGCCGCTCAGCGTCGCGCTCGTAGCAGGAACGCGTATGCGGCCTAGTCTGGCTGTTGAGCCAGGGCATCAAAGTTGTTGAATTCGGAAGAGGATAACATAACTGTCCTTATGGAATGCTCCAGTCATGTCATACCTCAATCCCTTGCTGAGTAACTCCTGCGCCGGGCCGCGCGTACTCCATCCCCACCGTGGCGTTACGCTTCTTCAATACGTACGGACCGAACCAGGCGCTCTCCAACCCGTACACCGGCGTCTTGAGCAACTTCGCCTCTCGTGTTCTGAACGCTCGACGTCCGCGACGGGACTTTGCTCTGGCAGTTCAAAACGGGCTCAGGAGTTATCGGACAACCAGTTGCTTATAAGGGACCGGATAGCAAGCAGTACATTGCGGTGCTGGCGGGAGTGGGCGGCTCGGCGGGAGCGGTGGTAGCCGGCGGGATCAACACCGTGGACGGTACCGCGGCGCTCGGCTTCACCAACGCGATGGCCGACCTCGGCAAGCACACTACCCCGGGAGGCTTGCTTTATGTGTTCGCGCTTCCTTAGCATCGCCGTGCTGGCTGCATGGCCCCTTGTAGCAGCGGGCACTCTTCGTGTTTGTGCCGACCCCGACAATCTGCCGTATTCCAACCGGCAAGGTGAAGGCTTCGAAAACAAGCTGGCCGAAATCATCGCTCGCGACCTCGGCGAGACTGTCGACTATACGTGGTGGAGCCAGCGCCGATCTTTTCTGAAGAACTCGTTGGGCGCAGATCGATGCGACGTCGTGATGGGAGTTCCCGCGGAATTGGGCAATGCCGCCGTCACCAGCCCCTACTATCGCTCCACGTACGTCTTCGTGACACGTGCCGATCGCACACTGGCAATTCACTCGCTCGACGATTCGCGACTCGGCTCGATGAAGATCGGAATTCACATGGCAGGGGAAGATTACACACCGCCGGCAGTCCTGCTGGGCCGTCGTGGATTGGCGGCGAATCTGCGCGCCTACCGCCTCACGGGCGCATACGGCGAACAGGAGGTCGCGGGACGTTTGGTACAGGCAGTTGCCAGCGGCGATGTGGACGTTGCTGTGGTGTGGGGGCCCATCGCCGGTTTTTATGCGAATCGCCAGTATGTGCCGCTCCGCGTCGAGCCTATTACGGACTCGGATCACAGAGAAATTCCGCTGCGCTTCTCGATGGCGATGGCGGCCCGAAAGGGCGATGAGCAGTTGATGAGGAAACTGAACGATGCTCTGGCGCGGAATTGCACCGCGATTCAATCTTTGCTGTCGGAGTACCACGTTCCAAGGGTTGAGGATCCCAAAGACGTATGCGTGTCCTTGCCGCACTCGCCTGTGTTATCGCATTGACCGGTTGCCAGCGGGAGCGGCGTGACTTGCGGCCCGCACCACCGCAGGCCGCGATCTACGGCGATGCCGCGCGAGAAGGCACACTGCAGCCAGGCGGAGTTCTGCCGGCTCGTGCTGTGGCCTACCCTGCGAGCCAGAATGCTCTGGCGATTTCAGAGGGGCAGCGGCTTTTTGCTTGGTACAACTGCACCGGCTGTCACTCGCACGGAGGCGGAGGAATCGGACCGCCGCTGATCAAGGAGCATTGGATTTATGGCGGAGAGCCGGAAAACATCTTCGAGACTCTCGTGAAGGGTCGCCCTAATGGTATGCCGACCTGGGGAGGCCGCATCCCCGAATACCAGATGTGGCAGATCGTGGCCTACATAAGGTCAATGAACCACTTGGAGCCGCAATCCGCATCCCCTGCTCGTGCCGATAGCCTGGAGCCGAGCCCCACCATTCAGAACAAGCGCGCAGGAGTAACGCGGTGAGCGTGCCTTTCATCGCCGCCCTGCAACAGTCGGCCATCGCTCCGGTAGGTCCGCAGGCCGGTAGGATCGCCTTTCTCTTCTGGAGCTTCCTGATACTACTGACCTGTGTCTTCCTGCTGACGATCGGATTTACTCTCTGGGCACTGTCGCGACACCATCGCGGCATCGAACAGGAGCCGCTCGAACGGACGCACCGGCCCTCCGCCGCTACAGACGCGCGAATGACACGCGCGATTGGCGCGGCCACCGTCGTCACGGTCCTGATTCTCTTCGGCCTCCTCATTGCCAGCGTGGTCACCGGAGAGCAACTCGCCGGACTGCGCTACGCATCCAACGCAATGGCGGTAGAGATTACGGGGAACCAGTGGTGGTGGGAGATCCGTTATCTCAGTGACAACACGCGCCGCATTCTTCGCACCGCGAATGAATTGCACATTCCGGTCGGGCGTCCTGTGATGATTCGCGGCACCTCGCACGATGTGATTCATAGTTTCTGGGCGCCCAATCTCCACGGGAAGCGCGATCTCATACCTTCGCGAATTACTACCGAATGGATTGAAGCCGACCAGCCCGGCCAGTACCGCGGGCAATGCGCGGAGTTCTGCGGACTGCAACATGCGCATATGGCATTGTGGGTGATCGCTGAGCCACAGGAAAAGTTCGATGCCTGGTTCGAAGCGCAACTGCAGCCGGCGGCACCCCCCGAGGACGCGCACTTACAGGCCGGGGAGCAGGCGTTCCTAAGTAGCTCCTGCGTCCTGTGCCACACCATTCGCGGTACCGATGCGGCGGGGCAGGTGGCGCCGGATCTCACACACCTCGCGAGCCGCCTGACCATCGCGGCGGGCACTTTGCCCAACAACAAAGGCAATCTGGGAGGCTGGATCGCCGATCCGCAAACCATCAAACCGGGAAACCACATGGCCACCGTGGCACTGAAATCCGAAGACGTCCAGCCGTTGCTGGACTACCTGGAGAGCCTGCATTGACTCCGCTAGCCGATCTTCCGGTTCGCCAGTTGGACGAAGAAGAGGTGCGCCACGATCTTCAGCGCGTCAGGCCATCGGCATGCGCTACATTGTGACGGCCTTCCTGTTCCTTCTTGCGGGCGGAGTGGAAGCGCTGCTGATGCGGCTGCAACTCTCGTTTCCCAACAACCCGATGTTGGGGCCGGATAAATACAACCAGATTTTCACGGTACACGGTTCGAACATGATGTTTCTGTTTGCCGTGCCCGTGATGGAAGGCATGGGCGTGTGGCTGGTGCCGTTGATGCTGGGCACGCGCAATGTGGCCTTCCCCAGGCTGAATGCCTTCGGCTATTGGATGTATCTCATCGGCGGCCTCCTTCTTTACGTCGGCCTGTTTACAAATACCGGCCCTGATGCGGGATGGTTCGCCTACACGCCTCTCTCCGGTCCGCAATTCTCGCCCGGAAAACGAGTGGATATCTGGGCGCAGATGATCACGTTCACCGAAATTTCGGCAATGTGCGTGGCGACAGAACTGGCCGTCACGATCCTGAAGATGCGTGCGCCGGGCATGTCCCTGAATCGGATTCCGATGTACTGCTGGGCAATGCTGGTGCAGTCTGCGATGGTGTTGTTCGCTATGCCCGCGGTGATGGTGGCGAGCAATGTTTTCCTCCTGACCGATCGCACGATCGGCACGCACTTCTCGAATCCCGCGGAAGGCGGCGACCCGCTGCTCTACCAGCACATCTTCTGGTTTTTCGGCCACCCCGAGGTCTACATCATCTTCATCCCCGCGCTGGGGATGGTGTCCGCGATCGTCGCCGCCCACTCGCGACGTTCGATCTTCGGCTATCCGGCGATGGTGCTCTCGCTCGTCGCAACGGCCTTCATCGGTTTCGGCTTGTGGGTGCATCACATGTTCGCCACGGGCCTGCCGCAAATCGGAGAGGCGTACTTTACCGCCGCCAGTATGATGATCGGCATCACCAGCGGAGTCCAGATCTTCTGCTGGATCGCGACGCTATGGACGGGCCGCGTCCGGCTGAATACGGCGATGCACTTCGTGCTCGGATTCATCTTCATTTTTGTAATGGGCGGCCTCACCGGAATCATGCTGGCCGCAATCCCCATCGATCTTCAGGTCCACGACACCTACTTCGTGGTGGCCCATTTTCACTACGTGCTGATCGGCGGCGCGCTGTTCCCGCTATTCGGCGGATTCCATCACTGGTTCCCCAAGTTCACGGGCAGGATGATAAACGAGCGGCTGGGAAAAGTCAGCTTCTGGGTTCTCTTCCTCGGATTCAATCTGACATTTTTCCCGATGCACCTGCTCAGATTGAAGGGCATGCCGCGCCGCGTCTATACCTATTCGCCGGAGATGCACTGGACGGCGGCGAACGGCATGGCAACGGCGGGGGCATTGATCATCCTGATCGGCGGAATTCTGTTCATCGTGAACGTGATTTCGAGTAGACGAAGCGGCCCGATTGCTGGTGCGAATCCCTGGGACGCGGGCAGCCTGGAGTGGGCTGCCGACTCGCCGCCGGCCCCCTATAACTTCGCATTCCTGCCCGGAGCAGTCAGCCGCTATCCGCTTTGGAGCGATCCGGCCGACCGTGTAGTGGTGACTGGCATGCGCAACGACCGGCGGGAAATCCTGGTGACCGAAACGGTAAGCGGCGAACCGCGCTTCCGTCACGTGCTGCCAGGTTCCCGCATCTGGCCCTTGCTGACGGCACTTCTGGCCACGGCCGGACTGGTCGGATCGATCTTTTACTTTCAGTGGTATTACATCGGCGCTGTCCTGACGGCGATCGGTCTGATTGGATGGTTCTGGCCGAAAGAACCAGTGGAGATCGAGCCGTGACCTCGCAGCGCACCCTGGATGTTTCGTCGCTGCCCCATATTCCGTCTCTACCGAAGCTCCGCTCTGGTGGGGACAACTCTTGATGGCGTTCATTGAAGGCTCGCTGTTTTGCTGTCTGATCGCGATGTACTTCTATTACCGCCTCGGCACGTTCCCCTGGCCGCCCCCCGGAGTTCAACTTCCTTCCCGACTTCTGCCTGCCTGTTGCATGACACTGCTGTTATTGAGTTGTATCGGCTCCTACCTGGCGAGCGAGGCGGCGAGGAAAGGCGATCGCAAGGGCATGATTTGGGGAATGGGCCTCAATCTCGCTCTGGCAATTGCGGCAATGACTTGCCGGGCGATTGACTGGCGACTGTGGAACTTCAAATGGACCACCGGCGTGTACGGCTCGATCACCTGGGCGATCGTCTGGATTCACACCCTGGATGTGCTTGGCGATCTGGTATACACGGCGGTGCTGGCGCTGTTGGTGCTGCTCGGAAACGTGGGACCCCGCCAACGCATCGGGGTACACGCGGACAGCGTCGTTTGGTATTTCCTGGTGGCCATCTGGGTGCCGCTCTACGTCACAGTGTACTGGGTGCCGTACTTCTGGGGAGCCAACGGATGAAACTCTGGGCGGAGCTATTGGCCGGTCCGCTTGCTTGGGGCATCAGCATGGCGGTGAGCTTTGCGTTCGCACCCTGGGCTTGCGCGTGGAACTCCAAACCCGTATTGTTTCTGCTCCCGATTGTGGCGTTGCTGGTGTCCGCTGGTTGCGCCGCGCTGGGCTGGATGGAATGGCGCGTGGTGGGACGGGAGTTCCCCGGTGAAGGTGGCGGCGCGGGCGTTGGCTCGCGCACTCTCGCATCCGGAATCGTCTTATTGAACGCCGGCTTCTTCATCGTCACTCTGTCGCAGTTGATCATCCCGGCCGTTCTGGGAGCCTGCGAATGAGAACAGTCGCTTGGGCCCTACTCTTCTTTTCCACCGTTGCGCACGCGCATGAAGGCGGCCCGCTGCAGCCCGACGATCTCTGGCGCGCGTGGCCGCTGGAACCAGGCATTCTTCTGTCGCTGATCGTGCCCGCCTTACTGTACTGGCGTGGCAGCCGGCGTACACCAGGTGTTCCGCGAGCGCGCCAGGCATGCTTCTGGAGTGGTCTGGCCATGGTTGCTCTCGCCCTGGCTTCCCCTTTGCATCCTTTGGGAGAGGTCTTATTCAGCGCACACATGGCGCAGCACGAACTGCTCATGATGGTGGCCGCACCGCTACTGACGCTTTCGCAACCCGTGGCGCCGCTCTTGTGGGGCTTGCCGTTTCCCATTCGCCGGCCCGCGGGACGCGTGGTCAAGCTCTGGTCCCTCGTAGCGAGTCCCTTTATGGCGAGCGTCCTGCACGCCGCGGCGTTATGGGTGTGGCACATCCCCGCCCTCTTCACCGCCACCCTGACGAACGAATGGGTGCACACCGCCCAGCACCTCAGCTTCTTTGTCACTGCGCTCCTGTTCTGGTGGGCGCTCTTGCAATCTCGCGGACCCGCGGTGCTGTACATCTTCGTAACGGCGGTACACACCAGCATCCTGGGAGCGCTCCTGACATTCGCGCGTTCGGTGATCTATCCGGCATACCTCACCACCGCTCCGCTGTGGGGACTCACGCCGCTCCAAGACCAGCAGATCGGCGGACTCATCATGTGGATCCCTGCTGGAGTCGTCTACATGGCCGCCGCCCTGGCGATCTTCTGGAGCTGGCTGCGCGATGCCGGAGCTGCGATGGAGGTGCGCCGTTATGCGGAATAGGTGGATGCTGGCGGGCGCCGCGCTGTTGATCGCGAGCTGTTCGAGGCCGCAGCCGGGCGAAACGATAGCCGGCGGAGACGCCACCCGCGGAGCCACCGCGATTGCAAAGTACGGCTGTGGCTCGTGCCACACCATCGGCGGCATTTCCGGTGCCACCGGGATGGTGGGGCCGCCGTTGATCGGCCTGCGGAATCGTATGTATGTCGCGGGAATGCTGCCGAATAACGCTGGCAACCTGGCCCGCTGGATAACGAATCCCAAATTGGTGAACCCCGGGACGGCCATGCCCACCCTGGGCGTGGGTGCTTCCGAAGCCACCGATATCGCTGCCTACATTTATTCAATCAAATGAGGGAATCATGGTAACTCTAGACGACGCAAGACGTGTAATTGCTGCCGCGGAACAAAAGGCGCAGGAGATCGGCCAGCCGATGAATATCGCAGTGGTAGATGCCGGAGGAAATCTGGTGGCCCACGTCCGAATGGACAAGGCGTGGATCGGCAGTGTCGATATCTCGATCAAGAAAGCATGGACCGCGCGGGCCTTTGATATCTCCACCAAGGAACTCGCGGAACTCAGCCAGTCCGGTGACCAGTTCTTCGGCATACACGCTTCCAATCAGGGCCGCGTGATGATTTTCGCGGGCGGAATTCCGCTCAAGCGGGGCGACCAGGTAGTAGGAGCGGTCGGCGTCAGCGGCGGGATGGGCAAGCAGGATCAAGCGGTGGCTGAAGCCGGCGTGGCTGCATTCTGAAGGAGGCGTGTTTGCGATGCGCACGGTAATCGGCATTCTTGCCGCATTCCTTGGTCGGCGCCGTGCTCGTCGATATCTTCTGCATCATCGTACTCGCTCGCCGCACAGAGCGAACGTTCCGAATTGCCGGATCGTTCTATCGCCTCACCTGGCCCGCGTCACGCCAGATGCGGCGATTTTCGCCCGCATCCGATCGGACGACGAGCACCCTCCTGAGCGAATCGAGGAACTGACCTGGTTTTGGCGCAGGCTCTGCAGGCACTTAAGAACCGCGTAACGCCGAGAGCCCAGGCGCCAACTTCCACAGCGCGGGTGTATTCTGAATACGGATCCTGGAGTCTGAAATATGGACCGGACTTCCAGCGGTTGTGAAACTGCCCTCGACGCGGTTTTCGAGGGGTGGAACATCGGCGCCGTTTCGGTCAAAAGGGTGCGCCTCCGCCAAGATGGCGCAATCGAGACCGATATCCGCAGACATGCCGGAGATCCCCGTCACACGCTGAGCCTGATGTTGGACTGCTGCGGCGCCAGTCCTGACGGCGCTGTCGTGACCGGTCCGCAATCGGGCGCGTTCTTCTCCCTTACCTACATCCCGGAGTCGATCTGCATTGAATTTGCCCTCAAGCATCTCGGTCTGGCGCCGGATCTCGTTCTTTCTTTGGGAGGCGAGAGCTTCGTCGTCTACTGTATGTCCGGCGGCAGTGTCCGGCGCGTGGTGGCCAGCAACCGTTGCGCGGCCGGCAGCGGCGAATTCCTGGTGCAGCAATTAGGGCGCATGAATCTGGACTTGGGGTCCGGGATTGCCGCAGCGAGATGTGGTCGCCGCGTCGAGTTGGCCTCCAGGTGCTCGGTACACTGCAAATCCGACGCCACTCATAAGCTCAACAAGGGCGAGTGCACCCCCGCCGATATCGCCTGCTCATTGCTGGCAAGCCTGGCCGCCAGAATCGCGACGCTGGTGACAGCCACCGGCTGCCGGGAGGGGCAGATCGTGTTCGCGGGCGGGCTTGCGCAAAGCGCCCAACTGATTGAGGAGATTTCGGCGCTGCTGCCCGACATGCGGCTCCATGTGCCGCCGGCGAGCGGTTATCTGGAGGCACTCGGCGCCGCCGTAGCCGCTCGGGAGGCCAGGACGCGACGCCTTCCCGAACTCGATGTGGCTATGCTGCCCAAGGAGGCTGGCACATTTTCGGAGCGAAAGCCGCTGCGCCAGTTTTCCAATCATGTCGTCTACATCGAGGACCGCGGGATGGCTCCGCCGCGGCCGGGAATGCAGTTCATCCTGGGCGTGGACGCTGGGTCGACCACCACCAAGGCCATTCTCCTGGAGCGGGACTCGGGCCGAACGGCAGCAGGATGTTATCTGCGGACGCACGGTAACCCGGTGCAGGCGGTGTTCGAGTGCATCGCCGAGCTGACGCGGCAGTTACGCGGCGTTCCACACAAGATCGTGCAGGCCGCTGCGACAGGATCGGGCCGCGAAATCGTGTCGATGTATCTGGACAATTGCGCCGTGTTCAACGAAATCCTGGCCCACGCCCGCGGCGCGCGGGAGTGCGCTCCGGAAGTCGACACAATCTTCGAGATAGGCGGCCAGGACGCGAAGTTCATGTCTCTCCAGTCCGGCGTTCCGGTAGATTACTCGATGAACGACGGATGCTCGGCCGGAACGGGTAGCTTTCTCGAGGAGGCGGCAGCCTCGGACATGCAAGTCCCCGTTGACCGCATCGGCCCGCTCGCCTTGAGTAGCGCCGCTCCAATCGCTTTCGGTGAGCGATGCGCCGCATTCATCAACTCCGAAGTGCGCTCGGCACTCCAGCAGGGCGCCAGTCGCGCGGACGTACTTGCTGGTCTGGTGTATGCGATAGTCGAGAACTACATCTCGCGCGTCGCGGGCTCGCGGCGGATCGGGCAAACCGTCGTGCTGCAGGGCGGCGTCGCACTGAATCCAGCCGTCGCCCCCGCGGTTGCGGCGGTTACCGGCGCGAAAGTGATCGTTCCGCCCCACCCGGAACTGATGGGGTGCGAGGGCGCGGCGCGCATGGTGGACGACCTGCTTTCAGCCGGTTCGGTTCCGGCTTGGGATCGCGACCTCCGCTCATTCGGCAAGCTTCCCGTGGAAACCAAAACGCCTTTCACTTGCCCCGCCTGTGAGAACCGCTGTGAGGTGCAGCGTTTCCGTCTTGGCGAACGGACCGTCGCGTTCGGCGGACTCTGCTCAAAATGGGCAATGGCGCGCCGACCCAAAGCCTTCCGTCTTTCGGAAGGTCGCGACCTGGTCGCCCTGCGCGAGGAGTTGATGTTCCAGGAGTTTGCGCCTGCGCCGCCAATTCATCCGCAAGGCCGCATCGGCCTCCCATTGGCGCTGACGACGTATGAACTTTACCCGCTGTATGCCCGCTTCCTGACCGGTCTCGGATTCGCAGTCGTGCTTTCGCGGCGCGGCTTTGGTTCGCGCCACACCGCGGCGCCCATGTGTTACCCGGCGGAGTTGATGCACGCAGCAGTCGACGATCTGTTAACGCAGGGAGTCGATTTCGTGTTTCTGCCTTACATGCGCGAATTTCCGGCCTGCCCAAATTCGAAGCACGGGTATCTGTGCCCGGTCACCCAAGACATACCCGGCGTTATCGCAACATTCTTTAGCAACGCCGCGGACAAAATCCTCCGTCCGGAAATGGGTCTGGCCTCGCATCTGGCGATCGTCACGCAACAGGAAGTCACTGGCCTGGCCCGAAAGTTGGACGTTTCCGAGCAGCGTGCGGCCGCAAGTTGGGATGCGGCAGTTGCGCATCAGGCCGCATACGCGAAGTACTATCGCGAGGAGGTGGAAGAAGCTCTCCTTGGGCCGAACGGTCCCGCCGTGATCCTGGTGGGGCGCCCCTATGTTGCATACGCGCCGGAAGCAAACCTCTCCGTGCCCAGGAAAATCGTTACGCGGGGCTTCACCGTCATTCCCGGAGACGCTATCACGACAGGGTTCTCGCTGAACGAACGAAACGTGTGGCACTACACGCAGGACATGATCGCGGCGGCGGAGTATGCGCTTCAGCACGACCAGCGGTATATCTGCAACATCTCTTGCTTCTCGTGCGGTCCGGACGCGATTGTCCAGCACCGGCTCCGACATGAGCTGGACGGAAAGGCATTCTGTTTCCTCGAGATCGATTCCCACACGGCGCATGCGGGGATCGAGACCCGTATCGAGGCCTTTCTCGATATCATCGAGGCCAACCGGCGGCGCGGCGGCGCGCCAAAGCCTCCGCCACATTCCCGTGTTACTCCGGCCCATCTGCAACAGGATGGCGCGCGTTCTTACATCGTCACCGGCAGCGGGCGGCGGCTCCCGCTGGATGCCCCCGAAATCGTTCACGTTTCCTTGGCGGACGGATCCCAATTCGTCTCAGATGTTCTGGCGGGCTTCTACGCTTCCGTCGGGTGGAGATTCGTATTCGCGCCGAACACAAACGGGGAAACGCTGCAATACGCAAGAAGAGTGTGCTCGGGGAGGGAATGCCTACCGTTCCAGTCCATGATAGGCAAGGCCGTAAAGTATCTGGAGACACGTGAGCCTGGCGAGTTCACCATATTTCAATTGATCGACCAGGAGGGACCCTGCCAGATCGGCGCCTGGTACGATGCCGCGCGCCTGATCTTCGGGCGTCTGGGCGAGACCAACGCCCTAGTCGCATGGCCCACCGCCAGGAACAACTACCTCGGCAAAGGCGACCGGCTTGGGGCCATGAAGGTAGCCGCCTACGTACTGAGCGATGTTATAGCCGAGGTGCGTTCCGCTCTCCGTTGCCTAGCACGAGATCCGCAAGCGGCCCTGGCCACCCTGGACGAGATGGAGAAGCGGTTGGTGGCGGCCAGCGGCCGTGGCCTGTTGGCAACCGAGCACGAACTGCGCCAGGTGACACAGCAACTGGCGACCGTGGCGCTGCGGATGCCTGTCGAGCGGACCCCGCGAGTATTGCTCTTTGGCGGTGTCAACCGCATCTTTGTGGATGCGCCCGTAAAGAACTTCTTCGAAGAGCGCGGCATTCTCACCAAAACCACGGAAATGTCTGAGTTCATCTGCTTTGTCCAGGCCGAGGATATCGTGCGGCTCGGCTTTGCTCAGGGCTACACCTTCCCCGCGGACCAGTGTTCATTGCCTGTTCTCGTATCGGAACTTATTTCCGCGGACGACCGGAAGGGCGTCTTGCGGGCTATCACCGCGCGGGGCCGGATTGGATTCGTCGAGATGCTGGACCAGCGATGGCGGCGGATCGCCGCTGAATGCGGACTGCTATTCAGCCCATATGTGCCTTTCAGCGAAGTTGCGCGGGAAGGCCACCAACGCATCTCGTTGAACGGGTACACGGAAGCCCCGATCACGGTCGGCCGGTATGCCGCGCTGCTGACCTCCGGGGCGTTCGACGGGTACGTTAACATAGGCGCTTTCAACTGCGCTCCCGCGAACACGG
>Ga0105237_10006655_pt1 | contig 12769 bp, 10 predicted proteins | sample KBSC24metaG_FD_81520 | JGI IMG/M metagenome (GOLD analysis project Ga0105237, IMG submission 81520) | Corn rhizosphere microbial communities from Kellogg Biological Station, Michigan, USA - KBS C2-4 metaG | ecosystem: Host-associated > Plants > Roots > Rhizosphere > Soil | place: Michigan, USA...
AGCAGGGACGAGTCCACACCTCGGCGATCACAGTAGCAGTCTTACCCGAAGCCGACGACGTGGAAGTGAAGCTCGAAGCGAAGGACATTCGCATCGACACGTTCTGCTCTTCCGGTCCCGGTGGACAATCGGTGAATACCACCTACTCGGCCGTACGCATTACCCATTTGCCGACGGGCGTCGTGGTCTCCTGCCAGGACGAAAAATCGCAGATCAAGAATCGAGCCAAGGCGGAGCGTGTGTTGCGTTCGCGGCTCTACGAAATCGAGCTCGAGAAGCAGCAGGCTGCTCTCGGAGCCGAGCGCCGCAGTATGGTCGGCTCGGGCGATCGTAGCGAGAAGATTCGCACCTACAACTTCCCGCAGAACCGCCTCACCGATCACCGCATCGGGCTGACGCTCCACCAGCTGGATTTCGTCATGGATGGTAAGCTCGACCAGATCATCGACGCGCTGATCACCTACTACCGCACCCGGAAGCTGGAAGGCGATCAGGGCGGGCAGGGCGCTGCCGCCGATTAGTTCCCTACGATGAATGTCGGCACGGCGCTACTCCAAGGTACGCAACTCCTGGAGGATGGCCTTGTCGGCGTTCCGAGACTCACCGCGGAAGTCTTGCTTGGCCACGCGATGCGTCGTGATCGCCAGTACTTCTACGCTCACCCTGAACAGGAACTTAGCGAGATCGAATGGCTGCACTACGGGCGCTATCTGCACGAGCGCTTGAAGGGCAAGCCCACCCAATACATCACCCAGCACCAGGAGTTTTACGGCCGCGAGTTTCGCGTCAACGCAAATGTGCTGATCCCGCGTCCGGAGACGGAGCATGTCGTCGAGACGGCGCTTGCCGTGGCAAAAGGCGCAACGCGGATTCTGGATGTAGGCACCGGATCGGGGGCCCTCGCGGTCACACTGCAACTGGAAATGAAAGCTGCCGCATGGGCCACCGACATTTCCCCGGCGGCCCTGATGGTGGCGGTAGGGAATGCCCGCTCGCTCGCCGCGCCCGTGGAATTTGTGGCCTGTGATCTGATGGAAGCGATCGCGTCCGAATCGATGGACCTGATCGTCTCCAATCCCCCCTATGTGCCGCTGACGCAACGCGAAGGACTCCAGCGTGAGGTGCGCGATTGGGAGCCGCACGTCGCCCTTTTCGGCGGTGACACAGGATTCGAACTCTACGATCGGATCGTCGCCGACTCCCCGCGAATTCTGCGTCCTGGCGGGTGGCTAGTCATGGAACTAGGCTTCGGCAGCGTCAATCACGTCTCCCGTCTCCTGGAGAACTGGCAGGATGTCCGCATCGCACCCGATTTGGCGGGCATACCGCGCGTGATTGCGGCGCGGAGACGATAAACGATTGCTCAATTGTGGGGCAGGCGCTTTCGCCTGCCCATTCCGGAGGCCGGCTTGGCATGAGGATTCATCCGTGTTTTCTGTCGCGCCGGCGCGCAGCACGTTCCATGAAGTATCGAGTTTTTCGAACGACATCGCGTGATCACTCTCTCCTGACCGTTCACGCCAGCTCGGCCGACTTCAGCGGCAGCTTCCGGATGCGCTTGCCTGTGACCGCGAAGATCGCATTGCAGACTGCCGGTGCGATGCCCGGCGTGCTGGCCTCGCCGATCCCACCGGGAGCCGCCTGGCTCGGCACGATGTGCACTTCCACTTTCGGCATTTCGTCGATGCGCAGCACGTCGTAGCGGTCGAAATTGCCTTGCTCCACGCGCCCGCGATTGATCGTGATGCCGCCCTTCAGCGCCGCCGAAAGTCCGAACACGATGCCGCTCTGGATCTGCTGCTCCACGCCCCAGGGATTCACCACGTGTCCGCAATCCACCGCGCAGACCACGCGGTGCACCTTCACCTTGCCGCGATCGACCGATACCTCGGCGATCTGCACTGTGTTGCTGCCGATATTGTTCGAGAGCGCCACGCCGCGTCCCCGGCCGGCCGGAAGCGGCTTCCCCCAGCCCGCCTTGTCGGCAGCCAGATTCAGCGCCGCCAGCAGCCGCGGGGAATTCGCCAGCAGCCGGCGTCGTAGCTCCACCGGATCCTTCCCGCCCGCTGCCGCCAACTCATCCAGGAACGATTCGGCGAAGAACGTATTCTGCGAATAGCCCACCGACCGCCAGTAGCTCACTGGGATTCCCGGATCCACTGCGTGATAGTCCACCAGAATGTTGGGAATCGCGTACGGGATGTCCGACACGCCTTCCACACCAGTTCGCGATAAACCGTCGCGAATTCCGCCAAACGGCGCACAGGCGATGCGGGTCGCCCACGCCACAGGCCAGCCTTCCGCATCCAGTCCCGCCGTGAAATGGCTGTATGATGCCGGCCGGTACCAGTCCTGCTGCATGTCGTCTTCACGCGTCCACGTGAGCTTCACAGGCACGCCCGTTGCCTTCGATACTTCGACCGCCTCGCCGATATAATCGGCACGCGCGCGTCGTCCGAAACCGCCGCCCATGTACTTCGTGTAGACCTGCACGCTCTCCAGCTTCAATCCCGTAATTCTGGCGGCTTCCGCACGCGCCGAACTCTGCCCTTGCGTGGACGCCCATACCTCGCAACGATCCGCCCGCACATCCGCGACGCAATTCAACGGCTCCATAGGCGCATGCGCCAGGTACGGCACCTCGTAGACCGCTTCGACTTTCTTAGCCGCACCCGAAAGCGCAGTCGCCGCATCACCCTCTTTGCGACCCACCGCGCCGGGTTGCTGCATGCTGTCGGCGAAGCTCTTCGTAATGGCAGGCGTGTTCACCGAGCCGATCGGTCCCTCGTTCCACTGCACGGTCAGCGCGCGCCGCCCCTCCACCGCCGACCACGTATTGTCCGCAACCACCGCTATCCCGCTCGGCACCTGCACTACGCTCTTCACGCCCGGCACGGCTTTTGCCTTGGTAGCGTCGAAGCTCGCGACTTTGCCGCCAAATACCGGACAGCGAGCGATCACCGCGTACTGCATATTCGGCAGCCGAACGTCGATCCCGAAGGACGCCTGCCCGTTGACCTTGGACGGAGTGTCCAGGCGCTTGGTCGACTTCCCGATCAGGCGGAAGTTCGCCGGGTCCTTTAGCGCGATGTTCGCCGGTGCAGTCTGCTTTGCCGCAGCCTCTGCCAGACTCCCGAAGCTCAGGCGCGCGTTCGTGGATGTGTTGACGACGCTGTTGTTTTCCGCTCGACATTGCGCACGATCCACGCCCCATTGCTGCGCCGCCGCGCCGATCAGCATCTCGCGCGCCGTAGCTCCTGCGCGACGGAGCGACTCCCACGACGAGCGGATGCTCTGGCTTCCCACCACGCCCTGATTCGGTCCAAACTCACGATCCACGCCCGGGAACTCAGTGCGGATCTTCTTCCAGTCGCACTCCAGCTCCTCGGCAAGCAGCATCGAAAGCGAAGTGACCGTGCCTTGCCCCATTTCGGCCTTATGAATGAAGAGCGTGACGTTGTCGTCCGATCCTACGTGAACGAAAGCGTTCAGCTTGATCGGCGTGGTAGCTGCAGCCTCCACACGGGGAATCTGAAATCCGACGAACAGGCCGCCCGCCGCAGCCGCCGTCGTGCGCAGGAACGAGCGGCGATTCACTTCGCACCTCCCTGACGCTGCATCGCGGCCGCGCGATGGATCGCTTGCCGGATCCCGTCGTACGTCCCGCAACGACAGATATTGCCGCGCATGGCCTCATCGATGTCGGCATCGGTGGGCTGAGCCTTCTTCGCCAGCAGCGCCGCCGCCGTCATAATCTGGCCCGACTGACAATATCCGCACTGCGGCACGTCTGCCTCCACCCAAGCCAACTGGACGGGGTGGCTGCTGTCCGGCGACAGGCCCTCGATCGTCGTCACGGTTTTGCCCGCGACCGTCGAAATGGGTGTGATGCACGCGCGCACGGGCTGCCCGTTCAGGTGAACGGTACAAGCGCCGCACAGCGCCATGCCGCACCCGAACTTGGTGCCGGTCATTCCCAGCGTGTCGCGGAGCACCCACAGCAGCGGCATTGCCGGAGCAGTATCCACGCTCTGCGCCTTGCCGTTCAACATAAACTTTACTGCAGCCATCGCATCCCTCCCTCAACTTCTGAGTCCGATAGTAAGAAGTATAAGCGAAACAGCGGATTGTGATCGGTTTACGATCCGTCCCAACTCAGGCTATTGTCACCGTCGTCCGCGAGGTATGCGGTAAAGTTCCCCACGGACTCCGCCGATATGACACTCATGCAGGAAAGGCGATCAGAAATCCGCATGCTGTGCGCAGACATGATAGAAGTTTGCTGGAAAGACTTTACCGGGCGAAAGCGGAAGGCGGTTGGCCTGCTCGAGGATATCTCTGCCTCCGGAGCCTGCCTGCAACTGGAAACTGCCGTTCCGCTGGGAATCGAGATTCATTGGGATTGCCCGAAGCGAGGTTTCACCGGCCAGGTACTCTACTGCGTTTACCAGGAAATTGGCTACTTCGTGGGAGTCCAGTTCGATTCCGCTTCGCGTTGGACAAAAAAGGCTTATCGCCCCCAGCATTTGTTAGACCTGCAACAGTTGGTCACGAGGGCCAGAGCGCGATGAGCTGATAATCCTCTGTAAGATACAGTTAGGAGGAAAGCGTGCCGGCGAGCACTCCGTCATGAGCGTCCGTGAGTTCTCGTTGGTCGTATTCCTGATTTCGGCTGTCGCGGGATTCCTCGGCTCGCTCACTGGCCTTGGCGGAGGCGTAGTCATCACTCCCGTGCTCACGCTGCTGCTTGGCGTGGACTTGCACTACGCGATGGGCGCCTCCCTGGTCTCGGTGATTGCCACTTCTTCCGGCGCAGCCGCTGCCTACGTCCGTGAGGGCTTTTCGAACGTGCGCGTCGGCATGTTCCTCGAGATCGCCACGACCCTTGGGGCGGTCGCAGGCGCGCATCTGACCGCCGTCGTGCCCGGTTCCGCGCTGGCCGTCGTGTTTGGTCTTGTGCTGCTCTATTCCGCCTGGAACTCCTTCCGGAATCTGGAGGACCACGTCGCCCCGGAACCGGACCCGCTCGCGACGAAGCTCCGTCTGGACGGCGACTATCCCGGACCGCAAGGTCGCATTCGGTACCACGTGCAGCGCGTGAAAGCCGGCTTCAGCCTGATGTTCGGAGCGGGCCTGCTCTCCGGACTGCTCGGCATCGGCTCGGGAGCCATGAAGGTGATCGCCATGGACCAGATCATGCGAATCCCCTTCAAAGTCTCCACCACCACCAGCAACTTCATGATCGGGGTTACCGCCGCCGCGAGCGCGGGCATCTATTTACACCAGGGGTATATCGACCCCGGCCTGGCTATGCCTGTGATGCTCGGAGTCCTCGCCGGATCTCTGGTCGGCGCGCGCAAACTGATCGGCTCCGGAACCAAGGCGCTACGCTGGGTCTTCGCCGGGGTGGTCGGCGTGATGGCAGTTGAGATGATCTACGGCGGCATCTCGGGAGGCCTCAAATGACCGACGACCGCATGGACCTGATCATCGCCAATCTCCTGCGTACGGGAGTCATCCTTGCCGCCGCCACCGTCGCCGCTGGAGGAGTCTGGTACCACTTCGAATTCGGAGCCGATCCCGTCACTTACAAAAGCTTCCACGCCGGTCCGCACAGCATCCATTCCATCCTGCAGATGGGCCACTCGCAACTACTCATCCTGATCGGCCTGCTGATACTCATCGCGACCCCGGTGGCGCGCGTCGTCTTCTCGCTGGTCGCCTTCTCTCTGGAGCGCGACTGGGTCTTCGTTTGGATTACCTCCGTCGTCCTCGCCATCCTGCTTTACAGCATGGTCGCCGCCTGGTGGTAAATACTAGTAGAAGTCAGTCTATGCGCAGTCTCCTCGTCCTTCTCTGGGTTGGCGTCTCATTTGCGGCCGATACTCCTCGCGAGATTACCCTGAAGTACGCGCAGGCCGAGCCGGAGTACGCCCTCCGCCATCTCGCCGATATTCCTGGCGAAGTCGCCCGCGAGCGAATCCTCCGCGCAGCCTACACCGTGGCCCTTGCGCAGCGCTTGCCGATTGCCCGGGAATTCCTGCCCCAAGTCATCGACCGTCCCTGGATCGCGGAACTGACCTTACACGACACCTGCCTGCTGGCTACCGACATCGAGTCGGAGGAGCCGGATACGGCGCGCAAGCTGGTGCTTGAGCCGGGCCTTCGCAATCCCGCCCTCGCACTTCGTGAGCGCGGCTTTTACAGTTCCCTCTCATTCGGCCCCGCAGTCTTCGTTCGTTTCGTCACTGCTGCGCCTGCCGAAGCCGAACGCCTGGCTTTCGGCGACTCCAAGCCGGCCCAGGCGATGCGTGCCGCACTCACAGAATCGAACTCCCCGGAAGCGAAAGTCATTGTCCAGATCGCCGAAGCTCCCGGCCTCGATTTCCCCACTCGCGGTCGCGCCGCCACCTTCGCCCGGGAGATCGCTGCCGGACGCATGACTCTCGATGCTGCGACTAAGTTGGCTGGCAACTCCGCGCGCTTTTTCGCCGCTGTTGCCGATCTGCGCGTCCAACAGCCTGGGCCCGAAGGTGCCGCCTACGACTTCGCTCTCGAAGAAGTGTCGCTCATGCTGTGTCGCGAGGCCCAGGAGTCCCTTGGCCGCGCCATCGGCTCCGACCTCGCCAGCTTCCGCGCCACCGACCTCTACCTGCTGCTCGCTTACGGACGCGGCGAGGCCACACCGCCCGTCTTTGAAGCGGTCTTCGATCGCCTTCTCCTGCCCAAGCTCCGCGCGGAGAAGGGCAAGTCGCTTTTAGATATGCTGCGCCGCTCGAACGACCTTGAGCTCCGCGACTTCGCCTCCAGCGCCACCACCGCGCACCGCTTCGACGCCTTCCTCTCCGTTACGGGCACGGGGGTACTCGGGAAACTCGCCGGCGGCATCACCGAGTCTGCCGATCCGCTGAAAGAATCCATCCGCCTGGCGCAAATTCTCGACGCCACCGCCAGTCGCGACTTACTGCAGCAGATGGCCGCCATCATCGTCTCGGAATATAAACGATCCCTCACCTCCAAGAATCGCAGTGGGCGCGTGCTCTACGGCATGCTCGCCGCTCGTCTGATCGATACGTCTGCATCGAGCGATGCCATCCGCGAGATCGGCACGCCCTACCATCCCTTTCTGAAATCGTTTGCCGAGCTACCCCTCGCTGATCTCTTCGATGCGCAAGGGAATTCCATTCAGCGCTACTTCTTCTACGATGATGACGACGGCGTGAACTCCTTCAACTCTTTCCGCAAAAGCTACGTTAACGATCCCGCCTGGAAAGTAGAAGATCGCGGTGACTACCTCTATATTGCTGACCACCACCCCGGCGGCCGTCATATCGAGATCTTCGCTAACATTCCCATCGACGCGCGCCTGCCCGTCAACAAGGCGCTACAGAACGAGGCGCAGCGCCGCCAGCAGGTGATAGCCGAAGTTCTCGCCCAACGCGGAGTGGTCCCCAAGGTGCTAGTTCATCGCGGCCACAGCTTTTGGGTGCAGCGGACGCTCTCGTATGTCGCGAGCTCTGATCGACTGGTGATTCTGGGTAGCTGTGGCGGAACGGACGAGATCCATAAAGTTCTCGAAATCTCCCACGACGCCCAGGTGATCGCCACTCGCGGCGTGGGGGCGACGGAGGTGAACGACCCGATGTTGAAGGCGTTAAACGATCGTCTTCTCCATGGAGCGCCGGTTTTGGAATGGAGCAGCTTCTGGCAGACTCAGAAAGCTTCGCTCGGTCACACCGGCCTGTTTCGCGACTATCTGGCACCCGATCAGGATCCTGGATCAGTCTTCCTGGGCGGCTACTACCGCGCTATGGACTCCCCCGATCCGCAGCAATGAGTGACGCCGTGCGTTCCACACTGTGGCGCACACTTCTCGCGGCGGCATTCGTCGTCTCCGTCCATGCGCAAGCCGCGCCCGAGAAGGATCGCTGCATCTTCCAGGGACTCGTCCGCGATTCCGTTACGCAATTGCCGGTCGCGAAGGCGTCCGTCCATATCGTCTCAACTCCGTTAGGCAACCCTGCGTACGCCGGAGTCTCCGACCCCACTGGCACATTTCGCTTCGACGCCATCAAGCCTGGCGCCTACAAATTCCAGATCCGGGCTCGCGGCTATGCCGAATCGCAAACAGTAGGAATTGAAGCGCGTCCGACCGCGAACTATCGTTGTGTCCCAGGAAAGGACACCGCTACGACCCTCGTTCAACTCGACCCCGAAGGCGTGATCATGGGACGCGTCACCGATATCGAGGGCGAGCCCATTCCAGGCGCCGTCGTTTATGCCATCACCGAACAGTGGCAGCGCGGTTTCCGCATCTACAAGCAAGTCTCGTGGGCTAACGCGAATGATCATGGGGACTATCGCCTGAAATCGGTGGCAGGGCGCTACTACCTGAGCGCGCATTCTCAATACAGCGGCGCACCGAGCTTGTTCGCCGAGGATCCCGGGAAACCCGAAATGAGAACGGGGTTCGCGGTATATCCCAATGCCACCTCAATTGGCGCAGGGGCCCCGATCAACTTGCAGCCCGGGCAGCAGCTCATCGGAATCTCCTTCAAACTGCCCGCCGTCTCCACCTATCACATTCGAGGCGCGGTCGTGCCGTACGTTCCCGGCCCGCAGGCCTCGATCTTGAATATCATGCCTCGCGACGGAAACCGTTCGCCGAATATGCCGGCTGCCGGTGGCCACGGCGTCGAAAAGGATGGGACATTCGACCTCGCCGGTGTGCGGCCCGGCAGTTATTGGCTGGAGATGATTCCCGTGCGAGGCAGTCCGGTGAGCCAGGTGTCGGTGGACGTGACCGATCGAGACGTGAATGGCATCCGTATCGCCGGTATTCCGCCATTCGAAATCAAAGCGAAAATTGTCTTCTCGGAGGAGGGCGGGGGGCAACCCCTCACCGCCGCACACTTTCACCTCGATCGCCTGAACTGGCTGATGTTTCCGTTTTCCAGCATCGAATCGCCTTCCGCTGAGGGTGTCCTGGTTTTTTCGAGCCGGCCAGCCGGGGAGTACGTGATTTCGCTTCCCGCCGATGCCGATCTGTATATCCAGTCCATCTCCTACAATCAGCAGGAAGCGAAAGGAGGGCGACTCAATCTCTCCAGTGGCCCCGCGGCCGACATCCAAATCCTGCTGGCCACCGGAACGGGCCAGGTGGAGGGCACCGTGCCTCACCCTGAGTCGTTGCCCCCGGGAACAGTCGCCGCGCTGGTTTCCGCACAAGGCGTCACCGGCAACACGGGCGAACGTAGTGCCGACATTGACGCTGCGGGTCATTTCCAATTCCGCTTCGTGCCTCCGGGACGATACTTCGTCTTCGTTACTCCAACGTTCGATGGGAATCTCTGGGAAAACATGGATTTCATCCACGAACTGCAGGACCGTGGCACGCCCGTTGAGGTGACAAAGAAGGGCACCGTATCGGTGGAAGCTTCCCTCCTGACTACAGCCGACCTCGACCAGGCGCGCGAGCGGATTCCCCGATGAGAGTCCGCTTGCTGCTCGCCGGTTGCCTCTTGGGATTGCGATGTCAGGCCGCTTGTCTGATCTCGGGCGCCGTCTTCGACTCGACCACGGGCAAGCCGCTGCCGAGTTCCAAGGTCTACGCCAAGCGTCAGAACAACGCTAAGGTCTCCATTCTTCGTCTCACAAACGAGGAAGGCCGCTTCTGCTTTGAGCATCTGGAACCAGACAGGTATCGGGTCGTGATCGATCGCCCCGGCTACTTGACGACGGTTTACGGCGCCAAGCCCGGTGCGGAAGACGGGATGACCTTCACTGTTGATGGCAACATCGAAACTCCTCCTCTGACATTCCGCTTGCTGCGCACCGCCGCAATCTCAGGCACCGTGCTCGATGCTGCCGGCGAGCCGCGCGAAGGCGTTCGTGTGGAACTGGACCGGAAGGCCTGGGGCAAAGGCTGGCGTCGCGACGAAGTGGATTCCGTCATCACCGACGATCGAGGCATCTTTCGCTTCGCGCTCCTGCCGCCGGGAGTTTATTACGCCGCCGTGCAGCCCGCTCGCGCCGAACGAAGCTATCTGGACGAGCATGGCCAGCCCATCCGCAAGATCGAAGCAACCACCTACTACAGCAACTCGCCGACCTTCACCCGCGCCACGCCCATATCGCTCGAAGCAGGGCGCGAGGTCGAGAATCTCATCCTCACCGCGGAGCCCGTCTTCCCGCGCCGGTTGTCCGGGCGGCTGGGCCCATCCGTGCCGGTAGAAGGACCGCGTCGCATTTTCATCCAGGCCGAGGGCGAAAGAGTCATCGACCTGAATCTTCAACAGGACGGAACTTTTTCACGCGAGAATCTGGCACCGGGGAAATATCGGATTACTTTTTTCGGGGTCGCCACATCGATCACTTCCAACGTGGACCTGACCAGCGGTGATGTCGAGGGTATTGTCATTGGCACGGAACCACGCTTCCACCTGCCTTTTTCCATTCGTGTGGAAGGACCTACTCCTGAGCTTTCGATCCAACTCTTCGCACTCAACCTGGCCGATAGCTCCGACCACGCCTCCAGCCTCGATAAGGGCGAGTACCGCTTCGCATCCCTCCAGCCGGGCACATATGCAGTCTACACCCGCAAGTATTTCGTTAAGTCGGTGACCATTGACAGGCAGCCGAAGAATCCGCAGGCGCTCGACCTCCGCGACGGACAATCCGGCGCCGTCGAGATCGTTTTGCGTCCGAATGCCGCGCGCATACAAGGCCACATTGACCGCGGCGCCCCCGAATTGGCCACCACCGTCATCCTGATCGATGAAGCGCTATCCGGCGTAGAAGTCTCGAGCGACACTGTCGTCGCAGATCAGACCGGCGACTTCAAATTCGAATCGCTTGCGCCCGGCAAATATCGCCTCTTGGCAATTGAAGGATTCGATGAAGCCTCCTGGGGCAGTCCCGAGCTCGTGACCGTGCTTCGTGACAAATCCGTTGTTATGGACCTGAAAGAGACCGATAACCAGTCCATCACCGTGCCCGTGATCAGCGACTCCGAATGGACCGCCGCGCTCCGCAAGATCGGCATGTAGTGCCAAGCCTGGGTGCGAAAAGCGGTGATATCCTGATGATTGAGTCAAACCACCCCCTCCCGGCCACGCGTGTGCGCCGTTAGCTTCCTGAATACAACTCCACTGGTTTGGGGCATGCTTCATGGCCCGCAGCAAAGTCTGTTCGATCTGGAGTTCCGCATCCCCGCGGAGTGCGCCGATCGCCTGGCCTCAGGCGAAGCCGATATCGGCATCATCCCTTCCTTCGAACTTACCAAACAGGACCTTGAAATCATTCCGGGCGCCGGCATCGCTTGTCATGGCGCGGTACGCAGCATCCTGCTGATCTCCAAAGTCCCCGCCGCTGAAATTCGCACACTCGCAGCCGACTCCAGCTCGCGTACTTCCGTCGAACTGGCTCGCGTCATTCTGGATCGAAAATACAGCGCTACGCCACGCCAGATTTCGCATGTACCCGATCTCGAGCGCATGATCGAGATCGCCGACGCCGCGCTGATCATCGGTGATCCCGCCCTGCATATCGAACTCGACATTCCCTACCACGTGTACGATTTGGGAGCCGAATGGACCGGTATGACTGGCTTGCCGATGGTTTTCGCCGTTTGGGCAGGACGCAAGGGCTGCGTTACACCCGAACTCGCGAAGGCCTTCGTCGAGTCGTATCGATACGGCTGCACGCACATGGACGAGATCGTCGCCGCCGAAGCGGTTCGTCGCGGCTTCTCGCCGGAGGTGGTGCGGGAATACCTGACGCGACACATCGTGCATGAGTTGGGCCCCCGCGATTACGAAGGAATGGAGCTGTTTCTGCGCTATGCCACGGCTTGACCCGCATCCGCGCAATGGGCTATTCTGTGCGATCCGGCGACCGCAATAAATCCCATTCAATCACTGCCGTATGGAGGATCGATGAGTCCGCAAGAAGTACTGGAATTTGCCAAGAAAAACGACGCCAAGCAGCTCGACCTGAGATTCACGGACATTCCGAGCTTGCAGCATCACGTTTCGTACCCGATAACGCAGCTCGAACTCGATAGCTTCGAAGAAGGCTTCGGCATGGACGGATCGAGCATCCGCGGCTGGGCGGCGATCCATGAGAGCGACATGCTGCTCATCCCAGACCCCACCACCGCGTTTATGGATCCGTTCGCCGAATATCCCACCCTGGTGATGTACGGCGATATCAAGGACCCAATCACCAAGCAGCGTTACGAACGCGATCCGCGCTGGATTGCCCAGAAGGCCGAACTGTACGTGAAGAACAGCGGCATCGCCGATACGTCGTTCTTCGGCGCGGAAGCGGAATTCTTCATCTTCGACAACGTCAGCTTCGACCAGACGCAGCACTCCGGCTTCTACTTCATCGATGCCGAGGAAGGTCGATGGAATTCGGGCCGCCGCGAGAATAATCTCGGCTACCGCCCGCGTTATAAGGAAGGCTACTTCCCGGTGCCGCCCACCGATCATTATCAGGATCTGCGCAGCGAAATGGTGCAGACCATGATCCAGTGCGGCCTGAAGATCGAGTGCCACCATCATGAAGTCGCGACCGGCGGACAGTGCGAGATCGATCAGCGCTTCGACACGCTGGTGAAGTCCGCGGACAACATGATGTTGTACAAGTATGTCGTCCGCAACGTCGCCAATCAGTACGGCAAGACGGTGACGTTCATGCCCAAGCCGCTGTTCCAGGACAACGGCAGCGGTATGCATTGCCACCAGAGCTTGTGGAAGGACGGCAA
>Ga0105237_10006657_pt1 | contig 12768 bp, 17 predicted proteins | sample KBSC24metaG_FD_81520 | JGI IMG/M metagenome (GOLD analysis project Ga0105237, IMG submission 81520) | Corn rhizosphere microbial communities from Kellogg Biological Station, Michigan, USA - KBS C2-4 metaG | ecosystem: Host-associated > Plants > Roots > Rhizosphere > Soil | place: Michigan, USA...
CAGGGTGTTCTGGTAGGTTTCGCCGCGTTTACCGAGGCGGAGATCCGCAAAGCCGTGATCGCGCTCGCCCATGCATTCGAGAAATAAACGCCCCGTCACTGGAGGGAGTTGCAAAATCCGAAGAAACCGCCTGCTGGATAAGTTGCATCCGAGACCGACCGCAACATTTCTCCAACTGTTTCCCAGAGCGCTCAATCGACGGGTCCGGGTCTATGATTACGACGACACGCTCTACCGAGTCGCAGGCCGAAGGTGTCGAGCACTTCTGCGGCACTTCGAGCATGATGCGTTGACTCTGCCGCAGGATGACGAGAGTGGCGAGAAAGATCGGATGAAGGGGTGGTCCACTCGTGTACATCTTTTGTACAAAAGGCCTGAGATTCCTGCGAATATGGCGAATTATGCGCTTGCGGTTTCAGCAACTTATAGAAAACTGGAGAAGGCGGCAAATCCGGGTTCGATTCCCGTTGGTGCTACTATATCTTCTATCTTTTTTTATAAACTTAATAACATCTCGATCACCTTTCGCTCACACTATTGTGGCTGTTTTTCAAGGGTTTGCGACCCTCCAATACGGATTTTTAGCACGTTATGAAATCGCTCCCAACTCCAAGAGCTGGCGATCTGGCGGAAACAGCCTGAGGCACATCCGCGGGAAGGGCGTTCGGCAAGTTGACGGTAGCTGGCCAACGTCTGAGTGGCGTCACCTAGACTAGGAGCAATCCGGGTAGAGTACATCAAGCAGATGGCGGCGATAAGACCCCCACGGCCTGGGCTTCGCGGACTCTTGCCCAGAAATCTCTTCAGAGACTATTTTATGTCTTTCGCATCGTACGGGAACGGCGGAACTGCGCGGGCGGACATCCAAGGTCCCGCTTGAACGCGCGGTTGAACGCTGCTTCCGACGCATAGCCGACCTCGGCCGCAATCTCGGCGACGTTCAGATTGGAAGACACAAGTATTTCCGCAGACAGCTTGAGTCGCCACCGTGCGAGATAGGCCATGGGAGGCTCCCCCAGAAAGTGACGAAAGCGCTCAGCGAATCGAGTGCGCGATACACCGACTCGGTGGGAGAGGTTCGCGACGGTCCAAGGATACGCCGGATTCTTATGCAGTAGCGCGAGCGCTTCCCCGATCACCGGATCGCGTGCTCCGGCGAGCCATCCCTTCTGTTCGTCCGGCAGGCCCTGGATGAAACGCCGCAGCGTCTCGACGAACAGAACTTCAGATAGCTTTGCCAGAACTGCATCCCTGCCGCTCCCCTGCCCTACAGCCTCACGCACCGAGAACTGTATCGAATTCGCCAGCCATTGGCCCGCGGAATCATTTGCGATATTGACCACGAACATCGAAGGTAATCCCGCAAGTACGACTTCGCTCAAAGTCGGATCGCAGGCCATATAGCCGCACACGAATTTCGTGAGTTCTCCTCCGCCGCCGTATCGGACGACTTTGAGTCCACTGCTCAAATTCTTAGCAAAGACCTTCAACGAATCGACCGGCTTGCCCGCGCCGTTTCCCAGGACGTGCGCATCACCGTGCGGAAAGATCACCACATCGCCGGGCCCCAGATGGCGGCGGTTTCCGTCGCGCAATTGCGCATCAGCGCGCCCATCCATCAGGTAGTGGTAGATGACCACGTGATCCGCTCCAGGGCAAAGCAGCGGAGCGATCTGGGTCGATTCAGACGACGCCACACACCAGGGAGCGGAAAACTCAGCGTTGAAAAACAGGGCTCCGCTGAGCTTGACGACTTTCAGGACCTCGGAGACAGCATCCATAGCTACAGGTTCGCTCGATTTGGACGTTTCGGCAAGAATGCTGAACTATCGGGCAAGTTTTCAAAATCCCTCCGCCGCATAGTAGAGCCAGGAGGTAACAACTCATGAGGGTTTTAGAGAAGCAGACCGGACTGGACGAATTAAAGACGCGCTTGCGGAACACCTGGATGACAGGTGATTATGGCCGTTTCAGCCGCTACATGGAACGCGACGCCGAGGCGTTCTACCGGCGCCTGGCGATCAAGCCGGGTGCGCAGTTGCTCGATGTAGCCTGCGGCGCCGGACAACTGTCGCTGATTGCGGCGAGAGCAGGGGCGCGTGTGACAGGGTGTGACATCGCGAGCAACTGGCTGGTCCAAGCGCGACGAAGCGCGGCCGCGGAGGGGCTCACAATCGTTTTCGAAGAAGGCGATGCGGAAGGGCTGCCTTACGGCGACGCCACCTTCGATGCGGTCGTCAGCCTCATCGGCGCGATGTTTGCGCCTCACCCGGAACTGGTCGTAGCCGAGTTTACCCGCGTCTGCCGGCCCGGCGGGCTCATCGCAATGGCCAACTGGACGGGAAGTGGGTTCGTTGGGCAGATGTTTAAGACCATCGCCAAACATATCGCGCCTTCAGGTATGCCCTCCCCGGTATTGTGGGGCGATGAGCCGACGGTTCGCGAGCGGTTCCGGAGCCGCGGCGTGACCCCAGAGTGCTCACGCCACCTGTACGAACTCAGTTATCCGTTTTCGCCGGCGGATGTAGTCGAGTTTTTCCGCTCGAACTATGGGCCGATGACGTGCGCGTTTGCATCGATCGAAGAACAACCACAACAGCAGCTTCGGGAGGAGCTGACCGATCTGTGGTCACGTCACAATCGGGCCACCGACGGAACCACCAGAGTCGATGCGGAGTATCTCCAGGTCGTCGCGGTAAAAGCTCAATCGACGGGAGGAACTCATGCAATGGATTGAAGCTGCAACTGTGATCACAGGTCGCAATACCCCACGACGGCCCGAGAGTAGGTGCAATGCGTCGTGATCTGTGTCCTGACATCTCGCCGGAGACGGCGGTTAACGAGGAATCGGCCTTGTTCGATGTGGGCCCGAGTGGTCAGCAACCAGGAAGCAAACCATACGAGCGAATAGTCGCCGACCCCCCAGTTGAGCCCCGGCGCGACGGACAAAGAAGCGCATCGCACGTAACCGGCGTCTGCGACCTTATCGCTAAAGAGGATTGCGTCGCACGGCCTGTGACAGCATTAGCCGCCGATAGTTTTGACCTGGCCGGCAGCTTCGAGGCAAGGATTTTTGATCACACATGATCACATCGCAGGCATCCGCGGGGCCATTCACCGGAAAAGATCGGCCTGGTTCCTTGTAGAATCAGCCAATTACGATTCCTTCGGACTGGCTCGCATAGTGCGAATCGAGTTCGACTCCTGTTAGCGCTACCACCTTTTCCAGCAATTCCGCTGCGGGCAATGCGCCTGGCGTCACACGATCCGCTCGACGGATTAACATCCATGCTCCCGCCGATGTTCAAAATAGCGCTGATAGCTGCTGTGCGCCGCGGCTTTTTCCTCCTCAAACCGTTGTCGCAATAATTTGCGAAAAGCGCGGTCAGAACGTGCCAACGCTATCCAATCCTGCACCGCACTATTCATACAATCAACTTGGAACGAAAACGCTCGGAGCAGCGCCGCTTTTTGCTTACAAAGACATCCTGGTTCTTGCATAGGCATCTCTATACAACTATCGGCGGCAGCGGATTCCGGGCTTAGACGTCCTAGCGAAAACACTAGGCAGGCACGGCGATTCGGCGTCTAAGAAAATTCCGGCCATCTTCTCAGATACAGCGGCACCAGTCCCGCGAATCGCTTCAAGTCTTGACAAGCTTACGTTGCAGGCGGGATTCAACGGCAGATCGGAAAGGATTGGCTCGCCGAGGTCGGCTATGTGGCGACGAAAGGTATCAAAGCTGCCGTCGTTATACGATCTGGATCAGTTGCCCGCGCTGGATTGAGGTCCTGGGAACCGCCAGGCGTTGCGCCCCTACCCGCAATACGCGGCCGTTACGGGCCCGTTGAACGACGGCAACGCGAGCTAGCACTCGCTGCAGGCGGATATCGAACACCGCTGGAAGGGCGGCTTCCCGATCCAGCCCCTTACACCTTTAGCAAGCTGACGGACGGATGCCGTCCCGGGCGCAGGACTACTACAATCTGCGCCTGGACCGAGGCGTGGGTACGATATTCCGCATCGCTTGGTCTTTTTCGAGTATCCGTCAGCCGATCGACCAGCAGACCCTCAATAGCTGGTTCACTCCGCAATATCAGTTGGGCACTTCTCCACGTTTTCCACTGCATGGGCCGGGCATCAACAACCTGGACCTCGCGCTGATGCGCACCTTCAACATCCATGAAGCCTGAGGCAATTCCGTGGAGAATGGTTGGACGCCATGAATCATCCTCAACACAGCAATCCGCCTGGATCGAATGCGACCGTCGGCAATCGGACTCTCGGTGCGATCACTTCTACGACCGCGAACGGATCGAGGGTAGCAGAACTTGCTCCCCGCATATTCTTCTAAACTAAGGACTCCACATCATGAAACTGATTCTCTTTCTATGGATGTCCATGAGCTGTCTTGCGCAGACGCGCACGGTCGCCGTCATTTCGCACCGCGGCGAGCACTTGCACCATCCGGAGAACACCATGCCCGCGTTCGAAGAGTCCGTGCGCGCGGGCGCGGACTACATCGAGGTCGATGTGCGCACGACTTCCGACGGCAAGCTCGTGTTGATGCATGACCGCCAGGTCGATCGCACGACAAACGGCACGGGGGACGTCGCCGAGATGACGTTTGATGAGATCCGCGCGCTCGACGCGGGATTCAAATTCGACCAGCAATTTGCCGGCACAAAAGTGCCCACGTTCGACGAAGTGCTCGATTATGCGCGCGGAAAGATCAAGATCTACGTCGACGTGAAGCAAGTGAGCGCCAAGGAACTGGTCGATCACATCGTAAGCCATGGCATGAAAGACAACGTGGTCATCTACTCCGGGCGGATTGCAAAGCCGATCCAGGAGCTGAATCCCGGCCTCAAGATCATGCTGGAAGCGGGGCGTGCGGATTTCGCTCAGCGGCTGGTAGACGAGCTGCACCCCAAGGTGCTTGCGTTCGACGCGAACGATTTCAAGCCCGACGTGATCGCGGTGGCAAAAAAAGGCGGAGCGCTGGTCTACGTGGACCGGCTCGGTCCGGCAGACAATCCGGCCGCCTGGCAGCAGGCCATCGATTTGGGCGCGGACGGAATACAAACGGATCGCCCCGAAGAGTTGGTGAAATTCCTGCGCGAAAAGGGCTATCACTAAACGAACCGCGACGCCAATCGCCTGGGTCTTCGCTTCCGGTGAGTCTGGAACCGTTCAGAGATTCGAAGTACTGATCCGGCTCGTATCGTGATCACAGCAAACACCATGGCGCAAAACTCGGCGCGGGCGGCGTTCGCAAGAACCGGAAACCCGCGGTCTGGGGTTGTGTCCGCTGGCGAAAACACCGTGCCGCGAGTCGTCTGACTATCGGCGCGAATGGATTGATTCCCGGCCGGCGCTCCGCGCTCAGATCGCACGTGCGCGAGTCGGCGCGGCCCAGCGGGTCCGTCCGAGTGAACAGCCCGTTCATGAGATCGTACGTGAACGAGGTGGTGTTGTTCCGGGCATCCGTCATCGAGACGAGGTTGCCGGCCTGATCGTAGGCGAAGTGCGTGACTCCGTTTTGAGCATTCGTTTGGCTGATGATGCGATTGGCCTTTGTCGTATCCAATGTGGGTGCTTCAGCCAAGCGCATCCTGCGTTGTGATCAGCCGCCCGTTGGCATCGTATTGAAGGGAGGTGATTGCACCGAGCGGATCTTTGATCGAGGCGAGGTTTCCGAAACTGTCGTAGGAAAGAGTGGTTGTCTGGTCCGTGGGATCAGTAACCTTGGCCAGTTCGCCTACTTGATCGTGTTGGTAGCTGGTCACGTTTCCGTTTGGGTCCTTCTGGCTTTGAAGATTGCCGCGTGCGTCGTGCGTAAACGTGGTTGTGTTGCCGAGGGGATCTTTAAGAGAGGTGAATCACCGGGTCGTCATTCGGGTCCGTCAACACTATGGGCTATTCCATGATCGGCGAAACAACATCGGCGCGGGCGCGCAATAAATCAATGTGCGCCGCTATTTCATCATCGGCGAGTTTGTACAGTTTCTGAAGCCTGGGGTAGCGTAGCACCCGCGCGGTTTCATTCAGCAGAAAGTCAGAGAGGACTAACTCATGCGGTCCGGCGAGAATGACGTCTAGCAATCGCCGAGCGGGCCCGCTCGCGCACACATTCATGCGAACGAGAATCCCGGTATCGGGCGTTACTCTCATTCTGGATGGCGGCGGACGTGATCGGCAGCCTCATCGATTGCAGCGTCGATTTCGCTATCTGGAATTCCTCGCACTCTTTCGGCGGTCTTGTCGATGCGCTCCAACAATCGTTGAGAAGCCTCCTGCCTGGCCGCACCGGTAGGGGCCAGCTTATACAGATTGATGTCACTAACCTCGTCTTCTCGCAGCGAGCGCCCTAATAGACCTTCCATCGCATGGCGCGCGTCACTAGATAATTCCGTTACTCTTCGTAATGCACCGTTCTGCATAGTTGGCCTCCACAAGGAAGAGACATCTTCCACCTTTTCATAAGTATAGCAGACATTTTGACTGAGCGAAAAAACGAGATTCCCGTTGTATATATTCGTTGTGCCAAGTTCAAAACGTGTTGATTTTTGGCCATATTTGGCAGGACGATAACTGGCGGTCGTCCGACCGCATCTGGTCGGCGATGTGAGGGGGGTAAGGTAAGCTTATAGTCGGTGAAGTGAGCCTCAACGACCCAATAGCCAGAACAGCCAATCACCATCTTGACGAGTTGGACGAGTCGCGAAACCGTCGGTCTGCCGAGAGAGCGGGCACGAATTTTCCGCAAGACTTTCAAGAGCCACGCCAGATCTGAGATCGTATCATCTGGCCATTCATGACCTCCCTCCGATCGATCACGCGGTGTTTCGCAGCAAACGCCTGACGCCCTCTACTACCGCTCCATATACAAGATGAGCGCCAAACTCGAAGGCTTCGCGCCGGGGCGTCGACCTAATCACTGGCTCGGACAGACCAAGCGCCGGTACAGTAATCACATGCGCGCCCAGCCAGACCGCCACTCCGAATGGCATGCCCCATCCGATCCGCAATAGAGGCAGGACCTCGACTGCGGCTCCATAAAGCGTCGCAATGGAAGCGCCGAAGCCATAATGCACAGCAGGTCCCGCAATCTTCTTCTGTTGCGGCGTTAATTCATGATGGAATATCCTTTGCGAGACTGCGGACGCGGTTTTCACCGTCGAATCTTCCTGTTTATCTTCGCCCGACGGCGACTCCACCTTTTGGAAAAACGAGTGAAACTGGCTCATCGCAAAGCACGCGATGAGTCCTCCTACCGCTCCTGCGAGGAGGCCCCTGCGGGGATTCGGTTTTGGATCGATTCGCATATTCGACTGCCGGTCGCCATTCCCGGCGCAACCTTAGCGACTTCAGACAAGAATAATCCTGCGACGCGATGCGCGTCGAATTGCTCGACGTCCTGGAAGCCCGCCGACGCCAGCGACGTGCAAAGGTATGGGTTGCGATAGAGGCGATCGATACCGTCGGCCAGTGCTTCAGGATTTTCAGGTTCCACTAGAATCCCGTTACGCACCACTTCCGGCACGGCCGCCGCTCGGACGGCCACAACGGGTTTGCCGGCAGCCATTGCTTCCAAAAAGACGATTCCAAAGCCTTCTTGCAGACTGGGCAAGCAAAACACATGCGCGCGCCTATATTCTTCGGCTAATCTCACGGGCGGAAGATCGCCGAGCCAATGCACGAGGCCATCGAGTCGCAATTCGGCGCAGATCCATCGCAGTCGCCTGTACTGCGGCCCGTTGCCCACAATTCGAATCGTGAGCTGTGGAATCGTTTGACGCAATTGCGAGGCTGCCCGGAGCAAAGTGTCAAGACCCTTTCGCGGGTAAAAGCGGCATACGCACAGCACGGTGAAATTGTCCTGGTTCTCCCGGGCAGGGATTGAATCAAATGATTGGCGCCAGGCTCTTAGATCGATTAGTTCCGGTACAACGGTAGCGCCTCTTACTCCATATAACTCTTCGATACGCTCCGCACAGTAGCGGCTTATCGTAATAACGAGATCGGCGCGACGGGCGTTTTTCGCCTCCAACCGAGAATGAAACGCCATACTAGCTCTCGTGATACCGCTTTCAAAAAGCACTGCGTCGCCGATGACGCCTTTGATGCAAGCAACATGAGGCGCCGAATTTCGCTTTCCAGCAATGGCGTGGCCGTCGGCGTCGATGCCAATCGTTGCTTCGGCCGTCCGGTGGTGCCAGCGCAGGGCTTCGTTGAACAGAACTCTGGTCGCCGTGAAGAATGGCAGGTGGATTTGCGGCGTGACCATTTCTACGCCGATACTCAACCCCCGAATCGCATCGACCAAGGTCCGAGTTCCTACGTAACATCCGCTTCCTTGCCGAACGTTCTGTGGGATCGCGGTGATGAATTGAAGACGACTCACGAATTAGCCTGCGACAGGGCGGCGATTCGGCGGGTTCGTGTTGGCGCCCCGAGCTGTTCTTGGCGAACGATTTTACCGTTCCCGGAACTAGCCATAAAGCGAGGGAGACGGCAAGAACCTCGCATGCACAACCGAATCACCGCCCTCGTATCAGGGTCAAAGTATGGACCTCGCTTCCCTGTCGCCGTCCTCCTTCGGGCCGCGATTTGGAAGGCAAACAGCAAAACCCTCCCTTGATCCATGTCATCCCTGAAGTTCAGTAGGCAAGCGCAGGGCCATTACCATTTGGCGGATCGGCTTGAAGGCGCGGACGCCATTTTAGCTTGCAAGACCAAAGAGATGAAACATGTGGCGCCCACGCGTTGCCGCCCCTCAGTATCCGGTACTTTTTCGCCACCAAGTCAATCCCGTTCTTACAATATATTTCGATTCCGATGCTTGTTGAATCTATCGAATGGGGCCAGCCCGAACCAGCGCCGACAATGTTCTGTGCGGATATTATACGCACCCGATATCTATTCCGCTCTCGAAAGCTCTCCGGCTGCACGGCCGTGGACAACTTTGCCCATCTTGTCGAACCGGGACCAGGGGCGCGGGACAATCCCACGTGTTCTCGGTCGAATTCCAAGCGACGATGCAACCCAAATGAGGGCAGATGGCCGAGCGCTCGTATAGTTCCCCTTTAAGATCCCAATATAGTGCAGAGTGGTTGAGGAGAAGCAATGAAGTTCTGATGGTAGGAGCGACCGGTAAATACGCGCGTCTCATAGTGCGTGAATTAAAGAAACTCGGCGTTTCCGTCCGTGCCTTGGTTCGGGACAAAAGCAATGAAGGTAAAGCACGGGAGCGCTTCCCATTGATGTTCGATGAGGTTCAAGGAATTGCCTACTGAACAGGCTTTCCGAACATCACTCACCCGATCATTTTTGCTTCGACGGCATCACTATTTTTGAGACGGTGATGGTGTCACCTCTCATTTCGCCGGTGAGCCGCACGGTATGACCTGCATGTTCCTGCAACAGGGCAAGATCCTGATTGTCGATGTTGTAGACCTTCCCGTTGCTGACGAACACGTATTTGCCGCCGCCCTTAATGCAGGCCTGAACGCAGTCGCGGTCAGTCTTGGCGTCCTTGTGTTCGGCCAGCATCTTGGCGTGACTGGCTCCGCACATGTTGTCGCTAATCTTTCCCGTCCATGTCTTCTCATCGGCCTGGGCACAAGCAGCGAAGCCCACGAGCAGGCCGATACCACACAAGGTTTTCAAAGCAGTTTTCATCTTTGTTCTCCTGTTAGGAAATCGCTACGGGCAAAATTTCTGTCTACTAGTTAGACATATGAGCGAGCGAATGAACGAAATTTAATATAGAACGTTGGGATAGACGGCGAGGCGCCAGGGCAAATTTTGGTCCACGGCCCCCGAATATACGTTCGAAGAGCGGAGTCAGCGTCTGCATGTCTAGCCGTATTTCATTCACGTCGAAAACAATGATTCTGGCCATCTATTGAAATACTTCTGTCAATCGGCGGATTGACGCAGGTTGGCGATTCCCCGCGTGCTACCACGCAGCCTGAGAAGTCGCTTAATCCAGGTCACCCGCGAAGGCGTCAGTACCTTGGTTGCGAAGATATCCGCGGCTCTCCGGTTTCCCAGCGCATATGTCGGGTACGGATGAATCGTCGAGGAGATAGCTCCCAACCCGGTCTTTGCCTTGATTGCCAGCGCATACTCGGCGATCATCTCGCCGGCATTCGCCCCGAGGACCGAAGCTCCCAGGATTTTGCCACGGGAGTTTGCGAATACCTTGACGAGACCCGCGGATTCCGATTCCGTGACAGCACGATCGAGTTTCGAAAAAGGAAATCGGTAAACCTGAAATTTCGCGCCTCGCCTTCGAAGTTCCTCCTCTCCCAACCCGGCGTGCGCCAGTTCCGGATCGGTGAAGGTGCACCAGGAAACGCGGTTGTCGTCAGTCGACGAAGGCACTCGCAATATGGCGTTTATCACCGCCACCCTTGCGGTGTGCTCGGCCATATGCGTGAAGAGATACTTGCCCGTGACGTCGCCGCAGGCGAAAATGTTCTTCACGCTCGTCTGGCCGTGACGATCCACGACGATGCCCTTTTCGGTTGTGTTCACGCCGATGGCTTGCCGTTGGAGAACTTCAAGGTTTGGGCGTCTTCCAACCGCGGCGAGCACTGCGTCCATGGGAACCGTTGCGCCACTCTTCAGATGCGCCAGACCGGGTTCCAAGCGTTCTATCTGGTCGGCGAGGAGCAACCGCACCCCCTCGCTTTTCAGGCACTGTTCCAGCATTCCGGCGAGTTCCGCATCGTCACGACCGAGTATCCTCGCTGAGCGGCCCAGCACCGTTACCTCAGAACCTAGCCGTTCGAAAGCTTGCGCCATCTCGATCCCGACTGGCCCCGCTCCCAACACCAGCAAACGTTGCGGCCGTTCTTTAAGTTCGAACAGGGTCTCGTTCGTCAGGACCGGCACACGATTCATACCAGCAATCTCCGGGATCTGGGGCCTGCTCCCCGTCGCGATGATGAAATAGCGAGAGGTCACAATCCGCCTGCCCGAATCCTCTGAAGAGGTGATCTCGACTGAGTTGCGATCCACAAAGCGAGCCTGCGCCGCGATCACTTCGACACCTAGTTTTTCCATATTCGGGGGCGCGTCCGCATCTTCGTACACATGCTCGCGAATCGCGTGCACCCGCCCGATGATCCACGACCATTCATGCGGGTGGTTCGACGGTGTTAATCCATATTTCGCCGCGGAGCGCATCTCATGCGCAACCTTGGCGGCCTTCAGCAGGCTTTTGCTGGGCACGCAGCCTTGCCAGGTGCAATCACCGCCTAACTTGTTCTCGGAAATGAGAGCGGTCCTCGCCCCCAGCACCGCCGACATCCCGGAGGCGGTCAGGCCCGCCGCTCCGCCGCCAATCACGACCATGTCGTAATCCGTGGTCATGCGGACTCCCGTCCCACTTGGTTCCGCACCTTGGGGCCCGTAGACCAGACGCCGAACGCGAGCATTCCGGCGATGAAGATGTAGACCCAAACGGGAAGACTCTGGCTCGCGACAAGCAGATAAAGGTAGGCGGACACGAAGAAGAAGACCACGGAAAACAGAGGTGCGACAGCCGATCTTCCGCGCCGGAGATTGCGGACCAGCCACGCGATTGATAACGAAAAGAAGGGAATCGCACCCACATAAATGCCGCCGAAGATTAGGGGGTTCACGCCGTAACGCTTGCCAAGCCCAAAGAACCAGCCCTCGATGTCGGAGCGCAGGTATCCGTTGCGAGCATAATCGCGGTAGAAATCGAAGCTGGAATACGAACTCGCCACCGAGCCGCTATCTTTCCGCCTCCAGTTGTAGTTCTGGTATTCCAGTTTGTTCGAGATCGCGAACGAGTGCGGAGGCGCAAATCTTTCGAGAATCACCGACTCGCTGCTGGCCTTCTCGAAGTCTCGCGCGTACCACTTGAAAATCTTGCTCACCTTCGCCAGTCTTTCGTCCAGCAGAAAATGATTGCGAGAAGGATCGGCAAGCCACAGCCGGAAGTTATCATCCAATTGACGACTCAGCGCCGATTTTGTGTGGGCCTCGCGCCGGAGAGGCGGGCAACTTCTGGCCGCACAGACCAGTGCGCCATGGATGCGAGTATCGCCCATATTTCGAAAACGGGTTTCAATACTGTCGAGCGACTCAATCTTGCCGTCCAGCTTGTGCCGCGCGACACGAAACGGGGCCTGGGTTATCCAGATGCTTGGTACTGGGAAGTTCGATGTGATCCGACGAACAGTCAAGGCATTATAGGCTTCGATCAAGGCCGCTTTAGCGGCGTCCGCGGCCATTCTCTCCGGCCACGGTTTGGTCAGCTCGTCGAGATAGCTATCAAGGTCGTCGTTCCCATCCAGTCTCATCTGTGCGTAATTCACCCGCGACTGTGCCGTTACATACTTCTGAAGGAGGGCCGTCCACTTCGCATGGTCGGTATCCTGGCCACAGGCCAACATACCAAAGACGAGGCAGCCCAATAATCCAAGCATTCCGCTCATCTTTGTTCGCGCAGTAAGGTCCACATTCTTTAAGTATAAGAATCTCGGAATTCCTTACACTCAAGAGTGATGATGATAGGGGTGAGGGCTTTAGCGCGAAAAGTTTACTGGTGTGCCTTCCTCGCATTGTTCGCAGCCGCTTTCCGGCGACACGCCCGGCGCAACGATCGCGGGTTCTGTCCGCGAGTGCCGCCGCACCGCCGCGCATTCTACAACTTGGCGCGAAGCTGTGGTTCTGAAAAGCCTCAGGGCAGCAGGAGATCGGATTGAGAGGCCGCCCGCTCCTCG
>Ga0105237_10006661_pt1 | contig 12766 bp, 10 predicted proteins | sample KBSC24metaG_FD_81520 | JGI IMG/M metagenome (GOLD analysis project Ga0105237, IMG submission 81520) | Corn rhizosphere microbial communities from Kellogg Biological Station, Michigan, USA - KBS C2-4 metaG | ecosystem: Host-associated > Plants > Roots > Rhizosphere > Soil | place: Michigan, USA...
ACGGCCACGGGAAGCGTTCAACAGAATCAGGTGGCGGTGCCGCAGGGCTTCATCAGCGGCACGACGACGCTGTCGGCACTGGCCCCCGGCTCGGACACGCTGACACAGGGCTTCGCCAACAACGATACGATAACCGTGAACGGCCAGACCATTACCTTCAAGACTTCCGGCGCGATCGGCAACAACGAGATCAACATCGGCGACAATATCCAGACGCTGCTGTCCAAGATCGACGCGATCACGGGCACCTCGACACCCTCGACCGTCAGCGGCGGCGTCATCACGCTGCATACCGACGATGCCGCGACCCTGTCGGTCACCAGTTCGAACGCCGCCGCCTTCGGCGCCCTCGGCTTTTCCGGTACGGTGGCGGCGATCCAGCCGCCGCTGCGGGTGTCCGGCACGCCGCTCGGTTCGGCGACATCGCTGGTCAACGGCTCCGCGACCACGGTCGGCTGGTACACCGGCAATTCGGGACCGGGCTCGGCCCGCTCGTCCGCGACCATCCGCGTCGACCGGGCCCAGACCGTGCAATTCGGTGCGCAGGCCAACGAAGACGCCATCCGGCGCTCGCTGCAGTCGATCGCGGTCTACGCTGCGGTAACGGCCCCGCCGGCGGGCGTCAATTCCGCCGCCCAGATCGGAGAACTGAGCGATCGGATCGCCGCCAACCTGACGCCGCAAGCCGGTCAGCAGACCTATCAGGACATTCAGACCGATTTCGCCGATGCGCAGACCACGATGAAGGACGTGCAGGCCCGGCAGACCCAGTCGAAGGCTGCGTTGCAGAGCATGATCGACCAGACCGAGAATATCAGCCCCGCCGAGGTGGCAAGCCAGATCCTGGCGCTGCAAAACGCCTTGCAGGCGTCCTTTCAGACCACTTCCATGCTCTCCAAGCTGTCCCTGACCAACTTCCTTTAACGGCATTTACGCTTTCGTTAACCACGTCTGATTACGGTCTGGTCAGACAAAAGGGCCACGCCATTAGGCAGGTTGAACGCTTGCCGCCATTTCACTTGCTGATGGAGTCTTGCATGTCCCTTTCTCATGAACCTCTCGAACGGATCACCACCTTCAATTCTCACGAACGGATCGCCGTCACCGAGCCTGTCTGCGCCGATCGGACCGGTATGGCCAAACTGGCGAAGCTGGCATTCGACGGCGGAAACCTCCGCCCGCTTCGGCAGGAGCTGATCGGGCGACTTCGGGACGGCACGGCGGAGGCAGGCGAGGGCCTCGATCTGTCGCTGATCGTGCAACTGCTCGGCGACAAGCAGGCCGGCCTGGCGGTCCAGCACGAGGTGCTGAAGTCGCATCGGTTGTTCCGCGTGCCTTGCGACAGCGACAATCCGCGGCTGCGGGTTCTCGCACTGGCGGCCGACACCGACATGGGCAGCAACACGCCGATCGAATTCCTGCTCGAGCAGTCCGATGTCGAACTGATGGTGCTCTATGTGACCGCCGACGGCGAGCTTCCGGTGCCGCTTCCGGATCATGACGTCGCGATCGTGATCGCCTCGGACTCCGATGATTGCCGCGACGCCCTGCACAATATCGACCTGATGGCGTCGCGATGGCCAAGGCCGCTGCTCAACCCGCCAAAGAGCGTTTGCAGCCTCGATCGCGACAAGCTGCATATCCTGCTCAGGGGAATCGACGGCCTCGAAATTCCTGCGACGGTCACCGTGTCGGCGGAGAGCCTGGCGCGGGTATCGCAAGGGACGATCACCCTCGCCGCCGCGGCGGCAACGGACCTCGACTTTCCCGTCATCATCCGGCCGCGCGGGTCGCACGCCGGCGTCGGTCTTGCGAAAATCAATGATGCCGCGGCGCTGGCGCGCTATCTCGGCCAACGCGAGGAACGGGATTTCTTCGTGTCGCGGTTCATCGACTATTCCAGCGACGACGGACAGTTCCGGAAGTTCCGGATCGTCTTCGTCGATGGCCAGCCCTTTGCCTGCCATATGGCGATCGCGGATCGCTGGGACATCTGGTATCTCAACGCGGGAATGGCGGTCAGCGAGGCCAAGCGGCTCGAGGAAGAGACCTTCATGGCCACGTTCGACATCGGGTTCGGTCGTCGCCATCGCACGGCGCTGTTGCAACTGGCCGGACGCCTCGGCCTCGACTATTTCACCATCGATTGCGCGGAAACCAAGGACGGTTCGCTGCTGATCTTCGAGGCGGACAATACGGCGGTCGTGCACAACATGGACATGCCGCACATCTTTCCATACAAGCCGCCGCAGATGCGCAGGGTTTTCGATGCGTTCCTGGCGATGCTCGAGCGTCGTGCCGCTCACGCGAAAGGACGCGCCGCATGAACGAGACGCTGCGCGAGCGGTCTGTCACGCCCGCCGCGAGCGAAACGCTGGATCCAGGAGACTGGGACCAACTCCGCGCGCTTGGTCATCGCATGCTCGATGACATGATCGATCATATCGCCGGTGTCCGCGAGCAGCCGGTCTGGCAGCCGATACCCGAGACCGTTCGCGCCCGGTTTCGGGGAGCGCTGCCGCAAGCTCCGTCCGATCTGGGCGATGTCTATCGCGAATTCTCCGAGGGCATCGCGCCCTATGCCACCGGCAATGTCCATCCGGGGTTCATGGGCTGGGTTCATGGCGGAGGCTCCGCCGTCGGCATGCTCGCGGAGATGCTCGCAGCCGGGCTCAACGCCAATCTCGGCGGTCGCGATCATATGCCGATCGAGGTCGAGCGGCAGATCGTCGGATGGATGCGCGAGCTGTTCGGCTTTCCGCGCGAGGCCAGCGGCCTGTTCGTCACCGGCACGTCGATGGCCAATCTGATGGCGGTTCTGGTGGCCCGGACATCCGCGCTCGGCGCCGCGGTGCGGCAGTCCGGCGTGGCGGGCGAGGGCGCCCTGCTGCGGGCATACACGTCGAAAGCCGCGCATGGCTGCATCGCCAAGGCCATGGACATTGCCGGGCTGGGCAGCGAGGCGCTGCGTTGCGTCGCCGTCGACTCCTCGCATCGGGTCGACGTCGCCGCCCTGCGCGATCACATCCTCAGCGATCGCAAGGCTGGGCTGAAGCCATTTCTCGTCGTGGCGTCGGCGGGCACGGTCGATATCGGCGCGATCGACGACCTCGCGGCGGTGGCTGCGCTATGCCGCGAGCAGGGACTCTGGTTTCACGTCGATGGCGCGTTCGGGGCGCTCGGAATGTTCTCGCCGGTGCTGGCGCCGCGGCTCGCCGGAATCGAGAGGGCCGATTCGATCGCGCTCGATTTCCACAAATGGGGACAGGTGCCCTACGATGCCGGCTTCCTGCTGGTTCGCGACGGCGAACGGCACCGCGCAGCGTTCGCCGCGCCGGCCGCGTACTTGCGGCGGGAGACGCGGGGGCTTGCGGCCGGCTCGGTTTGGCCCTGCGACCTCGGGCCCGATCTGTCGCGCGGCTTCCGCGCGCTCAAGACCTGGTTCACGCTGAAGACCTTCGGCACACAGAAGCTCGGCGCGATGATGGCGCGGACCTGCGCGCTCGCCTCCTATCTGGAAGCGCGCGTCCTTGCCGAGCCGCGGCTGGAATTGCTGGCGCCGGTCAACCTGAACATCGTCTGTTTCCGCTATCGCGGCGATGACGCGAACACGCTCAATGCCGACGTCGTCGTCGATATCCAGGAATCCGGTATCGCCGCGCCATCGACCACCGTGCTGGATGGCCGCCTCGCGATCCGCGCGGCGATCGTCAATCACCGCACCGACACCTGCGATATCGATGCGCTGATCGCAGCCGTAATGGAATTCGGCGCGCAACGATCGCGCCATGGTGATGACCTCGCGGAGGTCGAGGCGCCGCCGCTTGCGATGTGAGCAGGCCGGAAGGCGGGCTTGCATCCGCCCGCCAACCGAGTTGGCGCAACGTCAGGCAGCAGAGCCGCGGGCCGCCTGCATGGCGTCGTACTGATCCTTCAGCTCCTTTTCGTAGGCGATGAGTTTGCGGGCCTCCTTCAGCGCCCGGTACAGATCGCCGCTGAGGATGTTGTTGTTGATGCCCTCGATGATCGGCCAGGCGCTCGGCACCGCCGTGACGATCTCGCGCACCAGATTGAAATAGGTGCCGTGCTGGGCGTCAGCATTCGGTGAAATATACATCAGCTGGACCGCAAGATAGACGAGCTTGGCCGGCGTATTGGCGGTCTCGGGCGTCAAGATGTCCTTTTCGCGCAGGATCGGAACGTTGTCGCCGTCGATCAACAGCCGCGCCCTCTGGTCCATGTTGGTGATGACGCAGGAGCCGATGATGATCCGCTCGTGCGGTTTGAGTTCGACCTTCAGCGACATGGCGGACCTCCGTTTCGGTGCGGGCCGGCGTCCCGGCGAACTTGGGTAGCCATCAGCCTCGGTCGCACCAAGTGAATTGGCGCGATCCTTTATGAATAGGGTTAACGCCTCGTTAACGGCCGCTGCCGTGGTGTGAAAGCGTAACGTTATCAATGCGATCCAGGATTCGCGGGATGCAAATGCGACGGCGGGCTCGCGACCGATCCGCCCGATACCTCCAGCATGCACACTCCATTTCACGCTTTGTTAGAGGCTGGAACGCAATCGTCACCCGTCGCTCGGTCAATCGTGGTCGGGGTCGCATATTATATTTTACCAGAAAGGTAACATCATGTCCGGTATCGTTCTCTCGTCCTCCGTCCGCCAGAACCTGCTCTCGCTGCAGTCGACGGCCGACCTTCTCGCCCAGACCCAGAGCCGCCTCTCGACCGGCAAGTCGGTCAACTCGGCGCTCGACAATCCCAGCAACTTCTTCACCGCGCAGTCGCTCGACAACCGCGCCAGCGACATCAACAACCTGCTCGACGGCATCGGCAATGGTGTGCAGGTGCTGCAGGCCGCCAATACCGGCATCACCTCGCTGCAGAAGCTGATCGACTCCGCGAAGTCGATCGCCAACCAGGCGCTGCAGACCACGGTCGGCTATTCCACCAAGTCGAACGTGGCGGCGACGATCGCCGGCGCGACTGCCTCCGACCTGCGCGGCACCACCACGTTTGCCAGCGCGATCGCCACCAGCAATGTGCTCTACAGCGGCGCCGCCGGTGGTACGACCGCTGCGGCCGCGACGATCACGCTCGGCGCGACCCAGGGATCTCTGGTCGGTTCGAGCGCGACGACCGGCAACGGTTCGTCGGCCCTGCTCGGCACCACCAACCTGATCGCGGCCAGCGGTACGGCTGCGACCGGTCTGCTCGGCAACGCCCAGCCGGCCGATGGTGACACGCTCACCGTCAACGGCAAGACCATCACGTTCCGCGCCGGCGCTGCGCCCGCCACCAGTGCTGTTGCGAGTGGGTCCGGCGTCAGCGGCAACATCGTCACCGACGGCGTTGGCGATTCCACCATCTATCTCGGCACCACCAGCACCCCGACGGCTACCGTCAGCGACTTGCTCACCGCGATTGACCTCGCCAGCGGTGTCAAGACCGCGACGAACACCAGCGGCTCTGCGACCATCGCCCAGAGCGGCGCGACGGTTGGTACCGCCCAGACCGCGTCGTCCATCGCCGCCGGCATCATCACGCTCAAGAGTTCGACCGGTGCCGATCTGAGCTTGAGCGGCAAGGCCGACCTGCTCAAGGCGCTTGGTCTCTCGACGGCGACGGGAGCCGGCAACGCCACCGTTTCCGTCCCGCGTACGGCCAGCAGCGCGTCCTTGAGCACGCAGATCCAGGACGGTTCGATCCTGAATGTCGATGGCAAGATCATCACGTTCAAGAACGCGCAAACGCCGCAGTCGGCCGCGAACGTGACGTCGGGCGGTGTCACTGGCAACATCGTCACCGACGGCAGCGGCAACTCGGTTGTCTACCTGCAGAGCGCGACCGTGTCAGACGTGCTGAATGCGATCGACCTCGCGACCGGCGTGCAGACCGCCACGATCTCCTCTGGCTCTGCAACCCTCGCGACCGCCTCCGGCCAGATCAACTCCTCGATCAACGCCAGTGGGCAGCTCAAGCTCTCGACCGGCGTCAACGCCGATCTCGCGATCACCAGCACCGGCAATGCGCTGACGGCGCTCGGCCTCGCCGGCAACACCGGTACCGCCACGGCCTTCAGCGCGGCGCGTACCGCCGGTGTCGGCGGCATCAACGGCAAGACGTTGACCTTCTCCGCCTTCAACGGCGGCACGGCGGTCAGCGTCACCTTCGGCGATGGCACCAACGGCACCGTCAAGTCGCTGGACCAGCTCAACACCGCGCTGCAGGCCAACAACCTGGGCGCCACCATCGACGCCAATGGCAAGCTGACGATCTCGGCTTCCAACGACTTCGCCTCCACGACGCTCGGTTCGGCCATCTCCGGTGGCGCGATCGGCGGCACGCTCACCAGCGCGCTGACGTTCTCGACCGCTTCCGCGCCGATCGCCGACCCGGTGGCGCAGACGGCGCGCGGCAACCTGGTCAACCAGTACAACAACATCCTGGCCCAGATTAACACCACGTCGCTGGACTCCTCCTTCAACGGCGTCAACCTGCTCAACGGCGACCAGCTCAAGCTGGTGTTCGACGAGACCGGCAAGTCGAGCCTCAACATCACCGGCGTCACCTACAACGCGACCGGCCTTGGGCTTTCGAACCTGACCTCCGGTGTCGACTTCATCGACAATGCCACCACCAACAAGGCGCTGACGACTCTGAACGCGGCCTCGACGACGTTGCGGTCGGAAGCTTCAGCGCTCGGTTCGAACCTGTCGATCGTGCAAGTGCGTCAGGACTTCAACAAGAACCTGATCAACGTGCTGCAGACCGGTTCGTCCAACCTGACCCTGGCCGACACCAACCAGGAAGCGGCCAACAGCCAGGCGCTGTCGACCCGCCAGTCGATCGCGGTCTCCGCGCTGTCGCTTGCCAACCAGTCGCAGCAGAGCGTGTTGCAGCTGCTGCGCTGATCGGCGACGAAAATCCTCGAAAACACGGCGGCGGGGCCTTGGCCCCGCCGCTTTTTTTTTGTCCTGGGCGCCGGATCCACGCCCAAGGCGGCGTCGGGGGGCGAATACGCTTATTAACCAATTATTTACCGTAACGTTTAAGGCGGCGTTAACCATACTTTAAAGGACAGCCCATACAAATGAGCCAAAGTTCGTTTTCCAGGTCGGCGAGTTCCGAGTTCGTTCACGGATTCGCGCATCAAGAGGAAGTCCGCCAATGTCCGGTATCGTTCTCTCGGCTTCGGTTCGTCAGAACCTGCTGTCGCTGCAGTCGACGGCCGACCTCCTGGCCACGACGCAGGAGCGCCTTGCGACCGGCCGGAAGGTCAATACGGCTCTCGACAATCCGACCAACTTCTTCACCGCGCAGGGCCTCGACAACCGCGCCAGCGACATCAGTAATCTCCTCGACGGCATCAACAACGGCGTTCAGGTGCTGCAGGCCGCCAACACCGGCATCACCTCGCTGCAGAAGCTGATCGATTCCGCCAAGTCGATCGCCAACCAGGCGCTACAGACCACGGTCGGCTACTCCACCAAGTCAAATGTCTCGACCACGATACCCGGGGGCAGCTCTGCGGACCTGCGCGGCACCACCACCTTCGCCAGCGCAACGGCGTCCAGCAACGTGCTCTACACCGGCGCCGCCGGCGGTACGACGGCCGCGGCCGGGACTATCACCCTTGGCGCGACCCAGGGATCTCTGGTCGGTTCGAGTGCGACGACAGGCAACGGCTCGTCGGCCCTGCTCGGCACCACCAACCTGATCGCAGCCAACGGCACGGCCGCGACCGGTCTGCTCGGCAACGCGCAGCCGGCCGATGGTGATACCCTCACCGTCAACGGCAAGACCATCACGTTCCGCGCAGGCGCTGCGCCCGCCAACACTGCTGTTCCGGGCGGCTCGGGCGTACTCGGCAACATCGTCACCGACGGGGTCGGCGACTCGACCATCTACCTCGGCACCACCAGCACTCCGGCGGCGAACGTCAATGATTTGCTCACCGCGGTTGACCTCGCCAGCGGGGTCAAGGTTGCGGTCAACACCACCGGCACTGCGGTGATCAGCAACAGCGCGAGCCAGACCCCCTCGACGATTGCCGCAGGTATAGTCACGCTGCGCAGCTCGAGCGGCGCCGATCTCTCGGTCGTCGGCAAGGCTGACCTGCTCAAGGCACTCGGCCTCTCCACGGCCACCGGCGGCGGCAACACCTCGATTGCCGTCGCACGCACCACCAGCGCCGCTTCGCTCGGCTCGCTGGTCCAGGACGGCTCGACCCTGAACGTCGATGGCCACGTCATCACCTTCAAGAACGCCCCGGTTCCGGGATCGGTCGGTGCTCCGGCGGTCGCAACCGGCTTCGGCGTGAACGGCAATGTCGTCACCGACGGCATCGGCAACTCGACGGTCTATCTGCAGGCCGGAACGGTCACCGACGTGTTGAACGCGATCGACCTTGCCACCGGCGTGCAGACGGCGGCCATCAACGCGATCACCGGGGCCGCCGTCCTGACAACGGCATCAGGGCAGACCAACTCGTCGATCAACACCTCGTCGGGTCAACTGAAGATCTCCACCGGCGTCAATGCGGACCTGTCGATCACCAGCACCGGCAACGCACTCAACGTGCTCGGCCTGGCCGGCAACACCGGTACTGCGACGTCCTTCACGGCGGCCCGCACGGCCGGCATCGGCGGCGTCGCCGGCAAGACCCTGACCTTCACCTCCTTCAACGGCGGCACGCCCGTCAGTGTCACGATCGGCGACGGTACCAACGGTACGGTGAAGACCCTGGACCAGCTCAACGCTGCGCTGCAGGCCAACAACCTGAATGCCACCATCGACGCCAATGGCAAACTGACGATCACCACGGCGACCGAGTTCGCCTCCTCGACGCTTGGTTCGGCCTTGTCGGGCGGAGCGATCGGCGGAACGCTGACGAGTTCCCTGACCTTCACCGTCGCACAGCCGCCGGTGCCGGACGTGGTTGCCCAGGCGGCGCGCTCCAACCTGGTGAGCCAGTACAACAATATCCTGGCGCAGATCGACACCACCTCGCAGGATTCCTCCTTCAACGGCATCAACCTGCTCAATGGCGACACGCTGAAGCTGGTGTTCAACGAAACCGGCAAGTCGACGCTCAACATCAACGGCGTCACGTTCAATGCTGCCGGCCTCGGCCTCAGCAACCTGGTCAGTGGGGTCGACTTCATCGATAACGGAGCGACCAACAAGGTGGTGGCAACGCTGAGCGCAGCCTCGAGCACGCTGCGGTCGGTAGCCTCGTCGCTCGGTTCGAACCTCTCGGTTGTCGAAATCCGGCAGGATTTTTCCAAGACCTTGATCAACGTGCTGCAGACCGGTTCGTCCAACCTGACCCTGGCGGACACCAACCAGGAGGCGGCCAACAGCCAGGCGCTGTCGACCCGCCAGTCGATCGCGGTCTCCGCGCTGTCGCTCGCCAACCAGTCGCAGCAGAGCGTGTTGCAGCTGCTGCGCTGATACGTCTTCGGGATCCGGCTGATATCGTCGCTGCTTCCGCTCCGCCGCCTTCTCGTTTCAGGGATTCCTCGCCTTTGCCCTGGATTGATCTGGCGCTCGTCAGGTCGACTAACTTGATACAAATACTCACGAATATCAGCCAGCTCCCGTGATTCTACGGTCTCCGCCAGTAAGCTAATCTTAAGTGCCAATCCCTTACTTTCACGAACGTGCAATTCAGTACGAGTGCTGCCGAGGTGTTGAATGTCTAGTTCCGCGGCCAATGCCTATGCGCGTGTTGCCTCTACCACCGCGTCCCCCCGCGACGTCGAAGCACAGACGCTGCTCAAGGCGGCAAACAAACTGCAAGAAGCCATCAACAACAACGATCCGCTCAGCGAGCAGACCAAGCAGGCGTTGCTCTACAATCGCAAGCTCTGGACCATCTTTCTGAGCGAAGCCATGCGCGAGGGCAATCCACAACCCCTCGACGTGCGCCAGAAGATTGCCAATATCGGCGTGTTCGTGCTGTCGCAGACGGCGGCGCTGCAGCTCAGTGCTCAGTTTGATCATTTCAAGCCGCTGATCGAGATCAACCGCAACATCGCCGCGGGCCTCTCGGGACGCCCGTGAAGGAGCATCGCCGTGGCCGACATGATGAGCATTCTGTCCGCGGCCTACAAGAGCAACGTTCTCAACGCCGCGCCGAGCAAGACCAAGTATGTCGCGGTCGATCCGACCCTCTATGAGGGCAAGTGGACCGGCAAATACGCCAACAACAAATCGTTCACGATCGACATATCGAACGTGGAAGGCTACCGGGCCAAGGTCCGGTACCAGAGCGACGGCACGGTCAAATATCAGGATGTGCTGATCAAGGACGCTACGTTTCGCATCGGTGACACGAAGTTCACCTGGGCCAAGCCAGGGGCGGCGCTGGTCAAGAACGTGGTCACCGATCCCGCCACGGGGACGACCTATCTCGATTCGGCCTACGCCAGCCTCAGCCAATAAAACCCGCTGCCAAACACGATTGCGCCCGGTCACGACCTCTCAGGTCGCAGCCCGGCGTCAGAAGATGTCTGCGGCATGAGCGGCAGAGGCCGCGCGCGGCTCAGGCCGAGCGATCGGTGGGCAGCGACCGCGGCGGTGAACTCTTCGACAGATCGAGCGCGTGGAAATAGGTGCGGCGGCGCAGCGCGGCCTCGTCCGGAAATTGCTCGACCACCCGGGCATTCCTGTCGTCGACGATCTGGAACACCAGGGAGGCCGCCGCACGGTCGTAGAAGGCCTGGTGCGTGACCGCCTCGTCGCTGATATCCTGCACGTCATTGCGCACGGACGCACCCGGCTCGGCGACCGTCACGCTCTGGTTGCCGGGCAAGACCGTCGCCACGGCATTGCTCACCGCCGGGCTCGGCGCCTGAACAACGATCGGGGCAACCGGTGCCCCCACCGGCCTGATACTGAAGTCCGAACTCATGGCAACCTCCTGTCGCCGCCGAGTCAAATCTCCCAATTCCCGTCTGACAATATAGGTCAGCAGGTTTCAACGTTCTGTTAGGGAATATGGTGAAGCAGGCCCTTAAACCGGCCGCGCAAAGTTAATCAAAAATCCAGGCTACTTTCGCGGGCGGGGCGGCGCGCTCAGAGCGAGCGGCTGACCGACAGCGGCGTGATGTGCCGCGGTCCCGGCGCGGTGCGCTGGCCGGCCGCGGTATAGGTGTTCGGAATATTGCGGCGCTGCATCTCGGCGTTGACGCCGCGCACGATATTTTCCGACACGGCGTGCGCGGTGGCGAGCACGGTCAGGTTGACCTGCAGCATCGCGCGGAACACGTCGTGATGCCGGTGCAGGGCGGTGAGAAGCTCTGGCATCGTGCGCGACAGATATTTCTGGCTCGCCTTCATCCGTCCGACCACGCCGACGTAGCGACGCGACAGGTCGGTCTTCTTGGCACCCAGGGTCATCGCCTCGCGCAGCTTGCCGGCGCGGACCAGCTCGGTCTCGCTGTCGATCAGGCCGAGCAGGGCGTTCATCACATCGAGGAGTTCCCTGGCCAGCTTATGCGCCTCGGCCGGAGTGGTGGTTGCCGCCGGGGGAGGGGCTTGCTTGGCTTGCGCGGAGGCACTCATGACTGCTTCCTCTCCTGGTTTGGACATGTCCGAGCAAGCGCGTGACGTTGGGTCCGGATCATGTCTTCGTCTGCTTGGCCTGCTGCAGGATCAGTGTGCGGAAAACCTCGTTCGAGATGCCGACGCCGCCGGCCTTGGCGAAGTTCTTCGAATATTGCTCGGTCAGCATCGAGCGCCACACGCCGGTTCCCGGCGTGTCGCCGAACGGGCCGTCGCCCTTCAGCCCGCTGGTCATCTGGGCGAACATCGAATTGAGAAACATCGCCTCGAAGTCGGTCGCCGTCGCCTTGGCCTTGGCCTGCGCCGCCGGCGAGACCTTGGTGAGCGCATCGGCGAGGTCGAGATCGGCGCGGGGTTTGATCGACGCAGCAGCGAAACTGGCGGGAATCGGGCCGTTCGACGTGTTGATATAGCCGGATTGCATCACATCACCTCGATGTCGGCTTCGATCGCGCCGGCGGCCTTGATCGCCTGCAGGATCCCGATCAGGTCGCGTGGGCCGATGCCAAGTCCGTTGAGGCCGTCGACGAGCTGCTGCAGCGACACGCCATCCTTGACGAGCGCGAACTTCTTGCCGTCCTCGGAGACCGACACGGTGGAGCGCGGCGTGGTCACGGTTCGTCCGCGCGACAGCGGGGCCGGCTGGCTGACCTGCGGGCTCTCCGAAATCGTGACGGTGAGATTGCCCTGCGCGACGGCAACGGTGGCGACCCGAACGTCGCGTCCCATCACGATGATGCCGGAGCGTTCGTCGATGATGATCTTGGCGGCGAGATCGGGCTCGACCTGCAACTGCTCGATCTCGGTCAGGAAGGCGACCACGTTGCCCTTGAATTCGGCGGGGATCGAGAGCTGCACGGTGGACGGGTCGACCGGCTCGGCGGTCTTGACGCCGAGGAAATCGTTGATCGCGGCGGCGATGCGCTTGGCGGTGGTGAAATCGGCGTTGCGCAGCGCCAGCCGCACATTCGGCAGCCGGTTCAGCGCGAACTCGATCTCGCGCTCGATGATGGCGCCGTTGGCGATGCGGCCGACCGTCGGCACGCCGCGCACGAGCTGGGCCGCCTCGCCCTCGGCCGGGTAGCCGGAGATCGCCAGCGAGCCGTGCGCCACCGCATAGACGTTGCCGTCGGCGTCGAGCAGGGGGGTGACGAGCAGGGTGCCGCCCTGCAGGTTCTTGGCGTCGCCG
>Ga0105237_10006672_pt1 | contig 12758 bp, 11 predicted proteins | sample KBSC24metaG_FD_81520 | JGI IMG/M metagenome (GOLD analysis project Ga0105237, IMG submission 81520) | Corn rhizosphere microbial communities from Kellogg Biological Station, Michigan, USA - KBS C2-4 metaG | ecosystem: Host-associated > Plants > Roots > Rhizosphere > Soil | place: Michigan, USA...
CGGCCTTTGAAGTATAGGTCCATCCGCTAACTGTAGTTGGCACCGAATAGTTAGTGCCATTAACATCTGCACCACCTGATGTGCCCAGAGGTATTGAGTCGAATTGTCCCTGGCCAAAAGCACCGCCGGAACCTACCCACTTAAATACCCTGATTTGTACTCCACCACCACCATTGGTAAAATTGCTTAGTATCAACAAGTCGCCTATTGCGTGGGTGCCGCTGAACGTGCCGTTTGCTAAGGGAGCCACATTATTATGAAAAAACCAAAACCCGATCTGGGCATCACCGTTAATGGCAAAGCGGTCACCAAAGAAATACAGCTTTGTTCCAATAAGTGCTGCGCCTGTGTTAAGGATATCGCCTTTGTTATTGGTTTGTCCATTGCTCCAGCGCCATTGTTCTATGAGATCAACATCAGAGCTTCCCTGTGTAAACTGGTTATCATTCGTTTGGGAAGCATCATGCACAAAAGTTTTTACAATTGAAGTATTGTTGCTGTTCAATACCGCCGGCCAGTCTACCGGGTTACCATCTACCGTAATCGTTTGAGCCCAAAGTGCCGTTGATGAAAAACCACATACAAAAAGCAGCAGCACACTTTTGATTATAGATGCAATACCCGTTGCCCATATTTTTCGGCAACCAGGTAATAATTGATTACCCATAATTAACATTTTAAGGTTAAGAAAGTGTTGCAGATCGGTTAAGGGCAAACGGATCTCTTTGCCGGAATCAGGCGCCGGCAGCAATGTTTGCATAAGGAAAAAGACAATAAAGTGTAAAAGAATTTTTCGGTAAATAATTGGGTTATTAAAGAATATAAGTCAGTTCAAAGTTTTCGACGGACCGCCGCATGGGCATATGTTTTTCATGGCCGGTTTTTATATAACAGTAGGCGATCGCGCCCTGTGGATAGTCACAGCATGCATTCTGGTTATCCCCCGGTACTCATTAAACGATTTAAAAAAATAAAAAGAGTATAGAAATGGAAAATTGGATAACGGGCGCAGTAATCGCCCGCTATCGCGTTTGCGATCGTACAATAACCGGTCAGAGGAATAGCCGTTACAGTAATTCATGGTACCATTTTCCATAAACTCGTTTTTTAAGTATAGGCAAAGAAGATCCGTTCAGCATCTTATAGTGTATTGCACATAAAAAGGCTGTATCAACTTCTGTTAATAAAAATTCCTGATCTTTTCTTCGGCAGAAACCGTTCAAATCAACAATACTCGAATAGGAGATTGGAGAAATAGGGCTGTGTACGTACCTATTACGTACTGCTTAATACTCGTTGATTACCAAAATGGTTGCAGGATAGAATATGAATCAAAATCTCAGGGGGGCGAATCGAAGATATTCGTAGTTACAGTAAATCGCCCCGAAGATATAAAACTTTGTTTCAATATAACATCAACAGGAAGAAACTTTTAATCGATTTTGACAGATGTCAAAAACACACTGAATAAAAACGTTTTGCTAAAAAAAGGGGTGTTTCAGCCAGATACTATAATGCAGGATTGAAATAATTGCAGAAAACATTTGACCATGATCAACACTTATATTGGCACATCCCAGGTCATCCTTTAATCTAACGGCTTGATATATATCAAATACATTGCGTCTGAGCGTATTTATTAAACAAATCTATTATATTTGTTCATCAGTCTAACGTTTACTTATCCTTTATTAGTCCTTTCTCCTTTAGAGCCACTATCAGTTTTACCCTTTTATACAAGCATCCATCAGTTTTAGTAGCAATCGCATATCCAATTATTTCCACTGGAACTACCTGTTATCCGCCCCTTCTGATACGATAATCATCTTTTTTATTTAACCGAAAGTTAATCCATTACAATCATTTTTATATACTAACGTATATAGACACTTGTATAATCATCACCTGTTAATATGAATTTCCTCTATGAGAAATTTCTTACATAAGTCCGAATGTGCAATAAGGTTATTGATCCTCCAGCAAAAAATTAAATGCCTGTGGATGTCTACACCACCATAGATCCCATCTTATAAACGATAAGATTAACCGTAACAATTGTTTTAAAAATTTTAAAAACTTCTGCTATGAGCACCCCCTTCAATACCCGAACCGGTGTTAAAAAGATATTGTTTCTTTTTGTAACAACCGTGCTGTTTTTTTCAAAAGGCTTCTCGCAAACATTTCCACCTGCATCTTCCTGTACTTCCAAAGATCTCACACTAGTCGCTGCCAGTTTACCTGGCGCTGGTGTTTGCAATAACTGTACAACAGGCGATTCAATACATCGAACCCTGAAGTTGGCTATTTACAATAAAACAGGCTCTACCAGAACTTCATTTGCTTTCTGGGGCACTTTAGTCATCCGCAATAGTGACGGTACAATTTCTTCTACGACGGCAATACAAGGTTGCGGTGGTCCCGTAGTCAAGGCCGATACCACTACTTTATCTTTTAGCCAGATAGGCTACAAATGCGGCCAATCATTAACCATAAAAAATTTGTATCTGGCATGGACGGACGCTTCTCCCAGCAGTACCTGTGCCACATTAAATCCTGCTACCATCAATCCCAAATGCGGCACCCAGGACTCTATACAAGTCAATACCGGTTTGGATGCAAGGTTTAGCAATACCAATGTCAACTGCGCCCATGCCGGGGCTATTGATATGACACCACTTGGCGGAAAAGCTCCTTACACGTACTCATGGGTTGCCAGTAATGGTGGCATAGTTCCTTCCGGTCAGTCAACAAGCCAGGACCTTACCGGTTTAGTGGCTGGCATCTACACAGTGACAATTACAGATGCTATGAACTGCACATCGATCAGACCTGATACAATAACAGCGGCTTCAGCAGTTATTGCCAATGCCGGAGCTGACTTTACTATAACCTGTAATTCCAATGTAGGCGGCAAAACAATTGGTGAAGCATCCGCAACCGGATTCACTTATTCATGGTCACCAGCTACAGGTTTGAGTAGCGCCACTGTCAGCAACCCAACAGCCAATCCGGCTTCAACAACTACCTATATTGTTACCAAAACCGATACTGCCAGCAATTGCAGCAAAAAAGACACGGTAGTGGTAACAGTAAACACTACGCCTCCAACAGTTAGTGCAGGAGCTGACTTTACCATTACCTGTACTTCCAATTCAGCGGGCAAACAAATTGGTGAAACTGCTGTATCAGGGTTCACTTATTCATGGTCACCTGGTACCGGTTTGACCGACGCCAGTGCCGCTAACCCCACAGCCACTCCAACTGTAACTACTACCTATATTCTTACCAAAACCAATTCTACCACTGGTTGTAGTAATAAAGACACAGTAGTGGTAACAGTCAACAATTCGCCTGTATCAGTGAATGCGGGAGCTGACTTTAGCATAACCTGTACTTCTAATGTGGGTGGTAGACAAATTGGTGAATCAGCCGTATCAGGGTTCACTTATTCATGGTCACCGAATACCGGTTTAAGCGACGCCACTGCGGCCAACCCAACAGCGAATCCGGCCACAACTACTACCTATATCGTTACCAAAACCAGTTCTACCACTGGTTGCAGCGGTAAAGACACAGTAGTGGTAACCGTAAACAATTCGCCTGTATCAGTTAGTGCCGGAGCTGACTTTACCATTACCTGTACTTCCAACACAAGCGGTAAACAAATTGGTGAAACTGCTGTATCAGGGTTCTCTTATTCGTGGTCACCAACTGCGGGTTTGAGCGATGGCACAGCCAGTAACCCCAACGCCAGTCCGGCTTCAACGACTACTTATATTGTTACCAAGACAAACTCTACCAGTGGTTGCAGTAGTAAAGACACAGTAGTTGTTAGCGTAACTTCTACCCCACCAGCTGCTCCGGGTGTTTGTGTGGTGCAGCCTTCATTGTGCGGACCAGCAACAGGAAGTGTTACGATCACCAGTCCTTTGGGGGCAGATTATCAGTACAGTGTTGATAATGGCCAAACCTGGCAGGCAAGTACCACTTTTAGTAGTCTGGCTGCGGGCTCAGTAACCGGTATAAAGGTTAAAACAGTTAGTACCGGTTGTATTTCAACTGCCACCAGTTGTGATGCATCTGATTGCTCACAATCTAATGCGAGATTAATAACGTCAACTCAAAACACCACAACCGTCACTAACAGCGATTTGAATAGTCAGTTCGGTGTAAAAGCGTTTCCTAATCCGTTTAATAATGCGGTAAAATTCGTGATAACTGTTCCTGAAGCAGGAAACGGAAGCGTAGAGTTGTTCAATATATTGGGCCAAAAGGTAAAGACCATATTTCAAGGCCACATGCAGGCAGGTACCAATACGTTTCAGGTGTACTTACCTTCATTGAAAACCGCCCAGTTTGTGTATGTAGTTCGTATGGGCGATAAGCGAATATCCGGTAAACTTTTGCAGTTAAATTATTAGTTTATTAGCCGGATGTAAAAAAGTGGCCGCCATCTATAGGGATTTAAACCTAAAAGATGGCGGCCTTTTTTAATGTCAACCCTCGGGCACATATGGGCCGCCGGGTTCGCCCCAGCCCCATTGAGGCATAGGCGCTTTTTCATTTATCACATTTTCTGTGGTGTTTGAATTGATCACCGCAATACGGCTTCCCCATTCGAGATAAGCTACCAGTGCAGATCTGAACTCGGGATCATCGGGCATGCCTACTTCATCAACACTTTCAAGAAACAACCGGATCCATTGCTTGCGTTTGGTGTCGTCAAGCATCTTTCCTATATGATGCGCCACCATAATGGCATGGCTGCCTTTATCACCCTCTGTATAGAGCGTTGGGCCGCCAAAAACTTCTGCTATAAAATGCGCCACATGTTTGGGATGATCGGGCGACATATTCTTAAATACCGGGTATAATAACTCGTCTTTCAGCACCTTGTCGTAAAATACCTTTGTAAGCTTTTCAAGTGCCTCTTTTCCCCCGGCCCATTCGTACAGTGTTGGTATTTGTTTCATACAATAAATTTATTTTTTAATGGGCTGCGAACCCCAAAAAGTCAAATATATTTTTCATAATCATAGATTTATAAAGCCCCTTTGCCGAAAAGTTTTCATTTAATTATTAATATTATTTAAAATTGCTGAAAAAATTACAGGAATCAGACCGCAAATATCAAAGTATAAACGTCAACTAACCTTTTCCTAAGCTCAATTGCTTTTGCGTTTCACCTGGCCCTGATATTTGTTTTTTGTGATTTTTTTCGAAAATGTAAAATAGTCTTGATGAAAAAAAAGCAATCCAGGGCTGCCAAAACCGGCCCTGTCAAAACCAGTACCGGCAAGGCCGATCCACCCCAAACAAGTTCTGCCAAACCCACGCCTGCCGTTGCCACGCGTTCTGCATTTTCATTTAAAGGAGTGATCTTATTCTTTATTTCAATAATTGTCGTTTTTATCTTTTTTGGTTTCGAAAGAAATAAATCGATGTTAACCGACCGGATCGTTCCCTACTGGGATGACTTTCAGGAACAACAGGACAAAACAGAGCTTGAAGAACGCAAAGTCAACCGGTATGGATATGATTACATGTTCCCGAAAACAGTAGCTAATTTTTTTGAGAAAAAGGGAATTGCCGGTAAAGTATTGCTGCTGGTGCCTACTACGGATTATTTTAAGGAGCACGGAGTAGATATCCATGTAGTGGAACCTTCTGTATTTTACTATTTCACAGGTTTAAAAACGGTTTGGGCGCACAGCCCAAAGGCGGTAAACGCAAACTGGATCCTTACCGTAGATAAAGGCCAGCTGATTTTCGACAGCGTAACCAGCAAGGCCATGTTAATGCAAAAGATAGATTCATTTAAAAAGTATAAAATCGATCTATGAGCGGTATCCTGACTATTCTGCTTTTGACCATCTTCCAGTTTATTGCCGGTTTTGGTATCGTCAATCTGTTTAATATACAATTGAAGCCGGGCCTTACTGTATCATTGTCGGTATTACTTGGTATTGCCGTTTTCTCCATTGTACCGTTCCTGTTGCAGCTGGCTTATGTTCCCCTTACGCAGGGCAGTATTTTCATTTCCCTGCTGGCAGCCTGTATTTTATTAAACCTGAAATTCAAATCAGGATTAGCCCGGTTGAAAGATCTGTGGGCCAATGCAAGGTTTAAAATAAAACTGTATGAGGTCCCGTTCCTGGCCATGGTACTATTCATTTTCTTTGTAAGTGCATGGCGCGCTTTTTACTTTCCCCCCCTGCCCCGTGATGCTACATCAGGGCCCGAAGCCATTGCAGAATATGCCATTCGCGAAAAAACGATGATCAACTCGGTGTTCGGAGTAAACGATGAAGTGAACAATAACGTTTTTAAGTCGCCCTTTATAATCAGCTTACAGATCATTTATAAATATGCCGGATTTGCTTTCGGCCAAATCTGGTTAAGCTCTGTAGTAGGTTTCTTTCTAATCTTTTTATATCACGCGCTGACGCAGACTGTACACAAAGTGTTCGCCGGATTATTGCTGCTTTTCTTCATTATGGTCCCCGAAATGTATGCCTATACATTTATGATGCTGTACGATTATAGCAATGCGGTGTTCTTCTTTCTATCAGCCTGGTTTCTGTTTGCCTGGTTCCAGAACCGGCAGTCAAATTATCTGGGCATGGCTGCTTTGCTGATGGCGCTGGCGACCTATATCCGTTCAGAAACGCTTATTCTTGGCTGTTTAATGGTACCCTGCATTCTTTGGTATTACTTTAAAAATAAAACCGGAATTGTAAAGGGATTAATAAACAGCGCCATTTTTATTGTGCCTTCAGTAGCGGCCTATATAATATCTGTTTCGATCTACATTAACGTTTATCTGCCTTCGAAGTATGACGTGGGAAATCTGGTAAATAAAAAACTGGGCGATCTGTCGCCATTGTTTAACCGTTTTTCAGAAATCAACAGTCAGTTGATCTTCAGCGAGCTGGGCCTGGGCTATTACGGGTATTTTATATACTTCTTTCTGATACTATTTGCACTTGAAATTGTATTTAAACGGAAATTCAACAGCACTGCCCGTAACTGGCTGTATGCAGTACTGGTCATTTATCTGGGCTATCCTCTGCTGGGTTATTTACTGCCCCTGCTCGACCTTAATAATTCCACTAAATGAGGGTTGTTTAAATTATTTCTGCTGATGCTATTATACATGGGCAATAACGCGTTGCTCATTAACTGGTCGAAGCGGATAACGCAATGGGAGATGAAGTGAAGTTTATAAGTTAATAAGTTTATAGGTTAACATGACAACTTATAAACTTATTAACCTATCAACATATTAACGTTTACTGAGGCCTTCAAACAACTTAAATTTTCCCAATCCCATTTTCTGCATGGCATACTGACAGCTTACGCGCAGTACGCCCAAGCCGTAAATGGTGCTTCTTTTGAGGTTAATAGAAGACGCTTCGTCGAAGTATTTTGTGGGACAGGTAATTTCGGCTATTTCATATCCTTTATAGAAGATCTGCGCCAGCAGTTCATTATCAAACACAAAATCATCTGAATTATTTTCAAACGGTATCGATGCCAGTACATCTTTATGATATGCACGGTAGCCTGTATGGTATTCAGACAATTTCTGGTTCATTAAAAGATTCTGGCTAAAGGTGAGCATGCGGTTGAAAATGTACTTGTACAGCGGCATTCCACCTTTCAGGGCGCCTTTACCCAATATACGTGACCCCAGTACAACCGGGTAAACATTATTGGCGATCAATGAAACCATCGAGGGCACCAGGGCTGGTGTATACTGATAATCGGGATACAGCATTACCACAATATCAGCCCCGATTTCGAGCGCTTTTTTATAGCAGGATTTCTGGTTGCCACCATATCCCCTGTTCTTTTCGTGGCGAACGATGTGCTGAATACCAATTTCTTTGGCAACAACAATGGTATCATCCCTGCTGGCGTCATCAACCAAAATCACGTCATCTACTATCGTTCTGTCGATTTCTTCATAGGTTGACCGGAGTGTTTTGGCGGCATTATAAGCCGGAAGTACGACAACTACTTTTTTTCCTTTAATCATAACTTTTATGCAAACAGTAGGAAAACGATGTTTCCCGGAAATAATCCGGCAATAATAAAACATTTTGCTAAGAGCTAAAAGAGAAAAAGGTGAAAAAGAGCTTTATTTGACCTCTCTTTTCCTCTTTCTGCTCCTATACCCTCTTAGCTGATGGCCTGTTCCGTCAAGCGTAGCTTTAATAAAGCATTCCCGATTGAACAGTCAAGGCATTTGCGATGATCGCAATAGTGGCTTTTTAATTCGATCAAAGCCTGCGAATGGCCGGCATGGCTGTTAGAGATGCCCAGGCGGGTAAAACCGTCGGTAATATGATTTCTCTCCGCCGGCATCGATTCAAGCCAGTGTAAGGCCCTGTTCTTTAACGCTTCATCTTTATGCATAACGCTCCAGGCAAACAAAAGGGGTACTACGGTATTAATAATAATTGCGTGAACCATTTGACGGCCAGCCTTTTTTGGCTGATAATCTGCCGTATCGGTGAACGTATAGTGATAATTCCAGAAGTCGCTGGCGGTTACCGACAACAGCTTTTTAATGTCATCGAGCGATTCGGTTTCTTTAATATGGGCAAATAAATGGCCCGACTGCCAGATGAGCGCGGCCAGCTGCGCAAGCCGTACCGTAGGAAAATTCATAGGCCGCATGCGTAAAAAGTGAACAGCCTGCCGTACCGGCTGCAGGTTATATTTCTTTCTTAAGTACTGATATTCTTTTTGCAGCATGATGGAATACTCATTGCTGAAATCGCCTTCGAGTAAACCACACTGACCCATTAATAATGCTTCCAGCTGATTCAACTGATTCCTGTGCCTGGCCAGCAGTGTTACCGGCAGGGTTCTGGCAGCCGCTTCGAATGGTTCAGCATTTACGGTGGTGCCGAAATTGCGGGCCAGCAACCACCAGAAAGTTTCCTCCCAATGCTGGTTATTTTGTTGCAGATAAGATACTACGTCGGTTGTTCGGCGCTGTAACCGTTCAATGGATAATCTTTCTTTCCATGCTGTCCATATAATATGGCGTACCTGCCGTGCCTGCTGACCGCATGCAATAAACGACGGGCTCTTCATCCAGTTTTCATATTGCTGTAATAACTGGCGTGGCACCCTGGATTGCAGCGAAAAAACAGGAACGTTCAAATGGTGATGAGGCAGATCGTGTTCCCATACACATGCAGCACTACACTATCGTAATTACGATCGAACTGATGCGCATGCCTGAACCAGTCGGATGTTTTCAGGTGCAGTTCAACATGGCCTATCCATAATGTATTTACAATTTTAATTCTGGCTTCCAGAAAATCGGGCCCCTGATTGGCATTAAACCGCCCCGGATGAATAACTGCCATTTCATCTCCGTTATCCAGTGTTAATGATTGCTTACTGAAATACTGGAACTGCCAGAGGTATTGCAGCAACCGCTCTGTCATACTATTAATTTGAAAATTTGCAAATTGAATCCCGATAGCTATCGGGAGCGACTACTTAGTAAAGGGAGGAGATAATAACGGGGAAAATTTACTTTTATAAAGCTAAGAATTAATTTGAAGATTTGAAAATTAGTTAATTTGAAAATGAATGATAAATAACAAGCTTGCTTCCATTTTCAAATTTTCAAATTAGCTAATTATCAAATTAGCCAATTCACTAACTACGCGGCTAACAGGCAGGCCCATTACGTTATAGAAATCGCCCTGGATGGCTTTAATGCCCACCACACCTATCCATTCCTGTATGGCATAAGCGCCGGCTTTATCGTACGGTTTGTATTTATCAACATAAAAAGCGATCTGCTCGGGCGACAGTTCATGAAACCATACATCGGTAGTGTCGGCAAATGCAATTTCCTGTTCGCCTTTTGCCAGCACCACACCGGTAATCACCTGATGTTTATTACCCGAAAGCCTCGACAAAATATCCAGCGCATCTTCGCGGTCGGCAGGTTTTCCGATGATGGCGTCTTTCAACACCACAACGGTATCTGCGGCTATGATAATATTGTTATTATCATGCAGGGAATCATTTTTCTGTTTTACAGCAATAGCTTTTTCGCGTGCAATATGAACAGGTATATTGGGTATAGGCATCCCCGGCGGCCAGGTTTCAGCGGTAGACTGTACCATTACTTCAAAAGGAATTTCGGCCCATTCGAGCAGTTGTTTACGCCGGGGCGAATGCGAAGCCAGTATAATGCGGGTACCGTTCATTGTTACGAATAGAATTTAAAAAACAACATGGATAAAATACCTGTGAGCATCACCAGTTTTAACCAGGTGCTCAGCTGATGAAAATCATTCGTAGTATTGGCCTTTACCAGTTTGCGAAGCATTAAAAGCAGGGGTATAATAATAAATAATACACCATAGGCAGCTGCCCACCACCATTTGAATGGTAATACATAAGCAAGCAGAATAATTACAGCGGTTATCAGTACAATGAACCAGGTGGCTGTAAAGATCTTTGAACCGGTAACACCCCATACGATGGGCATAGTGCGGCATCCGTAACGTGCATCGCCTGTCAGGTCTTCCATATCTTTTACCACTTCTCTGATGAGGGAAATAATAAAGGCAAAACCGGCATATAAAAATGTACGCCGCATCAGCTTCGATCCGTCTATGGCGCCAAATACTTCAGGATTTCTGATTATGATATAATGCGTTAAAAAGCCAATTACCAAAATTACCCAGGCTGTAAGAAGCGATATAATAACATTGCCGCTGAGCAGCTTTTTTTTGAAGGTCGTAGAATAAAACCAAAGCGCACCTACGCATCCTATATTGGCTGGCAGCAGCCACCAGGCTTTTGTTTTCCAGGTTACCCAGGCACTTAATAAAAGCCCAAGGGCCGATAAACATAAATGCCATATGATAGCCCAGCGCCGTTTAATGAATTTGTCAACCACCAGCTTGCCTGGTTTATTTACCAGATCAATATTGAGGTCGAAATAATCATTGATAATATACCCTGCCGCCGCAATTAATACCGAGGAAACCATAAGCATTATAAACAGGGGCGTACTAAGCACTGCCGGTACATTCGCTTTTTTTAAAACCGGCCCTACAATACAATACTGAAACAACAATTGGGTAATGGCAATGAACAACAGGTTCACTGAACGAATAAGCCTGAAAAATGCCATTAGTAGTTTCATGGTCTATATTGTCGGTTTGGGTATTTGGATTATTAATACACGGCTCACTTACTCTTTATCTCTGTTTGTAACTCCCAGTGATCATTCAGCTTAAGTACTTTTTCAATAACATCACGCACACAACCCATACCACCGGGTACCGAGGAAATGTATTTTGATACCTCTTTAATTTCTGTAGCGGCATCGGCAGGTGAACAGGGCATGCCGACCTGTTTTAAAACTTCATAGTCGGGAATGTCATCTCCCATGAACAATACTTCATTCCACGACAGGTTATGTTGCTGCACATATTCCGTTAACCGGCCTTTTTTATCTGATACCTGCATGAAAACATCTTTAATACCAAGGCGGTTTAATCTGTCGGTAACGGCATCACTGGCGCCACCCGAAATGATCGCCACGCGGTATCCTTTTTTAACGGCCAGCTGAAGGGCAAATCCGTCTTTGATATGCATGCGGCGCACAAACTGTCCGTTTTCAAAAACGAACAGCGTACCATCTGTGAGTACACCGTCTACATCAAATACGAAGGTGGTGATCTGCTTAAACTGGTCGAGTATGCTCATTTGCTTACGGGTTGATGTTTAATTAACCAATAAGCCACAAAAATAAGTGTAAAATCCATCTAACGAAGTCAGTATCAGCAAATAAATACGCGTGTATATTACGCTATTATTAAATAAAAAGCCGCTCTGTTCGCAGAGCGGCCTACAAAAACGATTGTTGTTGTTAGTTCTTATCGTGATTAATTACATTGGCGTATACAAGGTTGGTTTGTACCACCATATCATTTAATACATTGGTAGCTTCGTCGAGATAAGGATCGTTTTTCAGGTTCTTTAACCAGCTTTTAAAACGATCGAGCTTGGCGGTATCAGATTCAAACCTCTTCATATCTTCTGGTAAAGCCTCGATATTCAGTTCGTGAGGCAGTTTATTGAGGGTTTCGATCTGTTTGGCGATTGCCTTGTTCTTTTTCTGCTCTTCCTGATATTTTTTCAGGTTTAAAGAAACATTCTTATCATTTTGTTTGGCCAGCCATTCTGCATCTGTATGAATGGTAGTGAACAATGCATTGCTCTTAATGCGTTCTGCACTGGATTTTCTGATAGTGCTCAGGTCGAGGCCGTATTTCCAGCGGTTGAAATCAGCTTTCTGAATTTCATCCCAGGGTAATGCATCGGGGTTATCTTTTTCGCGGATCTTCGTATACTCGAAAATGTCGGGAATGGAAACATCAGATGCAACACCACGTAACTGGGTTGAACCGCCATTGATGCGATAGAATTTCTGCAGGGTGAGCTTAATAGTGCCCAGTTCGCTGTTGGGATCAAGGAAGCCCATGGTTTTATCCAAACCGATATTACGCTGAACAGTACCCTTACCGTAGGTAGAAGTGCTGCCGATAATAACACCACGATCGTAATCCTGAATGGCGGCGGCAAAGATCTCAGAAGCCGAAGCACTGAATTCGTTTACCATAACGGCCAGCGGACCATCGTACAAAATAGATTTATCGCGATCGTAATATACCTGTGGTTTGCCTTCACGGTCTTTTACCTGTACA
>Ga0105237_10006674_pt1 | contig 12754 bp, 7 predicted proteins | sample KBSC24metaG_FD_81520 | JGI IMG/M metagenome (GOLD analysis project Ga0105237, IMG submission 81520) | Corn rhizosphere microbial communities from Kellogg Biological Station, Michigan, USA - KBS C2-4 metaG | ecosystem: Host-associated > Plants > Roots > Rhizosphere > Soil | place: Michigan, USA...
GCATACGGCGCGCAATGTCAGTGGCAGTCATGGTTTGAAGCGAAAAGTTTAGCGTTGAACGAGCGAAAAACAAACAGGCAAGGGAGTGATCAGCCCCGCAAAATAAGTCTCAAAGCGACGGGCGCGATTTGGAAGCCCTACCCCGGTTTTCGCGTAAGTGCAGATTCTGCGGGGGTTAAAAGTGCTTGTTTTCATACACATTTGTAAGTGCGGATGCTAAAGGAGTTAGATCCGCCTCGCTGTTGTGCCTGAAATAGAAAAAGCGGCAGATGGGCTGCCGCTTCGTAAGAATCCACAACATGAATCATACCCGGAGAGTGTGGCCGCGTGAAGAGCAATTTTGTAATTTCTGTGTAAGCGACGGGCGTTGCGGAGTCGATCTCATTGAGTCGAACAGGACTAGCGAGGCTGTTGGGGTTTTCTGACAACCCAGGTCGTCATGCAGCGATGATTTTGCACAATCGTCGTCTTCAGGCGATCGACCATGAACGCCTTCATGCTTGCGGTCAGAGCCATCAACTTTTGCTCGTCGACCAGATACCAGGCTTGCCCGTCTGGCATGGCGTACAGGCCGTTGCCCATCGGTTCGAAGTCCATGCCGATGCGCGAGGCGAGGCGGCAAAAAAGCAGGCCGCCGGGCCGAAGGACGCGCCAGAGTTCCGCGTGCATCGCAAGAAATTGCGCATCGTCGCGAGCGAAATGCAGAACCGAGTTGCAGATGACGACGTCCGCAAATTCATCGGCAAAAGGCATTTTCTCGACGCGGCCAACCTGAAAGTTTTCGTCCGGCAGACCGGTGTTCAACGATTTCGACAACTGCCGAACATGTTCGACGCCGGCGGGACTAGCATCGACCGCAAAAACCTCCGCGCCTTGACGAAAGAAATAAACGAGATTGCGTCCGTATCCGCAACCAGCGTCGAGAATGCGCATGCCCGGCGCGATATTGCCACGCAGGATTTGATCGAAGACATAAATATCGATCTCGCCGAAAAGCTCCTGAATGTTGGGAGTCATCCGACCATTATCGCCGGGCCGGTGATTGCCGAAGGAAGGAATTTAGTTCCGCGGATTTGGATCGGACGTGGAGTCGGCGGTTGACGCGGGCTGCTGGTCGGGTTGAGGCTCCTGCACGGGAATGACGGGTACTGCCTGAGCAGGCGCGACAATCGTCGTGGCTGTGCTGGTGGCGGGTGATGCAGGTGCGCCAGGTCCGTAGACCTGCCGATAGACGGCGGCGTTACGCATAACAATCTGGACATAGTCGCGCGTTTCGGTGAACGGGATCGACTCGACCAGCTCTGGAATTTCGTCGTAGTTGCGCTCGGCGCGCCACGCGGCAATGCGATCTTCGCCGGCGTTGAATGCCGCGAGCGCGTACTCGGGCTCGCCAGTCGATTTCAGCAAACCAGCGATGTACAGCATGCCGAGTTCGAGGTTGTATTCGGGATCGAAGAGTTTCGCCTTTGTGTAGCGAACCTTAAGCTGCTTCGCGAGCAGCTTGCCGGTCTTGGGCAAGACCTGCATCAAGCCGACCGCGTTGGCGTGGGAAACGATATCGGCCTGGAAAGTCGATTCCTGGCGAATTAAGCCGGCCGCCAACATCGGATCGAAATCGTTGCGCTGTGCTTCACGGCGAAGAGACGCTTCGTATGGCAACGGGTAGAGCGTCTTCCAAACACTCGGCGGCACGTCGGAAATTTTGCGAGAGTCAAAGTTCGGAACGATGAGCCGACCGTAGGACATGCCTGTCGCGAAGTGACCTTGATCGAAAGCGCATTGCGCGGCTTCGAGTAGCATTCGCGTGGAACCGGTAGCGAAGAAGCCGGCTTTGAGTTCGAGTTCCGCGGAAGCGTCGAATGCGATGATGCGCAGAGCCTGGGCGCGAACCCAGCGGTCTTTTGCAGCGTCGGGAATCGGCTCGTCAACAGAGCGCAGCGCGGCAGCCGGCGGAATCGACGAGAGAAAGTCGGGAGCATCCTGATCACCAGGGCCGAGTTTTTCGAGCCGCGCGGCGGCAGCGTGTGCGAAATAAGTCTGCGGGAAGCGATCGACGTCCGTTCGGAAATACGCGCGCGCATGGCCCGGATTTCCGCTGCGTTCGGCATTGCGGCCAAGCCAGTACAACGCATCGGGCGCGTCGGCTGATGTCGGATATTTACGCAGGAACGTCGTGAGGCGATCGTCGGCGTAGGGCTGACGATCGAGATAGGCAATCCACGCCGTGCGCCATTCGCAGAAAAACGTGTATTTTCCCGACGGAAAATTGTCGACGATGCGCTGATAATATTTGATCGCCTCGTGACGGTTGAGCTGGACCCAGTAATAATTTCCCGCCAGCATCAGCGCTTCTTCGGACCATTTGCTCTGCGGATATTTCTGGACGACGGCTTCGGTGCCGGCAACCATGTCGGATTCTTTGTTCGCCGAGCGCGCGATTTGGGCGACGACGTACATGCGTTCGGCATCGACCTCGGGATCCGTAATCGTCAGAGAAGTAACCTGCGAGGGCGAGGCTTTGAGTTGAACACGCGCTTGCGCAGCGCGAAGCAGGGCATGCTGCCTGTGCGCGCTCGAAGGATCCTTGATCCCCGCTGCAAGCTTCTCGAATTCCAAGCGAGCGTCGCGATATTTTTTCTGGTTGTAGAGAATCTGGGCGCGGCCTTCCAGCAGATCCCAGCTTGGAGCGGGATATTCGCCGCCCATCGCGGCTTTCACTTGCTGGAGGCCGCTGGCCGCAGCCTTGCCTTCATCCGAGAGCGGATTTTTGTAATAGAGAAGCTGATAGTCTTTCGCAGCGCGGCTGAATTGATGCGCTTGCTTGTACGCCTGGGCTCGGAGCAGTAAGAGCGCGGGCTTTGCGGTCGTGCCTGTGTAGGCTTCCAATGCCTCGATCGCGGCCTGCGGCTTGCCCGCTTCCATCGCCGACGGCGCGTAGGCTTCCAAAAACTGCTCTTTGATTCCGGTGTTCGGATAGTCGTTCTGAATTTTTTGCAACGCCGCGAACGCCGGACCGTTTTGCTTCAGCACGCGCTGCGTCTGCGCAGTCCAAAACAAAACGTAATCGGCGAGCAGCGCGTCGCTCTTCGCCTTGGTCAGCCAGACCATCGCCTGCTGCGTATGATTTTTGTTGTAGTCGTCGTAGCCAAGCGCAAGCGCAGCGCGAGCGCCCCAAACATTTCCGGCGTTCTTGCCTGCAAACGCGGCGAGCTTGTCGTAAGCGCCGGGAGTCGCGTTGTGCAAAGCACGCGCCAGCGACGAAAGTTCACGTTGAGCGGCTTCATCTTCGGGAGTCGCCGCCGTGATCTCAGGCGCCGAAGTGCTCGGCGTGCAACCAGTGCGGCATGGTTTCGCCGCAGGCTTATTCGATCTTCGTTTTTTGTGCGCTGTCTGCGGAGTAGAAGCAGCGGGCAGATCGAGCGGCGTAGCAGCGAGCATCGCAAACGACACAGCGATGGCTAGTGCGCGATACAGATAATTTGCGCGAGGACTCGCCGCCGGATTCGACGCGAGCTTGGAGTGCGACCCGCTATCGGTGTAGCGCAGTCGTGGCGTAAGGATATTCGCCGAGGGCACTGGCGTCGCCCTCCGCGAGGATCTCCACCATCCAGCGATAAAAATAGTCGACCGGGTGATCCATGATGGGTTTGAACCGCCGATCGTATTCTCGGTGAGCTTTCTCAATGTCATCCCGCAACCGGACGCAGATATCCTTGTGCTGACGGCCAAGACGAACCTGCTCCGGTCGCAACATCTTAATATCCTGCATCGAAACTTTGGCAACGCGGTTAGCGCGGCGGTGGAGTTCTTGCTCGTCGGGCGATAACCGGTTGACATCAAAAGCGCTGGCGCCTTCCGGCTCGCCGGCGGCGACGGGTACGGACTCAACTTCTTGAGCCTCGACCATCGCAGGTTCTTCGTGAACTGGGGTGGGCGGAGCGGGCGCGTGATACGGCTCGGCAGCCGCGGGCGCCGCGGTGGGAGGAGCCGCGACGTGTTCGGCCGGAGCTGGCGCAGCAGCCCTCGGTGACATCGTCTGTGGAACAGGAGCATGAGCCGCTTGTGGCGCGGCTTGCGGTGCCAGCGACGATGCGATGCGTGAAATCTCGGTCTCGAACGGCGATCTCGGGCCGGGTTGCAGCGAAACCGCTACGAATCTCGTGAGAACTTCCAGCGCCGCGGAAAGCGACGCGGCGGAAGTCTGCGCCCGCAGCATCGGCGGAAGCGCATTGGCGGGCCTGGTGCTGCCACAGGCGGCCACGACATCGGCCACGGCTTGATGCAGCTCATCGGAGGTACGCTGGATGCGCTCGAGATTGTCTCGGAGGGCTCGCGAAACCAGTTGTTCGATGGCTGACGGCGTATTGGATTCGGATGACATACGTTTGGCGGGTGTTCCGGGCGCGGTTCGACCGAAATGACCCCGTTTTGTGATTCTGGAAGCTATGCCCTGGCCCGTCAACCGCCTAGGAGTACTTTTGTGCGTAGAAGTATCCCTTTCGGCAATGTGGGTTGAGCGCCATTGCACGAGTCGGCGTCTCACTAACGGCGGCGATTGCACAGCTCAAACGAAATCACAGAAAATCCCCGGCATACCTACGAGCTTTACCCGATGGCACAATTTTTCCCATCGCCCTAGTTTCAATCGTGCGATGGCGCTAGACGCCACTCGCAGACGGAAACTCAGCTGCGGAGACATCCCATTCGCCCCCCATTGCGCATCTTGATTGCGGACGATCATGCGGTCGTGCGGTTCGGACTGAAGACGATATTGAACGGCGAAGAAGGCTGGCAGGTGGTTGGCGAGGCCACGTCGGGTGCCGAGGCGCTTGCTTTGGCGATTCAGCTTCAGCCGGATGTGGCGGTGCTGGACATTAATATGCCAGGGATGAGCGGGCTGGAGGCGCTCAAGGCGATCAAAGAGCGGCTGCCGGCCACGCGCGTCGTTATATTGACGCTTCATTATTCGATGGACTGGATGCAGGAGATTCGGCGAGCCGGCGGCAATGGGTATGTGACGAAGTCCGACGCTGATCGGGATTTAGTAGCTGCGGTTGCGGCTGTGGCAGCGGGAAAAACTTATTTCACCCGAAAGCCCGCGGACTCGGGCTCGGCGATCCCAGCCATGAGCGTTCCACGACCGGCTGACTTTGCGTTGTCGGCGAATGAGCGAGAGGCTGTTCGCAACATCGCGCAGACCATACGGAAACTGCTCTAAACTTTCGAAAGTTGAGAACTGTCCGCGAGGTTTATTCGGGTTGACGAGAGGGTTCGCCTGACGCGGCGAGTGTTGCGTTGAACTTGACGGTGGCGCGTCGCGAAGGCATATCGATGGGTATCGGTTCGGCCGCCGGGACCAATGGGATGCGGCCTTCGTAGTCCTCAAACTCAATGTCAGGGAGTTGCTCGACCGCGCGGCGAAGGGATTGCTCCCAGCTCGTGTGAATCGAATTCAAGTCCTGGTCGCCCGCGCTCACTCGGCGATAGCGGTCGACGATGAAACTGTCGCGGCGATAGAGCAAAAGATCAAACGGCGGACCGACGGTCACGTTGGAGCGCATCGTGGCGTCCATCGACAGAAGAGCGTACTTCGCAGCGACTTCGAGCGAAGTCGATCGCTGGATGCCGCGATCGAGAATCGGGCGTCCGTACTTACATTCGCCGAGTTGCAGATAGAGCGAATCTTCCGTGGCGGCGAGTGGATTTCCTTGCGGATAAACCAGGTAGAGGCCTGGTTCCTTGCCTTTCACCTGGCCGCCGATCAGCAAGTGCACGTTGAAAGAGTACGAATCTCGTTCGAGCGAAGCGCGATCCAGGTCCGACACGCGCCGCACACAGTCACCGACAATTCGCGCCGCCTCGTACAGCGAGCGCGCTTGCGCCAACCCTTGGCCGGAGTCGAAATCGTCGCGCAACAGGCTGATCACCGACTGACTGATGGAAAGGCTGCCGCTGGTGAGGATGACGAACACACGTTCGCCCGGCTGCACGAACTGAAACATCTTGCGGCAAATGTTGACCTGATCGAATCCTGCGTTCGCTCGGGAATCGGAGGCGAGAACCAGTCCCTCATTCGTGGAGATACCGAGGCAGTAGGTCATGATCACCTCATTTGCCGGGGAGTATAGTACGGGAATTGGGCGACAGGCGCAGATTTGCGTCGCAAAGTGTTGCGGCAGGGTCAGCATTTACGCTCGGAAGTATTTCGGCGACAGTGAGCTAACTCTTTTTCGGACTCGCGGCTGGCATTTCACTTCCCTGCCCGGCGAACACATTACGACTTGCTGGAACACAAGGCATGGAACACGAATCACGGAACACGTCACGAACATCGGGCCGCCGTTCGTGACGTGCTAAAATAGAATCTGCGCTCGGGGGCGACACGGTTTCGACGGAAGCTGTCGCGGCTCGGAGGCATGCCGGGACCCACCTGCCCGTAACTTGGTGGAAACTAGAACTGCCAACAACAACTTGGCACTTGCTGCTTAATTAATTAAGCGCACGCTCCCCCGAGCTTTGCTCATGGGCTAGGATCGGAGCGTCGAACAGTGAGCTGGCCTGAGCCTTTCGGTCCGTAAGGCTTGGGCGAGAACCATCGGACTAGCGGGCTGCGTTTCTTGCTCATTCTGAGCGCGGCCTGCGAACAAAACGGAATTGAGCTAAGCATGTAGGCTCCGTGTCGCAGCGCTTTTCGGACGGGGGTTCGACTCCCCCCGCCTCCACCATTTTTAGTCTGCGCAGGTGACTCGAGTGCGCAGATTCCCGCTGCAATTTCCTCATACAATTTGTGCTCGTAAAAAAGAGCGGACCTCGCTGAGTTGCGGCGAGGTCCGTTTCGGGGTGTATGGGTGTTACAAATTCGGTGCTGCGCTTACACCTGGTCTAGAACGTGATTTTGCCGCCGATTTGCCAGAATCTTGGCAGGAGCTGGCTTGTCACCATGCCGAAGTTCGCCTGCGACAAATCGCCTTGCACGTTCTGGAAGTTGGGGTGGTTGAAGATGTTAAAGAACTCGAAGCGAATCTGGAAGTTCACTCGTTCGGTGATGTGAGTGTTTTTGTAGAGCGTGGAGTCGGTTTCGATGAAACCGGGATTGCGGAAGCCATTGGACTTCTCGTTTCCGTTGGTGCCTGCATCGGGCACCGTGAATTGACTGCCGGAAAAGACGCCCGTGAGGAAGGCGCTACGCGAAGTGCCTTGGCTGTAGCTGCTCACGTTGGGGAAGTCACGATTGTCGCCGTCGGCGTTGTAGTCGCCGGATCCGGCGCCCGCAGCGTCTGCACCCGAGACGTAAGCGGCTCCATTGTAAGCGGCGGTAGTTAACACCGAGAACGGATATCCCGATTGATAGATGCTTGTGCCGCTGATTCCCCATCCGCCGGTAGCTTTCCCGACGAATCCCTCGCCTGAATGCAGGCCGGGCAATTCGTAGTTAAAGCTAAGCGAGAAGCGGTTGGGCGCATCCCATGGAGACGGACCGTAGAACTGATGCGGGTTGAGCGCCGTGGGATAGAGTCCAGCGTCGTCTTTCGAGGACGAACGTGTGTAGGAAGCGTCGAAGAATCCGCGTTTCACGCGTCCACGCAGATCGAAGGAGACCCCGTTGTAATTGCTGACGCGGTCGTTTTGTGTGTAGGAGATAGGACCGAAACTCGGGCTGAGACGAGTTGGAGCCGAGCCTGCGGGTTTGCCGATGAGGTCGCCCGGAAGCGCGTTGATGTCGCCGCCGTAGGAGACTTGGCCGCCGGCGTTGCCGTTGCCGACGAGATTCGAGTCGTGCGAGCCGCTGTAAATGATGCTCGCAACGAGATTGCTGCCGATGCGGCGTTCCAAGGTCGCGGCAAAGATGTACGCCGTGGGCGAGACGATATTTGGATCGATGCCGCCAATCGCGAGACCTGCGCCGACGATACCACCCGCAGCATCAAGACACGGAGCGGTTGGACACAAGGCTGATCCGGCCAATGGCGGGAAGGTGAAGCCAAAAGGCGGTTTGCTGCTTGTGCCTTGAACGAAGATCGGCGGCGTAGCGGAGCCGGCGAAGAACGTGGGATTGATCAAGCCCGGCGGATTGCCTCGGAATTCTTCCTGAATGTTGGCGGGCGTAAGCCAGTTGGAATACATGCCAAAGCCGCCGCGCAACAGCCAGTCGCCTTTGCCATTGATATCCCATGCAACACCGATGCGAGGTTGATACGCCTTTGGCGTGCTCTTTAGAGCGTTGTGTGTGGGTGTCGCGACGCCGCTCGCAACTCGATCCTGGAAGGATGAGCCGCTGCCAAGGTAGAAGTTGCCGAACACGGTGGCGTCGGACTTCGAATACGGATTGCCTTGATCGTCGAAGCGGAAGCCGAAGGTCACAGTGAGGTTGCGCTTTGCCTTCCATGTATCCTCGGCAAAGATGCCCCAAGTCTTGGAAGCCGCGTTCCAGTTCCAGAGCTGCTGCTGACCGGTGATCGGGTTGTACATCACGCCGCCTTCGGTGTGAGGAGCGTCTTGAGCAAGCGCGAGGAGATTGTCGAAGTTGAATCCAGGATGGGACCACGGACCCTGGAACGGCTCGATGTCGTCGCCGTACCAGCCTTCGTAGCCGACCTTGATGACGTGAGCGCCGCGAACGTGGGTGAGCACGTCGCGCCAGTGATAGTTGTGCTGGATGAAGTCACCTTGCGCGAAGCCGACACCGTAGCCGACGTTTTGTCCAGTCACGGTGACGCCCGGGATGGTGAAATCACCGGTCTCGCCGAGTTTTCCCTCGATGCGGTTCTGAGCAAAAATCACTTCGTTCAGAGTGGCCGGGCTGAAATCGTGAGTCCAGTTGACCTGCAGAGCGCGTTCCCAGTTGTTATTGGTCGTGGAGAACTGCGGGATTACGTTCGGACCGCCGTAATTGAGTAAAGTGCGGAAGAAGCTGCCGTAAATGCGGTCGTGCTTGAAGTATTTGTCCACGCGAACGAAGTATTGCGTGCCGTTGCGGAAGTTCGTGGAATTAAAGATGCCGCTGTCGAGCATCGGAGTGGCGCACGGGAGGAAGCTGGTCGCTGCGGTGCCGCAGGTACCGGGGAAGATGTCGTTGGCGGTCTTGACGATCGTGCTGTTCGCGATGTTCGTGGGGACGTAGGTATTCAGGATTTTCGTGCCGAAGGTGTTCGGGAAATTTGCCTGAGCGAACGCCGCGAATGCCGGGTCGGGAAAGGTGTCGGTTGCGTTGCCAGTCGATGCCGAGGAACGCAGCGGCTCCACGCCGAAGAAAAAGAAGAACTGGTGATGCGGGATGATCGGGCCGCCGATGGCACCGGAAAAGTTGTTGCTGTGAAACGGCGAGAACTTGTGGTCCGAACCGGGCAGCGAAAACTTCGCGTACATCGACTGATAGTTGAAATAGTCGCTGGCCAGACCGTGGAATTCGTCGCTACCGGATTTGGTGGTGAGCCCAACTTGCAAGCCGCTACCGCGGCCATATTCGCTGGAGAAAGTGTTCACCTGAATGGCGGTTTCCTGAATCACGTCGGGGTTCGGTACGAGATTTAACACGCCCTGGCGGATGCCGCTGGTGACGTCGAGGCCGTCAATGATCCACATGTTCGCGACGGTGCCTTGGCCATTTGCACTGATATCCACGGCGGTCTCGGTGGAGAAATTGTCGACACCTGAGCCCGGCGTGCCGGAGGCGACGCCAGGACCACCCGCTAACCCGAGGCCGCTGACGCCCGGTGCAACGCCGATGAGCGAGAGCAAGTTGCGGCCGGCCAGCGGCAATGTGGAGAGTTCTTGCGACTGAATCGTTTGCTGATTGCGAGTCTCGGTGGTGTTGAAGATTGGATTCTCGCCGGTGACGGTTACGGACTCGGATGCGGAGCCGACCTTCAGGGCGATGGGAACGTTGAGATCCTGTGAGGTCTCGAGCGTTACCGTGGTGACGCTACGCGAGAAACCCGTCGCTTCGACGGAGATTTTGTACTGGCCCGGCGCGAGGCTAAGAAAGCGGAAGAGGCCGGAAGAATCGGTAGAGGTTTCCGCGCTGATGTGGTTCGAGAGGTTCTCGAGGGTGATTTTGGCACCGGTGACCTCCGCGCCGCTCGGGTCAGTGACAGTGCCCTGAATATTGGCGGTGAACTGAGCACGGGCTGACGTGACGGTGAGGAACAGGAATGCGAGCAGACAAAACGCACGGATACTGACAAGACGAAAAGACATCGCTTCACCCCAGTGAATGAAAACGTCGCGAGAACAACACTCTCGGTAAACGTTTTCTCAAATTGGGCAATGTATATATCCGATTCAAAGTATCTGTCAAGCAGATTCTTGAATGATGCGATTGGAATGCGCATTTTGAGGCAACTCTGGAGGAGTTCGAGGCCAGGTAGAGACGCTTCGAAACGCTGAGAAGGCCGAGAAAACGATTGCACGTGTACAGGCTGAGGCGGGCATTTTGCGAAGTGTTCCTAGTGCGTTTCAGCAGATGAGGTTAGGCCGGCTGTCGTTAACTACGGCTCTTTGGCGGTAGGCTCGTCTTCCTGCAACTTGAAGCGGTTGCGTTCGGCTTCCTTCTTCGTCGCCTCCTCGCGAAGGGTCGCGAGCCGCTTCAGCAATTCGGGGATCTCCTTCGTTTGCCCGGTCTTTCGATAGGCTTGAATCAACCTGTAGACGGCCGCTTGATCTCCCGGATTGCTTTCGAGAGCGAGCTGGCATTGTTGGATCGTTTCGGGGTATCGCCCGGCCTGCATGTAGAGCTTGGCCAACACCGAGTGGGCGTCGGCAAACTTGGGTTGTTGCGCAAGAGCGCGCTTGGCCGAGCGAACAGCGAGATCAAAATCCGGCGTGCCCGGGTCGGGCCCCTTCTGGGTCAGGATGTCCGCCTGAAGATAGAGAAGCAGCGGGTCGGATGGTTTGCTGCGCAGCTTCTCCTGAATTGATTTGAGGGCAGCATCGAGATCGTTGGACTGCACAGCCGTCAACCCTTGGGCCGCGACGCTCATCGATTGATTTGGATTGATCCGGTAGGCCTTTTCGAAATCCGCCTCGGCCTTGTCGTACTGGGCCAATTGCACATAGAGGACGCCACGCGCGACGTAGAGATCGTCCGCAGTGGGCTGAAGCGTCAGACCTTCCGTTATAACGTCCACACCCACTTGAAAGGACTGATGCGCGAAGCAGATGTTGGCGAAATCCACATAAAGACTGATGTCTTTCGGGCTTTCGATCAAGGCTTGGCGCAACAACGCCACGGCCTGCGGCGTATCAGACGTTTCCTCGTACGCGGCCGAAGCGAGTTGCAACACGTGCGAGTCGGGTTTTTCCGCATGCAGCATCGGGCCCAAGGTCGAAAGAGCGTCTTGCGGCTTGCCGGCCATCATTTGAACCGAGGCAATGGCTTCGACCTCTTTCGCGTCGCCGGGGTTGAGGTCCAATGATTTTTGCAGGACTGCAATCGCCGCGTCGTATCGCTTGAGGTGTACGAGGCAGGAGGCGAAGGCGTGCAGCGCATCGGGCTGCTTGTCCACCAACTCACCGGCACGTTCGAAGTGAGTGACAGCATCGGAACAGTTGTGAGCTTGAAACTCGAGCACGGCGAGCATCGCGTTCGCCGTCGGATCGTCGGGACGCACATCGAGCAATCGCTTGAGGAGCGGAACTGCCTTTTGACTTCCCTGTTGATATTCGATTTGGGCGGCGCCAGCCAGGGCAGCCAGATTCTTAGGAGAAATTGTTAGAGCTTGCTGGAAAGATTTCTCGGCGTTGGCAGCGTCGCCTTTGTTGGCGAACGCAATTCCCTGCAGTGTCCAGAGTTGAGCATCGTGCGGATTTTGCTTGAGAGCGTCGCGACTGATCTCAATTGCCCGATCAAAATCACGTGCTCGAAGGGCTGCGCTCACGTTCGCGGAGGGGCTTTCCGAAACTTGGCCGAGGATGGAAACGGAGACGGCTAGGGAAAGCAGGATAGAGAGAATGAATCGCAAAGAGCCATCGCGCATGGGATCAGGAACTGCCGCATGATACGTCAACGCCAACCCGGACGATAGAGAAGGTTTGACGAGAGAGCGAAGTCGCGCTATACATGCGAAGCAAGTAAACGCTTACTCCACACGGGTTACTCTAACACGATGTCGGCAGGGCCGTGCGGGATGTGCAGGAAGCCAGCGATTCTTTGGAGGAGATTCAAGATGAAACGTAAATCGAGAAGAGAGTTTCTCCGCTTGGCGGCGACATCCGGCGCGGGTCTGGTTGCAGCCACGTCGCTGCGTCCATTTGTGAAGAGCGCGCGGGCAGCGGCGGCGGGCTCGACTCCGCTTTCCGTTTTCAGCTATGACAGCGTGCAGTTGCTTGATGGGCCGTTTCGTACGCAGTTCATCCAGAACCACAACTTGTTGCTGGGAATGAACGAGGATGGATTGCTGAAGCCATTCCGCAAGCGCGAGGGTTTGGCCGCGCCCGGACCGGACATGGGCGGTTGGTACGACGATGCGGACGACTTCCACGAGATGGATAATTTCCATGCGTTCATCGCGGGGCATTCGTTCGGCCAATATTTGTCGGGGATGGCGCGTGCGTATGCGGTCACGGGTTCGCAGCCGACGCGCGACAAAGTTGAGCGGCTGGTCAAGGGATTTGGGGCGACGGTCGAGCCTTCCGGCAAGTTCTACGTCGATTACCGCCTGCCCGCCTACACGTTCGACAAGACTTGCTGTGGCTTGATCGACGCGCATGAATACGTCAAAGATCCGAACGCGCTTCCGATTCTGAAGCGGGCGAC
>Ga0105237_10006677_pt1 | contig 12753 bp, 8 predicted proteins | sample KBSC24metaG_FD_81520 | JGI IMG/M metagenome (GOLD analysis project Ga0105237, IMG submission 81520) | Corn rhizosphere microbial communities from Kellogg Biological Station, Michigan, USA - KBS C2-4 metaG | ecosystem: Host-associated > Plants > Roots > Rhizosphere > Soil | place: Michigan, USA...
CGGCATCAAGGCCGGCCGCTGGGTGTCGGTCGGCCAGCGCGTGCCGGTGCAGGCGCTCGCGGTGGATCTGCAAGGCAAGCCGCGTGCGTCGGTGTCGATCGAGATCAAGGGCGTCGCGCACGTCACGACGTCGTCGCGCAAGCGGATGGTCGGCGGCTTCTACGCGTACGACAACAAGAGCGACACGCGCGACCTCGGCGTGCTGTGCTCGGGCAAGACTGACGACAAGGGCCGCATGGCCTGCGACGCGACGCTCGAACAGGCCGGCAACGTCCAGCTGATCGCGGTCGCGAAGGACGGCGACGGCCGCACGTCGAACGCGTCGACGTCCGTGTGGGTCACGCGCGAGGACGAACTGTGGTTCGGCGGCGACAACACCGACCGGATCGACGTGATTCCGGAGAAGACGTCCTACGAACCGGGCGAAACGGCCCGCTTCCAGGTGCGCATGCCGTTCCGCTACGCGACGGCGCTGGTCGCGGTCGAGCGCGGCGGCGTGATGGAAACGCACATCGTCGAACTGACCGGCAAGAATCCGACCGTCGACCTGAAGGTCGGCGAATCGTGGGGGCCGAACGTCTACGTGTCGGTGCTCGCACTGCGCGGCCGGATTCGCGAGGTGCCGTGGTACTCGTTCTTCACGTGGGGCTGGAAGGCGCCGGTCGAATGGGCGCGCGCGTTCTGGCGCGAAGGCCGTCACCATGAAGCGCCGACCGCGTTCGTCGACCTGTCGAAACCCGCGTTCCGCTACGGCCTCGGCGAGATCAAGGTCGGCACCGGCGTGCATCGTCTCGGCGTGACCGTGACGACCGACGCGACGCGCTACACGGTGCGCGGCAAGGCGCAGGCGCACGTGAAGGTCACGCTGCCGAACGGCCAGCCCGCGCCGGCCGGCACGCAGATCGCGGTCGCGGCCGTCGACGAGGCGCTGCTCGAACTGATGCCGAACAACAGCTGGGACCTGCTCGACGCGATGCTGCAGCGACGCGCGTACGGCGTCGAGACGGCCACCGCGCAGATGGAAATCGTCGGCCGCCGCCACTTCGGCCGCAAGGCCGTGCCGGCGGGCGGCGGCGGCGGCAGCGCGCCGACGCGGGAGCTGTTCGACACGCTGCTGCTGTGGAATCCGCGCGTGACGCTCGACGCGAACGGCAGCGCAAACGTCGAGGTGCCGCTGAACGACGCGCTCACGCGCTTCCGGATCGTCGCCGTCGCGGCGGTCGGCCCGGACCGCTTCGGCACCGGCAGCACGTCGATCCGCAGCACGCAGGACCTGCAACTGATCTCCGGCCTGCCGCCGCTCGTGCGCGAGGGCGATGCGTTCCGCGCGCAGGTCACGCTGCGCAACACGACCGACCGCGCGATGCAGGTGGTCGTGACGCCGCGCGTGACGGGGCTCGACGTCGCGCCGCAAACCGTGTCGCTCGCGGTCAACGCGGCGACCGAGGTCGCGTGGACGATCACCGTGCCCGAGCAGGCGCTCGACGCGGCCGGCGCGCTGAACTGGCGCATCGAGGCGGCCGAGCAAGGCGGCAAGCGCGCGTCCGATGCGCTGGCCGTCGCGCAGAAGGTCGTGCCCGCACTGCCGGTGACCGTGCAGCAGGCCACGCTCACGCAGGTCGACGGCACGCTGACGGTGCCCGTGTCGGCCCCGGCCGGCGCCGTCAACAACGCGCAAGGCGCGCCGCGCGGCGGCATCGCCGTGTCGCTGCAGTCGAAGCTCGCGGACGGCCTGCCCGGCGTGCGGCGCTGGTTCGAGCGCTATCCGTACCGCTGCCTCGAACAGCAGACGTCGCGCGCGATCGGCCTGCACGACGCCGCGCAATGGCAGGCGCTGGTCGCGCGGATGCCCGTCTACCTCGACAGCGACGGGCTCGCGAGCTATTTCCCGCCGTCGTCCGACGACGCGCACTACGGCAGCCCGACGCTGTCGTCGTACCTGCTCGTGGTCGCCGACGAAGCCGGCCGCCTCGACCCGCGCTTCGCGCTGCCGGAAGACCTGCGCACCCAGCTCGAAGCCGGGCTCGCGCGCTTCATCGATGGCCGCATCGAGCGCAACGCATGGGCGCCGCGCCAGGATCGCGACCTGCGCAAGCTGGCCGCGATCGAGGCGCTGTCGCGTCACGGTGCCGCGCAAGGCCGCATGCTCGGCTCGATCGAGATCGCGCCGAACCAGTGGCCGACCTCGGCGGTGATCGACTATCACGCGATCCTCACGCGCGTGAAGGACATCCCGCAGCGCGACGAGAAACGCGCGCAGGTCGAGCAGATCCTGCGCGCGCGCCTCACGTACCAGGGCACGCAGCTCGTGTTCTCGACCGCGCGCGACGACGACCTGTGGTGGCTGATGACGAGCAACGAGACCAATGCCGCGCGCCTCGCGCTGGAATTCGCGGGCGACCCGGCGTGGAAGGACGAGATGCCGCGCGTGACGGCCGGCCTGCTCGCGCTGCAACGCCAGGGCGCATGGCAGACGACGACGTCGAACGCACTCGGCCAGCTCGCGGTCGAGCGCTTCTCGCGCACGTACGAGAGCGTGCCGGTCGCCGGCACGACGAAGGTCGCCCTCGGCGGCAACGAGCGTGCGATCGCGTGGTCGCAGGCAGGCTCGGCCGCGCCCGCCGATACGCCCGCGTCGGCCACGCCCGCGACCCGCGCCGCCGCCGCGCGCAGCGTGCTGATGCCGTGGCCGCGTGCGTCGCACGCGCCGGCCACGCTGTCCGTCACGCAGGATGGCACCGGCCGCCCGTGGGCAACGGTCGAAAGCCTCGCGGCCGTGCCGCTGCGCGCGCCGTTCGCGGCAGGCTACCGGATCACGAAGACCGTCACGCCCGTGTCGCCCGCCGTCAAGGGCGTGCTGACGCGCGGCGACGTCGTGCGCGTGCATCTCGACATCGACGCGCAGAGCGACATGACGTGGGTCGTCGTCAACGATCCGATTCCGTCCGGCGCGACGATTCTCGGCTCGGGCCTCGGCCGCGACTCCGAAGCCGCGACGCAGGGCGAGAAATCCCCGGACGGCGCATGGCCGGCGTTCATCGAGCGCGACTTCGACGGCTACCGCGCGTATTACGACTATCTGCCGAAGGGCAAACTCTCGGTCGAATACACGGTGCGGCTGAACAACGTCGGCACCTTCGGGCTGCCGCCGACGCGCGTCGAGGCACTGTACGCACCGTCCGTGTACGGCCTCTGGCCGAACCCGCCGATGACGGTGAAGCCGGCCGACGCGGGCAAGTCGTGAGTACGCGATGATCGATCTGGTTTTGCCGCGACCGGCGCGCTTCGCCGGCCGCGTATTCGTCGCCGTCGTGCTGGCCGCGCCGCTCGTCGCGCACGCGCTGCCCGGCTACGACGACGTGCGCCGCGGCTGGCGCAGTTCCGACTGGGTGCTGCTCGCGCGCGACGGCACACCGCTGCAGCGCACGCGCGTCGATCTCACCGAACGGCGCGGCGACTGGGTGTCGCTCGCCGACGTGTCGCCCGCGTTCCGCGAGGCGATCGTCGTGTCCGAGGACAAGCGTTTCTACGAACATAGCGGCGTCGACTGGCGCGGCATCGCCGGCGCGGCGTGGGGCAATCTGTGGAACGAGCGCACGCGCGGCGCGTCGACCGTGACGATGCAGCTCGCCGGGCTGCTCAGCGATTCGCCGCGCCGCTCGGGCCAGCGCTCGCTGCCGCAGAAGGCCACCCAGGCGATGAACGCGCTGCTGCTCGAGCGCGGCTGGCGCAAGGACCAGATCCTCGAGGCCTACCTGAATCTCGTGCCGTTTCGCGGCGAGACGGTCGGGCTCGCCGCGCTGTCGCAGGTGCTGTTCGGCAAGGCGCCGTCCGGCCTCGACGCACGCGAAGCCGCGATCGCCGCGGCGCTGGTGCGCGCGCCGAACGCGGCGCCCGCGAAGGTCGCCGAGCGGGCCTGCCGGATCCTGCGCGACATGCATGCGGAACAGGCCTGCGCGTCGCTCGACGGCTACGTGCAGCTCGTGATCGCGCGCCCGGCCAACGCCGTGCGTGACGACGGCGCCGCCCTCGCCCCGCACTTCGCGCGCCGCATCGCGGCCGAGGTCCGCCCCGCGGCCGGCACGCAGGTGCGCACGACGCTCGACGCGCCGCTGCAGCGCTTCGCGCGCGACACGCTGACGCGCGCACTGACCGAGCTCAACGCGCCCGCGCACCGGCGCAACGTGCAGGACGGCGCGGTCGTCGTGATCGACAACGCGACCGGCGAGATTCGCGCGTGGGTCGGTTCGTCGGGGGCGTTGTCGAGCGCACGTGACGTCGACGCCGTGCTCGCGCCGCGCCAGGCCGGCTCGACGCTCAAGCCGTTCCTCTATGCGCAGGCGATCGACGAGAAGCGGCTGACGGCCGCATCGCTGCTCGATGACGCGCCGATCAACCTCGCCGCCGGCGGCGGCCTCTACATTCCGCAGAACTACGACAAGGATTTCAAGGGCTGGGTGAGCGTGCGCACCGCGCTCGGCGGCTCGCTGAACGTGCCGGCCGTGCGCACGCTCGTGCTCGTCACGCCGCACCGCTTCGCGCGCACGCTGACCGCGCTCGGCCTGCCGCTCGCGCAGGAAGGCGATTACTACGGCTTCAGCCTCGCGCTCGGCAGCGCGGACGTCACGCTGCTGTCGCTGACCAATGCGTATCGCGCGCTCGCGAACGGCGGCGTCGCGCGCAAGGTCGTCGACCTGCCGGCGCCGGCGCCCGCTTCCGGCGCGTCGGCACCCGGCCATGCGGACAACGGCACGCGCGTATTCAGCGAAGCGGCCAGCTTCGTCGTCACCGACATCCTCTCCGACAACAACGCGCGCGTGCGCACGTTCGGCTTCGACAACCCGCTCGCGACGCGCTTCTTCTCGGCGGTCAAGACCGGCACGAGCAAGGACATGCGCGACAACTGGACCGTCGGCTTCACGTCGCGCTATACGGTCGGCGTGTGGGTCGGCAATGCGGACGGCTCGCCGATGTGGGACGTGTCGGGGGTGACCGGCGCGTCGCCGGTGTGGTCGGCCGTCGTCGGCTATCTGCATCGCGACCTGCCGAGCCGTGCGCCGAAAGCGCCGGCCGGCGTCGAAACGCGCCGCATCGCGTTCGAGCGCGACGTCGAGCCGTCGCGCAACGAGTGGTTCGTCGCCGGCACGGCGCTCGACACGATCCGGCTCGCGGCGCCCGTCACGCCGGGCAAGGACGGCGCGCGCGCGCCGCTGGCGATCGGCGCGCCGACCGACGGCACGATCTTCGCGATCGATCCGGACATTCCGCCGAAGAACCAGCGGATCTGGTTCGAGCGGTCGTCCGGGCATGCCGCGCGCTTCGCATGGCGGCTCGACGACAAGGTGATCGGGCACGCCGATCGCATCGCATGGATGCCGTGGCCGGGGCGGCACCGGCTGGAACTCGTCGACGCGCGCGGCAACGTCGCGGATGCGATCGGCTTCGAGGTGCGCGGCGCGTTCGCGAAGCCGGCCGCGCGCAAGCCCTGAGCGGGTGCGCCGGCCGCGTTCGCGTTCGGCAGGCGGCCGGGTGGCCGGGCGGAAAACCGATTGCCGGTGCACCCGGAAAATTCGCGCGCCTGCGTCAAACGGGCAAGCAACGCGCCAATTCGGCACCTAGAATGTGAGCAGGGCCGTATGCCCTGCGCTCACCGGTTGTCTTCTTCCCCGATCGCCCGCGACCATGAACATTTGCCCGCCGTACTTCACCCGCCCCGCGCTGGGCGCACTTTGCGCCGCCGCGCTCGCGACACTGGCGGGCTGCAACGGCGAGGCCTGCTTCGGCGTCGATGCGTGCTTCAACGACAACAACACGCAGACCGTCGCGCTATCCGGCACGGCCGCCACGGGCGGCGCGCTCGCGAGCGCATCGGTGACGGTGAGTTGCGTGCAGGGGTCGGCGACGACGCTGACCGACGGCGGCGGCAACTACCGCGTGACCGTCAACGCCGTGCTGCCGTGCGTGATCAGCGTCGCGTCGGGCGGCACGAGCCTGCACTCGCTCGCGTACGCGGGCGGCACCTTCAACACGACGCCCGAAACCGAGCTGATGCTCGTCTATCTCGCCGCGCAGCTCGGCACGAACACGGCCGGGCTGACCGGCAATTTCCAGGGAAGTCATCGCTTCCAGCAGGCGATGGGCGATCCGGGCATCGTGCAGGCCGCGCAGTCGGCCGTCGTGACGAATCTCCAGCAGCGCTACGCGGTCACGCTCGCGACGCCGGCGTTTCTGACCACGCCGTTCGTGGTCGGGCAACCGGGCGTCGACGCCGATCTTGGGACGCTGGCCAAGGCCGGCGCGATCGATTCGAACGGGATGCCGGATCCGGTTGCCGTTTCGCTATTGACGCAGGCCGGCGCCGCGCATCCGCTATAAGCGCAAGGCTCCCGCGCGGTAGTGATTGATGCGGCTTACGCCGCCTCCCCGCTTCCGCAAGCGACGTTCGCGGCCTGCTGCTGGCTCAGGTAGCGCAGCAGCTTCGTCACCATCCACACGACGATGAACGACAGCGCGACGAAGAACACCGCGAGCGGCGTCAGCACCTGCACCGACACGAAGCCGGCCAGCCCCATCATCGCGGACGACACGAGCAGCAGCGCGCACCCGAGAATCGCGCTCGTCAGCCCCGCGATATGCGGAAACAGCGAATTGCCCTTCGCCATCAGCGTCGGATACATCGCACCCGCGCAGAGGCCCATCACGAGCACCGGCGTCGCGAGGGTCCACACGCGCAGGCCGACGGTCAGCGCCAGCGCGAGCATCACGACCGCCGCGACCGCCATCACGCGCGCGCCGATGCGCAGCCGCTGCTCCGCGCTCGGCAACCCGCGTCCGTGGATCCGGTTCGACAGGCCGCCGAGGAAATACATCAGCCCGATCCCGAGCGCGAGATAGCCGAAGAAGGTCGGCGGCTTGTGCAGCGTGGTCTGCACCATGAACGGCCCGACGATGTTGAACACCAGCAGGATGCTGTAGCACAGCCCCTGCGCGAGGAAGCAGCTCTGGAACACCGGGCTCCCGAGCACCTTGCCCGCGTTCGCGATCAGCGTACGCGGCTCGAGATGCACCGGTTTCGGCAAGGTTTCCCGGTAATGCCACCACAGCGCCCACATCACCAGCGAATACACCAGCAGGAACACGAGGCACGCGCGCCAGCCGAACCATTCCTGCAGGTGCGCGCCGATCACCGGCGCGATGATCGGCGCGAGCCCCCACGCGATCGACATGTAGGTGAACGCATGCATCAGCGCCTGGCCCGAGAACGAATCGGTGATGATCGCCTTCGCGAGCAGGTTGGTGGTCGCGATCCCGAAGCCTTGCAGGCAGCGCGCCAGTATGAACGTCTCCAGGTTCGGCGCGCCGAGCGACAGCAGGCAGCCGATCGTGTAGATGACGAGCCCGAACGCGAGCACGCGCTTGCGTCCGTACGCATCGGCGACCGGGCCGAAGATCAGCTGGCCGAGCGCATAGGCGGCCATGTAGCCGGACACGCTCGACTGGATCGCCTGCGGCGTGGTCGCGAACGAGCGCGCCATGTCGGGCAGCGCGGGCACGTAGATGTCGATCGCGAGCTGGCCGGCGGACGAGAACAGGCAAATCAGAAACAACAGGAAGCGCGGCGAGTTCGATTCGCGCGCGGGAGTGAGCGAGACGTTCATGACAACCGGGAAGGATTCCGACAGCGGGGACACGCGCCCGCTTGTTCGAATCTCGAACAGCGGTGCGCGGCGAAGCGAAGCGCGTATTGTGCCTGTTGTGGCGCGGCGCGACGGCAATACCATGGCGGGCGCGAGGTTGAAATGCCGATTGCGGCATATCTCGAAACGCGCAAAACGGGCTGTTCACGGGCGTCAGCGAATCGCCCGAGCACCCCACCCAGCCTCGCTCCGCGGTCCCGCCCCGGTTTTAAGCCAGATTTAAGCCGGCGCTCGCATAGTCCCTTGTGGCTCAGTCCGTGAGCCGCACGATTCGTGCATTGTTGATTCGATCAGTCTCGTTTGATGGAGATCCGAACATGCGATTCCGTTCGTATATGGCGGCGGGCACGCTGGCGTTTATGCCCGTGCTCGCCCTGGCCGGGCAGGCCGACGCCGCTCCGGCAGCACAACCGATGTTCGTCAATGTCAATGGGCAGGCCGTGCCCGTGAAAACCGATACGCGCGTCGTCCAGACCGCCGTCGGCCCGATGCAGGTCCGCACGTGGAGCTGGCACAGCCCGCATGGCGGTGCGAGCTTCGAGATGCAGGCGTCGTCGTCGGGCAGCATGCCGCCCGCGGCCGCGTTGCGGCAGATGCTGGTCGCGCAGTATCAGATGCAGGCGGCCCAGGCGCAAATGGTCGCCATGCAGCAGCAGATGATGGCGCTGCAGCACGTGGCGCTCGCCAACGCGTTCGCGATGCCGATGCTGATGCCGATGCCGCAACCGGTCGGGTTCGCGATGCCGATGTGGGCCATGCCGCAACCGGTCGTCGTGATCGTGCCGGCGCAACCGTCCACGCGGGCGCTGGCGCCGGCACCGTCGGCTCCGGCCCGGCCGGCCGCACGCGGGCCGGAAATCAAGGCCTGACGCCCGGTTCCGTCGCACGAGCGACCGGGCCGAAAACCGAAACCGCCGGCATGTGCCGGCGGTTTTTCATTGGCGGCGCCGGACGTTCGCCCGCGCCGCCGCGATCGCGCCGCCTCCCCCGACACTCGGTGCTTTCCACCGATTGACACACCTCCCCGCCTTCACCCTATACTCCGCGAAGCGCCAATATATTGTTGAACAATCCAGCATGAAAATTGACGCGTGAGCGGCCACCACAAAGGGCTACAGCTGGATCGCCGCACCTGACAACCTTCCCCGAGAGTACCGCGTCATGTCGAACTATCCCGCCGCCTACCAGGTCACCAAGGGTTCCGTCCTGAATGTCGACAAAGCCTTCTATTCCGCGATCGCCCGGCGTCATGACGCGCGCGAACGGATCGCGTCGCACGTCGTGCCGATCCGCAGCGGCTTCGCGTGGACGGTGCCGGCCGGTCACGTGTTCCGGATCGTCACGCTCGAAGGCCCGCAAGTCGCCGACTTCAACATGTGGAACCTGCACAATCCGCGCGAACGCATGTGGGCATCGCGCACGCGCCAGTTGCAGGCCGCCCACGTGACGACGTTCGACCGGCTCTGGTCGACCTTGCCGTACCTCCGTCCGATGGTCACGATCACCGACGACACACTCGCCGGCTACGGCGTCGACGGCGACGGCGGCCGCGTGCACGACCTGCTCGGCACGCGCTGCGACCCGTACGTGAACAAGCTGCTGACCGGCGAGGATTTTCATTTCCACTGTCATTCGAACCTCGTGCGCGCGGTCGCGCCGTACGGGCTGACCGAATTCGACGTGCACGACGTGCTCAACGTATTCCAGTGCACGGGCCTGAACGACGACGACAAGTACTTCATGAAGGCCTGCCCCGCGCAGCCGGGCGACTATCTCGAGTTCTTCGCCGAAATCGACGTGCTGTGCGCGATGTCGACGTGTCCGGGCGGCGACCTGTCCGTCCCGATGTGGGGGCCCGACGCACGCGACCCGATCGACGTATGCCGGCCGCTCGGCGTCGAGGTGTACCGGCTCGACCCGAGCCTGCTCGAAGGCTGGACGTCGCCGCCCGTCGCGCCGTACCGCGGCCTGCACGGGATGCAGCCGCCGCACGTCGATTGGCAGCACGACAAGACGGCGTAACGACGCCCATAGCCCGTAGAATGGCGAAACGCCGCCGGCCGGCCACGCCGGCGGCGCATGATCAGGAGAGGAGCGAACGAAAGGAATGGCAAGCGAAAAAGCGCGAGGACAGTCGGTCGCCGACCGGATCAGCCACCAACTGCGCGAACACATCATCAGCGGCAAGCTGCCGCCCGGCACCGCGCTGATCGAGATGGACCTCGCGGCCGAATACGACACGTCGCGCAACTCGCTTCGCGAAGTCCTGCATCAGCTCGGCCGTGAAGGGCTCGTCACGTTCGTGCGGCACAAGGGCGTCGTCGTGCGCACGCTGAATCGCCAGGACGTGCGCGATCTCTACGTCGCGCGCCGCACGCTCGAACTTCATGCGTTGAACACGGCGGAACTCGCGCAGCCGGCCCTGCTCGAGAAAATGCAGAGCGCGATTCGCGCGGCCGAACGCGAGCTCGCCAAGGAAAACTGGCAGGCCGTCGGCACGCACAGCCTGCGATTCCACCAGCACATCGTCGCGCTGCAGAAGTCGGCGCTGCTCGACGAGTTCTTCCGGACCATCTCGGCACAGCTGCGCCTCGTCTTCGCCGCCGATCCCGACGAGAAGCGCGTGCAAACGCCCGACTGGATCCAGCGCGAATACCAGATCTACGACCTGCTCACGCAGAACCGTCGCAGCGAAGCCGTTACCGCGCTCACGCGCTATCTCGACGATTCCGAGCGGATGCTCGTCGACGCGATCAAGCGCAGCCACCGCGAGGTGGCCTGAACCCGAACACCGTGTGGCCATTGCGCCGCCCGAAGCGGCGCGCAACGGCCCGTCACGCTTGCTGTTCCGCCGGCAACGCGTAACTGCCGTCTTCCCGATGTGTCTCGAGCCCCGTCAACGGCGGATTGAACACGCACACCAGGTGCAGGTCGCCGCGCGTCGCGCGCAGGATATGCGGATCGTTCAGGTTCAGCGCATAGATCGTCCCGGGCGCGATCCGGTGCACGTCGCCGGTGGCCGTATCGACGACTTCCCCTTCCCCGGCCACGCAGTAGTTGGTCTCGAAGTGATTCTTGTAATGCAGATGCAGTTCCGCGCCTTCATGCACACGCGTCTCGTGGACGGAATAGCCAACGCCGTCCTGCTTCACGATCATGCGCTTGCTCTCCCAGCCCGGGCCTCGCGCGTGGCGTTCGGTATTGGTGATATCGGCCGATTTCACGACGATCATAAGCACCTCTGATTAGTGACGAGTAATGGCGAAAATGGCAAGGCGAGCCCTGCCGCGGGAAACTTGTCATGCGGAATCGGTCAGCGCGCGCTCGACCATCGCCGCGACATCGAGCAGCCGCGCGTCTTCGTGTCGACGCCCGGTGATCAGCAACCCGACGGGTTGCCGGTTGCGCAGGTCGCCCGGCACGCTGATGCTCGGCAGGTCGAGCCGGTTCGCGAACTCGGTCAGCCGGAACGCACGCGCGTTCTGCTCGAGGTACGCGGCTTCGTCGGCCAGATCGGCCACGCGCGGCGGCAGCATCGGCACCGTCGGCGTCAGCACCGCGTCCGCGTCGCCGAGTTCGGCGTGATAGGTGTCGGCCAGTGCAGCCAGACGCAGCAGCGCCGCCGCGTAATCGTGCGCGCGCACCTGCTCGCCCGCGGCGATGCGCGCTCCGACCAGCGGATCGTAACGGTCAGCCGCCGTCGCCAGCCGCGCACGATGCAGCATGAACGCCTCGGCCGCGATGATGCCGCCCGCACGGGCGACCGCGCCGGCCTCGGCCACGCAATCGAGCCGCTTGCGCCGGATGCGCGCGCCGTGCGCGGACAGTCGGGACAGCCACGCGTCGAATGCATGTGCCACGACCGGATCCACGTCGTCGGTGGCGAATGGTTCGGGCACGACGAACTGCAGATCGCGGATCGTCGCCGGTCGCCGCCGCCGCGCATCGCGGCCGTGCAACGCAACATCGGCCTGCCGGCAAAGCTCGACCGTCGCGGCCAGCAGGCCCGGCACGTCGAAGCTCGTCGACAGGTACTGCATGCCGTCGCTTGCATAGCGCCCACGCGACGGCTTGAATCCGGTCACCCCGCAGAATGCGGCCGGAATGCGCGCCGACCCGCTCGTATCGGAACCCAGCGACAAGTCGGCCGCACCGAGCGCCACCGACACCGCCGCGCCCGAACTCGAGCCGCCGGCCACCCGCTCGCGCCGCGCATCGAGCGGTGTCGTCGGCGTACCGTACGCACGATTCACGCCGAGCGCGCCATACGCGAACTCGGTCATCGCCGTCTGCGCGACCAGCACCGCGCCGGCCCGGCGCAGCATCGACACCATCGCGGCGTCGGTGCGTGCCGGCGGCTCGTCGGCCAGCACACGCGAGCCGGCATGCGTGACCCAGCCTTCGCAATCGAAACAGGCTTTCACCGTCAGCACGGCGCCGGCCAGCGGCGCATCGGCCGCACCGCCGCGCAGCGACGCATCCCATGCACGCGCGTCGGCAAGCGCGGCGGCGTCGCGCCGTGCGAGCCACACGGTTCCGATGTCGCCGGGATACGCATCGGCACGTGCGAGACACGCGCTCAGCCGCTGTGCACACGAGCGTGCGTTCATGTCGCCCAGCCGAAAGCCCGTCGGGTCCATTCGTGCTCCCGTCCAGTCGTTCGTCATGCGATGTGAACGTGTTTCAGAAAATCCTTCACGCGCGCGTCGCCGCTGGCGCGAATCCGCTCCGGCGGCACGTCGTACAGGATGCGCCCGCTCTCCATGAACACGATCCGGTCGGATACCTTGAACGCGAAGTTCATTTCATGGGTCACGATGATCATCGTCATCCCTTCCTTCGCCAGCGTCTCGACAACCTTCAGCACTTCGCCGACGAGTTCGGGATCGAGCGCGGAGGTCGGCTCGTCGAACAGCATGATCGACGGCCGCGTCGCGAGTGCGCGCGCGATCGCGACACGCTGCTGCTGGCCGCCGGAAAGCTGGTGCGGATACTTGTTCGCATGCTCGAGCATGCCGACCTTCGAGAGCAGCGACAGCGCCTGCAGCCGGATCGC
>Ga0105237_10006685_pt1 | contig 12747 bp, 8 predicted proteins | sample KBSC24metaG_FD_81520 | JGI IMG/M metagenome (GOLD analysis project Ga0105237, IMG submission 81520) | Corn rhizosphere microbial communities from Kellogg Biological Station, Michigan, USA - KBS C2-4 metaG | ecosystem: Host-associated > Plants > Roots > Rhizosphere > Soil | place: Michigan, USA...
CGCGGCGGATTCGTCGGCGCGTTCGGATGTAAAACCAGCGGCGGCGTCTTCGGATTCGCCGAGCACGTAGGGCGTTTCGTATTCGCGGCAGATGTCGGCGAGACGCTCGATTTCGCCGGTACTGGCGGCGGTGAGAAGGACTTTGCCGCCCTCGGCGAGTTGGGTTTTGACTTCGGCCATGCAGGCGGGGACGTCGCCGTGAAAGCGAGCACTGGGGCGGGATGGGAGATTGAATTGGGGGATTTCGCCGATGGTAAGGGCGAGCTGTTCGAGACTGATTTGCGAAGTTTTTGTCAGCGCGGCGGCGAATTGCTGTTCGGTCCAGAAGTAATGCTCGGCGGTGGGGGCGTTGGCTTGGGCGTGGCGCTCGTAGTTTTCGGTGGCTTGGGCGAGATGTTTTGCGGCGGCTTCGCGGAGGGCGGCGGGCTCGTCGAGGAAGACGATCGGACGAAGAGAACTCTCGGAGAGTTCGAAGAGCGAGGAGTTGCCGGCTTCGGTGCGTGGCCCGAAGTAGGAGGGGTTCTCCCAGGCGGCTTCTTCGTCGCCGCGGGCCTGATCGGGTGGAGGGACGGACCATTCGGCGAGCGGGAGCAACGTTGTTCGAACGACGGGGGCGACGGAGCGCTGAGTGCGCGGGTCGAATTCGCGGACGGATTCGACGGAGTCGCCGAGGAGTTCGATGCGGACTGGGCGAGGAGATTCGGGCGAGAAGACGTCGATGATGCCGCCGCGGACGGCGAATTGGCCGGGGAGTTCGACCATTTCGGTGCGCGTGTAGCCGACGGAGCCGAGATGGAGCAGAAAATCGTCGAGCGGAGTTTCGACGTCGCGGGCGAGAGTGCGGGCGAGGGAGAGGTAAACGTAAGGATCCTGGTAGCGCCAGAGGGCGGCGGCGATTGGTGCGATCGTTAGAGAGATTTGGCCGTCGGCGAGGCGGAAGAGAGTGGCGGCACGGCGTTCGAGGATATCGGCGTGAGGACTTTGCGATTGCCAGGGGAGCGTGTCGAAGGCGGGGAGCGTGGTGACTCCGCCGAGTGAGCTGGGGAAAATGCCGGCGAAGAAGCGGAGAGTTTCGGCGAGGGCTTCGGCGCGTTTGTTGGACTCGGTGACGAAGTAGGCGGGGCGGCGAAGCTCGTGGGTGATATAGGCGGTGACGAGCGATTTGGCGACGTCATGCAGGCCGGCGAGCGAGATGTGATTGCTGCCGGCACGCAAGGCGGCGAGCGCCGCGTCCATCGAAGGATGGCGCAGGATGCTTTCGAGGCGTTCGCGGACGGCGGGGAGGATCATTCGATGGAGTTCTTAAATTTTTGTCGGAGAGGGCTGCGCGGGTGTTGCTGTAGCGGTTCCAGCCTGTGTTGCGGCGGAAGGCGCGCCTTCGCGAATCTTTCTTAGGATTTCGGTTGTCGAATAGCCGGGGACGACGGGAATCGAGACAACGCGACCGCCGGCGGCTTCCACTTCTTCGCGGCCGATGATTTTGTTGTCGGCCCAGTCGCCACCCTTGACGAGGACGTCGGGCAAGAGGGCTGAGACGATTTCGCGCGGAGTGAGCTCGTTGTAGATCACGACGGCGTCCACGGATTCGAGGGCGGCGAGGATTTCGGCGCGTTCATTTTCGGGTATAAGAGGGCGGCCAGGTTTCAGTGAGGCCACGCTGGCGTCGCTGTTGATGGCGACGATGAGCGCGTCGCCAAGGGAGCGAGCTTGTTCGAGCGTTTTGATGTGACCGGGGTGGAGAACGTCGAAACAGCCGTTGGTGAAAACGACGCGGCGTCCGTTGCGTTTCTCGCGGCCAAACCGCAGAATCGCTTCGTCCAAAGTGAGTACAGATGGATGACTCAAAGATTCTCCCAGCAGGTATGACGCGGCGTGGCCGCGGTTAGCGAAACTCTAGTTTATCACGCAGGTAAATTTGGCGCGGAAAAGCAAGCGGCAAGAAAAAAATCCAGCAGAAAACGGCCCTAAACAACGGAGGTGGACCCGCGCCGTCGCGGCCATTTTGCTGTGCGCGGTGGGATTTTTGCTGGCGCGGGCGCCGCTGTTTCGAGAGACGACGGTGATCGTCGATGCGGGCGGGTGCCGGATGGTGACGGATGTCGTCGATGCCGGCGAGGATGACGCGCAGGGATACGTGATTCTGTTTCATGGGTTGGCGGCGAACAAGAAGATTATGGCCTTTATCGCGCGGGGATTTGCGTTACAGGGGCTGCGCGTATTTGTACCAGATTTGCCGGGGCATGGGCGGACGCCGGGGCCGTTTTCGTACGAGCGGGCGGCGAGTTGTGGCGATTCGTTTGTGAGGCAGATGATTGGGCGCGGGGCGGTTGATGGGAAGCGCTTGATCTTGGCCGGGCATTCGATGGGTGGGGCGATCGCGGTGAAAGTAGCGGCGAAGGTGCCGGTGGCGGGAGTGATTGCGATTTCGCCGGCGCCGATGGTGACGACGCATGGGATCGAAAAGTCCATGCTGATTTTTACGGATCCGCCGGCAGTGCCGCCGCACACGCTGGTGCTCAGCGGTGGGCTGGAGCCGCGTAGCATGCGAGACTCGGCGAAGGATTACTTATCTGGGGAAAATGCAGCGAGCGGGAGTTATGAAGTGATTTCGCTCGCGACACACGCGGGGTTGCTGACGAGAGCAAACGTCGTTGCTGAGTCGCAACGGTGGGCAGCGCAAGTTCTCGGCATTGATGGCAGCGTCAAGATTCCGCCGCGATTGCCGCTCGTTGGCGGAGTCGCTGGGCTGATTGGGATTTTTCTGCTGGCGGGGCCGTTTGTTCGCGAAGCGCTCGGCAAGAGTTCGCTGATGCCAGAGACTTCCGCGGCGGCGACGGCGCAACCTTACGATTCAATTGCGGTGAGGAAGCAAAATATTTCGGTTCGCGTTATCGCGGAGTTCGCAGCTCTCTCGGTTGTTGCGATCCTGATTCTGAAAGCCTGGAACCCCTTCCATTTCGTTGGTCTGTTTGAAGGCGACTATCTGGCCGGTTTTCTGCTGATCGTGGGGATCGGACTGCTGGCCGCACACTTTAAGAAGATAGGGACGCTGTCTGGCTCTGACTGGAAGCATCTGCTTGGGGCGGCGTTTGCAGCGGTTGTTGTGCCGCTCCTGATTTATTCGTGGCTCGATCTAACGCTGACGGAAGCATGGATGACGCCGAACCGCTGGCTGCGTTTCCCTGTTGTGTTGCTGCTCGTGCTTCCGTTTCATGCGGCAGAGGAACTGGCGCTTGGCCCCGCGATGCGCACACGGCTCAGCAAGACGCGGCTGGCATACGCGCTTGGGCTACGCTTAATAATGTGGGGAGTTTTGCTGATCGGAATCGTCGGGCTGCACAACGGGGAGATCCTTTTGGCGCTGTTGGCACCCTACTTTGCGCTGTTCTGCCTGTTCCAACGGACAGGTATGGATGTTGTCCGAAGCAGCACCGGGTCCGCGCTGGCAGCCGCTATCTTCGGTGCTATACTCCTCGCTGGTTTTAGCGTGGTTGTCTTCCCGATCAGTTGAATTGCCCGTTTTTTGGCGGGGCCAACAAGAAACGGGCGTTACAACCTCGATGCTACCCGGGACCAGGACCTCGACCCGGCGACGGACTTCGACACAGTCGGAGAAGGCAAGATGGCGGACATAGCGATCGTCGGCGGCGGACCTTCGGGCGCAATGTGCGGTGCGGAGCTGGCGCGCGCCGGACATACGGTAAATATTTTCGATCAACACCTGGCGTGGGAGAAGCCGTGCGGCGGCGGGCTGACGCATAAGGCGATCCAGAACTTCCCTTTCCTGCTCGACAATCCGTATCCAAAAAAATTGGTGCAATCGATTGAGCTGATCAGCAGCGATGATCATCGCGCGACGCTCGATATGTCGCATCCGATCGTCATTTATTCGCGGACTGTGCTGAATGGGATGCTGCTCTCGCGAGCGGCTGAAGCTGGTTGCAAGGTGCAGCAGGCGCACGTTTTTAGCGTTGATACCGCGTCGGACAAGCCGAGATTTTGCGTCGAAGGCGAATGGCGGACGGCGGATTTTCTGGTGCTGGCGGGCGGTGCGCGCAATCAACTTGTGCCCGAGACGCGGGCGTTACGGCGCGATGAGTTGGAGATCACGCAGGGCTATTTCGTACCCCAGACCGCAGATGCAATCACCATTAAATTCCTGCGAAATTTTGAAGGCTACATCTGGTCGTTTCCGCGCTGCGATCACCTGTCGGTAGGGATTTGCGGCAGCATGGCGGCTCACAACAGCGCTGAACTACGATCGCATCTAGGCAAATTTGTAAGCACGCAGAAGATTTCGACCGAAGGCGCGACTTTCTACAGCCATGTATTGCCGTCTCCACAGCAGCACACCCTTTCCGAACGCGCTGTGCTCGGCAGGAATTGGGCGCTGGTCGGCGATGCCGCCGCTTGGGTCGACCCACTCACCGGCGAAGGACTGTTCTACGCGATGAAATCGGGCCACTTGCTGGGCAAGGCGCTAGCGGAAGGGTGCCCGGAAAAGTATCCGGCGTGGGTGAAGGCGGCGTTTTCGGCGGAATTGGAATTTGCGGCGCGAATCGTCCGACGTTTCTATCGCGGCTCGTTTCTTGGAACAGCGGTCACGACTCGCATGGTCCAGTTCATGCGGCGAAATCCAACTTTCCGGCAACTGATGGGCGATCTTTTCAGCGGCGCGCAGGATTACACGAGCCTCAAGCAACGACTGTGGGGCCAGCTTGGCGTGACTTTGAGCGATTTTGTGGCCAGCGTGCTGAATATCGAGCAGCCAGCTCACGCGGCGGCTCCGCGCGGCAGCGCCGGCGCCGACTGATCGTACGACAATTCTCAGGCTCCCAGCCTGATTTGTCCCTCAGACACGACTGGATTTCATACCATGGCATCTTGTAGTTTCCCACGGACCACAGGCATCCAACGATGAGGGCCGACCACCCGCGATACAGAATGCCGACAAATGCCAACGATGGGGCGAACGCCAAGCGTTCCAGGATAGACACGTGGAAAGCATTGCCCGAAGTATGGGGGATGATCCAGCCGCGTCGAGGCATTCTCGCGCTGGGTCTGCTGCTCATGACCATCAACCGCTTTTCGGGATTGGTCCTGCCGGCCTCAACGAAATACTTCCTGGATAACGTCGTCACGAAAAAAGAAATCGGCTTGCTCACGCCGATCGTGGCGGCCGTTTTGGCGGCGACCATCATTCAGGGGCTGACGTCATTCACGCTGACACAACTCTTGTCGAAGTCGGCGCAGAAGATGATCACCGAGCTGCGTAAAAAAGTGCAGGCGCATATCGGGCGTCTGCCGGTTTCGTTTTACGACGCAAACAAGACCGGCGTGCTCGTGTCGCGCATCATGACCGACGTCGAGGGCGTGCGGAACCTGATTGGCACGGGTTTGGTCGAGTTTGTCGGCGGGTTGATGACAGCGGTGCTTGCGCTTGGATATTTGCTCCACACCAGCGTGAAAATGACCGCTGTAGCGTTCTCGATCATCCTCGCTTTTGGTGTCGGAATCAGTTGGGCGTTCAAAACGATCCGGCCGATCTTTCGCGCGCGCCCGAAAATCAACGCCGAGGTGACGGGCCGATTGACGGAGTCGCTCGGAGGTGTCCGCGTTGTGAAGGGCTATCACGCGGAAGACCGCGAAGAGTCGATTTTCGGCGCGGGTGTCGAGCGTCTCCTCGACAACATCTTGAAGACGATCACCGCGACCTCGCTGATGAGCCTGTCGGGCGTAACGATGATGGGCATCGTCGGTGCGTTGATGTACGAATTCGGCGGGCGCGCGATCGCCAGCGGCACGATGACGCCCGGGCAATGGCTGGCGTTCAATTCGTTTTTGGTGCTGCTGGTGGCGCCGGTTTTTCAGATTGTGGCGATTGGAACGCAGCTTACCGAAGCAATTACCGGGCTCGAGCGCACGCGAGAGATTTTGAACGAGGAGAAAGAAGACGACGCCTCGGGGCGTAAAGTAACGATGCATCGCATCGAGGGATTCATCTCGATGGAGAACGTGAGCTTCGCGTACGACACGCGAAAGGAAGTGCTGCACGGCGTCAGCTTTGAATCGACGCCAGGAACGGTGACGGCGCTGGTCGGCCCGTCGGGCGCGGGGAAATCGACAATCATCGGTTTACTTGCGGCCTTTTACGTCCCGTCGAGCGGACGCGTCACCGTGGATGGCATCGACCTTTCGACAGTGAAATTGAATTCATACCGCACGCAGCTTGGCGTTGTCCTGCAGGAGACTTTTCTTTTCGACGGGACAATTCGTGAAAACGTGGCGTTTGCTCGCCCCGGTGCGACCGAAGAAGAAATCATGAACGCGTGCCGCATCGCGCGCGTTGACGAATTCGCGGACAACTTCGAGCTGAAGTACGACACCATCGTCGGCGAGCGCGGCGTCAAATTGTCCGGCGGGCAGAAGCAACGCGTTTCGATTGCGCGCGCGATTCTCGCCGATCCGAGGCTCTTGATTCTGGATGAAGCGACTTCGAGTCTTGATTCGGAGTCTGAAGCTCTAATCCAGGAAGGACTGCGATTCCTGATGCGCGGCCGAACGACATTCGTCATCGCGCACCGGCTCTCGACGATTCGCAGTGCGGATCAGATTTTGGTAGTCGAAGCAGGAAGCATCATCGAGCGCGGCACGCACGAATCGCTCTATGCGTTGGGCGGGCGCTACTACGATCTCTACACCAAGCAGCACGCGCTGCAGGAGAATCTTTTTCTTGCGCCCGGCGAAGGCGATCCGGAGCCGCTTGATATCAACGGCGAGAAAGTTCAAACGGGTCCGCCGACTCCATCGGTCTGATTTGAGATCACGGTCGATCCTCGACCGCGTGGCGACAGTTCTGCTGAAAGATCTGCAAAACAAAAAAGAAGGGTGGGAAAATCCCGCCCTTCTTCATTCGACAACTCGAAATTGTTCCTGAACTCGGTGCGATTTAAACCGTCACGGGCCGGCGCACAACTGGCTTCTTCGCCGTCGGCGGTGGAATCAGGCTCGCCATCTTGCGGATCATCGCCAGCACCAGGCGCTTGTCGCCATCCGACAACGTCGTGCTGAAGCGCTTGATTTCAGCGAGGAAGCGAATTTCGTCCTGCGAGAGTTCGCCGAGCATCTTTTGCGACTCGCGATCGCGCGGCGTCTCGGTACCCGGGAAGAAATCGGCCAGGGAGATGTCCATCGCCTCGGCGATTTTCGCCAGCGTCTCGAGCGATGGCACGGTATGGCCGTTTTCCACGCGCGACAGATAGCAACGCAGCAAACCGGTGCGGCGCTCGATGTCACCCTGCGACAGCCCGCGCTGGCTGCGATACGTCTTGATCACTTCTCCGATGTTGACTCGTGGTTTCTCTTTTGGCACGGCCTTTACCCCCAATCTACTGGGGTAGCTTAGTCGCTAACAGTAGGAGGCACAAGACGGTATTTAGGGGGAATGCGGCGAAGTAGGTAACGGTAGTCCTATGTAGATAAATCGCGGCTTTTTGACGATTATGGCGATTTTTTAACGCTATTAGCCGAGCGCTGTTACGGTAACAGGCTGCTGGAGCCGGAATTCGAGCAGCGTTTCGCTCGGGATCTTGACCTGCTGTCCGCGCGTGACGACGTTAACGCCCGCCCCGGCTGCCGAACCAGCGCCCGCGCCGATCGCCGCGCCTCTGCCGCCGCCCGCGATCGCGCCGATGATCGCACCGAGAGCGGCACCGCCGCCGACTTTTTCCGCTGTGTTCGCACCGCGTCCCTTGCCCTTCATCGTGTAGTCGCTGCTCACGACGGGATAATCCTGGCCGTTGATGACCATGCGCGTTAGCTCAAGCTGTAATTCCGAACTGCCGGCGAGTCGTCCGGCGCCTTTCGCATTTGCGAGGCGTCCGTAGACGTCGGTTCCCTTTCGCGCGACCAACGTGCCGTTCACGTTCAGATCGGTTTCGAGGCTCGCGTGGAAAATATCGCCGACATTATTTGTCTTGGAATCGACGCCGTCGATCATCCGGACCAACAGACTCTGGCCAGCCGGGATGACGATCTGGCTGCCGACTGCCGCTGGAGCAGGCGCCACCGCAGCCTGCGGTTGCGGAGGAGGCGCGGCAGGCTGAGGAGGTGGAGGCGGTGGATTGCCGTAGTCGCTCGTAAACGTGAGTGCAACAATCTCGCTCACATTGAACGTCTGCACTTCGCCGTTCACGGAAAATCGCATCAGGGCTTGCGTACCGCCCAAAAATCTACCGGTGAGCACGCGGCCGTCTTTCAGTTCCAGCGAGTCGGCCATGGCCGCGCCTGCGAACAGCAATCCCACGGCTGTCGCGGCGATCGTCCTTAAAATTCGCGTGCGTGAAAAGCGAGTCATCGTTCTTCCCTCCAACCCATTGCGCAAAAGGTCGCGCCGAATAATTCTTCCACGTTGTGGCAGATTGTAGCGCGAATTTCAGCGGCCCCTGTTTGCAAATAGAACCTGCTTCCTTGGATGGCCAAATACCAGCGCGGGATGTATTTATTTGCCCGCCGGGTTGGCTTGAGGGTTAGTGGGTGGCTGGCTCGCCTGATACAGATCGCGCGTGACATCGGCGATGAGCGCGCCGCTTTGCTTGAAGTCTTCGATGCCGCGCACAAGCACGACGATCACGAAGGGACGCTCGGCGTAGACAATCCCGGCGTCATGGTGAATTTTTGTGATCTCGCCGGTCTTGTGCGCGACGCGGATGTTGGCCGGAACACCGGCGGGGATGCCTTCGTTGAATTTCTGACGCTCGAGGATCTCGACCATCTTCGCTGACGCATCGGGATCGACGGCTTTTCCGTTTGCGATCGCGAGAAGCAATGTCGCAAGCCCGCGCGCGGTCGTCGTGTTGTTCAGACCTTTGTCGAAAGCCTTCTGGTCTTCGACACCACGTTTGATGTCCATGCCATCGGCATGCAGCGAAGTGACGGTCGCGCGGATGTTGTCGATGCCGAGCTTCTGAATCAGAAGGTTCGTCGCGAAATTGCTGCTGACCGTGACCATCAAATCGCAAAGTTGATTGAGCGGGCGCGTCTGACCGACGGCTTTATACAAATCGGTTTCGGAATCGTCTTCAGGCTTGAGTGTAAAGACCGAGCCATCGACAAAACTGTGAAATTCATTTTTGACCGGAAGCGCATCGCTGAGTTGGAGTTTGCCCTCGCGCGCCTGTTTAAACAGCTCGATCATCACCGGGATTTTCATCGTGCTCGCGGCGTGAAACACATCGTCACCACGAGAAAACCAGGACAGCCGTCCATCGAGGGTTTCAAACGCAATGCCGACGTCTGCGCCGCTCTTTGCGACCCGATCCTGGATCCCCGCGACAACTTTAGGATCGATTGAGGCGGCAGCTTCAGGCTGCGGCGCGGGTGACACGCTCAGTGCGACCTGCACGTAGTGTCGCTCCGCCCAGTATCCGGCGCCGCATACTGCCGTGATAAATAAAACGAAGAGCACAACTCGGCGAGACAAATTTTCTCCCGGACCAGCGGTGCGGTGTAGTTGCGATGGTTCGCCTTACGGCGTGTCGTCCTTCACCGGCGTGAATTCGCCCACGGCAACGGTCCCCGCCACCACATTGTACCCCTCGATTTCGAGGACCGGTTCCTTACCGGCCAGAGCGCGATCGTCGTACTGCGCACGAACGCTGACCTGCTCGCCCGGCAGCAACGAAAAATAATTGTCGCTCCAAATGATCGGCGTGACGTCTTCCCCACCTTTACCCCGCGTCACGCGCGGGTGAATCATGAACGCGACGCCGTCGCCCTTGTTCTCGATCGTCAGCGACATCCAATTCTCGCCGCTCTTCTTGCCGAGGGTTTGTTTTGAAATGACGAGCTTCGCCGGCGACAGTGAATTCAGCCCGGTCAAGTCGCCAAATTCAGCTTGCGGCGTGTATACGGTGTCTTTCTTGTGCTTCCAGTCCATCGTATCGGGCTTGGTCGAGAGCCAATAAAAGTTGTCGCTCAACAATTTGCCATGAGCGTCGTGGAGTTGCAGCTTCAAGAAATAGGTCATCGACAAGCCATCGACTTTCGGAAGATCGAACGCTTTCGTCGCGGCGTCCGCTGCCAGATCGATCGTCGCATCGTGCGTGCCTTTTTCTTTCGCATCGATGTCGTAGATTTTCGCCGAAACCTTCACGCCTTTGATCTCTTCGTACTTCCCGTTCACGACCGCGACCGAATTGTCGTCGTACGAATACTGTACGTGAACAATTTCCGTCGATTTTTTCGTGCCGTAGTAACCACCCGCCGGGACCATGTAGTAATCGTAGAGATGCCAGATCAGCGATGGCCACGCGTTGTTGAGCATCCATTGGACAACGCCTGTCGCGACGTACTTGTTGCGGCCATACGCTTCGAACATCGCGCGCTGCCCGTCGTAGGTCATCGCTTGCGCTTTGCGCTCGTAGTCGTCGAGGGACGTTGGTGCGCCGTAGCGCTTCGTCAATCCGTCGGTAAAGACATTTACGGTCGTAAACCGCTCGCCGCCCGCATGAAAATTCCAGACGTCATCGATCGGCCACAAATGATCCTTCGGGATAAATCGTTCGAGCGATTCTTTTGGCGGAATCGCCGGGCCAGGGCTCGTCTCGGTGTTGTAGCCGTACGCGCCGCCCGCCTCCTTGTCCGCCAGCCAATACATCGGCGGCACATATTCGTAGGGACCCGTCATCTTCACGCCGGACGCGCCGGTCACCGTCGTCGGGTCTGCCGATGCCGACGAAATCGACGGATTCGGCCAATCGAGATCCTTCAAAATGCCGAGGTACATTTTCTCGACGTCGGCCGGCGGCGGCCCATCGCTGCCGTACAACCAGACGAAAACGCTCGGATGATTGCGCAAAATTCGAATCTGGCTGCGCAGCGAATCGCCTGCGATTTTGTGCTGGTCTTCCTTCCAGACCTTCCACCGTTCCCACGCGTCGCAGCACGTCCATCCCGGCATGATCAAAATGCCGAGCTTGTCGGCTTTGTTGAAGAAATCTTCGTGATCGATGCGGCCTTCGAGCCGCACCGTGTTCAGCCCCATATCCTTCACGTAAGCCAAATCTGCATCGACACGCTCCGGCGAATAGCGCAGAAACATGTCTGGCGCCCACGCCGCGCCGCGAATCAGGACTTTGCGGCCGTTGATTTTGAAGAGCCGATAGCCCTTGTCGGTCAGCTCCGACGTCGCCTCGCGAATGCCAAAAGTGACATCCGCGGAATCCGAAACATGCCCGCCGGTTTCGAACGTCAGCTTCGCCTTGTAGAGATTCGGCTCGCCCATCTGATACGGCCACCACAGCCGCGGATGCGCGAGCTTCAGCTCCGAAAATTTGCTCGCGTCGAACGTAACTGTCTTCGCCTCTCCTGCCGCGAGCTTCACGTCCTGCTTGATTCGAATTCCGCCTTCGATCTCCGCCGATAGAACACCCTCGATCGCCTTGTCGGCCGTATTTCGCAGATCGGCGCTCACCGTCAGTTTCGCGTCTTTGTAGTCGTTCCCCAGCTTGCTCATCACATACGGATTTCGAACCGACACACCATCATCCGCCGTCAGAAAAACTTCCTTCCAAATCCCCATGTCCTTGTCGGCGGGCGTCGGATTCCAGTCGACCCACGTAATCCCGAGGTCGTACTTCTGCGGTGCGAAAATCTCCAGCGCGATCGCATTCCCCTTCCCAGGCGCTAGATATCTGCTCACATTGAATTCGAACGTCACGAAGGTCCCCGCCACATCTTTCGCATCGGCGACTTTCTTCCCGTTCACCCAAACATTCGCTCGGTAGTTGATTCCCAGCAAGTGCAGCCACTGAATCTTCCCCGCAAAATCCGCTGGCGCGACAAACTCGGTCCGCCACCACCACGAGCAAATGAAGGGACTGTCTTTCGGCATGTCCTGAATGGCGAAAAAATGCTTCGTCGAATAGTCCATCCCCGGCAGCGACTTCAGATTTGTGCCCATCATCGGGTCTTTGTACGTGCCATCATCGACCAGCGCGCCGACCGCGGTGTTTGGCAAATTGGTCCGATGCCACTTGCTGACGTCGAATCCCACGGTCGAAACCTGCTCGCCGGTCGCCTTTGCGTCGCACGAAGACGCAAGCCGCCAATCCTGATGGAGATAAATTTTCTCCTCGGCAGCCTTGCTTGACGACGCCAACACCGACGCGCACATCGCCAAAATCGCCACAAAGGCGGCAGCCGACCGAAAACGTACATGCAGACGTGCCATATCACTCCTCAGATCGATGGATCGATCAGATTCGAAAACAAAGTAATCTCGTGGAAAGGATGCAACACCCGACGCATCGCGCCCATATTAAACCGATTCAATGCTCTCGCACCGTCTTTCTTTTGGCGGTTTCTTTCGACGGCAAATCCTCCAGGACCGTCGCGCGTTCTCGCCGTGATACATTCCTCGCCTTCGCGCCGTAGAACTTCTCGGAGCCTGCGTTGCAAACCGATGCCATCGGCCTCACCGCACTAGCCCTCATCAGGATCTCAGCTGCATCGTCGCCGAAAATCACCGACGCGCAGCACCCGCGTCCGATAACACTATGAAAAATTTTCCACATTTTCATTCCCGTTCGACTGGACAGACCGCCCTGTAAGATGAGAAAAAAGATTGGGGGCTAATTAAACTAATGAACACATACAACGTCACACTCCGCTACGAAGACCGTCAGAAGGGCTCCGAAGGCCGCACCATCAAGATCGATGCCTCAAGTATCGCCGGCGCAATCGGGA
>Ga0105237_10006688_pt1 | contig 12742 bp, 11 predicted proteins | sample KBSC24metaG_FD_81520 | JGI IMG/M metagenome (GOLD analysis project Ga0105237, IMG submission 81520) | Corn rhizosphere microbial communities from Kellogg Biological Station, Michigan, USA - KBS C2-4 metaG | ecosystem: Host-associated > Plants > Roots > Rhizosphere > Soil | place: Michigan, USA...
CGAATCACTTGCCGCGCGTGCGCGGCAACGTGGACCTGCTGGCCAACGAGCGCCAACGCGCTGATGGCCACCAGCGAGATCACCGCGAGCGCGGTCACCACCTCGAGCAATGTGAATCCTCGAGGGCGGTGCGCACGGAGTCTCCGCATGGAGCCGTGTATCTCCCTTGGTTCCTCACCATGTATGCACACGAGGTGCTCCTGTCCATGGGTCGACCGACACGACCGCGTACTGTCCTCCACCGCGGACCTGAATCGAGTCACCGTATGACGTGCCGCTGGCGAAGAAGGTGAACCGTGCGCGAATCGAATCTGTCGTGATCGATGTGCCGGCGCCGAGGCTCAAGGTGCCGCTGGCGAGCGGCGTATCCAATCCGTCCATGCTGGCGAGATATTGGCCGCTCGTAGGATCGACCGTGAGCTGCACCCTCCGCCCACTGTCCGCCGCCGCTTGTTGCGCGGCGCGTAACATATTCTCGATTGGTGCCGTCGCCGTGTTGGCGGTGGACGCCGGTTTCAGAAACTCTGGAAGCACGACCAGGCCGACGATCCCGATGATCACCATCACGACCACCAGTTCGACCAGTGTGAATCCTCGCTGTGTCGACAACAAGCTGGCCCCGCGCGTCCGCATCACGACGCCCACGTCACTTGAACGACGACACGTTGATGCCGTAAATCGCTTGCAGGAGCGACAGTGCCACGAACGCCACGATGACGCCGAATACCACGATCATCGCCGGCTCGGCTAACGTTGCCAATCGTTGCGCGGCGCGCTCCGTGCGCTCTTCGAAGAGATCGGCCGCCTTGGAGAGAAATTCCTGCAACCGTCCTGCTTCTTCTCCAACACCGACCAGCTGTGCCAAGAGCGTGGGGAGATAGGGACTATCGGCCACCGCGTGTCGTAATGACGTTCCTTCGCGTACCCGGTGCCGAATTCGGACGGTATCTTCTTTGGCGAGTGGATCCGTGATCGATGCCGCTGCTTCGTCCAGCGCTGTGAGGAGTGGGGCGCCGCCCGCGAGGAGGACGCTGACCACGCGGGCAAATCGTGCCGCAATGGAATATTGCCGAAGTGTGCGGATGCCGGGGATGACGAGCCACAGCCGTGCCGCGGTCCGCTGGCCGTCTTCGCTCGTCCGCATCCAATACACGAGCGCTGCGATTCCTAGCGGCACGAGCAGCAACACAAACCAATAGTGCCGCGCCGCGCCCGCCGCCGCGAGCAACATGGCCGTGGAGCGTGGCAATGTCGCGCCGGATCCCTGGAGTAAGTCGGCGAAGCGGGGCAACACGAAGAGTAACAATACCGTGACGGCCACACTCCCCACGCCCGCGAGCAGCAGCGGGTAGATCATTGCCGACAGTAATTTGGAGCGTAGTGTATCATCGCGCTCCAACTGCGTGGCCAGCCGCTGAAACGTTTCGTCCAATCGTCCGCTCCGTTCCCCTGCGCGGACCAACCCCACGTAGAGGGAAGAGAAGAGCGTGGGATACGCCGAGAGCGCGACGGCTAAGGATTCACCTCGTTCGACGCGGGCGCGTACCGCATGTAATACGTCCGTGAGCTCCGCACCGGCCACGTTACACGCGGCGTTGAGTGCTTGGACCAACGGCATTCCCGCGGGGAGGAGTGCCGCCATCGCGCGCGTAACCTCGAGGACCTCGCGCTTGCGGCCAGGGCGAAACAAGCGCGTCCCTGTTTCGTCGTTGCGCGATTCGACGGTGACCACCACCAATCCACGCGATTCGAGAGTGCGTGCCAAGGCGGCCGGTGTGGCCGCTTCCGCGTGGCCACGCTGGCGTTTGCCATTTGAATCGACCACTTCGTAGGTGAATGCGGACACAGAGCGCTGCCAGAAGCGTTGTGATTCTTATTTCCAGCTGACGATGTCGGCGTTCTCGTCATCACCACCCGGCTGTCCATCGGCACCGTACGACATCAGGTCGTAGCCATTGGCATTCGATTCTCCCGGATATTTGTAGATATAGGGATGCCCCCATGGGTCGAGTGGGACGTCTTTGCGGAGGTAGGGGCCGCGCCAGTTGGTCGGTACCGGCTCCGAGGTCGGGGCCGTCTGTAACGCCGCGAGTCCTTGATCTGCCGTTGGGTACGTCCCGTTATCGAGCCGGTAGGCATCGAGCGCCGTTCCCAGCATCTCGATTTGTGACTTGGCTGTCGCCTCTTTGGCCGATCCGACGTGTTTGAAGATGTTGGGAGCGACCAGCGTGGCCAGAATCGCGATCACGACGATCACGACCAAGATCTCGATCAACGTGAAGCCGTGGCGGGCACCTGGGGTGTCACCCGGGCGGTCACGCAAACGGTCGCGGTGAATGCGTGAGGGAGGGAGACGAACAGTCATGGATGGATGAGAGAAAGAAACTGCGGCCCGAGAGATCATTTCCGATGTGCGAAATATCCTCACCTGCCGGCTCTGCAGGACCGCTCGTATCGCTCATGCGACTCGTGTGCCGGTTTGGACAGGACACCTTCTAGGATACGTTACGCCCGACCCGAGAATACCGTTTGAGTCGTTGATGGCCCATTTCGGTTTCCAGGAGACGTATGACGATTGGCATTTTGGTTTAAGTGATCAGGTTTGTGAGTTTTTGAAAGCCCTCTGCCAATGTGGGATTATGGGGAGGATATTCATGCCTGAGGCCGCGCTTTGTGGAGGCGTGCCCATGGCGCATCGCATGGGTCGAAGGGCCCATGCGATGCGTCCAGCGGGATCCACCTGTTAAGGGTGCATCCGTTAGATAATGTACGCTTCCCAGACAAACCCGTAATTGCTCGCGCCACCAAAGCGTGAGGTTCCGATCAAGACACTGGTTCCGCCGATGTTGCCCCAGATGACCCCTTCACGGGGGTTACCGGTGAGGTCGCGCATCGATGAAAATGTGCCCCCGGTGGTGATGTTGAACAACATGCCTGCGTTGGAGCCGCCACCGGAATACGTCGTTCCGTAAAACGAGCCACCGTTGTCTGTCGACCACAGCAAATTGCCGTAGGGGGCATTTCCGTCGAGACTGCCGCCGGCAAATGTATGGACGAGGCTGTAGGTGAACACGTTGCTGTTGTGTGCTGTTTCGGTGAATTTATAGATCGTCCCCTTGCTGTTCGCTCCGCTCAATGCCGTGGTGCCAAAAAATTCACGGATCCCGGAGGCGTAGGAGTTGGGGTTTTCGATCAACCCGTTATAGCCAGGATCGCCGACCGGTGCCCCGATTTTGACGAACGCATGCGTGGACGGATTGAATTGGAAGGCGCAGATCGCCCCGCTGGACACGCCGTACAAATTGCCATCTAGCCCCAGAGTCAGCGTGCCATCCGGCGAGCCGCAGCTGAGCGAGCCGACGAAGTTATAGATGATCGAGTACGTCCAGATTCCACCCGATTGCGACAGCTTGAAAATGGTGCCGAATCCGTGGGAGCCGCCCGAGGTTGTTATGCCATAAATGTTCCCTGAGGCGTCGATGGTCAAACCGGCCGAGGGCCGTTGTCCATCCTGGCTCGTCGTTCCATCGTTAAAACTGTGCATGACGGTATAGCCCGTCGTGGGATTGTACCGAAAGATCATCCCCACGCTGGCCGCACCGCCACCGTACGCGACACCGTAAAAGCTCCCGGATGCATCCTGTACCATGGCGCCGGTTGGAAATGCGCCGTCGTTGGTGACCGTGCCGTCATAAAAATTATGCAGCACAGTATACGTCGTGCTGGGCGACACCTGGGTCCCGGTGATCACCATTTTGTACATGACCCCTTTGCCGTTGGTGCCGCCTTGATAGGTCACGCCGTAATAATTCCCGTCGGCCGCTTTCATCAACGTTGACGGCGCTGTTGTCCACGCGCCGTCCGTTCCAGTGAAATCGTGTAAGTGTGCCAGTCCCCATTGCGCGTGCGCCACCAGTGGCGCCGCGGCCAGGCAGATGGCGGAGAGCCAAGCCTTTTTCATGAGTGCCAATTCTCCTTCGTGTGTTGAGAGTGACTAACCGGTATGACGCAATGTTCCGCGTCGCCGCGGTCTCTGCACAAACGAAGCCAGGTCCAGTTCGCTCACATGAAACACTGTCGTCACAGTATCTGCAGACGTATGACGGTTACATGAATGGCGTCATTCATACGTCACCTTTATGTCACGCATACATTACGCATGCATTGCGTACGCGTGACGGATAGGTCAGAAATGCGCGACCAGGGGCGATGCCACGTCGCTTTTACTGAACGTGTTCAGTATTGTTTAATTGGCCGCTTCGAGTCGGAGCTGTCGCTTGTCGGGGAAGAGGCAAAGGAGACGGAGCACTTCACGCGTCTCTTGATCGGACCAGAGCGTCATCTGAATCCCGCGCTGGACGATAGACGTCACCCACGCCGGGCGCATCCCGCGTGGTGTCTGGATCGAATCCGCACGCAGCACCTGGAACGGATCGGTGGAGGCATTTTCGTATTCGTACGTGAACGACGAAATTCGTCCACGGTACCCCACCTTGAGTGGGAGTGAGCCGATCACGAGAAAAACATCGCTCGCGTTGAACATCGGATCGTCGTACACGTAGCGATATTTGCGCGCGATGAAATCGCGTGTCAGCCAGACTTGGACCGTGATCCCGCGAAAATCGTAGTCGAGCCGCACCCGTTTTCCCTCGAGGTACGATTTTTCCCAGATGGGCGCCATCGTCCGTTCGTACGTGAGCACGCTATCGACGACGATGTTGCTGTCCTTGGCCACGAATGTCATCACGCGGAGCATGGTCGGATAGCCGTTATACTTGTCGCGCAACGTTTCCACCTGCCACGTGGCAAACTCTTTTTCCGGCGCGTTGGCCGATTCGCGCATGTAGTACACATATTTGCGCACCCCGTTGGGGACGCTCGCCGTGGCCAGCGGCACGTCGACGATGGTCGGCTCCTGCGCGCACGGGGTGCGTGGCGTCCCCACGAGCCCCATCATGGCGAGTCCAGCCGCCACCACAAGCCGCTGCCGCGAGTTCTTCTTGAGGTGCAAGGTCATTGTACGTTGATCCCGCAGGCGTGCAACAGTTGGACGGGTTGCGATGCGTCGGGGAAGAGCGCATGCGCGGCCTGGCCGTACCGTTTGACGCGGGCACACTGTCCTCGCTGTTCGGCGAGCGCGGCCAGCTTGAGCTGGATGCGATAGTTCCCTGGATCGAGCTCGACCGCACGCCGCATCGCGGCACCGCTCCCCTCTTCGAATAACGACATGGCGGTGGCCTGCAGGACGCTACGGGTCGCGAACGTGCCGCCGATTATCAACACAACGACCATGGCGAGCGCACGTTTGGGCATGGGCAACGCAATCTCTCTGCGGCTCCGCTCGCGTGGAATGAGTGCCCCCGCGATGACCCAGACAAAGAGCGCGGGGATCGCGATCGACAGGACGGCATCAAACGATCCCACGATCAAGGTGATGAGAACCGTAGCACCGAGCACGAGCGCCGCGCCACGCTCGTCGACCGAGTCGGCGGTGTGCCATCGATGGACCGCGCCCATGAGCATCCCCAGCATCGTGATCGCGAAGCAGAGGAATGCCGGGATGCCGCGTTCCGAGACGATCGCCATCCAATCGCTGCTGGGCCACGGATTGGCGGTGCGCCCGTCGCTCACGAGCGAGGGATCGTCACCCGGTGCAACGGTGGGATAGACAACGGCCCAGTTCCCGGTCCCGACGCCCAGCAATGGATGGCGGAGTGTCAACAGCGCGGTCCGTTTGTATTGAATCATTCGGCCGCGCCCGCTCCCTTCTTTGTAATTGACGACGCTACGCACCGAATCGAGATAGGGTGAATCGCTCTTCCATTCCAGCCGATTGGGGATGAAGAGCGCCCCAGCGACACCGATCGCGACGGCGAGCGCGACCGCGACGATACGCGTTATACCGGTGGTCTGTTCGGACCTCTCCGACGATTGTACACTCCTGTTCTCCGTCGTCCGTCGTGCGGCGGCGCGGAGCGACCAGAGGGCAGGGAGGCATAACACACCGCCAACGAGCAGTGCCAGCCAGGCCGCGCGCGAGCGTGACAACACCAGGGCACCGCTCACCGCGGTGATGGCCATCAACCCGATCCATGCGCGCCGTTGCGCACGAACCGTAAGATAGATCAGTATCGGCGTACAGATCACCGCGAGATGCGCCATGAAATTCCGGTTGCCAAACGTCCCCCCCGGTGCTCGACTCAAACTCGCATAGTCACCGACCACACCGTACGCTTGCGCCAGTGCGGTGGCGACGCCGAGTACCATGGCGATGGTCAGTCCGAGAAAGAGGGGGGACCGTAGGCGTCCGCGTCCCGCGACGCTCGCGGCCCAGAAGAGCAGCACGCTGGAGACCGACATCCCCAACGTGCGTCCCGCGTTCCACCAGTTTGGCGCAAACAGTCCAGACAGCGCCGACAACGCGAGAAAGGTGATCAGCAACGAATCGATACGCGTGATGCGAAGTCGCGTGGTGTGAACGAGTGCCGTTATCGCGGCGAGTGTGGCGGTGACGTGGAGCGCGATCTCTTTGGGGACAAAGTGCCGGTCGAGCTCGAACGATTTGTATGGGAGCGAGGCGAGGACCACGGCGATGGCTCCAACGCTGATGAGCAGCATCGTCACCCAATGCGCACCATACACCACACTGTCCGAAGTTCCTGCATCGGCGAACGTGGTCTGGGAGGGGATCCCCCCAGGGCGGGGTGATTGACGTGTGATACCGCTGATGCCGCGGTCCGCGTTGCGAGGTGTCATGCAAAGATGCAGTATCGTCAGGTAATATCTGGCTTACGTGGATCTGACTTCGTTCATAGATTGGCAAGGACGTCGTCCTCGCGGCACCGAGCGTATTTCCCCCGGCATTCCATGCCTCAGTCCGATCAGGATTCCCCCACATCGCCCATGGCTCGGCAGCTGTCCGCCGGGTTGGCAAAGCTTGGAATGGCGCTCAAGAGCAAGGCGTGGCAAGAAGCCGCGCCAAGGAATCTGACCCCCACCCAGGCACAAATTCTCACTATTCTGCAGGCGCAAGCAACACCCGCGCGTCTGTCGATCGTGGCGGAACGGCTTTCGGTGACATTGCCGACCGCGAGTGACGCGGTGGCCACGCTGGAGCGGAAGGGGTTGGTGGCCAAGACACGCGCGGAGGACGACGCGCGGGCGGTGGCCATCACGCTCACGCCAAAAGGGAAGCGCGAGGCGTGGCGCGTAGCGTCGTGGCCCGACTTTTTGTCGGCCGCGGTCGAGGTCTTGGCGGGCGACGAGCGCGCCATGTTCATGAAAGTGCTCACCAAGATGATCCGGACGTTGCAGGATCGGGGCGATATTCCTGTGTCAGGGATGTGTGTGACGTGCACGCACTTTCGGGCCAACGTGTATCCCAACACGCCGGAGACGCCGCATCATTGTATGCTGGTGGATGCGCCGTTTGGCGACCGGGCGCTGCGTATCGAGTGTCCCGAGCATACGCCAGCGGCGCCCCAGCAAGCGGAGCAAGCGTGGCGTCGGTTCGCGGGGGATGACGAGGCGCTATGGGACTCGATGATGGACGAAGAGGATTCCGAAGACAGCGCCTCGGCTGAGGAGCCGGCCGCGGGGAGTGCCCAGGAATTCACGGAACCGCCGTCCGGGCGGTCGACGAACGACGAAGGCCGCCCATGAGGCGGCCTTTCGCTTCACCGGGAGATGGTAGTCCGGGGGGGCGCTGTTAGTGCGCGGCGACCGATGCCGGCGCTTCGGCTTTGGAGATGGGGTCGAGCGGGTCGCTGTAGAGTCGCTTGTGGAGCGTCCAGATGAAGCCGGTGGTGACGACGCAGAGCGCCAGGACGACCGTGAGCCAGAACATACCCTTGCCAGGGCCCGTCACGCGTTCAGTATTAGCCATTCCGAATCACACATGCCAAAGTCAGGGCCGGTCCGTCCAGACGGGATCGGCCGACGATGGCCGTAATGTAGTGGGGGTACGGTCAGCCGCGCTATGGACTGAAACAACACAAATGTTTCTGGGGTGGGTAAAAATTTCCCGCCGCTTTCCAAGCCGGGGCTCGTATCTTATTGCGTTGTTGATCGCGCGTTTCGTAATCGGAGAACCTTTCTGTGCCCTCAGCCTCGCCTTCCATTCTCGTCGTTGATGACGATCCAGCGGTCGTCGCCGTCATCAGCCGGTATTTCAAGCAACAGGGGTGGCAGGTCGCCTCGACGGGTGAGGTGTACGACGGCCTGGCGCAGTACGAGCGAGAGCATCCGGATCTGGTGTTGCTGGACCTCCATACTCCGGGCTTTACCGGGCTGGCCGCACTGAAGCTCTGGTTGTCGCACGACCCGCACGCGGCAATCATGGTGTTGACGGGACAGGGCGACATGTCCACCGCGGTCGAAGCGATGCGGATGGGGGCGGAGTGTTTCCTCACCAAGCCAGTAGAGCTGGACCACTTAGGCGCGGCGGCCGCCGCCGCTGTCGATAAGGCGCGGCTTGGGCGGCACTATTCGTTTTTGCGTGATCGGTTGTGGGGGGTGACGAGCGCCGAATCGCTGGGTGTGTCACCACAGATGAGTGCGTTGGCGGATGAGGTGACCAAACTGGCGCGGTCGGACACGCCGGTGTTGCTCACGGGTGAGACGGGGACGGGGAAAGGATGGGTCGCCAAGTTGATCCATGCGCTGTCGCCGCGTGCGCACCGCCCGTTCGTGGACGTGAGCTGCAGCGGATTTTCGGCGGGCTTTCTCGAGAGCGAGCTATTTGGGCACGAGAAGGGGGCGTTCCCTGATGCGGTAACGCACAAAATTGGATTGTGCGAGGTCGCGAGTGGCGGGACGCTATTCCTGGATGAGGTGGGCGATTTGCCACCATCGTTGCAGGCGCAGGTGGTGTCGATGCTCGAGACGCAGCAGTTCCGCCGACTGGGTGGGACGCGTGACATTCCGTTCGACGGACGAATCATCGCGGCAACGCATCACACGTTGGAGACGGCGGTGCGTGATGGGCGGATGAATGCGACGTTGTATCGTGCGCTGAGTGGCGCGGCGTTGCGGGTGCCACCGCTTCGCGAGCGGAGCCGGGATGATCTGGTGTACCTCACGCAGAGCTTGTTGCGCGATTTACGGCGTGGGACGAGTGAGGCGCCCAAGATCTCGACAGATGCAGTCACACTGTTGTCCAAGCATGATTGGCCGGGAAATGTACGGGAGTTGCGCCTGACGTTGGAGCGAGCGTTGATGCGGTCGGGGTCGGAGCAGATCCAGGCGTATCATCTGCCGTTCGAGCTACGGGCGCGCGGGACGCCTGGGAAGCATGTGCGGATGGGGGATGATGATCTTACGCTCGATTCGGTGGTGAAGCGGCACATCGCCAACGTGGTGGCGCGGTTTGGTGGGAATCGAGCGGAAGCAGCGCGGGCGTTGGGAGTGACGCGTGGGACGATTTACAACAAGTTGCGAGACGAGACGCCGAGATAAGAGGCGCGCCGGCTGGGTCCGCTACGAGTGTAGGGTGAGGGGGCATGGTGAAATCATCGTGCCCCTTTGTATTTCTATTGAGATGATAACAGGCTATAAAATTTCGAATCGCCCGTTCGTCATATCGATCCGGATGGACAATCCGCGTGACGCATCTCCCCCTAATGTCCCTTCGATATTGAAAATCGTCGGATATTGCGCGTCGTAGAGAAATACGCGCTGGATCTGAATCCTGGTCGCGCCAATGATGAGCCGAGTTTTTGGAATCAGATAACCGCGTTGCGTGGTCGATCCGCCAAAGCCATGGACAATGCGACGTTCGACGCTAATAGGACGGATGTGCGTCTTCTGGGTAAACCCGGCGGTGACGTAAGTTTCCTCGGCGCCGGTGTCGAGTGCAAAGTGGACGATGGTGCCGTGGTCCGTGATGGCGACCACGATCGGAAGGCCGAACCACAGAAGGTTGCGGGCGAGACGCGCGTCGTACGGACGCGAGGTTGGTTTTCGGATAATGACGCGTCCGTTGAGATCGTCGATCGTGAGATCGAGCTGACGAATCACATCGAAGCCGATGATGCCGTCGATCGCGATTTCCTGAGGACCGCCGGGCGATGATTCGTCCGCGCGGAGGGTGAGCGCTTCTCGGGCGACGATCATCGCTGGAGCGTTCGTGACGTGGAGAGCGCCGACACTGAGAGAGGCAACAGTGGCCGGGCGTGCAGGGAGTCGTCCTGCGGCGGTCAGGAATTCCAGTGTGTCTGTCCCAATGGCAGACACACGACACTCGTTTGCCACCGACGATGTGATGATGCTCAGACTCGATCCGGTATCGAGCCAAAAATGTTTTCGGACGCCGTTGACGCGGACTTCGATGACTGGTGCGCCCGTTTTGGCCCGTAACAGTGGCAGTGTGACCACCGAGTCGGTGAACTCGGTGATTGTCCGTGTCTCCGCAAACTTGGATGCCCACGTCGCAACGCCGGCATCGTCGAATCCCCCTTCACCGTTCTGCTTCGCGAACTCCGCGAGCCCGCGCCAATCGGCCCGCGCGCTCAGCAGCGCACCATAGGTGACACGTGCCGCGCGTTGCACCAAGGTGTCCCGTGTCTCGAGCAGACGTCGTGTCATGGCCTCGGCTGTTGCCGTATGGCCCAGCGCCATTTCCGCCAGGGCATCCGCCAGGGTACGCTGGTCTTCGCTCTCCGCGAGCGAACGTGCCGCGCTGAAGTTGATGTCGTTGATAGCGTTCCAGAAGTCGCGGTAGTCCCACGACGCTTTGAACTTCGGTAACGGCCGCGCGGCCGCGGTGTGATCGACCGTCACGGCGACCGGCTCTGTCACGACCGGCCGATGCGGTGCACATCCCGTGAGTGCGCTACTCCAAAGCATCCCACTGAGCAGCGACGCACGGACCATCCCGCGGCGACGCATCGTGGTGGATGCTCAGGGTTGCGGGTACTGCTGTAGCATGCCCTGAGCGCCCCCGGTCAAGCCGGCCGACACACGATCGAGGACGTTCCGCACGGCAGCGATGAGATCGCTCAGCTCGAACGGTTTGTGTACGAGCGGAGTTGCCGGGTCGATGAGACGTTGGCGGGTCAGCTCTTCGCGTGTATACCCGGACATGCACAACACGCGGGTTTCCGGATACTCGTTGGCGATGACCGTCGCCAGCTCTCGTCCACCCATCATCGGCATCACCACGTCGGTCAACACGAGCGAGATCGGTTCACCAGAGCGCTTGGAGCGCGCCAAAATGGACAGCGCTTCTTCACCATGCCGTGCGGCAAAAACCTGATACCCAGCCTGCTGCAACACGCGCACACCGATGTCGAGAATGGCGTCCTCGTCGTCGACTACGAGAATGGTGAGCTTATCGGTATGGCTGGGCGCGAGTCGGACACCGGACACCGGTGTGCTCACGCGTTCGCGCGTGCTCGGGAAATACAGCGTGAACGTGGTTCCATGTCCCGGTGTGCTGTCTACCGTGATATGTCCGCCGCTCTGATACACAATTCCATGCACGGTGGCGAGACCCAGTCCCGTCCCTTTACCGTATTCCTTGGTGGTGAAGAACGGCTCGAAGAGATGCTCGATCACCGATGCCGGAATTCCCTGCCCCGTATCTCGCACCGAGAGCGTCACATACTCACCGGGCGTGATGGTTCCGTGCCGATGGGGCTCTTCACTGCGCACGGATCTGTTGCCGGTATTAAAGCTGAGTGTGCCGCCTCCGGGCATGGCATCGCGCGCGTTGACGGAGAGGTTCATGATGACCTGCTCGATCTGACTCATATCGGCCAGCACATGGCCCAGCCGCGGATCGAGTGAGGTGTGGATGGCAATGTGTGGTCCCAGCACGCGCTGCAGCATCTTCTCCATGTCATAGACCGCGCTGTTGAGGTCGATGGTTTTGGGTTGGAGAATCTGCCGACGGCTGAACGCGAGAAGTTGTCGCGTCAATGTCGCGGCGCGATCTGCCGCCTCTTTGATTTGTTCGAGATCTTCTTGGCGTGGATCGTCCGGCTCGGTTGCTTCCGCAAGCAGACCCACGCTGCAGCCGATGACGGTCACGAGGTTGTTGAAGTCGTGCGCGATTCCGCCCGCCAACTGACCCACGGCTTCCATTTTCTGCGCCTGGCGGAGCCGCTCTTCGCTTTCGGACAGCTTGTGTTCGAACTCGCTCTGTTGCTTGAACTCGTCGCTCCGCGCATAGTGCACATGTACCAGCGCAGCGGCCACGCACGAGGCGAGGGCCGCGATGACCAGAAAGCTCTGCTGAATCCCACTCAGGTAGCTGCCAGCCGAAATGGCCCACCCCGCGCACATCGCCAGGACGAGCGCGAGTACGAGAAACAGCAGAGGTTTCCCGGAGCGATCAGAATCGGTCACGCGCATGGGACGACGGCAAGCGGAAGGGGTCGTGCGGGGAGGGCACGAGAACGAGGCGAGGGCGACATCGGTTCACACATCAAACGTTGCAAGAAGCGCGCAGTGAAGACGATGGTCAAGACGTGTCATTTAAGTCCCGTAGGGGCACGTTCCCCTGCTATAGGGTCGGCGCGAGGGCGGGGAGAGGTTAAGCGCGATAGCAATTTGCGGGAAAACCTAGGAGGCTGTGGCGACCGGTTTGTAGGCCAAACCGTCCACCAAAATCTGAGGGGACAGGAATCGATGTAATTGTGATATTCTTGGACGCATTGGGAGCATCTAAATTGCGGTGCTCCGAGAACAGACGTTTCTGGGGTACGGCCTTGGGAAACATTTGATCTTGCCCGACGATCGA
>Ga0105237_10006689_pt1 | contig 12742 bp, 14 predicted proteins | sample KBSC24metaG_FD_81520 | JGI IMG/M metagenome (GOLD analysis project Ga0105237, IMG submission 81520) | Corn rhizosphere microbial communities from Kellogg Biological Station, Michigan, USA - KBS C2-4 metaG | ecosystem: Host-associated > Plants > Roots > Rhizosphere > Soil | place: Michigan, USA...
CTTGTTTTTTCTTCAATAACCCCGCGCATCACCTGTGCGCCATATATAAACAGCGACATATAGATCAAAATGGCCCCGGCAAAAGCCAGTGCGTAGGCCGACCCAATATTGGCATTTTTATCTCCCTCGGCGGTTACTTCCCTGGCCTTTACCACAATATTGTTTTTAACGCTATGTAGCCGGGCGGTATCAATGCCCATTTTTACCAGGCTCTCGTTTGACGCGATGTTGTTCATCTGTTGCTGAATATCGTCTGACATGGCCAGCGTATTCTTTTTCTTGGCAAAAACCTCCGCGGTATCATTTTTTCCCGCGGGTATCATCAATGCGATATCATCATCGTTTAGCCCACCTTTAACTGCTTCGAGCGACTTATTGGTATTTTGAAATTTTAAAGATTTGGTATTGACAAATTTGTCCTGGAATTGGTGACTATTGTCGATAACATTTACAACATGAACTGTTTGGTCCTTGTTGTTGGCCAGGTATGAAATGGTGGCGAACATGCCCCCGAAGAGCGCAGGAACCAACAAAGTCATTACGATAAAGGCTTTCTTCCTTACCCTCGTTACGTATTCGCGTTGTATGATCAGTAATATTTTATTCATGGTTAGGCAGATTTTTGGTTAACGGTTTTAATGAACACCTCATTCATACTCGGGATCACTTCCTGCAACATATTTACCTCTACTTTTGGTATCAGGTATTTTAAGATATCATTTGATGTACTACCCGTTTTCAGGCTGATTGTCATTGTTTGTCTATCTTCATCCACACTATCGCTGATCACTTCAAAAGGTTGTGCGCCGTTAAAACTTAGCTTTTCGCCTGTGTATTCAACCTGGTAGGTGTCATTACGATAAGAGTTGCGAATGGCCCTTACTTTGCCATCGAGTATTTTATGGGAAAGATGGATCAGCGCTATGGCATCGCATAGCTCCTCAACCGATTCCATGCGATGGGTTGAGAACAAGATGGTTGCTCCCTTTTTGTTCAGTTCTAATATTTCGTCCTTGATCAGTTCAGCATTTACCGGGTCGAAACCGCTGAAGGGTTCATCCAATATGATCAGGTCGGGCTGATGGAGCACCGTAGCCACAAACTGCGCCTTTTGCTGCATACCTTTGGATAACTCCTCTATTTTCTTTTTCCACCAGGTTTCCATCCCCAATTTCTCAAACCAGAATTTGAGGCGTTTGGTGGCTTCATCGCGTGTTAACCCCTTCAGGCGGGCGAGGTAGATCATTTGCTCGCCGATCTCCATTTTTTTATAGAGGCCGCGTTCTTCGGGCAAATAGCCGATGCGGTTGATGTGCGATTGATTGAGCTTTTCACCGTTGAAATAGACTTCGCCGGAATCGGGCGCGGTGATTTGGTTAATGATGCGAATGAGTGAAGTTTTACCGGCTCCGTTTGGGCCCAGCAGGCCAAATATCTGGCCGCTTTCAACTTCTAAACTTACATCGCTCAGGGCTTTGTGCCCCGCGTATTGCTTTTCGATGTGCCGAATGCTTAGCATAAGAAGATCAGTTGGTTTATATTTTGATTAAAAATAGTGAAAAATGTTACTGTTTATTTTAATTCTGTCAAACTAAACCGGAGCGCCTCAATAGCTTCTTTTTGCCTTGAGATGATTACATAAAGATATCCATTATAAATCATTGTGTGCGGATAACCATATTGGCCGCCTTTCCATAAACCTGCTTTTTTAATATGATACAACTCATCGGATATGATATAATTTTTACCAAAGTTGTTGCCATTTGCCGAAAGTGACAGCACTAAAGGGTTGCGATCGTAATGGTGCAGCGTATCGGGTATGCCCACGTAGTAAAACCGTTTATCGGGTAAACGCCCAAAATGAAACTTACTATCATTGTCAGAAAAAACGGTTTCAACAGGGAGCGACCAGGTTTGCCCATTGTTATCGCTTTCGGTAACCCATAACCTGCCCTTCCAGCCTTTACCGGTTACCCTGAGCAGCATGTGTAATACACCGTCATCGGTTTGGAAAAATGACCCTTCGCATAAAGGCGGCAAACCCAATTTAGCGGCTGGAGCATAAAAAGTTGAAGAATTGTCCTGTGTATAAAGTGAATCCTGGTAGAAACTGACTGCTTTCCATCCTGTTAAGCCGTAAGGGTCATCGGTATACGGAAACATAAAATTGCCGCTGATGATAAGCCTGCCACTTTTTATTGCTTCCGGGCCGTGGTTAGGTATCAGCGGTATGTGCATATCTATCGCTGAACTCCAGTGAACGCCATCGGTACTGGTTTTTGCCCAAAGATGAGTATTAGTTCGGTGCTTTTCATATTCGCCATAATAAGCCACCAATTTTCCCTTATGCTGGTACAAGCCCGCAGCGGTAAGCACTGTTAAGGTATCATTTACTTTTTTTGGCAGCGCCAGCGGCGTGGGTGAAGACCAGTGTATAAAATCAGCGGATGTTGCATATACCACGCGCTGGCCCGGAGAATCCTCATCTATAAGCCCGTTTGACCATACGGCGATAAATTTACCCTTAAAATGAATGATGGAAGGATGATGATTGTAAAGCCAATCCTTGTCTGGCGAGTAGATCATACTGCGACCGATATTTAAATGCGGTATACCTGATGTTGTTTTGTAATTATTTTTTATAGAAGGGCTTTGTGCAAGAGAAAGATTGTGGATCAATAATGATACTATTAAAGCGGAAATAAATTGACTGTTCATTATTTTTTGTAAACGCATCTTTTTTAGCTTTAAAATCGCAAGTGGGTAGCAGCTAAAAATAATAATTTATACCTTAGATAAACCATGAAGCGAAAAATACCACTGCTTTTTCTTTGTTTATTCTTTATTATAAATGTCTCCGCTCAACAAAGAAAACAACAACCTGTCAACATTATTTTTGACAGCGATATGGGCCCTGATTATGACGATGCAGGCGCCATTACCATATTACATGCATTGGCCGATAAAGGCGAGGCGCATATATTAGCTACGGTTGCCAGCACGAAGTATGACGGCGTGGCGGCTGTATTAAACGTGTTCAATACCTATTTTAATCGCCAGAATATCCCTGTTGGAGTGCCTAAGGGCAATGCCCTTGACCTGCGCGATTTTCAGCATTGGACAGATACCTTAATTGCCAGGTATCCGCACAAGATCAAAACAAATGATGAAGCCCAGGATGCAGTAACACTGTATCGTAAAATACTGGCATCACAGCCGGATAAAAGCGTAACTATAGTGACCGTTGGCTTTTTAACCAATCTATCCAACCTGTTAAATACTACGGCCGATCAATACTCGAAACTTGATGGAAAACAGTTAGTTGAAAAGAAAGTAAAACTATTGGTATGTATGGGCGGCAAGTTCCCATCAGGCTATGAGTTTAATGTGATGAAAGATGCCCCGGCTTCGCAAAATGTGTATACCAACTGGCCCGGCCAGGTTGTTTTCAGCGGGTTTGAGATAGGGGTGAAGATCAAAGCGGGACTGCCATTGATCAATAACAAAACCATCAAAAATAACCCAACGAAAGATGTTTTCCGTATCTCCATTCCGCAGGCTAAGGAAGATTCTGCCGGCCGCTGCAGCTGGGATGAAACAGCAGTACTGATAGCCATAAAAGGATATTCCCCATATTATACTTTGCATCCCGGCCGTATGAAAGTTGAGGCCGATGGTAAAAATACCTGGGATGACAATGGCAGCGGGCAAGCGTACATTATTGAGAAGGTTGATTACAAGCAAGTGCAGGATGTGATCAATGAGTTGATCCAGCATAAGCCAGTAATAACGATGAAGGTAAGGAAGTAAAAGGAAAGAGTTCGTTACAACAAAAGCAAAAAGCCCAAAATCAAATTGATCCCGGGCTTTCATCTATCTTTCGGACTTTCCGTCTTACCGACTTCCGGACTAAATATTACTCAAAATATTCCTTCATCCGTTCGAAAAAGCTTTTCTCGTTTTTTCCGGGAGATGGTTTAAAATTAGGAGAACCCTGCAATTTTTCAAGCAGTTCGCGTTCTTCGCGGCTAAGTGCTTTTGGTGTCCAGATATTGATATGGACTAACTGGTCGCCGCGGTGATAGGAATTTACTTCCGGTACGCCTTTCGCTTTCAGCCTTAATATTTTGCCACCTTGTGTTCCGGCATCTATTTTAATTTTAACCTTTCCGTCAATGGTTGGTACTTCCACACTCGTACCTATCGCCGCATCCACAAAACTGATGTGCAGATCGTAGATCACATTATTGCCATCACGTTTCAGAGTTTCATGCGGTATTTCTTCGATCAGGATGATCAGGTCACCCGGTACACCGCCGCGTGGGGCAGCATTACCTTTTCCGCTCATGCTTAGTTGCATGCCTTCGCTAACGCCTGCAGGTATATTGATACTGATCAGTTCTTCATCACGAACAACCCCGTCACCATGACAAACTGTACATTTCGAGGTAATGATCGAACCTTCGCCATTACAGGTAGGGCAGGTGCTTGTAGTTTGCATCTGGCCCAGTATGGTATTGGTTACCCGGCGTACTGCGCCCTGGCCACCGCAGGTTTTACAAGTTTGGAAAGATGATTTATCCTTTGCACCGGTACCGTCGCAAGTTTTACAAATAACCTGCTTGTTTACCTTTATTTTCTTCTCCGTTCCGTTGGCAATTTCTTCCAGCGTAAGCCTTACTTTAATACGTAAGTTGCTTCCACGCTGTACACGCCTTCCGCCTCCGCTGCTTTGACGGCCTCCACCAAAAAAGCTATCAAACGGACTGCCGCCGCCAAATATATCGCCAAACTGGCTGAATATGTCTTCCATATTCATGCCGCCACCACCATAGCCGCCGCCTCCATTTGCCGACTGTGCATTGGCCGCATGACCAAACTGGTTGTAACGCTGGCGCTTTTCAGGATTGCTCAACACCTCATATGCCTCGGCAGCTTCCTTAAACTTTTCTTCTGCCGCTTTATCGCCCTCGTTCTTATCCGGGTGATATTTGATCGCCATCTTGCGATACGCCTTTTTGATCTCGTCGGCATCGGCACCTTTGGAAACGCCTAAAACATCGTAATAATCTCTTTTTGACATGTTTTGTACAATGAGTGATTTAGCGAATTAGTGAATGAGTGATTTATTCACCCGTCCATTCATTCACTCATTTAATAATTTAATATATACTATTGGGATCAAAGATTATAGAAGGCAATTCAGTCCTTCACTAATTCACTCAATCACTAATTAATTCCCAACTATAACTTTCGCAAAACGGGCTACTTTATCATTCAGGTAATAACCTTTTTCCATTTCATCCACTACTTTTCCTTTCAGGTCATCTGAAGGGGCGGGTATATTGGTAATGGCTTCATGTATTTCAGGATCAAATGCGGTACCTATGGATTGCATTTCTGATAATCCTTTTTGCGAAAGAACATTTTTTAATTTATTCTGGATCAGCGTAACGCCTTCTTTTACGGCTGCAACGTCTGTTGCGTTGTCCATATGTTTAAGTGCGCGGTCAAAATCATCCAATACAGGCAATAAAGCAACTATTACACCTTTGCCTTCTTCTTTCCGGGCTTCTTCGCGTTCTTTGGCAGTACGCCTTCTGAAATTATCAAATTCAGCATATAAACGCAGATAACGGTCATTAGCCAAACCGAGTTCCTGTTTCAGTAATTCTTCCGGTGATGTTTCTTCTTCAATCACATTGCCTTCATCCATTACATCGTTTAAATGCTCAGCATTATCTATATCTTCTTCTTTCTTTTTTTTCTTTAACATATCACTAAACTTCATGATTCAACACTGCAAATCAAGTATCTTGCCATTGATCAAAATCCGACAAGGTGACAGTTGCTTTTGAGTTGGCAGTTAACAGTTGGCAGTTTTTCCAGTTTGCGGTTAGGAGTTGGCAGTTTGCAGTGACAGAGCAAAGTTTGACGATTTGCGCACTGCAAACCGTCCACTGCAAACTGATCTAGGCTATCTGAACATCCTCAAGCACTTTACCGTTTTCGCACTTGATTATCCTTGAGGGGAATGTGCGGATGATATGGTAATCGTGTGTGGCGATCAAAATGGCAGTGCCGGATTGGCTGATCTGTTTTAATAAAAGCACAATTTCTTCGGAGGTATCCGGGTCGAGGTTACCTGTTGGTTCATCGGCAAGAATGATTTCAGGGTCGTTGATGAGGGCACGGGCAATTACCACGCGTTGCTGTTCGCCGCCCGATAACTCGTGAGGCATCTTTTTTAGTTTAGACCGTAGTCCTACTTTTTCCAATACATCAAGCGTACGTTCGGCAATCAATTTTTTGTCCTTCCAGCCGGTGGCTTGCATTACAAATTGCAGATTATGCTCGATCGAGCGGTCGGTAAGCAGTTGAAAATCCTGGAAAACAATACCCAGTTTCCTGCGGAGGAAAGGAACATCATTTGTGGTGATCTTTTTCAGATCATAGCCACAAGCATGCCCTTCACCTGAGGAAAGGATCAGGTCACCATAGATCAATTTCAGCAAGCTGCTTTTGCCCGAACCTGTTTGCCCGATAAGCCAAACGAAATCGCCTTTATCAACATGCAGGTTAACATTTGACAGTACCAGGTGCTTTTGCTGAAAAATATCAACGTTATTTAACTTAATAATGGAGTTCCCGATCATTTTTTATAATTCTAATTTTAAGATCTGCCCAAAAGGCAGGTCTTTAATGATATTCATTATATACTCAGTTTTGCTGCTTAGACCCACTTTATCCAATGATTTCTCCGGCCTGTCAACCCTGAAATAAGCCAGCAAGGTAAACTGATCATCACGCAGTTGCACGTAATCAGGTATTTTTGCTACGCCTTTTACTTTTATGATATACATTTTTAAGGTGAAAGGGTAAAGGTAAAAGGATAAAGGTTACCTTTCGCCTTTATCCTTTTACCTTTCACCTCTCGTTCCAAAGGTATCGTTTATTTAAAGCTTTGTCAAGAAATCCATCGTATCAATCCTATCTGCATAATCCCATAAAGCAGGCTGCTGGCTTTGGCCAAAATCAACTACCTGGTTAGCCCCCCTGCCCCCTAAAGGGGGAGTATCAGCAGAACTAACGATGCATTGAATATTCCCGCTTTCTCTTGTCAGTAGAGTTTCAACAGAATCCAGACTCTCGTATGTTTCATAAAAAACAACTGCCAATGGCGAAACCATGCGGTCGTCTTCTTTCACCAGCAGGAAACCATTGTCCAGGTGCTTATCCCGGTTAACCAGGTATATCGACTTATTGTAATCGTAATTATTATTGTATTTGTGATGATTGATGATGGGCTGATAAACTTCGATCGCCTCAAAAAATGGCACGAAATCATAATCTTTTGGCACCAGCAACTTGGATACATTCCTGCAGCCTAACCCATAGTAATCAAAAATATCATGACCAAGTTCGAATAGCTGCTCATTGGTCTCATTGCTGGTTAATACGGCTACGCTATTCCGGTTTTTACGAATAATATTAGGCACTTTGCTGAAATAATAATCAAAATAGCGTGAGGAGTTGTTGCTGCCGGTGGCTATTACGGCATCAAAGTTCTCCAGCCTCTCAACAAAAGTGTATTGATCTTTAAAGCTTTCGTCAATAGCAACCAACATGTTTAATACAAATTTGATGAGCCGTGCGTCCTGCGCCGAGGCTTTTATCAGGGCATGATTTCCGGTAATCAGCACACACAAAACATCATGGAAGCCAACCAAAGGGATGTTGCCGGCTAATATCAAACCTACTTTTTTATCCGCATTTTCTTTGATCTGGTATCTGTTTAGCCAGGATGAGAGGTACTCCTTGTTCAGCATTTTCCCTGTCGCTTTTACAGCATGTTCAACACTCGATGGCGTAAACCAGGCATTATAATGATGCTCATCCTCGATTACTGATAATAATTCATCATCAGGGAAACTTAATTGAGTTCCTAACGTAGAAAATACATCTGTTAAGTAGGGTATGTTAAATTTTGACATATAAATGGTAAGGGGGTAAACCCTTAAAGTGTTTTTTTGTTATATTTGCGTACTTGTTTCGGCAGGGCAAAGGTAATTTAGATTATAAGATAATAAGAAGATATGGCGATTAAAATCACCGATGAATGCATAAACTGCGGGGCCTGTGAACCGGAATGCCCCAATAATGCTATTTATGATGCAGGTGCCGCCTGGCGTTTTTCGGACGGAACAGGCTTAAAAGGGGTTATTGATTTTGGCGATGGCAACACTTTAAGTGCCGAAGAAACACAGGCTGCTTTGTCTGATGATATTTATTATATCGTACCTGATAAGTGTACGGAGTGTGTGGGATTTCATGATGAACCACAATGCGCTGCGGTTTGCCCGGTTGATTGCTGTGTGGATGACGAAGACGTGCGCGAATCTAAAGAAGAGCTTTTGGCCAAAAAAGAATGGCTGCATATGAACGAATAGTTAATTCTTTTTCGTTCAAATAGGGGAATGTGTGATTTATACATTCCCCTATTTTTTTAATCAAACTTTTAACTTATAGTTGCGTTAAATATATCCTTTACCCCTATAATCTTATCCTGAAAAATGGAATATGGCATTTGTAATTTAGCGGTGATACCCCTGCGGGCAGAAGCAAGTGATAAAAGCGAAATGGTTTCGCAGATATTGTTTGGCGAAGCCTTTGAAATAACCGATTGGACAGACAAATGGGCAAAGGTGATTACCGCCAATGATAGATACGAAGGATGGATAGGACGCCTTCAATTTGTAATGCTTGGACATATCGCTTATAAAAGCCTCAGGCAAACACCATCACCTATTACTTATCGTGCTGTAACACAAGCCTGGAAAAAGTCGGACAATAGTATATTATATTTACCTGCAGGGAGCTCACTGGTGTTTTTGAAGGGCACCACCTGCCATATCCTTAATGAAAAATTCGAAATAATCGGGGAAATAGGAGAAACAGAAAGTTTAGACATTGCTGCTAAATCCTTCTTAAATACGCCCTATTTATGGGGTGGCCGTACTCATTATGGCATTGATTGTTCCGGATTTACACAAGCTGTATTTAAATTACAGGGTATCGATCTCAGGTGCGATGCTTATATGCAGGCAGAACAAGGTAAGGCAGTTGACTTTTTGACAGAGGCCAAATTAGGAGACCTGGCTTTCTTCGATAATGCCGAAGGCAGGATAACACATGTTGGGATCATGCTGAATAGCGGGCAGATCATCCACGCATCTGGCCGTGTTAAAATTGACAGTATTGATAGTGAAGGTATTTATTCAGAAGAACTGAAACGATACACGCACAAGCTGAGAATAATCAAGCGGTATTTCTAAAAACCTATTTCCCAGATAATTATTCGTTTGTCATCGCTTACTGAGATCAGCTGATCCCCATTCCATGCTAATTTATTGATGGATAGCTGGTGACTGGCAAAGCCCTTTTCCCGACTAATGATCTTATATAATTTGAAATCATCGCTACCCCATATTTTAATGCTTTTATCCATGCTTGCCGTAGCAAAATAGGGCTGGGTTGGATGAAACGCAATATGGTTAACGGCAAATAAATGTGCAGGAATGCTTTTAATCATTTCAAATGATAAACTATCCCATATCTTTACCTGTGCGTCACGGGAACCTGACACTAAATAAGAATTATCGGGAGCATATTGCACAGCAAACACCGGCATCGTGTGTCCGTGCAGGCTTTTGATGATCGCGTAATCTTCCGTATCATATATCTTTACTGAACTATCCCGGCAACCGAATGCAACCTGCTTTTCGTCAAAAGCAACACTAATGCTCCTGACCGTATCATTTGAAACTTTAAAGGAATAAACCAGGTCGAGTGTTTCCAGGTTCCAGACAGATACAGTACCGTCTTCAGAGGCTACAAGCAATTCTTTCTTTTTATTGATCGACTTAATATCAAATATTGGCACCAGGTGATGTTTTAATGTTTTAGTGATCTTTTGTTGAATAAAATCGAATACCAAAACATCTCCATTCCGCAAGCCTGTGAATAATAGTGGATAGTCAACAGGGCCGTGTACAGCGTAAACAGAAGCAGCAACGGGGAACATAACCTTGATAAAGGCATTGTCCTCCAGGCTCCATTCCACCAAACCTTTATCATTACCGCCGGTAAAGAGTATGCCGGGTTTTTGAGAAAGTTCTAATGTGAAAATGGGATTACTGTGGCCGGTAAGTTCTGCTATTTTTTCTACGTTCATTTTAGTCGATGGTCGATAGACCATAGATCATAGCACAAGTCAAGTTACCATTGACCATGGACTATCGACTATGGACTTATTTATGTCTGTTCTCGAGGTTTTTCGCTATAGTTTCCAAACTCAAGCCTTTTTCGCGTAATAATACTAAAAGGTGAAAAACGAGGTCAGATGTTTCATCAATCATTTCGGTTTCACTTTGAGCTAAGGCTGCTATCACAGTTTCCACGGCTTCCTCGCCAACTTTTTGGGCGATCTTATTCAAACCCTTGCCGCGAAGTTTGTTAACATAAGAGCTTTCTTGTGGGTTTTCATACCTGTCTTTTACAATTTGCTCTAATTGCAGAATGAAATTCTGATTGTATTCCGTATTAAAACAGCTGCGTGATCCTGTATGGCAGGTTGGGCCATCAGCTTTTACCTTTATTAATAGGGTGTCGTTATCGCAATCCAGGCTTATGCTTTTTACATGCAGAAAGTTGTTGCTCGTTTCGCCTTTTGTCCACAGCCTGTTTTTAGAGCGTGAAAAGAAAGTGACGATATTTTTAGCAACGGTTTTATCATATGCTTCCTGGTTCATATAACCCAGCATCAGCACTTCTAACGTTTGCTCATCCTGGATTATTACAGGCACTAAACCGTCACTTTTATTAAAATTTATTTCCATTCTTACTATAATATTGGAGGGATGCTATATCTAAATTTTACTTCTGACATCCACTTCACATAATTTTCTTTTTGTGATAATTCGCTAAAATGAACCGCGTATCTATCAACGGTTTCTATACAATCTTCAACTATTGATTTTTTATCATTCATCCCAATTAATTTTTCATTAATATCTGGTTGGAATTTATCTAAAATAAAAAACGCTGCCCACAGATTTATATAATATTGACTTTCCATTAAATAGCCAATAAACTCAAATAGTGAATATTGATTTATTGAAAAAACAAGTCTTTTGTAAAAATCAGTTGCAGTTATATTTGTATCAAATGGGCGTAAACCCGCTAAGTATCCATTTTTACAGACTATTAGAAAGCTATCACTCAAGTTTTTACTCATGTGATTTAAATTTAAAGAGTACGCACCTCTATATTATTTTGCCTCAAAACCTCTTTCAGATCAGGTATGAGTATCTCTCCATAATGGAAAACCGAGGCAGCTAAAGCCGCATCCACATTCGTTTGTTCAAATACATCCACAAAATGCTGTACTGAACCTGCGCCACCCGAAGCTATAACGGGAATATGAACCGCATCATTAATAGTCTTCAAAAAGCTATTGTCAAACCCTGCTTTTGTTCCGTCATGATCCATGGAGGTTAGCAAAATTTCGCCCGCTCCACGGCTTTCAGCTTCCAGTATCCAGTCGAATGTCTCTTTTTCCGTGGCTATACGGCCACCATTTAAGTGTACCAGGTTTTGATTGCCCACCCGCCTTGTATCCACTGCAATTACCACAAATTGTACCCCGAAGGCTTTTGCCAGTTCATTAATTAATTCCGGATTACGCACTGCCGCTGAGTTGATGGATATTTTATCTGCTCCTGCATTCAATAAAGCATCAGCATCAGCTATCTCATTGATCCCGCCGCCTATGGTAAAAGGAATATTGATCTGCCTTGCGACAGCCTTTACCAATTCAACCATTGTTTTACGGCGTTCGTGTGTGGCTGTAATATCCAAAAAAACCAATTCATCTGCCCCTTGCTGCGAATAATTCCAGGCCAGTTCAACCGGGTCGCCGGCATCACGCAAGTCGACAAAGTTCACACCTTTTACCGTGCGGCCATCTTTCACGTCAAGACAGGGGATGATACGTTTACTCAGCATGATTTAAGATTATTGTCATTGCGAGGTACGAAGCAATCGCGGACTTTGAAGAGCGGCAATGTATAGTTGGCGATTGCCACGCTCGCAATGACATTGCACCTTATATTGATATTAGCGATTTTAAGTTCCAGTTTTTGATCTCTTCGATAGTGATACGGTTTTCGTATATCGCTTTGCCAACCACACAGGCCTCAACCTTTATTTTGCTCAACTGCTCAATGTCTTTCATGGAGCTTACTCCACCCGAAGCGATCAGCTTAATAAACGGTGATTGGTCAAGCAATTTCTCATAAAGCTCGATACCGGCGCCACCCAATTTGCCATCTTTATTTATATCGGTGCACAGGAATCGGAAGAATCCTAACCCAAGACATTTTTCCACATAATCCAATAATTTAATGGGTGAACTCTCCATCCAGCCGGAATATTTGATCACTTCGTCGAGTACATCTATTGCAACCACCACCTGGTCAGAACATTTGTCTTTGCCGCATATCTCTTTGCTCAAATCTTCTAAAAAACTTGGATTTGTAATAGCCTGGGTGCCCACAATAACCCTGTGCACGCCCGCATCAATCAATTCCTTTACTTTATCAATGCTGCGGATACCGCCGCCATATTGAACCTGCATCTCCGTTTTGCGGATTACATCAAAAAGGTATTGCTGGTTGCTGAA
>Ga0105237_10006692_pt1 | contig 12737 bp, 9 predicted proteins | sample KBSC24metaG_FD_81520 | JGI IMG/M metagenome (GOLD analysis project Ga0105237, IMG submission 81520) | Corn rhizosphere microbial communities from Kellogg Biological Station, Michigan, USA - KBS C2-4 metaG | ecosystem: Host-associated > Plants > Roots > Rhizosphere > Soil | place: Michigan, USA...
ACCCATCCATATCCCTGGAGCCATTCAAAGCTTTGGCCTTCTGGTGGTTCTCAAAGAAGCTGCCGATAAACTGGTCGTTCGGGTTGTCAGTGAGAACTCACGCCGCATCATTGGTTATACCCCACAACAACTCTTTGCACTCGGCAGTTTCTTGGATATTCTTACCGAGGAGCAGGCCGACAATCTCCTGGATCACTTCGATTTCATCCGCGATGAGGATGCTGGTGACGTCGAATCTAATGGTCCTGAGGTTTTCATGATCTCTATCCGCCCCCCGGGCCACCGGACACGGAGACTTTGGTGCGCTATGCATCTCTCAGAGAGCGATCGTAGCCAGGTGATCTGTGAGTTCGAGATCGAAGATGATGTAACGAATCCTTTGGTACCCGGCGGTGACGCCCCGACACCAGATATTCCAGAGGATACTCTGGGTAGTAATCCCACCCAGGAAGAATTCAATGACAGTACCGTCAATATCAGCAGGCCCTTGCGCGTGTTACGGGGTGCTCGCAAGAAAAGGACGGAAGCAGCGGCCATGGAAGTCTTCAATATCCTGTCCCAGGTACAAGAGCAGCTTGCTAGTGCTCCAACCCTTCCACTTTTCTTGAAAGTCCTCATTGGCATTGTGAAGGAGCTGACTGGCTTCCATCGTGTCATGATATACCAATTCGATCAAGCATGGAATGGACGCGTGGTTGCCGAGCTTGTAGACCCACGCGCGACAAAGGACCTATACAAGGGTCTTAATTTTCCCGCTTCAGATATTCCTAAACAAGCCAGAGACTTGTACAAGATTAACAGAGTGCGCCTTCTTTATGATCGGGATCAGGAGACAGCGCGATTGGTCTGCCGCACCATCGATGACCTCGAAGCCCCTGTTGATCTTACCCACGCACATTTGCGCGCCATGTCACCCATCCATCTGAAATACCTCGCTAACATGGCTGTACGTTCCTCTATGTCAATCTCGATCAATGCCTTCAATGAACTCTGGGGTTTGATTGCGTGCCACGCTTACGGCCCCAAAGGAATGAGAGTTTCATTCCCAATTCGCAAGATGTGTCGTTTAGTGGGAGAGACTGCTTCCCGAAACATTGAGAGGCTCTCGTACGCGTCACGTCTACAAGCTCGCAAACTCATCAACACTACCTCATCAAGCGCCAACCCCTCAGGTTATATCGTCGCCTCTTCCGATGACCTATTGAGGCTCTTCAACGCCGAGGTAGGCGCGCTGTCAATTCGGGACGAGACAAAAATATTGGGCAATTCAAGAGGCAATCTCCAAGAAGTTCTTGCTATGGTGGAATATTTCCGCTTGAGATCAATGTCCTCGGTTTTCTCCTCTCAGGATATCACACTTGATTTTCCCGACTTGCGTTATGACCCCGGCATGAAGCATCTAGCTGGTGTACTTTTCGTACCCCTGTCTAGTGGAGGTAAGGACTTCATTCTCTTCTTCCGCTCCGGAATTTTGCAGGAGGTCAAGTGGGCCGGGAATCCCTACGAAAAATTTATCAAAGCGGGGACCGAAGGTTACTTAGAGCCCCGGAAAAGTTTCAAGTCTTGGAGTGAAATGGTTGTCGGTCGATGCCGCGATTGGACTGATGATGAGATGGAAACAGCAGCAGTCCTATGCCTTGTTTACGGGAAGTTTATCGATGTCTGGCGTCAGAAAGAGGCAGCACTGCAGACCAGTCAACTCACACGTCTCTTACTCGCCAACTCCGCACACGAGGTGCGAACTCCATTGAATGCTATCATCAATTATTTGGAAATCGCTATGGAGGGATCTTTAGACAAGGAGACACGGGAGAACCTCGCCAAGTCCCATTCGGCGTCAAAGTCACTAGTCTATGTCATAAATGACTTGCTCGACCTAACAAAGGCTGAGGATGGACAGAATCTAGTCAAAGATGAATCATTTGATCTTACTCAGGCTCTAAAGGAAGCCACGGATCCGTTCAGCAGGGATTCCAAGCGCAAAAATTTACAGTATGACATTTCACTCTCGGAGAATTTACCCTCTAAAGTGATTGGCGATCACCGTCGGGTCAGACAAGTGGTGTCTAACCTGATCGCAAATGCATTTCAGCATACGTCAGAAGGAAGAGTCTTGGTGGAAGCAGCTGTCTCGTCCACGTCTCAAGGGCCCGGAAAGGCAGAGGTCGAAATCATGGTCGAGGACACTGGAAAAGGTATGTCTTCGAGCAAAGTGGATGCGCTGTTCAGAGAGCTCGAAGAAGTCACATACGAAGAAGATCTCCCAGGTCAATCACAATTAACTCGCCGTGACCCATTCGCAGAGGTAGCTGGTCTTGAGCAGAACCTTGGCTTAGGTTTAGCGATCGTCGCGCGCACAGTCCGTCATATGAATGGCCAATTAAGGGTTAGGACAGAAGAAGGCAAAGGGTCATGTTTTACAGTCGTCCTAAGCTTTGAAACAGATATCTCTGGAACGCCATTATCAGAAAGCCTACCCGCCGCATCCACGCCGTCCCCGAAACGCAAGCCGCCCAAGGATCCAGAAAACGAAGTCACTTTGATTTACAGGGCCCCACAAGGCCCTAACTCTGCTCCTCCACCGATGCTTAGGAGGCGCAGTGGAGAGAGCGTTAACAGCTTGCAAAGTCTCAAGAGTGGCAGAAGTGTGACCAGTCTGCGTAGTGACGCGAGTCAAAAAAGTGATGCGGAAAGACTCATTGACGCGATTCAGGAACCTCTAAGATTTTCTGGCCAAATGGCCCCCGGAGCTGAGCGTCCTGAGCCTATTAGACGCGCATCTTTGGAACATGCTGTGACTCCATCCACACCTTTGACAAAATCGTCTTCGACCAAGGCGATGAGTCTCCCCTCCCCTCGGAGTCACAAATCGTCCATGCATAATCTGCCCGGTACGGCGAAAGTGACCGACTCGGGCATGCCACTCAGGCCGATCCGCGTTGCGGATGATGAAGATATAGATCACCCAACTAGCTCCAAAACTGGACCTAAAGTGGTCTTTTCAGAGGAGCCGGACAGGATTAGTGCTCCTTCTGACACTACTGACGGGGATTCAGTCCTCTCCCCGGATTATTTCTCTATTTTGGTAGCGGAAGACGATCCCATCAACAGCCGAATTATGAAAAAGCGCCTAGAAAAACTCGGACACTCAGTTTATATGACCGTGAACGGGGAAGAATGCTCTTCTGCGCATGGAGAGCAGCCAGCGACGTTCGATGCCATTTTAATGGATTTGCAAATGCCTATAGTGGATGGTTTCACTTCCACGAGGATGATACGGTCGTTTGAGAAGACACATTCGAAGTCCTGTCTTTCGGACCGTGCACAATCCAATGGGCGTATACCTGTCTTTGCTGTTTCTGCGTCACTCGTTGAGGCAGAACGTGAGAAATACATCCAAAACGGTTTTGATGGCTGGATTCTAAAACCAGTAGATTTCAAGAGGGTTGGCTTAATGCTCGATGGAATTATCAATGAGGAAGCCCGAAACTCCTGCCTTTATGAACCCGGGCATTGGGAACGAGGAGGCTGGTTCATGCCCCACTCAAAGCAAGACGACATCTTTGATACGGATACCACTCCGAGCCAAGAAAAGCCGGCCCCCAAACTGGATCAGTCTCAGCATGAATAGTTTGTGGGAGAATCAGATGCTTTGATACTCGGGTGAATGAATGGTTTCTGGTAGGGAGTAAAAACAGATCCATCCCTAATGATTTGATGACGATGGCTGAGAACCAGCGTGTATATTTCCTTTAAGTAGCGCCGGGTACGAGAACTGGATTAGCATACGACACTATATCTCGATGGGTAGTCGGACCCCAAACCTAAGGGCGAGGAGTTGGACGGTGTTCAGAACAAACCTATAGTTGGACCGAAGCAAGGCTTACCTATTCATACCCAACATTGTTAGACGTCCAGAACAGATACCCTCTTGAGAAAATGCTTAGTCCCAAGAATCAGTCGGCGGGGGCAATGTAGTTAGATTATCGCTGACTAAAGAGACCTCAAACCTCCGCTCCAACTAGCCTTTCCCTCCCATTTCGACTCTGGGATCCGTCCAGAGAATCATCCATGCCCTATCCTCTGGTAGAGGAATCGCCGCCTGTTCCTTATCCCAGATCCGTTTCGCCGTAGTGCCAAAGACAGCCAGGATGTCGTCCGTGGGGGCTTTCTGAAACCCGACTTTTTCATAGAATGGCCCGTTGAAGGGCACACTGTGATATGTCGTCAGTGTCAGGCCGCTTATGGTTCCAGCTGCTTGCTCTGGCGACGCCGTGGGCGGTTGAGATGTTGGTGATGACGACAATGACGACGATGACGACGATGTGCGCTTGTTGATCTCCTCTACGTGGCGTATCAGGTTATTCATCAATCGGCTCGCAAGGCCGCGGCGCTGGTGGCTCGCGTGGATGGAGAGTTCCGCGATGTGCAGGAACCGCTTCGACTGAGGTGTCAGCGCATCCGTTGGTTTCTCGTCGGTGCTGTTCTGGAACAGTGGCGGTTGAGTACTGGCGATGGGGAAAGCAGCTAGAAATCCCACGATAATCTCCTCAGGCGCCCTCTTCTGACTTTCTCCGCCTTCATCTGTCTCGATTCGGTGCACGGCAACCCATACGTTCCCGGTCTCGAGAATCTCCGCCAGCCTTGACACGGATAAGGGCTCGTCGTCTGCAAGTGTCTCTAGCCCCGCAATGCCGCGGAAAAGTGTGCCTGCCGAGTTCTCTACGGCGGGGAGGTGTGGAATGTCGGTGGGCTGCGCGGGGCGTGTGTGGTATGTTTGTTTCATATTTTATGGCAGTTGAATTTCTGATGGTGGGATTTGTGTTGTACGTAGTGGCTGGCATAGGTTGATTGTTCCCGCTTAGACGCGCAAGTCGTCCTACGTCTAGTCAGAAACCATGCTTTTGGGCTGAACAGACGACGCAGAAAGGTCCAAACAGAGGTCAGTGTAATCTTAACCTAATAATCTAGCGTTAGATGCGAGACGTCTCGGCGTGTCTAGAAATTGGGCAAGAATGAGGTCAGTGAGTCAGAGAGATGCACGGAGCAGCCTTGTCCGTCTCAGCCTTGCTCAACGATCTGACCAACCCAAGTTCTCATTTTCGCTTGGCTTGTCCAGGTTATGATTGCCTTCGCCACTCCGCTACTCACACGGATCCCCGTCCCCGCAACTTTAATTATCGCTAATCTAACCGAGACCCTTGAAGCATGGATGATATCAAGGATCTTAATGCATACTGGAGATGAAATAATGAAATAGTGGTTAATGTCTTTGCTGTGGAAGATGGCGATCTTTGCGTCAGGGGTACGAGCTTCACAGACGATCATTGTCCAAGTTTGCAGGAAGCCTCACCAGGAGGCTAGCTTGTTGGTAACGTCTTTCTTGAATTGTCAACAATCGCGGCAACCAATGGTACGCAAGGGGCAGGTCAAGACGCTAGGGTCCGTCTGGTTGGGTGCTGATGGACTTCCCTGCGTGTCAATCTTCCAAACGACTGGGGCTTCGTCGTCGTTCATGATCAGGTAGGAGAAAGCGAAACAGAGCCATGGCAGAATACGAGAACATAATCTCTGCCACCTCGTCTTCAGGCACGCTCACGTTTGGTGCATTCGAGACTAACGAAGTCGTAATTACCGTACTAGCCCTCTTAGGCAGGTATCGTGCGAGAAGGCCTACTCGGCGACTCTGGGATTTGCTTAATACTCCAACCGGCAACAATCATTGTTGCCGCATCCTCTCCTCTCGACACGAGAAAAATCTCGGCAAAGAACTCGCGCAGCACGAACTGTACCTGTACCTGTTGCATAGCCCATCACACGGACATGCATGCAAGTGGATGACAACGGTAAGTCTACGTTGGTGTTTAGGAAGACGGTGGAGGTGAAGGATACCGTGGTGGAGGCATTCGTGTATCACCAGGAGGGATCGAATAGGGACTATTTAAGTAGTCCCTGGGCTAGGGAATGACAAAAACCGCTCGACCCGGGTTTGAGGGAATCTTTGGGGACAAAATTCCCGCAAGGCTCGACTTTCAGGGGCTGGGCTCACGCCTTGGCGCCTTGAATTTCATACCCTATCTACTTAGGGAGTTGTCCAACACACTCCAGCCATCTGAGGTGATCCAGAGAGCGCGAATCCATTTGGTCGCACGAGAAGATCCTGAGTTTTCAATCTATGAGTAGCTAGGCACTAGGGCCATGTTGAGAAGGTGGAAGGTCAATACTTTGGTCCTTATCAGCGTGTATCCTCAATCCCTCGTAACACCAAATCAAATGAAATGAAACTTACGACTTACCCGGTCACTGCACAGTGAAATTTTCAGTGTTCACTGCATTAGTGGTGATTGGCTATCCCTAGTGGTGTTCTTTGTTGCACATTGAAGCATCCCTAATACGAAGATGATAGTTCGCCGAGGGATTCACCACAAAGCTCCCTAGAATAAACCATATCTAGCTAGAAGAGTGAGCATTTACGCAATCGAAAGTGACGGTGACATCAAGGGTAGTACATACTCTCGCTGTGAATACTCCTTATTTCACCTCAACCCTTAACTTGAGGCAGTTTCTTTCACTCTCGCTCTTGCCAAGATCTGACTTCGGGATATATATGTGGCCACCCTCCTCGCTTCTTGTCAACCCTATGCTAGTTCTAATCATCTCTCCACTCGCATAACTCTCACGATGTGTCCTATGTGGACGATTTTCGATGAATACAACAGTAAATCTGACCATCTGATTTCTGTTTGCCAGATCCACGCTAACATACTTTGCAGCCCCCAAGGGGTTTGAAGTGGTTTACAAATGGCACCCGCACGCCAATCAGTATGTCTTCGACCATACATAGTATGTTTGTTCGGTAAGTTTGATTCGAAGGGTCGATCCTCCTAGAGCTCCATTCATCTTACGTCTTATTAGAATGCTGGAGAGAAGGTGTGCCGGCGCAACTGTCCTAGCTTCCCACCTGGAATCCCGTTTGCTATAGCACTCGGCCGCGGTGCGTGGAAACAGTGGCATCTTAAGAAGCTAGACTGGGGTGAAATTGGGCGGCAGATGTTATGTTTCACAATGTTCGAGCTCAGGGACATCCACGCGATTCTTGAAAGTCCAAATCGAAGCCAAAGCTCTGAGGGCGAAGCGAGTGTCCAGCCTTCCAGAAAATTCCTGAATAAATGAACGAAGGGCGTGTCATTTCACACTTCAGCGGGCAGCTGAGGACCCAGACCATCGACCAGAGAACACTTGAGGCGAACGACGGAGATCATGGATCATTATGGGGAGAGATAAATTCTACCGAGCAACTATTGCTGGACACTAGAGTATAGCTGTTTCCCGAGGCGTCAAGTCGACTGAAGATTGCACCGTCCAATCGACATCGGCAGATGACGAACGGAGTGGCTCAAGCAATTCAGATTCAATTGAAGTCCGGTGGGACATATTCTAACGCTTCTTCTTCGCACTGAACGATTTGAGTGGATCGACCCTTCCCTTCGGCTTGCCCGGCCCACGACCCTTCCTAGTTGTCTTTCCTCGTCTCTTCTGGTCTTTCCGCTTATCTTTGCCATCAGCTTTCCTGAAACCGACGAAGCCCACCTCATCTGCACTAAGCCCCTTCCGCCCCTGAGCAGGCATCAAATAGTCAGGTACATGCTTGAGATGAGGCTGATGGCGTACGACGCCGCCATGTTCTCCATCATGTCTCAAGTGTCGAAGATCATCTGGGTTGTCTTCGAAATGTTTACGCAGTTTTTCGCTCTTGATCAACTCTTGCTTGATTTCCCGTGCTCGAGCTTCGTGGACAGCAACTCTTGTGACAGCACGCAATGCATCGTTCATACGATATCGGAAGGCGTCAACCTGGCTCATGTCAAAGTTGTAAGGCTTGACTTCGTTGCCTTTCTTATTTTGTCGAGCTACAATTTTTTCCAGAACTCGCTCGTCGTTCTTCGATGATGCAATGCTCGTGTGTCGATTCTTGCCGTATAGATCTTTGGGAATGACAAAAGACAGTGCCATACCTGCCTTTCCAGCTCTAGCAGTTCTTCCGATACGGTGTGTGTACGATTTTGAAGTATGCGGGAGATCAAAGTTGATGACACAAGCGACGTTCTGGAAGTCGATGCCTCGCGAAACACCATAGTCTTTCTCATTCTTTGAACCTTTCGCCTTCTTAGTCGGCCTTTGGTCGTCCTCGTCATCCTCATCACTAATCTGCTGGTCTTCTTCAGGCTGAGTTTTAGATTTCCTTCGTTTCAATATTCCACCTAGGACCTCCTGATCATCGGCCGCGATAAGGATGTCGTAGAGCCCTTTGTTGAATTCCTGGACTGCGTGTAGTCTGGAATTGACTGGGAGCTCTGCATTGAGAACACAGGATTTGATGCCAAACTGCTCGAGATATAATTTCAAGCGATAACTCCTGTCGACATCATCGACGAAAATCAGAGATTTGCCCTTAACTAATTGGAGTTTGAAGACGACGAAAATGAGCAGAAATTTATCATCCTCTCCACAGCGGACGACATATTGCGTGACACATTCACCCTTTTCTTCCTTATCATCAATCTTCACAACCTCTGCATCACGACAGAACAGGATTTTGAGTTCATCGACTTCCGGCGTCAGAGTTGCACTGATCAAGAATGTCTGAACTCCACGTGGAATAGCCTTCGCTATCGCATTGATATCCTCCTCATATCCATAGGAAAGTACGATATCCGCCTCATCAATGACGAGATGGTTGATACCATCGAGACTTAGTCGGGCAGAGTTTAGGTACTGGCTCACTCGCGCAGGTGTTGAAACGATTACATCTGGGGAATCTTGAAGAACGGCATTCAAAACAGCATCGGCAACTCGTTGCGTGAGATTCAAGATCTGGACCTCCTTCGAACAGAATGCGGCAAATACAGTGTATGCTCTGGAGACCTGGTCTGCCAACTCCCGGGTGGGTACAAGGACTAGAGTAGTTGTAATCTTCGTTTTAGGTGCGGAGGCCTTTCGTCGAAGGATGGACTGTAAGGTCGGGAGAACATACGCGGCGGTCTTCCCGGATCCTGTCTTTGATTTGGCTAGTATATCTTTCCCTTCGAGGGCTAAGGGTATTGCTCTTGCTTGAACGGGGGTAGGAGTTGAGAACTGGGACTTCGCAATTGCCTGCATCAGGCGAGGGTCGAGGGCTAGGGATTCAAAGGACGATTGCTCATGGCCGTTAGCTTTAGATTCCGGGACAGGGACGTCATTCTCGTCCAACTTGCGCTTCATGATTGCTGCTGCGCGATATGGTCTCTGAGGTCAGTGGTGACTCGTGATATTTACGGAGTATCTCCTGCGCTCAAATATTCTAGCTGCAACTTGAATCCGAGAATTTCTTGATGTCTCCAAATCCTTGGCGCGGCAGAAAGTTGAATTTCGTTTTACACCGCTTTGAATGGAGTTACTACTGGATATCACTTCAACCAATAGACAACTCTCGATTAAGGACCCACAAACTTAGTGTGTTCTAGCGCGCAGGGCTGTCTAACGTTGTCTTGCGGGCATTGCCCCGCAGGAGGCCACCACCATCCAATGCGCGCAGCTTCACTGCCACCACAAACTCCAATTCCACAGCACCTTTGCTGTCGCTACCCATGCTGCGTTCACCTGCACAGCCCAGAATTCGGAACGCCTTCTGTCCCTGTGACTAGCAGTCTACAGACTGATCGAATGAGATCGCTTATCCAGAAGAATGGTGTCTGAAGCACTAGTTCAGCCTCTGAGGCTCAAGAACCTAGCGTTGTTGCTCTTCCGGACTCCCACACCCATTTCTAATCCACCCGCAAAATCCTGGGGCGGTGCCTTGCTCTCGTCCTTCAGAATCATGTTGGTGAACCCTGCAGCTGACCTCACCACCCGCGCCCTACGTCCCGTTTCTCCTTCCAACAACAGTAAGTCCTTGCTGATTCACATCTCCAGTGTCCCGCAAACTGCTCTTGAGGGAAGACAAGGCAGCCAGGAACACTCGTGTTGTGGCCTGAATCTGCCTTGCATGATATCCCTGGCCAGACATTGGCATGGCCGGCAAAATCATAGCCACGCATTTGCAAACCGCTGCGTGAAAAATTTTCCATTAATATAACCGGGCGCATCGACTCTCTCGAGCCTCGAGCCTTCTTCGCGTTCGGGACGCAACATATTTTAAAGTGCTGTGAGTGAGCTGCAGTGTTCGTACATTCAATTCCTACCACAATCATCATGACACTGGCAGGGCCTCTCTATGGCACATCAACCGTCGGCCTTCATCTCGCTCAAAAGGTGTATGAGGTAGGCTCTACTCCCTCATCGGCAAAGGAGCGAATAGACCATGTCGCCGGTCACATAAATTTGTGCTCTACATTGTTCGAGACACTTGGTCAACAACTAGAGGAAGGCCCTCTTAAGATTTCTGACAAGGCAGAGACCCTCCTGAAGGAAATCAATGACCTATCTCTTCAGACCTTCGATGGAATTGAAGACCTTTTATTCCAACGCAAGACCGGCCAAGCCCAAACTTCAAACTTATTGCAGACGTCTGGCATGCCGATCAAGAAGGCTAGAATTGATCTTTTCGCTGGAGAGATTCGATACCTCAGGCTCACAGCAAATCTTCTCTTGACTGTCTTATGTCTCGCCAGAGTTGCAGAGCCACGAAGGTGAGTTTCAACACTATCTTTCCTTATCTCCGTAGTTAGTCGACTAATTTATTCAGTGCCGACCCTGACTTGCGTGAAGGACGCAAAAATGACCACGCAGACAAAGCCTTGCGGCAACAAATGAAAGCCGAGACTGCTTTGGTTGAGTTCATTGATGCGGGCGATCGACTTCATCAGCTTGAGCAACAGCAGTCGAAAGGATCTCCTCCGCCAAAAACACAGAGTAAGGCCATCAACAAGCCCGGGAATAGCGCACAGCCGAATGGTGCCCTATCCCTAGCTTCTCAGCTGGGCCGAATTATGGGTGCATTGACTCCATCTCTCCGTGCTGCTACTACACAATCCCAACGGCCCACCTCTGTCCTCACAGAATCCAACACACTCCTTCTTGATCTACTGAAAGAGTGGACTGTGCCAGATGTTGCAGATGGCGAGGAGAAGAAAAAGAAGCATTGGTCGGCACCTTTGTCGCCGCCTCATACTCCTATTCCAACCCTTCGGGAATCCGCACCAGAGCGGTCCTTCTCTCCTGCTGAGGGGGAAAAGGTGTCGCATGACACAAACCGAGACAGTGGGGACTCATGGTCAAAAGGAACCCACGAAAATATCAGATCTTGCTGTTGTCACTGTGCCCCTAAGAAAAACCATATACCTGACACGTCCTATGAGGCGTGCTCCTATAACGATGGTGACCGCCCGATCACAAGTGGATCCTCACGGGCACGCCCAGCCAAGTGCTTCCATACATTGGAGGAGTTAGCTGAATTGGGAGCGGCATTCTCGGAATCTGAAAAGGAGACCCGTCGCTCAAGGAGCAGAGTACGGGAGCGTTTTGCCCCCCATCCGGACAGGGAAGTACTAGAAGGATCCTACTTGGAACGTGATCGCGGCTGGGCTCCAAGGGTCAGGAGCAACACCGCAGAGCGGTCTAACACTAAGTTTGACAAGGAGATACCGGAACGATACTATCAAAGGCGCGATCAGCAGGGACCGTGGGTTTCTCATGACGACTGGGACAATCCTCGCCTTGCGACTAGATACCCCAGGGAGGACACTCGTGCACATGGCTTTGGAGACACTTTGCACATTCGGACCTCCAACCTAGGCCATCAAGGCTGGGAGACAAGGTCTGCGTCTCCAAGATATGCCAACCACGAAGCAGGACGAGAGTCCAAGTTGGACACCCCCAGTTTCGATAAAAATATCGCCGCTGATAAACACTCGAGCTGGGGGTGGGCGAGGCGCGATACCTGCGCCGGAGGCAATTGTTGCCACGGGCACAACTGAACCAAGCTAGTTACCCTCACAAAGTGCGGAGTTTGGAAGAAGTGGAAAAGAAGAACGCAAGCCCCGGAGGGAAACAACTGCCGGGTGTGTGTAGTGTAGGGATATGTTTCTACATCACGGGAGGAGATGGATCTCCGAGGGACTGTCTGATCAAGAGAAATTGCCCTCCTTGTTGCTTTCTTCTAGGCAAGTGGTCTAAAAGTTTGTATTACTACTTAGTGTTCACTCCATAGATAGATAACTGTGTAGCTCATAATCGACATGATCGAACCACCCATCCATGCACGACACGGATCTTTGCTCATCAGGTGCTGACAGATTCATTCGCGTACTGGAGTACCAAAGAGTTCAGCAATTTAGTCTAGAGTACTTCATAGAATCATAGAAACGATCGACGGTCAGGAAAATAGTGTGATTCGAACTGCCGATATGCTATCATCACAATCAAACGCGAGACTTTGGCTTTAATAATGAGGGTGCAAGGCCAGAAGCACCTAAACCACAAAATTACTGGCCCTAGGAACGGTACAATCGATACTTCTTTGAAGACACATCCCATCATCTTTTCAAAATTCTGTATCAAGCTTGAAATCCCCCTCATGGCAACGTAGCAGTAAGCCCCGCCCCGATATAAGCAGAGAGGCGCTCGTTGGATGGTCCCATCAATCTCCTCAAAGAAGCATATGTCCAGCCATAATGGCGATGACTGCGGGCAGCTCTGCCATAAGAGGAGCGGCGGTCTGAACAGCCAGGCCAGTGAACGTGCCTGGAATCACACTACCA
>Ga0105237_10006697_pt1 | contig 12735 bp, 6 predicted proteins | sample KBSC24metaG_FD_81520 | JGI IMG/M metagenome (GOLD analysis project Ga0105237, IMG submission 81520) | Corn rhizosphere microbial communities from Kellogg Biological Station, Michigan, USA - KBS C2-4 metaG | ecosystem: Host-associated > Plants > Roots > Rhizosphere > Soil | place: Michigan, USA...
CTCGCTGGTTTGTTGTACCACAATTTTAAATTTCTGTCCTGTCCGAACGACGCGGTAATAGCCAAACAGCCCGACAGGAGGGCGCATAAAAAACGGGGAATATTCATATCTGCAAGATAATAGCACTTTTAATAATTTATAATTGGGAAGAATAATTTGTTATTCTATTCTGTGCTATACTACAAATATAATTAATTTATTAAATTCAACAAATCATGAGCAGTTCTTTCTTTGAAAATTTGAAAAAGACAAGAAAATTGGAAATTTGAAAGGGCACAGGAAAAATTACTATCCGCATGTTCCACAGACTATAAGACACTTGTGTAAAAATAAAACACATTTTTAAAAACCATTATTGATCATCTGTGTTTTTGCCTCTAAATCGATGCACAATTTTCAATTTGAACAGTAATATTCTGTACAAATCCATAATCGGATTCGCTTTGAATGATCTTTGCCATTTTTGACAATTTGCCTTAACCATTTTTGCGTGAGAAAAATTTTAATTATTGAAGATGAACAAGATATAGTTGATATTCAGCCAGCCATGCTGCTGGTTGATACGCGTCCTATTGCGATTAGAAAGAATAAACTGGTAATATAATGAAGCAATAGTTGTGATTGAATGCCGGTGTCATTTCCCGAAGGCGGGAGGAGACGATGCAAACATCGAAATTGATAAGAAGAAGGTTTCACAAAAAGATTGAATGGTCAACTATTCCATTTTGCGTTTTGTTTGCTACCCAATTTCCCTATGCTGCTATGCATCGTTTGGAATAGTCAACTCATTGATTATGAGTTAATTTCCAGAAAAACCAATTATTATTTATATTTACTTTACAATTATATGCGAAAACGATGCGTTAAAAATGTATAGTGAATTTTGTTTAAAGCCGGTCCCCCAATACCCCTGATCAATCATTTAATCGAAAACTTATACCCTTATGGAACAGGACACAATTGATACCCCACTGAAAAACGGAGCGCATTTGAATGGTTTGAATGGCACCGACGATTCACTTGATCTGAAAGAACTTTTAAAGGTTCTTTCCATGGTAAAGAACGGACGCCTGGACGTTCGAATGCCGGTTACCCAGGCTGGCATCAATGGCCGGATATGCGAAGTGCTGAACGACATTATTGATATGAACGAGCGTTTGGTAGCTGAGATATCCTCAGCTGAAACGACGATAGGCAAACGCGGAAATTTGTCAAAAAGAATTGAACTGCCGGATGCAAGAGGTGAATGGGCCGGCGGCATCAATTCATTAAATAACCTGATCTCGGACCTAACCTCACCCACGCTGGAAATTGCGGGAATGATCAACTCGGTGGCAAATGGTGATCTTTCCAAGCATATTCCATTGGAGATTAGCGGACACCCTTTGAAAGGCGAATTTTTACGCATAGCAAAGGAGTCGAATCAAATGCTTTCCAAACTGCAGCTGTTTTCGATGGAAGTAACCCGCGTAGCACGGCAGGTAGGTTCAGAAGGAAAGCTTGGCGAACAGGCCAAGATCAAAGGTGTAGCCGGTGTTTGGGCCGAACTAACAGACTCGGTTAATCAAATGGCCGGTAACCTCACCGCCCAGGTGCGAAACGTAGCCGCAGTAACTACCGCTGTTGCAAAAGGTGACCTTTCCCGAAAGATCACAGTGGAAGCAAAAGGAGAGATCCTCGAGTTGAAGAATACGATCAATACGATGGTGGACCAGTTGAACTCCTTCTCATCGGAAGTGACACGTGTGGCGCTCGAAGTGGGCACGGAGGGTAAACTGGGTGGCCAGGCGAAAGTACCGGGGGTAGCGGGTACCTGGAAGGATTTGACCGACTCGGTAAACCGTATGGCGGGCAACTTAACATCCCAGGTACGTAATATTGCCGGTGTGACTACCGCGGTTGCAAATGGTGACCTTTCCAAAAAGATCACAGTTGACGTGAAGGGTGAAATGCTCGAGCTCAAGAAAACCATCAATACGATGGTGGATCAGCTCAACTCATTCGCGTCGGAAGTAACCCGTGTGGCGCTCGAGGTGGGAACAGAAGGTAAATTAGGCGGGCAGGCGAGGGTGAAGGGTGTCGGCGGTGTTTGGAAAGACCTGACCGACTCGGTAAACCAGATGGGTAGTAACCTGACAGACCAGGTGCGCAATATAGCCGGGGTGACGACAGCGGTTGCGAAGGGTGACTTATCAAGAAAAATTACTGTAGATGCCAAAGGCGAGCTTTTGGAATTGAAGAATACTATTAATACCATGGTGGACCAGCTAAACTCCTTCTCATCGGAAGTAACCCGTGTGGCGAGGGAAGTAGGTTCGGAAGGCCAGCTTGGCGGCCAGGCGAACGTCCCGGGCGTAGGCGGTACCTGGAAAGATTTAACTGACTCGGTGAACCAAATGGCGGGGAATTTAACCGGCCAGGTACGTAATATAGCAGAAGTGACCACTGCTGTGGCTAAAGGCGACTTATCCAAAAAGATCACAGTTGACGTGCAGGGCGAAATGCTCGAGCTCAAGATCACCATCAATACCATGGTGGATCAGCTCAATTCATTTGGCTCAGAAGTAACCCGTGTGGCACGTGAAGTAGGTTCGGAAGGGCAACTCGGCGGCCAGGCCAATGTGCCGGGTGTGGGCGGTACCTGGAAGGACTTAACGGATTCCGTGAATAAGATGGCGGACAACCTGACCTCGCAGGTACGTAATATTGCCGAAGTGACGACAGCGGTTGCCAAGGGTGACTTATCCCGTAAGATCACGGTAAACGCGAAAGGTGAATTGTTGGAACTCAAGGATACCATTAATACGATGGTTGACCAATTGCGTGGTTTCGCATCGGAAGTTACCCGTGTAGCACGTGAGGTGGGATCTGAGGGGCAGTTAGGCGGCCAGGCCAATGTGCCCGGTGTGGACGGTACCTGGAAGGATTTAACTGACTCTGTAAATAAAATGGCTGGTAACCTTACGGCCCAACTGCGCAACATAGCCGACGTATCCATCGCGATAGCAAATGGCGACTTATCCAAAAAGATCACCGTTGACGTACGGGGTGAGATATTGCAGTTAAAGGAAACGATCAATACCATGGTTGACCAGTTGCGCGGTTTCGCATCCGAAGTGACGCGTGTCGCACGTGAAGTTGGAACGGACGGTAACCTGGGTGGGCAGGCGTTTGTACCCGGTGTTGCCGGAACTTGGAAGGACTTAACTGACTCGGTTAACCAGATGTCGAGTAACCTCACCTCACAGGTGCGCAATATCGCCGAAGTAACAAAAGCAGTGGCCAGCGGCGACCTTTCCAAAACGGTAATCATCGACGTAAAAGGCGAGATCATGGACCTGAAAAACACCATCAATACGATGGTGGATCAGCTCAACTCATTTGCGTCGGAAGTAACACGTGTGGCGCGTGAAGTGGGTACGGAAGGGAAACTGGGAGGCCAGGCACACGTGAAAGGTGTGGGTGGTACCTGGAAGGACTTAACCGACTCCGTAAACCAGATGGCTTCAAACCTTACGGGGCAGATTCGGGGCATTGCAAAGGTGGCAACGGGTATCGCCAAAGGAAATCTAAAGCAGCGCCTCTCTATCAATGCCTTAGGTGAAGTGGCGCAATTAACCGATACGATCAACGAAATGATCGATACCCTGGCGGTGTTCGCGGATGAGGTGACAACGGTGGCCCGTGAGGTGGGTGTGCAGGGACGATTAGGCCGGCAAGCCAGTGTGCCGGGCGCATCAGGTACCTGGAAAGATTTGACCGAGAACGTAAATCAGCTTGCTCAGAATCTTACCGTTCAAGTGCGATCTATATCTGAAGTGGCATCCGCGGTAACAAAGGGCGATCTTACCCAAACTATACGTGTGGATGCCAAAGGTGAACTGGAAGCTTTGAAGGATACGATCAATCAAATGATCGCCAACCTGAAGGGGACCACCCTCAGGAACCACGAGCAGGATTGGCTGAAATCTAATTTGGCCAAATTCGCACAGATGCTCCAGGGCCAGCGCGACCGGAACGCGGTTGCAAATAAGGTGTTATCAGAACTGGCCGAACTGGTGAATGCACGCTACGGCGCATTTTATATTTTAGAACAGCCGGAAGGTGCCGACGAAGTAAAATTAAAGCTGTTTGCAGGGTATGCACAGAAAAGCCGTAAGCTGATCGACCAGGAATTTTCATTGAGCGAGGGGCTTGTCGGACAGTGCGCTACAGATAAAGAACGCATCAGGCTGGCAAATGTACCGAACGAATACCTGCAGATCAGCTCTGGTATTGGGAGCGCGGCTCCGATTGACCTGGTGATATTGCCCGTGCTGTTTGAAGATAATGTAAAGGCGGTTATCGAACTGGCTTCTTTCGAAAGCTTCAACGATACCCATATTGACTTTTTGGACCAGCTGACTGAAAGTATTGGTATCGTATTAAACAACATCGAGACCAATACCCGAACGGAAGAATTGTTATCACAATCACAATCACTCGCAGGAGAGCTTTCAGCGCAGCAGGAAGAATTAAGAAGGGCAAATGATGAACTGCATGATAAGGGCCGTTCGCTTGAAGAAAAAGCGGAACAGTTAACACTGACCTCGAAATACAAATCGGAATTCCTCGCTAATATGTCGCACGAGTTAAGGACACCGTTAAACAGTTTACTTATCCTGGCTCAACAATTGTTTGAGAACCCTGAAGGCAACCTGACGGAAAAACAACGGAAATTCGCAAAAACCATTCACTCCTGCGGAGATGACTTGATCCAGTTGATCAACGATATTCTCGATTTGTCGAAGATCGAATCAGGCGTTATTGCGGCCGATGTAATGCCGGTTAGTTTCAAAGAGATCGCTTCATTTGCTGAATCGACATTTAAACCGATCTCAGAAGCAAAAAATCTAAAATACGAGATCGACCTGGAAGACGGTCTGCCGGAAACCATGGAAACAGACATGCAGCGTTTGAACCAGATCCTGAAAAACCTGCTATCCAACGCCTTCAAGTTTACCGAAAAGGGCGGTGTGAAACTGCACATTTTCAGGCCAAGGCAAGGCCAGGAAAATCCATTGCCCAACACGGATTCGGTCATTGCATTTTCTATTGAGGACTCGGGTATCGGTATTTCCAAAAACACACAGGGAATCATATTTGAGGCCTTCCAGCAAGCAGAAGGCTCTACCAGTCGTAAATATGGAGGCACCGGGCTTGGGCTTTCCATTAGTAAAGGCTTTGCAGAACTATTGGGAGGCACTATTACGGTTGGAAGCGAGTTGGGTAGGGGAAGTGTGTTCACCCTATATCTGCCATTAAAATACAAGGAGGAGAAATCAGTGGTCAACGTAGTGAAGGACACCTACACTAATCCACATGCCAGGACCAATTTGATCGATACTGCCGAATTGATCATGGATGATGATCGTCATTCTATTGTTGCGGAAGATAAGGTATTGCTGGTGATCGAGGACGACGTGCGCTTTACCAAGATCCTGGTTGACAAGGCACATGATTTGGGGCTGAAGGTGGTGGTTGCGATCAGTTACCTTGAAATATTTGAAAGCATCCAAAAATACAATCCTATTGCAATCACGCTGGATGTTAATATGCCGGAATCTAACGGATGGAAAATTCTTAAATTATTAAAGAGCGACATCAACTTAAGACATATACCGGTTCACCTCATTTCAGGTGAGGATAACAGGGTGATGGCGTTAAAGAATGGCGCTAAAAGTTTTAGCCTGAAACCCCTTTCCAATAATTCGCTGGATGAACTGATCTCCGGCATTGTCAGCTTCCATGAGCATACCAAAAAGAGAGTATTGGTGATCGAAGACAACGAGGCCGAGCTTCAAAGATTAACAGAGCTTCTGTCCAATGACAGTGTAGAGGTTTTCTCAGCTGCAACTGCAAAAAAAGGATTGGCAGCCTTGAAGAAGGAATTATTTGATTGTATCATTCTCGATTTTGTGTTACCGGATGCCAATGGTTTGGACTTGCTCAATAAGATCAATTTATTGAAACAGCCTCAAACCACGATCATACTGCATTCGGCGAGAGACTTTACACAGGATGAGCTTCTTCAGCTAAAGCGGCTAAATCATAAGATCATTTCAAAAACAGCCGATTCACAAGTCTATTTGCTGGAAGAAATATTGACCTTGCTGCACGTTGATAAGAAGTTCATCAGTGAGAGCAAATTAAAAATGATCGACCGTATCCGGCCGAATAATGACGTGCTTGATTCGAAGAAAGTTTTAGTAGTTGATGACGACGTTCGTAACCTTTTTGCACTAACAGCGGTTTTTGAACGTTCCAATATAGAAGTGATCACTGCGGAAAGCGGCAGGGAGGCATTGGAAATATTGAATAACGACAAAAGAATAGATATTGTCTTAATGGATATCATGATGCCGGAAATGGACGGATACGAAACCATTCAGATCATCCGCAAAGAGCCCAGGAATAAAACGTTGCCTATCATCGCGGTAACAGCTAAAGCAATGATTGGCGACAGGCAGAAATGTATATCGTCAGGGGCTTCTGATTATATCACTAAACCGGTTAAAACCGATCAGTTATTATCTTTGATGCGTGTTTGGCTTATCAAATAAATGCTGAGATTCACCCATGAAAAAAGAAAGTGAAAAAACGATATTGAAGGCGCCCTTAAAGATCCTCCTGGTTGATGATAACAACAATAATTTATTGTCGATGGAGGTTGCTTTGGAAAATAATAACTATCTATTCTACAAAGCAACCTCCGGCAGGGAGGCTTTACGGATACTTTTAAAAGAAGATGATTTTTCATTAATACTTTTGGATGTCAAAATGCCAACGATGGATGGCTACGAAACCGCCGAGCTTATTTACCAGCGCGACAAGTTGAAGGATATCCCGATCATTTTTATAACCGCTCATGATTATGAAGAGGCGGCTATGTTCAAAGGCTACCAGGCTGGCGCGGTCGATTTTATCCGTAAACCGTTTAACCAGGAAGTATTGCGCTCAAAAGTGGCGGTATTTGCTGAGTTGTATAAGAAAAACCGACTGTTAAAGCAGCAGGAAGAGAAACTGCAGCGGATCAATAATGACCTTGTGCAATTGAACCGCGACCTGGAGCAACGGGTGCAGGAGCGGACGCTGGAGCTCGAGAATCTTAATCATGAATTAAAGGCGCTTAACATTTCAAAAGATAAATTCCTTTCTGTTATTTCACACGACCTCCGGAACCCCCTCACGGCGTTGCTGGTTTCCTCAGCACGGTTGAATGAAGACCCCGAAGGTTTGGACGAGAAACAGTTAACACAATTATCACAGATCATTTACCGTACTTCACACCGGTTATTGGACCAGCTTAATGAAGTTGTGGAATGGGCCAAAAAGCAAAGTGAAAAAACGAACTTCAACCCGTCAAAGATCAATCTTTTCGCGGGAATCGCAGAGTCGCTGGAGTTACTAAAGCCAAATGCCAGTCACAAGGAAATCAAACTGGAGAATAAAACACCGAAGGGCATTTTTGTTAAGGCCGACTCCCTGATGCTGCGATCCATCGTCCAAAACCTGGTAACCAACGCCATTAAATATACCCCGCAGGGTGGTTCAGTGACCATCAACGCCAAATCAGAGGCCCAGATGGTTTGTGTCTTTGTCGAGGACTCAGGCGTGGGGATGTCTGATGAAATGAAAGAAAAGCTGTTCAGCAAGGTTACCAGTCCCTCGTTATCGGGTACCAACAATGAAATCGGCAGCGGGTTGGGCTTACTGCTTGTAAATGATTTTGTCTCGCAACACGGCGGAACGGTAGCTGTCGAAAGCACAATAGGTACAGGCACAACGTTTAAATTCACTATCCCCGCAGTCTGAATGTGTGCTTTATAAATTTACCCATTTCAAGGAATTAATTTGTCGTTTTCCTGAAACCCGCCTCAAACCAATGGCGTTGAATGAGGAACCCAGGAAACTAAAACAAGCTGACCTGTTCGGTTCCGGGCGTTTGTAATTCCTGCTGATAAGTCCGAATGAGGCTAATCAGTTCCGCCCCGTATTGTGTGGTTTTGTGTGGCCCGACACCTTTGAGGGCGCTCAGGGCTTTTAAGGTGGCCGGCATTTTTTCAGCGATCGCGGCGGTCGTTTTTTCAGATAGTACCATCCCTGGCATGACGTTCTCTTTTGCCGCTGCTGTTTCCCGCCAAGCCATTAATTGATCAAATAATTTTTCGTTTGGCAGGGCATTCAGAGCTTTTAAATACGATTGGCCGTAGGTGTTCAGCTTGTTTTTTGCCAAGGCCAAATAAGCAGCGGTTGTAAATGGGTTCCCGGCGAAATGTTCCATTAATTTTATGCGGTTCATCAGCCAGGAGATCAGCTGGTCCGCCTTTTTGGCTTGTTCTTGTGACTGGCCGAGGAAGTTTGGTAATTGTTTGTGCAGGTTTTCAACGGCGATACTTAGTTTGTCCAGGAAATAGCCGGCCGCCTGGCTGCTGCGTTCCGTTTTTAGTTGCCTGATGAACTTATCGGCGACATCCAGGATATCTGTTTGCAAGTCAGGCAACAGGCTTTCAAAATTTTGTATTTTGGTTTTCAGTGGCTGAAAATTGAACAGTTCGCCCAATAAAAATAGTTGATATAATCCCCGGTCACGGGCCAGACTTTTTGCATCCGGTTTGATCGCTTCCGCCTGCCCGTTAAAATGGACCACCGTTGGGTCACCGATGATATTGTGCGCAACGACGGGGTTACGCAGCACCATGCCGGATAGGGTTCGGCAACGGCTCAGTGCCACGTAGGCCTGACCGTGGGTAAATGCTTCGCTCACATCAATGATCGCCTGGTCAAAACTAAGCCCCTGGCTCTTATGGACGGTAATGGCCCAGGCCAATTTTAAGGGTACCTGCGCAAAGCTGCCTGCGTTGGTTTCATTGATGGATTCGCCCTGCAACTGGTACTTTACATTAGTCCACTCCAGCGCTTCGACGGTTATTTCTTTTTCTTCGCGGTCGCACTGCACGAATACAGTTTTATCTTCTATACGGGTGACCGTACCGAGTTTACCGTTATAAAACAACTTTTCCGCCGAGTTGTCGTTTTTGACGAACATCACCTGCGCGCCGATTTTTAATTTTAATTCCGTTTCGGTAGGGTAGGCATCTTTGGGGAATTCGCCGCGAATGGTTGCTTTAAATTCGTATTCCTGCCCCTCCAGATCTTCAATAAATTCACTGTTGATCTGCTGAGCGATATGATTATGGGTAGTTAAAGTAATATAGGGATCACCGGCAGCCGGACGAAAGTTTGGTATATAACGGGCGTTCAATAAATCAAGGCTTTCCGTGCTGATGGTTTGGTTACGTACCTCGTTTAACAGGTTTACAAAGGCCTGCTCTTTTTGCCGGAATACATGGTCCAGCTCAATCCGGACATAGGGTGCTTTTTGAAGTACCAGGCTGCTAAAGAACCAGGGCGTGCGGTAATAACGGCTCAGCATTGCCCATTCCTCATCCCGGATGATTGGGCTCAATTGGGAAAGATCGCCGATCAATAGCAGCTGTACGCCGCCAAATGGTTGTCCGGTCTCCTTAATGTTGCGCAATACCAGGTCGATCTGGTCCAGCACATCCGGCCGCACCATGCTGATCTCATCGATAATAAGCAATTCCAGGTTAGCCAGTAAATCTTTCTTTTCTTCGCTGTAGTGCATTTCCGGGCGGCCATTTCCTGAAGGAATGATCGGGCCGAAAGGCAGCTGAAAAAAGGAATGAATGGTCATACCGCCGGCGTTGATCGCGGCCACACCGGTAGGAGCAACCACTGCCAGCTTCTTTTTACTTTCGTGCCTGATCTTTTGCAGGAACGTCGTTTTCCCGGTGCCTGCTTTGCCCGTTAAAAAAACGACGGTATTGGTGTCCTCCAAATAATCGCGGGCCAGTTGCATGACCGGGTTCAGTTCACTCATTCGTTTGCAATGGACAAAGATCGTCTAAAATTCCAAGTCTGAGACCGCAAACATAATACTAAAATTGTTAGTATTTAATTATCTTTGTGAAAATATTGTTGAGCAGTGGAACAGTTGAGTTTTTTTGGGGAAGCGGGACAGAGTAAGAATTTGCCCTTAGAGATGCTGGAGTATATGCCGGGTTTGATCGATAGCGGAACCGGTGACCGGCTTTTGGCTAAATTTATCAGGGACACCCCGTGGAAGCAGACTGTTCAGAAAATGTGGGAGAAGGAATACCTGACACCGCGGCTGACCGCTTGGTACGGCGACGTGGGTACTGATTATTCCGTTTCCGGGCAAATAGCCAATCCTTTGCCCTGGACGGATGAACTATTGATGATCAAAGCAATGGTAGAACCCAGGGCCGGTATCAAATTTAACAGCGTCCTGCTGAACTATTACCGCGACGGCAATGATTCGGTGGCCTGGCACAGCGATAAAGAATCAATTTTGGGAAAGTGGCCCGTCATCGCTTCGGTAAGTTTCGGACAGGTGCGGAGTTTTGATATCCGTAATAAGCTGGATCACAAGGAACATTATTCGGTTAGGCTGGAACATGGTTCTTTGTTAATGATGAAGGCGGGTTTGCAGGAAGCCTTTGAGCACCGGATCGCCAAATCCACGCGGCCTATGAAAGCAAGAGTAAATTTGACTTTCAGGGTGGTAATGTCTTAAGCAAAAATCTGCTATCGATCATTTTGCGAAAATATCCGAATGGTTTTAATGTACCTGGCTTCATAGTAGGGTGTATGAAAGGCAGTTTCTACCACGCCTTCATTTTTACCGGAAGTGGAATGCAAAAAGCGGAGCGGCTCACCAGGGAAGGAGGACATAATGCCCATGTGGCCTGTAGTTCTATTCGTGCTGTCCATCCCCGTAAATAGAATGAGGTCGCCGAGCCTGGCTTCTTTTAACGGTATTGATTTTTGTACCGGCGTGAAATCTACGGATGTCCGGGGCACCATGATACCAAAGTGATTAAATACATAGGTCACGAAACCCGAACAGTCAAGACCTTGCTTTGGATCGACTGAACCGTATTTATAAGGTGTTCCGGCGAGCGAGCAGGCGAAATTAACCAGTTCATCAGGTGTTGTCTTCCCGGTTTCTATGTGGGTGATGTGCTCTGCTTCGTAAGGAGTCAGCGGTTTCTTATGCCCGCAGGAGAGACAGAGTGGTAACAGCAACAGGACAAATGGAAACCGAATCTTCATAACGTCCTGTAGGTTACAAACGGCGGTTGAAACTGTTTTAACCTTTTCGGGTTTGGCGCCGATGTGGAGGAATTGGTAGTGTCTCAGTTTGAAAAATAGATATTTTTTATGCTTGACAAGTTGTATATAATGACAAAAACACGATCAATTAATCCAATTAGTTATTGAAAAATGGAATATTTTTGAAGAAAAAGAGCTCCAGCCTGACTTTTTTATTTAACGTATGTGCGCTTAAAATTGACCATATCTCTTGACAATAATGGAGTAATGTAAAACCTAAATCTATTGCTCAAACATTTAACCGAAAACCGTATTATTAACAGTTTGAATCTCTGGTGGGAGATTTATACCCTAATCCCTAAAAGCCAACGCTATGAGAGTTTACCTGGTATTGTCATTTCTTATATTTTTTAACTGTTGCGTTTACGCTTCGCACAAAACAGACAGCCTGCTGGCGGTATTAAAAAAGGAACTGGCGAATAAAAGGAATTATGACAACCAAAAAGAAAGCCGGATACGAGCGATTAAATACGCGCTGGCAGTTACTCCGCAAGCAAACCACACCAAAGTTTATGAACTATGCAGCGGTTTATATGAGGAATATAAGGTGTACCAGTTTGATTCGGCTTATGTGTACACTGAAAAGTTGCTTGACCTTAGCCATCGCTTAAAGGATCAGTCGAAAGAATATGACAGCAAAATCAAGCTTAGCTTTATTTTATGTTCTGCAGGCATGTTTAAGCAAACCTTCGACTGTTTAAATTCCATCAATGCTGCCACTTTAAGCAACGACATGAAAATTGAATACTATACATTAAAAGCAAGAGCTTATTTTGACCTGGCAGATTATGATAATGACGGCTATTATACTCCTTATGAGAATGCTGAATCGGTTAAATACTTGGATTCTGCAATTATGGTTTGTAAGCCCAATTCATTTGAAAAGCTGATGCAATTAGGCACTAAACAAATGAAAGACGGGACTACAAAAAGCCCGTCGAAATACTTTATCAGGTTGCTCTATAATTTCAACCTGGATGCGCATCAGCGTGCCAGGGTTGCTACCGCCCTGAGCTTTTTTTATACCACTAACGCACAGAGTGATGAAAGGATCCAATTATTAACTATCGGCGCCATTAATGATATAAGAGGTTCCGTTAAGGAAACGCTGGCAGCATTTTTACTGGGCCAGCAATTGTATAACAAAGGCGATATGGTCAATGCCTATACATTTATAGAAGAAGCCAAGAATGATGCAGAATACTATAATGCCAGGCTACGCAAAATAAAAATAGGTTCGGTGCTTCCTACCGTCGCTGCACAGAAGCTGATATTGATGGAGAAGGAAAAAAATAAATTTATTGTTTATCTTCTGTCGATAACCGCGGTCTCGGCGCTGGTGCTGCTGGTGTTCTTTATCATATTTATCCAGTTGAAACGATTAAAAGCAAAAGAGAAGATAATTGAAGATAAAAATATACAGCTGGAAAAAATTAATGAAAGGCTAAACGAGGATACCAAAATCAAGGAAGAATA
>Ga0105237_10006698_pt1 | contig 12734 bp, 10 predicted proteins | sample KBSC24metaG_FD_81520 | JGI IMG/M metagenome (GOLD analysis project Ga0105237, IMG submission 81520) | Corn rhizosphere microbial communities from Kellogg Biological Station, Michigan, USA - KBS C2-4 metaG | ecosystem: Host-associated > Plants > Roots > Rhizosphere > Soil | place: Michigan, USA...
CCGGGCATCGACGCGACCTTCATTCACGCCTTCGACGATCTCGATGTGATGGCGGGCAACGGCACAGTGTCCCTGGAGCTGCTTGAGGATCTATCGCACTTCGATGCGGTCGTCGTTCCCTGGGGAGGCGGTGGACTCACCTGCGGAATCGCGGCGGTGCTCCGCGAACTCGCACCTCACGTAAAGATCTACGCCGCCGAAGTCGAGACGGCCGCACCACTAGCCGCATCCCTCAAAGCCGGAGAGCCGCAAACCGTAGACTATCAGCCTTCCTTCGTCGATGGCATTGGCAGCAAGATGGTCTTCGCCAGCATGTTCGATCGCGCCAAAAACCTGATCGATGGCTCCCTTGTCGTCAGCCTGAAAGAAGCAGCTCAAGCGATGAAGTTGGTAGCCGAGCGCAATCGCGTAATCATCGAAGGCGCCGCTGCCTGTGCGGTGGCAGCAGCCATGTCGGGCCGCGCCGGCTCCGGCAAAGTCGTAGCAATCGTCTCCGGAGGAAATATCGACCTCGACAAATTCGCCAGGCTCGTCAGTGAAGCATAGGAAATTGGTGGACCGCAGTCCACCATGATTCTTAGCGCATGTAGAACAGACTCAATCTCGGCAGCCCAGCCTTCTCCAACAAATACCTTTCCAGGTACTGTTTCTCCAACATCGTCAGTTGCTCAGCCGACATCTTGCCTCGATACGGGCGCAACTGTCGGTCGAGCTCCTGCCGCGAAGCTAGCATCTCGTCTTCGCTCTGCCGCGTGCGCGCCCCAGCGATCATCTTCTCTTCCAGCACCGTCAGCCGCTGCTCCAGCGATTCGAGATCCGCGTAGTGCTCCTCGAGCTTCCCTACTAAACCGCGTAAAGAATTCGCGATCTCTTCGAATCCCGCAGGCATCGCCGCCGCATTCTGCTCCATGTACGCGCGCAATTCATCCAAAGGAAACGGAGGCGCCGCCTCTTTGCGTACCTTTGGCTGCAGCGTGCCCGCCATGATCTGCGCTTCGGTCATTACTGCCTGCGCGCAGAATGCCAGCGAGTTGACCTGCTGCGTCTTTACCTTCTTGCCGCGCCACTTCTCGAATGCAGCATCGATTCCGCGCAGCACCGCCTCCAGCGGCACACCAGCGTTGTTCCACGACTCAATCAGCGCCCAGTCCAGCGGGGAGAGCAGAAATAAGCTCGTCGCCCGCGCCCTTTGAAAATGCTCTTCAATTTCGGTGTAGTAATTGAAATAGTTCACTGCGGGGCCCGAAGCTGGCGATTCCTTTCCCAAATCATCTCCAGCCCTTCGAGCGTGAGATGTTCATCCACGGTCTGCAGAAATTTCGAGCCGCTTACGATCAGGTGTGCCTGCCCTCCGGTCGCCACCGTCTTCGTCTCGGGTCCAAGTTTCTCAATCACGCGCTCCAGAATCCCATCGATCATGCCGATCGTGCCGAAGTACAATCCCGATTGAATGCTCGCGACCGTGTTCGTTCCCACGACATCCGATGGAGGCCGGAAATCCACCTTTGGCAGCCGCGCCGTCTTCTTGAACAATGCGTCGATCGAGATCCCGATACCTACCGCGATCGCGCCGCCCAGGTACTCCGCGTCTTTCGAGATCACATCGAAGTTCACCGTCGTGCCCAGGTCCACCACCACGCAAGGCCCGCCATACTTATAGAAGCCGGCGACGCCATTCACCAAACGATCCGCGCCGACTTCGTTGGGATTGTCATAGCGAATCGTCAGCCCGATATCGGTGTTCGGACCCACGAACATCGCTTCCGTGTGGAAGTATCTTTGGGCCATGAAGGCTAGCGTGCTATCGATCGGCGGCACCACGCTCGAGATGATCATCCCGTCCACCGTCGCGATGTCCAATCCGGCTGGCGAGAATAAGTTGTGCAGCAGGATACCCCACTCGTCGGCCGTCTGCTCATGTACCGTGCGCAGACGCCACTGAGACACCAGAGTGCGGCCTTCGAAAGCGCCGATCGTAATATTGCTGTTACCTGCGTCAAGAGCCAGCAGCACGTACGCCTCCCGCCAGAATCAGAGTATCCGTTCCGTCATCTTTTCGCACGATTAAGAAGCCCGCGTGGTCGAGGCCCACGGTGATCCCGTTGATCACGCCATCGGCCTGCTGCACCGTGACACGACGGCCTGACGCATAGCTGGAAGCATGCGTGAACAGCCGCAGAATCGCTTCCCGATCTTCACTCGCAAAGATTTCCACCGCATTTAGCAGCGCGATCAAAATCGCGGTGCCGTCCGCCGGTCGGCCCGCATGCAGCCGCAGTGATGTCGCCTCGCCCGCGAGCTCCGGAGGAAACGAAGCGTGATTCACGTTGATGCCGATGCCCGCGATCGCCTTACCTTCCACGAGCTGCACCAGAATGCCCGCGACCTTCCGGCCGCCCAGCATCACGTCGTTCGGCCAGCGAAGATCGCACGCGATGCCCGCTACTTCCTGAATCGCATGCTGCGTCGCTAACCCCAGCGCCAACGTCAGCACAGGAGCCGTCTCCATCACCATCGAGCAGTACAGTCCCGCGCCCGCTTCCGAGTGCCACGAATGCCCGTGACGCCCCTGCCCGGCGGTCTGCTCATCGGCCAACACCACCGACCCGATCGCCATCTCCGCTGCTACATCCATCGTGGAAGGAACGCTGCGGTAATGCTGGATGCTCCTGCCCGGAAAGGCCTCGCGAATGCGCGCCAGGTCGAGACCGCTCATCCCAGCTCCAGCCGGAAACTGATGTCCATCGCCCGCGCCGAATGCGTAATCGCCCCCGACGAGACGAAGTCCGCGCCCGTCTCAGCATACGCGCGCACGTTGCCCAGATGAATTCCGCCCGAAAGCTCCACGCGCGCGCGTCCGGCAATTTCGCGAATCCACTCGGCAGCCTCCGAGGGCATCAGATTGTCGAGCAGAAGGTGCTGTGCCCCAGCCTCCAGCGCCTCGCGCAACTCTTCGCGGGTGCGCACTTCGATCTCAATTGGGAGTCCTGTCGCACTGGCGGCGCGAGTGAACGCATTCCGCACACCGCCCGCCGCCGCAATGTGATTATTCTTGATCAACACCCCGTCGAACAGGCCCATGCGGTGATTGACCACGCCACCCGAGTGCGCCGCCATCTTCTCCAGCCGTCGCAGCCCAGGCGTCGTTTTGCGAATATCCAGAACCTGGCAGCCGGTACCCGCGACCGCGTCCGTGAACTGGCGGGCGAGCGTCGCCACACCACTCAGCCGCTGCAGAAAATTCAGCGAGACGCGCTCGCATTCCAGTAGCGTGCGAGCCCGCCCGCGCACCGTCGCGAGCACCTCGCCATCCGCGCATCGTTCGCCGTCTCGCTTCAAGATTTGTAGTTCGCTGACACCGCCGCGTTGGTCGAAGATGAGCGGCAGCAGTTCCAGCCCCGCGATCACCTGTGACTCGCGCGCCAGGTACCGCCCGCTGGCCATCTGCGAATCGCTTATGCAGGCGTTACTGGTGACATCGCCCGACCCGATGTCTTCTTCCAGAGCCCTGCGAATGGCATCAACAATCTCTGGGTGCGGCGTCATAGAGCGTCGTCGATCTTCTGAAGCTGTGCCTTGTAGTCGGCGAGCTTTTGGCGAATCGAGTCGATCACCTTGGCGGGCGCCTTTCCCAAAAAAACATCGTCACTCAACTGCCGTTCCGAGTTGGCGATGTTCTTCACCAACTGCTCGCGATCCTTCTCATTGCGCTTCCGCTGCGCGTCTTCCTGCGACTTCGGCACCTGCAGTACCAGGTCGAACTGCACCGTGGACCGCATCGCCGGAGCTTTGGGGGTCGCCTCGTTCTTGAACTCCAGCTTCACATTCGCCAGCTTTTGAATTGCCACCGCATGCCGCTGCGCCACGTCCAACGCGGTGCTACGCGAATACACAGCGCCTTCGAGTTCCTGCTTCGGATCGAGCTTGGCTTCCGTGCGCAGCGTGCGCGCCATGGTCACGATCTCCTGCACAATCGCGATCTCACGCTCCGCCTCGTGGTCCGTCAGGTCCTGGTTATACTTCGGATACGGAGCAATCGCAATCGACACCGGCCGCTTCTCGCGATCGGTCGCCAGCCGCTGCCACAACTCCTCCGTCAGGAACGGCATCGCCGGATGAAGCAGTCGCAGCGCCGTCTCGAACGCCGCCAGCGTATTGCGCCAGCCCGCGTCCAGCCCGGAGCCTTCACGGAAACGATTCTTCTTGAGCTCGATATACCAGTCGCAGAACTCGTGCCAGAAGAACTGCCACAACACCTGCGCAGCCTCGTGGAATCGATACGTCTCAATCGCGCGATTGGCCTGCTCTGCGCAACTGTTCAGCCGGCTGAAGATCCACCTATCTTCAATCGGCACTTCCAGCGTCTCGGGGTCGGGCTCCGGCCGGAAACTCTCCAGACTGTCCGCCACCCAGGGCTCCACGCCTGACCACTCCATCTTCAGGAAGAGGAACCGCGCCGCATTCCAGATCTTATTGGCGAAGGCGCGCGAACTCTCCATGCGCTCTTCCGTCAGCACGATGTCCGTGCCGGGAGCCGCGCCCTGCAGCAGCGCCATGCGCACCGCGTCGGTGCCGTACTTCTCCGTCACCACCAGCGGGTCCACCACATTGCCGCGCGTCTTCGACATCTTCTGACGGTCGGCGTCGCGCACCAGCCCGTGAATGTACACCTGCCGGAACGGAACGTCGCCCATGAACTCGATGCCCAGCATCGCCATGCGCGCCACCCAGAAGAACAGAATGTCGAAGCCCGTGATCAGAAGCGAGGTCGGGTAGAACGTCGCCAAATCTTCCGTCTGGTCCGGCCAGCCGAGCGTCGAGAACGGCCAAAGCCCCGAGCTAAACCACGTGTCCAGCACATCCTCGTCCTGCTTCAGTTCGCCCGAACCGCACCGTGAACAATTCGTGGGAGCTTCGCGAGCCACCACGATCTCGCGGCACTCCTTACAGTGCCACGCCGGAATGCGATGTCCCCACCAGAGCTGGCGCGAAATGCACCAGTCGCGGATATTGTACATCCACTCGAAATAGGTCTTCGACCAGTTCGCCGGAATGAACTCGATCCGGCCTGACTCCACCGCATCGATCGCTTTCTCTGCCAGAGGCTTGGTCTTCACGAACCATTGCGTCGAGATCAGCGGCTCCACCACCGATGAGCAACGCGAGCACTTCCCGAGACTCATCGGGTAGTCCTCCACTTTCACCAGCAGCCCGAGCTTTTCCAAATCGGCGACCACGCGTTTGCGCGCTTCAAAGCGGTCGAGCCCCGCATACGCGCCCGCCGCGGCGGTCATCTTGCCGTCTTCGCCGATCACCTGAATCTTCGGCAGGTTATGGCGCTTCCCCGCTTCAAAATCGTTCGGGTCGTGGGCTGGGGTCACTTTCACCACGCCCGTGCCAAACTTCGGGTCGGCCAGTTCGTCCAATACTACCGGCACTTCGCGATCCATCAGCGGCACCTGCACCGTATGCCCGTGCACGTCGGTATAGCGCGAATCCTTCGGATTGAGTGCCAGCGCCGTATCGCCGAGCAGTGTTTCCGGACGCGTCGTCGCCACCGTCAGGTAACGTCCCGGCAGGCCATTCACGGGATAGCGAATGTGCCACAAGTGGCCATTCACATCGGAGTGGGTGACTTCGAGGTCGGAGAGCGCCGTATGTCAACCGGGACACCAGTTGACCATGTACTCGCCGCGATAGATGAGACCCTTTTCGAAGAGGCGCACGAAGACTTCCCGCACCGCCCGAGACAGGCCGGAATCGAGTGTGAAGCGCTCGCGGCTCCAGTCGCAGCTCGCGCCCAACTGCACCATCTGGTGCTTAATGGTGTCGCCGTAGACCTTCTTCCACTCCCAGACCTTCTCTTCGAACTTTTCGCGACCGAGGTCGCGGCGATTGAGTCCTTCTTCGGCGAGCTTCCGCTCCACCACCATCTGAGTCGCGATGCCGGCGTGATCGGTGCCAGGCAGCCACAGCGTATTCTCACCGAGCATGCGGTGCCAGCGCACCACCATATCGATCTCGGTGTGCTCCAACATGTGCCCGATGTGCAGCGAGCCGGTCACATTCGGAGGAGGAATTACCAGCGAAAATACGCGCCCGGCGTTGCGCCCCGCGGCGACTCGCGAAGCGCGAAAAATCCCGGAATCGATCCACCACTGTGCCCAATGCGGCTCAAACCGCCTCGGCTCGTACACTTTTTCAATTTGCATGGGGAAAATCCCATGATACCAAGCCCCCTAAACGGTCCGGGATTCCCTGAGTAGGACCAAGCCAGCAGGAGTCACGCGAACCACGCCATCTGTCTCCGCGATGAGGCCTCGGTCGTTGGCATCCTCCCAAACCGGCAGCTTGGGACACGAAGTCCTCCATGCGCTCATGGTTTCCTCATAGCTCCGCTCCCGCACCGACAGCCAGGCAAGGAGATCGAGAATCAGACTTTCGACAACGGCGTCGCTCATGAGGGATTAGATCGCCGCTCAGATCGAAGGTCTCAAGGGAGAGTACTATTACTGAGGGCGCACTCGACTTCACCAGAAACACCACTCGTCCGCACCAGCATTCGTCAGATCCACTGTCGGATAATCCCTGTGGGTAACGTCGCAACGCCTTCATAGCGCACTGAACGCAGGCCTTCCAAGGTAAACGGGAATTCCCGGCAGATTCTTTCTGTTCTTCGGGTCCCAAACCTCCCCGAACAGCTAGACCGGCAATTTCTGCCCGGCCTTCCAGGCCCGCAAGATCGTCAAATCGTCACCCGCCGATTGCAGCGATTTCGTCCGCGTACAAGTTCCGGTCTGCCAAGGCTGTGCTTCGTCGTGACGGACGGCCGAAAACGACGGTAATCCCACTGGAACCGAGTTAATAGCCACATCTGAAACAAGCTCCGCCTCCAACTCCGAGGCGGAGGCATTCAGAAATGCTTCGGTGACTTGGAAGCGAATGGTCGTGGCGCCCGTTCGCAGCACCTTAGCCAGTAAATCGCCGAATTCCGATCGTCCGGTCTTGGCAGTCGTTCACAGCAGGTGGACGGGCCGCCACAACTGGCCCATGCCGCGGCAGGCAATGCACTCACCACAACCAGGCGAAGCAGGAACGGCGATTGCTGCATACCTCAGCATACTAACTGGAACTAACCGGCGCCCCCACCACTTCCAAGGACTTCCGCCCCCAGTTGTTATCCAGGCAGTAATTCAACGCATTCGTCAGGAAGCTCCGCATCTCTGGCAATACCAGCCCGCTCCCTTCGAGATCGGCCTGCGCCTTCTCATTCCGGTACTCCTGCCGCACGCCCATCAGCCTGACGTGATGTCCCAGCAGGGCCACCAGTCTCCTCAACCCGCCGTCTGCCGAGCATCTGACGAACTCATCGAACTCCGCAATGCTAACCAGCCGAGGCTGCCGCACCAGCTGACCGCGCGGATAAGACGGATGCCGTTCCATTGTCTCGCAGATCACTTCCGCCACCTCTGAGAAACGCATCGAACCCTCCGCGCCAGCGCACAAATGTCGCACCACGCCAGCGGTAAAGCGGAAATCGAAAATGTAGGCCAGGCTGGCCGCCGTCCAGTCCGCCGGCACCATATCCACCAGCAGATCGGGATGCCCGGGAATCACCGGGATGCGAGTGTCCGGCAGCAGGCGCAGCAGGTGGTGGAAGTACCCGAACTGACTGATCACCCCGTCGGCCGAATCGGCCAGCACCACCGGAATGCGATAAATCGAGATCGGAAGCTCGTTCATCGCCTCCACCACCAACTGCTCCGCTTCGAACTTGGTCTGCTGATAGCTATTGATGAACGTCTGTCCGGGCGCCATTGGCTCCTCGGCAAAAACGCCCTCGCGACACCCGTTCACGTACGCGGTGCTCACGTGGCCGAGTTTTCGCAGACCGCCGCACTGCCGCGCCAGTTCCAGAATCTCGCGCACGCCGCCCACATTCACCCGGCGAGCCTCTTCCACCGACCGGTCGAACCGCACATCTGCCGCGACGTGCAGAATCTCCGTCACGTCCTCGCAAAGGTTGGCATAATCGTCCGCGAAAAGCCCCAGGCGGGGCCGCGCCAAATCGCCGATTACTGCTTCGAGGCCCTGCTCCTGCAGCGAAACAGCCTGCTCCGGCTGCCGTACCAAAGCGACGATCGATCGCTCCGGACGATTCTCTTTCAAGAACTGAATCAGCGTCCTACCGACCAGGCCAGTCGCGCCCGTCAGGAAGAGACACTCCCTTGAGGTCATGAGGAATTATACAAATTAGTCGAGAGGTTCCGTGAGGAATCGAACGTTCAGTCAATTTGCGCTCGGCCGCTCGCACCGGTCTACTACCGTGACCTCCAGGGGAATCCGCCGATTCTCGACTCGGAGCCCCAATGCCTCGACTGCCTCCCGGGCTCGATCTTCCCACGTCGTTCCCGATTGAGAATCGCCGCGGCGTATGGCCAGTTTGAAATTGTACTTATCCTTTAACTCTGTTTCGTCCAAGACCGGCGCGGTGAACAGGTTCGAGAGGTAGTTCGCGAGAACGGACATCGAAGCAGCCGTAAACACGAAACCGCCTCCCGCGTCCATGCGCATGGAATATTTTTCGTCGGCAGCGGCCTCCTTAAGACCGGTCTGTCTTCGCGGACTTCGTAGGACGATTCCGGGCACTTCCCGCTTCTCCAGGTGCGACGTTAGCTGGAACCGTTCCGCCAACAGAGCCTTCACCGCTTGCTGCAGATCCGCTGGGGTCAGCGGCCGGTCCGCTTTCGCCTCTATGTCGTAACGATCGCTCCTCATCCACTCGGGCCCACCTGCCACCCGGAAGAGCTGGAAGTCGTGCAACATGTCGAGGAGATCGCCCACCGTCCTAGCTTTGGCTTCGAAAACATCGCCGTGGAAATTCATTCGGCTATCTCGTGCCGTCATCCCCGGTGGACTCGGTCGAATCGATGCCACTTCAAATCGAGCCTGCGGCCACGCAGGTACCGTGGTCGCGACCACGAGTAGTACCCGCCAGTAGACTCCCGTCGGCGTCATCACGTAACTGACGTTCGGGAAGGCGGAAACGCTCAATTGAATAATAAGACTACGACAGCAACATCTCCAAATCTTCCTTTTGCAAATTCCGAATCAAACTATTGTCTTCGCTGATGATCGCGGCGGCCAGCTCGCGCTTACTATTCTGCAACTGCACGACTTTCTCCTCCACCGTATCTTTCGCGATCAGCCGGTACGAGAAGACCTGCTGCGTCTGACCGATGCGATGCGCGCGATCCACAGCCTGCGCCTCTACCGCCGGATTCCACCAGGGATCCAGCAAAAACACATACTCCGCCGCCGTCAGATTCAATCCCAGCCCGCCCGCCTTGAGGCTGATGAGAAACACCCCGCATTCGGGATCGGTCTGGAAACGCTCGACATGGGCCTGCCGGTCCCTCGTCTTGCCGTCCAGATATTCGTAGTCGATCTTCTGTTCCTCGATGCGCTCCCGGACAATCGCCAGCAGGCTCGTGAACTGCGAAAAGACCAGTGCCTTGTGACCCTCCTGCACGATTTCGCTGAGGCGATCTACCAGCACATCCAGCTTCGCACTGGCCTCCTCCAACCGCGACGGGTCGAGCAAGCCCGGATGGCAGGCTGCCTGCCGTAAACGCAGCAGCGCCTCCAGCACCAGCATCTTCGACTTCCCCAGCCCCTTCGCCGATACCGATCCCAATAAACTTCGACGGTAATGATCGCGCAGTTCGTTGTACAGCTTGCGCTGCTGCCCTTCCAACTCGCAGTAGATCGTCTGTTCCATCTTCGGCGGAAGCTCGCGGGCCACCTGTTCCTTCGTCCGTCGTAGAATGAACGGCCGCAGCGCATGCGCCAGCAACTGCCGCGTCTCTTCGCTCGGACTCCTGCCCGCGCCGCCCGCCAGCTTCAACACGCTCGCCGCGCCCAGCATGCCAGGATTCAGAAACTCGAACAGGCTCCACAACTCGCCCAGGTGATTTTCCACCGGCGTGCCGCTCAGCGCCAGGCGATGCCGGCCGCGCAGCAATCGGGCCGCCTTGGCCGACTCGGTATTCGCGTTCTTGATCGCTTGTGCCTCGTCCAGCACCACGTAGTCGAATTCCAAATCGCGAAACTCGGCGGCATCCCGCCGCAGCGTGCCGTAGGTCGTCAGAATCAAGTCGTAGTTCGAGAAGCCCGCCACATCGCGAGCCAGTCCGGTATGCTCCAGCACCCGCAACTGCGGTGTGAAACGCGCCGCCTCCTGCTTCCAGTTGAAGACCAGCGACTTCGGCACCACTACCAGCGACGGTCCGCCCGCCGCGCCGCGCCGCCCTTCCAGCATCGCCAGGACCTGGGCCGTCTTACCGACGCCCATGTCATCGGCCAGGCAGCCGCCGAATCCGAAGCGCCGCAGAAACTCCATCCAGCCGAGCCCCTCGCGCTGGTAGTCGCGCAGTTGCCCAACGAAGCCCGCCGGCTGATCCAGTGCGCCGATCCCGGCGAAGGTCACCAGCTCGTCACGAACCCGCGTAAAGGTCTCGTCGCAGTTCACTTCGGGCTGCGCCGCCAGCAGCGCGTCCAACAGTCCCGTCTGCGCTCGCCGGAATCGCAGATGGTCACCCGAGACGGAGCCCAGCCCCGCAAACGATCCGAATCGCTTCAGCCAGTCTTCCGGCAGCAAGCCGTACTTGCCGTCCGCCAGCTTCACCATCGAATCGCCGCGCCGCAACGCCGCCAGCAACTCGGGCAGCTTCGCGGTGAAGTCGCCGTAGTCCACTTCGCCGTGCAGTTCGAACCAGTCCACACCCGACGCTACGCTCACCCGCACGGCGCCCGGTTTCTGCATCGAGCGGCCGTCCGACTCCACCTCCCAGCCCGCCTCCAGTCCCGCGCGCAGCAACTCCGCCACGTACTTCTGCGACACGCGCAGCGCGGGTTCGCCCGGCACCACCTCCGTCAGCCCGAGCGATCGCAGATGCGTCTTAGCCGCTTCCTCCGCCGCAACGTCGCGCACGATGTACCGCCGCGTCGCCGCATCGAACGTCCCGCGACCGGTGGACTCCATCGGCACGCGCGTCCCGTCGTAGTCGAACGCCAGTTCCGCATTCGTCTGTTCTCTTTCCCATGCATGCCGTTGCGAGGTGCGAATCGCCAGCAGTATTCGCGGCTTTACCCTGACTTCTTCCAGACTCAGATCTTCGGGCGCTTCGACGCGAACACCCAGCGGATGTGTCATCAGCTTGCCGAACAGCTCTTGGATGTCGCTTTCGGGCGCTTCGATCGCACCGGCGCGGCGCAGTGCGTTGATCCACTCGAGCGACGTCCCTTCCTGCATGCGAGCCACGCGAATCGGTGTGAAGAGCAAGTTGCGCGTAATCAGCGCCGGCGCGGTTACGTCCATTTCGTCTTCGCCACGCCGCAGCACGCCCCGAATCACGCACCTCGCGCCTTCCTGCCGCGACAGGCGGATATGAAATTCCCACGGCTCGCCTTCGTCCCATACCAGGGGCAGCCCCTCAGCCGCCAAAACGCATCTGCCGGTCATCGCGATTTGCGGCATCACCGTGGCGGCAAACCCGTCCATCAGCCGGAAAGCCTCGGGCGTCGTTTCGTATCCCGATGCCGACCACGCATGATGCCCGCTGCTGCCCGTCAGCATCGTCATGATCCTTCGATCGTCGGCGTTCGGCAATTTCTCGATGTCGGAGCGGTCGATCTTCAATGGCTCGGGCGATTTCCACCCACCCGCGCGTCGCGGTTCGCGCGTTACCACGTTCAGGATCACGCTCTCTCGCCGAGCGCTCTGCATCGGGTCGATCTGGTACAGCAATTCCTTCTGCGGCGGCCAGCGATCCCCGGGAAGTTCGTGGCGCGGCAGAATGTCCTCGATCCGTCGCATCCAAGCCGGCTTGGGAGGCGGCGCGGGGGGCGGCGGAGGCGCAGGCGGCCTCATTTCCGGCGGTGGAACCACATACGGACGCGGCGGCACTGGCAGCGACGCGATTGTCCTTGGCTCGACCGCCCTCCCCGCCTGACGCTGCGGAGTGTCGTAAACCACCTGCCGGGAGTTGAAGCGAGTGATCGGCCCGAAGAAATCTTTTGCGTCCGACGCCAGAATCGTCGCCCACAGATGCTTACAAGGCTGCCCCCCTTCGAAGAAGGGGCAATCGCAGAAGAGAATCAGTTCCCGTCCGTCCCACGTGATTTCGACGTCGTAGATCCGCGATCCACGCACGCGCGCCTCGACCTTGCGCAGCGAACCGGCGCGCAACAGCACCGCGCCCGAGCGATAATAGCTCGCGCCACGCGATCGAACTGTCGAGTCAAAATCCGCCGAAAGAGCGGACGTCAGTTTCATGGGGAATCCTGGGGGGATTTCCCACTATTTTACCTGATTCAACTTCTCCAGCGATTCCATCAGGAAGTAGTCGCCATACGTCAGAGTGACGTCGGCAGGGCGCGTGCTGCAGCCATGCCGCAAAATGCCCGTATCACTCAAATACCGATCGATCAACGACTGCACGATCCGTTCGGCCTCGCGACGATAGAGTTCCTTCTTCGTCAATTCCGCCAACCGCAACAATCCGCCCGCCAGTATCGCGGCCGCCGAGGAATCACGATTGCGATAGAACACGCCTTCGTCCGAGAAGTCGTACCACGGCACGCCATCTTCGGGCAGGTGGTCGAGCGCGAACGTCGCGGTCTTTTCGGCGACGGCCAACAACTTCGGATCGTTCGTTGCGCGGAAGGCCTCG
>Ga0105237_10006701_pt1 | contig 12730 bp, 8 predicted proteins | sample KBSC24metaG_FD_81520 | JGI IMG/M metagenome (GOLD analysis project Ga0105237, IMG submission 81520) | Corn rhizosphere microbial communities from Kellogg Biological Station, Michigan, USA - KBS C2-4 metaG | ecosystem: Host-associated > Plants > Roots > Rhizosphere > Soil | place: Michigan, USA...
AATACCCTCATGCCAGCCTTTGTCATACGGCCATCCATTGTTGGTCGGAATGCTTCGTCCTGATGGCGCTTGCCAGTTAAACACCGATGGACGCGGCAGCAGCGGGCCGCCATAATGCGAATTGATCGCCATCGTGAAACCCTCGATACCGAGGTCAAGCAGCACATCAACCAGCGGCCAGTTTTCGCCGTTGACGTCGCAGTTCATAGCATAGCGGATGTTGAAGCCGTAATCATTGCGCAGCTTGCGTAGAAGCTGGAAACTCTCGACCAGTTGGTCGGTATCATAGAGCGGCGTGATATTAGCGAACATCGCCGTGACTTCGATGCGCCCGGCGCGCTCCATCGCAATGAAGCGCTCAATGTCGCGCTGGGATGCGCCTTGCAGCCAGCGCTCCAAAACCACCGTCGTTTCAACCGTCCAGCGGAACGCGCCATCGCTGTTGCTGGAAGCGTATTTCTCAGCAAGATCGAGCGCCTCGTCAATGAAGCGAGTGTACAGTTCCCAGACAATCGGCTGGTCTACGGTATAACCCACATCCGTGTGGCTGTGGTGAACGAGATAAATCGTCTCAATTTTGGTCAAGGTAGTCCTCAAAAAGGGGGTTGTAGGGGCGCAGCGCGCTGCGCCCCTACGCGAAATGAACGTGGTTGCTACGCCGGGATCAGCCGCAGCGAGATGATCTGATAGGGAGTCACATCAAGCTGCACCGAATTGTTCTGAATATCGAGCGCGCCGTCGTTTTCCTCCAGCAGATTGCAGCGATAAGCCTGCTTGAGCGGGAAGCCCGTCGTCAGCGTGAACTTGCCGCGATTGCGCTGGTCTTCGTACATGCGCACGATGATGCCGTTGCCATCTTCGGCCTGCTTGACCGTTTCGATGACGACGTTCGCCGCCGAAACCGAGACCAGCGAATTCAACGCTCCCGCGCCTGATGCGCCGCTCACACGCCGGACAATCAGCGGGTCGTTGAGGTCGTAAGCGGCGGGGATAACTTCGCCGCGCCAGTCACCTTCATGCGGCAGCAGGCTGTAGGTCATCCAGTGTTCGCCCTGATCGGCGTTGGCATCGGGGTTGGTCGCGCTCTTGAGCAAGCTCAGTCGGATCACGTTGTCGTGGATGTCGTAGCCGTACTTGCAGTCGTTGAGCAGCGCGACGCCGTAATTGCCTTCGCTCAAATCCGCCCACTTGTGCGCGCAGGTCTCGAAGCGCGCCCAGTCCCACGACGTATTGCGATGGGTCGCGCGCTGGACGTTGCCCCACTGCACATCGAAGGTCGCGGTTGGACTCATCACGTCAACCGGGAAGGCCGTCTTGAGCAAAATGTGATGTTCGTGCCAATCGACCCAGGTCGAAAAGTCGATGCGCTTGCTGTCGCGATACAGATAAATCTTCTGGTGGATGCTGCTGCTCTGGTAAGTGTGCTGGACTTCCACGCCGACGCGCAGTGGCCCCTGTTCGATCACGGTCAGAGTCGCGCCGCCTGTGACCTGCTCATAGCGATCCTCAAAGAAAATATCAATGTCCCAGGCGTCGAAGTTCATCGGACGGTCTTCGAAGACCAGCAGTGCGTTACCGACTGCACCCTTCGCCAAGACTTCGCGATCCGCCTGCTTGTCGTAGAGGCGGGTGATGTCGCCGTTGCCGTTCAGTTCGACGCGCAGCAGCGCATTTTCGAGGACGGTCTGGCCTTTGGCCTGGGTAATTGAGAGAGAGCCTGCCGCTACCGAGGCTGCGCCGCTTGATTCGCTCAGGCCGACGACGCTGTAAGGGGCGACATTGGGGAGTTCCACCAACGTACCATCTGCGACCATCTGGGTAGCCAAAGACGTACCACCACTGACCAAATGCGTGCCAGCGTTCAACTGGCCTTCGAGCAGGCCAATGCGCTTGCCGCCAAACGAAGTCGGATTGGCGACGAGGATCGTGCTGTTGGCGGGCAGAGTCTTTGCCAGCGCGCTCAAGGCATCAGCGCTGATCTTCTCGCCGAGGCCGCGAATGATCTCGTAGTCTTTGGTGCTGTCCACATAGACCTGACCAATCGACGAGCCGGGCAGAATATCGTGGAACTGATTCAGACAGATCAGTTCCCAGGCTTTCGTTACATCGGCCTGCGGATAGGCGTAACCGCTCGTGATCGCCGCCAGCGCCGCCAGAAATTCGGCGTCGTGCATCAAGAATTCGCTCTTGCGATTGTTGCGCTTGTTGCGCGCCTGACTGGTGTAGGTTCCACGATGATATTCGAGGTAGAACTCGCCGTTCCAGACTGGCAGATTTTCGGAGACAGCTTCCAGATTCTCCATGAACTCGCGGATCGTGCCCGTGCGAACGCGCGGCGCACCGGGGTGATGCCCCAACTGCTCGACGTTCTGGAGCATCTCGCGGGTAGGCCCGCCGCCACCGTCACCGTAGCCAAAGGCGGTGATCAGTTCGTTGTGGGCTTCCTTCTGGTGGAAGTTATTCCACGTCCCGAAGATTTCCTGTGGCGAGACATTGGCGTTGTAGGTCGTCGCGTGTGGGAGGAACGCCCAGCCTGAAGGCGTGGTCAGGAAATGGGTCAGCACTTTCGTGCCATCCAACCCCTGCCACCACAAAATCTGGTTCGGCATGTGATTGAACTGATTCCAGCTCATCTTGTGGGTGATGAAATACTTCATCCCGGCCTGCTTGATCAACTGCGGCAGCGCCCAGCTATAGCCAAACGTGTCCGGTAGCCACAGGACAGGCGTATCCACATCGCCGAAGTGCTTGCGGAAATAGCCGCGTCCGAGCAGGAACTGGCGCGCCAGCGACTCCGCGCCGATGGCATTGCAGTCCGGCTCGACCCACGTTCCGCCCATCGGCTCCCAGCGGCCTTCGGCAACGCGCTCTTTGATCTGCGCGAACAGTTCCGGGTAATTCTGCTCCGTGTAGGCGTACAACTGCGCCTGACTCTGGCTGAATTTATATTCGGGGAATTCTTCCATCAGGCGCAGCACGGTGCTGAACGTCCGTCCTGACTTGCGCACGACCTGCGCCAGCGTCCACAGCCATGCCACGTCGATGTGAGCGTGACCGACGCCGATAATATCGACATCCATCGGCTCACCGGAGGCGGCGATACCCTGCTGCAAGACTTTCAAGGCCGCCGGAACGCTGTCGTAAAACGCCGATGAACCCGTCGGCGCATCGACAAACCCACCCGTTGCGTCCTGTTTCTCGATCCCGCGCGTCTCGATGGTCTTGAAAGCCGCATCGAGCGCGTTATACAGCCGCGCCTTGACCGGATCGTTGTCGTCCAGTTCTTCGGCGACTTCCAGCGCCACACGCGCCGCAGCGACAAACTGGCGCGTTGGCGGGTCGATTTGGACGACGGAACATTCGCGCATATACAGCTTGATGTTCGGATCGCCTGCGATGTCGCCGCCCGTCCAGCCGTGCAGCGCGAGTTGATGTGTCTGCCCATCCAGATAGGATTTTGCCAGCGCGAGTTCGCGGTGGTGACGGTCAGCCGCCGCATAAGGCTGTCCGTCGATGTAGGCGAGTGTTTCCGGGTGGCTGAAGTCATGCGAATCACCGAGCGGCAGATAAAGCGCATACGGGAAATTCTTATCAGCGTTCGTCACCTGAAACGAGGTGCGCAGGACGAAATCCTGTCGCCAGCCGCCCCAATAGCTGTGCGGCTGAATTTCGTCCCAGCCGCTGACATCGTATTCCTGACCAATCGGCGGCGCGACCTGCGGACTTTCCAGCGCTTTGTAGCGGAAGTTAGGCAGCGCCAGGCGCTGGCGATAGACCAGCGGCTCGATCAGCTCAATGCGCTGCGCGATTTTCTGCGGCGTCCAGTAGACTTTGTGGAACAAGTTAACCACTCCTTAAGGGTGCGAAAATCCGGTACAGCTTTAAAACAGCCCGTATTAGCTGGGCGTGGCTTCGACAGCGATTTCATTCTCGGAATAGAGATAGCACGACGCCTGATGATCGATCTGGTCAATTTTGTAGAGCGGCGGCTGGGCTTCCAGACAGCGATCCATCCGTTTCGGGCAGCGCGGATAGAAGCGGCAGCCGGTATGCACCGAACTGCGCATTTCCTCTTCCGGTGGCAGGACAATTTCGCCTTCCCACTTGATGTCAGGATTGGGGACAGGCACAGAATCGACCAGAAGCTGCACATAGGGATGGCGGGGATCATCGATCACGTTGACGGTGCTGCCCTTCTCGGCAATCGTCCCCTGATAGAGGATGAAAATCTGGTCGCCAATCTGGTACGCCGTGCTCAGGTCATGAGTGATGTAGAGGAACGAAATTCCTTCATCACGGAGGCGCATCATCACGTCGAGGATCGACGCGCGCAGCGACGCATCGACCATCGAAACCGGCTCATCGGCGACGATCAGCTTCGGCTTGATCATGTAGGCGCGCGCCATCATGATACGCTGGCGCTGACCGCCGCTCAGTTGATGCGGGTATTTGCGCAGCACATCCTCACCGTGCAGGCCGACGATATTCAGCGCCTGCTCGATCATTTCACGGCTTTCGGACTTGTTATTGCTCATCTTGAAGTTGCTGATCAGGGTCGAAAAGACGTGTTCAACCCGGTAAAACGGATTGTAGACGCCGAACGGGTCTTGAAAGACCGCCTGCACCTGACGGCGATACGCCTTCATCTGTTTGGCATCGGCGTGCGACATATCCTGACCGTCATAGATAATCTGGCCGGATGACAGGGTGGTAAAACCCAAAACGACCTGCGCCAGCGTCGTTTTACCGCTTCCGCTTTCCCCGGCGATGGTGATAATCGAAGCGGGGTTCTTGGCGATATTGAGATTGAAGTTCTGGAGCGCCACCACTTCGCGCTTTTGCCCGCCCTTCCCACGCTGTCGGTACAGCTTGGTGGCGTTACGAATTTCTAGCAACATCTGCGACATTGATGTAGCTCCCGTCTGGACTCTCCTGGTACAGGTGGCAGGCCACAAACTGGCCGGGCGTAACTTCCTGCATGGGCGGCGCGACGACCCGGCATTTTTCCATCACAAACGGGCAGCGCAGTTGAAAGATGCAGCCCGGCGGCGGATTACGTGGATCGTGGGTGATGCCTTCCATGATTTTGAGCGGCTTACGCTCTTTCAGCGACGGAACCGAGTCGATCAACACCTGTGAATAGGGGTGTTTCGGCATCGCGAACATCGACCTGACCGGGGCAATTTCGACAATTTTCCCGGCGTACATGACTGCGATGCGATCCACCATCTGCGCCATCAGCCCCATATCGTGACCGATCATGATCATCGAGACGCCAAGCATCTGCTTGACCTTAAGCATCGTCTGGGCGACGATCCGCTGCACCACCACGTCAAGTGCGCTGGTCGCCTCGTCAGCAATAATGATCGTCGGGTTGAGCGCAATTGCCATTGCGATACAGGCGCGCTGCTTCATGCCGCCGCTGAGTTCGTGCGGGTAGAGATCGTAGACACGCCCTGGAAGGCCGACCATCGTCAGCAGTTCGTTAATGCGTGTTCTTAGTTCGTGTTCCGATTTTCGCCCCTCATGTGCGACAATCACATCTTTGATCTGCGCGCTGACACGCATCGTCGGGTTGAGAGAGTTCATCGCGCCCTGCGGGATCAAGGCCAGCTTGCTCCAGCGGATGGCACGCAGCCCTTCATCTGGCAGACCCAGAATATTGTGACCTTCGAGGATTACTTCGCCGCCTGCAATCCGTCCCGGCGGCGTGACCAACTGCAAAATCCCCATCGCCGCCGTCGATTTGCCACTGCCCGATTCACCGACCAGCCCCAACGTTTCGCCTTCGTAGAGATCAAAGCTGATCCCATCGACCGCCAGAACGTCGCCTTTAGGCGTTTCGTAGTAGACGCGCAAATCGCGCACTTTCAGGATAGGGGGTTTTTCTTGTGCTTGTTCAGTCATATTGATCCCTTCCTAGTGCGATGCCTGGCGAAGACGGGGGTTCGCAATTTCATCGAAGCCAAGATTAATCAGCAGCAGGCCAATAAAGATAATCGCCAGCAGAATGGTCGGCAGACCCCACCACCACCACATGCCGCGCAGAATTGCTGCCGCGTTGAGCGCATAGTAAATTGTGCCACCCAGCGTCGGGACGCGCTGCGGGCCGAGGCCGAGCGTCTCCAGACCCACCGCCGTCAGAATCGCGCCCGTCGCGTTGCCGATGAAACTCGCAAACAAATACGGGATCAGATTGGGCATGATTTCGCGGAACATGATCGAGAACGTGGAAGCCCCGGACAGCTTCGCCATTTGGACGTAGCCGCTTTCGCGCATCGTCAGAACTTGAGCGCGGATCAGGCGTGTTGGCCCAGGCCAGGCAAACATAGAAATCAATAATGCCATCGTCGTGACTTCAACCTGCCTGATCAGAGATTGAATCACGATCAGCACCATCAACGCGGGTATCGTCACCGCCACGTCAGAAAGCAGCTTCACGATGTCATCAACCCGCCCACCGAGGAAACCGGCGGAAAAGCCCAGGAAAATCCCCACGCCCATCCCCACTACAGCGGCAATCACGCCCACCAGGAACGAATTCGGCGCGCCAACGATGATCAACGCCAGAAGATCACGCCCGCTGTTTTCCGTACCCAGGGGATGATCCCAGGTTCCCACCAAATTGCGCGTACTCGTGAAACCGACGGGCGGCAGATTGAGTGGCGAACTCCCGGTTAAGGCGAGATCGGTATTCCAGAAGATTCGCCCCAGCACACCCAGTAGCAGAATCGCCGCGATCAGGGCAGCGCCACTGAGCAGCTTCGGGTTGATCCAGGGAGTGTCCCAGCGGTTAAACCGCCCCATCTTCTTAGCTGGAGGCGCAGATCGCCCAACGACCGCATCACTAGGGGTTGTCTCTACTGTCGCCATCGCTAACCTCTTTCGTAAGAAATACGTGGGTCGATCAAGGGGTAGAGCAAGTCGATGATGAGAACAGCCAACGCAGTCATCAGGATCAGAATGAAAGATGTTCCCTGAATGACGGGGAAATCCTGGGTGAGGATGGCATTGTAAATAATCGAACCCATCCCCTGGTAGGAAAACATATATTCAACCAGTACCTGACCACTGACCAATCCCCCTAGCGTGAGGGCAAAAGCAGTCACCTGCGGCAGAATCGCATTGCGTACCATATAACGATACAGCACGTAAAATGGGCTGAGTCCTTTGGCGCGCGCGAGCTGCATATAGTCTTCGCCTTCAACTGTGATCATCATGCCGCGCATACCGAGCGACCAGTATCCGAAGCTGACAATCACGATGGAGAGTGCAGGCAGCGTTCCGTGATAGATCACGTTGCCAATAAACGCCAGGTTGAAGCCGGGCTGCATTCCGATGTCGTAAGGCCCCATCATCGGGAACCAGTTCAACAAGAAGGCAAAGACATATATCAGAAAGATAGCAGCGAGAATTGAAGGCAGTGAAGTAAAAATCATCCCCACTGGAATTAGCATTCGAAACAGTCGCGGTGTACCGCGCCAGACCATCACCGCACCCAGGAAATTGCCAAGTATAAAAGTGATGAAAACAGCGATCAGCAGCAGCCCCACCGTCCAGGGGAGCGCCAGTGCGATAATTTCGTTGACCGTAGTGGGAAAATAGGCCAGCGAATAACCGAAATCCAAATGGATGATATTGCTGAGATAGCGTATGTATTGCACAGGCAGCGGGTCGTTCAAGCCAAAGCGTGCCTTCCAGCCTTCAATGATCGCCGCTGAGTCGCGGATGTAACCGCTCCGACTGAGCATACGGCTGACCATTGCGGTAATCGGGTCGCCGGGAGCCAGGCGCGGAATTAACCAGATGATACTCGCTGCAATCCAGATCGTTAAAAAAAAGATCAGTACCCGCCTTAATAAGTAGCCTCTTGTCATTCCGCCCATGTGCAGTCTCTCTTCAACCTCCTCATCTGGCCTCGAAAATGGAGTGGGGAACTCGCGTTCCCCACTCCACTCGCTTACTACTTGCTCGCTTTATGGAGATTCAGGATGATCTGGTGCGTACTGTTCCACCAGGTCGCCGGATGATTGTAGTTGTTCTCAGCGGTAGGCCAGTTCGTCCAATAGGTCGTATCGAACGGAACCAGTTTCTCGGCCTGAACCAACGGAATGACCGGGGTTTCGTCGAAGACGTACTTGTACGCCTGCGTCACCAAACCAGGAATCTGCGGATCACCCAGAGGCAGCGTGCCGATCTGATCGACAATCTTGCCGTAAGCCGTCGCGCCGTCACCGCTCCAGCGCACGAGGTCATGGTTGGCGCGTGTGCCAACCGGTTGCAGCCAATTGGGGTTGAGTGTGTCCATCGAGACCCAGGGTTCGTTGACCGAACCGCAGGATTCCAGACCCCAACTGCCTTCAAAGGTACCCTGGTTTTCGTTGTTGCTCGCGGTCGAACCAGTCAGCGGTTGGCTGGTGGCATCGACACCGGCGGCGCGCAGTTCTTCGACGATGACGTTGGTGCTGCGAGCGTACTCAACGGTATCGGTCGAAACCTGAATGTTGAGCGACAGGTTCTTGCCGTCTTTGGCATACATACCATCGCTGCCCTTGACGTAACCTGCGGCCTCGATCAGCTTCTGCCCACCAGCCACGTCAGCCGTCGGGCTGATGCCGTAGCCAGCATTGACAATTGCCGTGATGTAGGGGGCCATACCACCGTACTGGACGAACATCGTCTGTGACGCGGTGGTTGTGCCTTCGTAAGCGATTTCGATGTTCTTGCTGCGGTCAATGATCAGGCTGATGGCCTTACGCATATTCGGGTCAGTCCAGGGAGCGACCGTCGTGTTGAGATTCAGTTCGCGCGGGCAAGGATCGGCCCAGGCATAGGGCAGGTCTTTGTGCCAGGCGATAACGTTCGGGTTCTTGGCCTGCACCGCCTGGTACGCGCCCAGGCTGATGTTCATCGCGCTGTCAAGCTGGTGCGTGGACAGCAGGAGGGCTTTTTGATCTTCCGACGGAGCGATCACCCAGATCAGGCGTTTCGGTTCCGGCAGCGCATGGAAGCCGGTCTTCGCGCCCCACCAGTTGTCATCACGATCCCAGACGAACTGGGTCGGGGCAGCGCTGGTCAGTTTGTACGGGCCAGTGCCAATCGGCCAACCTTTGGCCTGATCATAGAAGGTGAAAGTGAAGGGGTCCTGGCCTTCCCAGACGTGCTTCGGCAGAATATCGAGGCTGCCCCAGATACGAACCGAGAAGTAGTCCAGTTGGAAGCGCGGATCCGGAGCCTTCAGATCGAATTCTTCGGTCAGGTTGTCGATCTTCTTGACGCTGGAGACCCACTGCTGCATACCGGGAGCGTCACTGAGACTGTCCGTCTTGTCATTCAGCAGCATGTTGATCGTGAAATCCACGTCGTCAGCGGTAAACGGCACGCCATCCGACCAGGTGGCGCCATCGCGCAGTTTCAGCGTCCAGACATCCTGCTTGTCGTTGGGCGTGAAGCTCTCAGCAAGCCAGGGCTGAATCTTGCCGGTCTCGTAGTTGAGGATGAACAGCGGTTCCCACATCGCCTGGTGAGCGCCCTGGTTCTTGTTGGTTCCGGGGACTTCCGGGTTGAAGTTGGTGGGGTTCGGGACATCCGAAGAGTCAATATCGAAAATGACCGTATCTTCACGAGCGACATCACCCTGCGCCGCTACACTGACGGTCGCCAGCGCGCCCAGCAAGAGCACGAGGATCAAGATAAGGCTTAAACGCCTTACGTGCGATTTCATTTCTTATTTCTCCTAAATTCACTTCTTATCGATAAAAGCGTTCATCCCTTGCCAAAAACTACTCGATACCCACCACCCCCTTTCAAAGTTCTACTACGACGGGTACTGCCGTTGAACTTCGAACACGAAGCTCCGTTGGGATAATTTCGCATTTCGGTGGGCCAACCTGCCCGCCCAACCGCTCCAGCAAAAGCTGCGCCGCGCGCTTGCCAATCACAAACATATCCTGCGCGACGGTCGTCAGCGGAACTTCCAAGTGTGCCGCGAGATCAATGTCGTCAAATCCGCCAATCGAGAGCGCGTCGGGGACGCGCAGGCCAAGCAGCTTCAGCGTTCGCGCAGCCAATACCGCCAGATAATCATTCAGCGCGAAAATCGCAGTCGGGCGCGGTTCAGCCGTCAGCAGATAATCTTTAATTTGTTGAAGCTCCAGGCTGTTGAAGTCGTGTGATGAGCGAAAAGCGTCCATCGCGCCAATCTCGTGACCGCGCTGACCAATATACCAGGGTTCCAGCGGGGTCAGTCCAGCTTCATGCATAACATCACAGTATGCTCGGTAACGCTCTCCAACCGTACTCAATTCACTCTCGTAATGCGTCAGAAAAACAATCTGCTGATGTCCCAGACTAACGAAATGCTCCATCAGAGCGCGACCACCTCCGTAGTTATCGCTGGTCACAAGGTCGCATTCCACCCCGTAAATCTGCCGATCCATCAAGACCATCGGCAGGCTGATTTGTCGATAGCTAAAGGCATTCGGCGGCTGCGGACGGGCGGCCTCGGCGTAAGGCCAGAGCAGCACCCCGGCTACGTAGCCCGATTGTAAACGCTGGAGAATATCGAGTTCTTCCTGATGACTCTGAACATTGCTGAGGATAATCTGGTAGCCGTGCGCTTTGAGTTCATTTTCCGCACCCTTCAGCATCAGCAGGTGCGACTCGGCGTCGAAGCCGTAGGTGACAAAAGCAATCAGGCGATGTTCACGCTCTTTCGAGGGGAGATAAGCGACAAAGGTTCCGCGCCCCGCCGTGCGCTCAATCAGCCCCTCGATCTCGGCGGTTTGCAGCGCTAAACGAACGGTGCTTCGGCTGACTTTCAGGTAAGCGGTCAGTTCGCTCTCGGAAGGAATTCGAGTGCCGCTTTGCCAGCGTCCTGACAGAATCAACTGCCGAAGCTGGCTGTGCAACTGCACATGGAGCGAAATCACGCTGCCATGTGACAGAAAGATGTCATTAATCTTATTCATGAATAACTGTACTTGCGCTTACTTCAATTAAAATTGTATACACTTGTAGATACATTTAAAAATAATACGGTCTAAAGGTTTATGCAAGAGGTGAATGTGGATATTATATACAATCTATTGCGATTTGCTCCGAGAACGTACATATTTAACGCTGCAACAAAAATCGAAATCACAGCGTTTCGAAAGTTGTTAATCTATTATAGCCCTGTTTCAAGAAGCGACAAAAACTCACACATAATCACAAGAATATGATAGCATATGTTTTGCACGGGCGTGACAGAAAGGCGTCTACCGGATGATTCCCGCTCAGCGCAGACGCGACATCTTGAAACTGATCCTCGACCAGGGGTCGAGCACCATCACAGAACTGAGCCAGCGATATAGTGTTTCTGAAATGACTATCCGGCGCGACTTGAAGGCGCTGGCGGACGAGGGGCAAATTCAAACAGCGCACGGCGGAGCAGTCCCCACCACCTCGAACGCTTTTCAACACGAGCAGCTTTATGCAGCGAAAGCGCGCCTCAACGTCGAGCTTAAGCGGCGGATTGCCCGCTACGCAGCCGAAAACTTCGTCGATTCCAACGACATCATCATTCTCGAATCCGGCTCAACCGTCACAGCGATGGTTCCCTATCTGCAAGACAAAGACAACCTGACCGTCGTCACCAATGGGCTGTACACTACCAACGAACTACGCTCGATGCTGTCGAAAGCCAGCGTGATCTGCACGGGCGGCATCCTGCGTGACATGTCGTTCACCTTCGTTGGTCCGGTGGCCGAAGGCTTTTTCCAGCAGTTCTACGCGCGCAAACTCTTCCTGTCCGGGATTGGCTTTACGCTTGAAACGGGACTGACCGACCCGCAGATGATCGATACTCAGGTCAAGAAAGCGATGATTGCCCGTTCAGATCAGGTGATCGTCCTGCTCGACTCCTCGAAATTTGGCATAAAATCCTTCACCCCGGTGATCCTCGCGCAGGATATTGACGTGTTGATCACCGATTCCGGCGCACCTGCGTCGCTGGTTGCAGAACTTCGACGCTTGGGCGTCGATGTACATATTGTCGCTGAAGAAGCAGAGAGGCAGTAAAAGCGTATGGCGCTGGCAATTGGAGTTGATGGCGGCGGGACGCAAACCCGCTGTGTGGTATTGGATGAGCAAGGCGCAGTGAAAGGCTACGGCGTCAGCGGCGCGTCGAAACCCGATGCTGTTGAACCCGTCCTGGGGCGCGCAAATTTACAGGAATCAATCCGCCTCGCCTGCGAGTCGTGCGGCGGCATTCAGGCGATTGATAGTGTCTTTATCGGTATGGGCGGCGTGATTTCCCAGACCGATGTCGATGTCGTGCTTGGCATGGTCAACGATATGGGTTGGCGACCCGGCGTCCCGATTGGCGTTGCGGTGGACATCGCCATTGCACTCGCGGGCGGAACAGGCGGTCAGCCGGGGATCGCGCTGATCGTCGGCACGGGATCATCGTGCTACGGGCGCAACGCAGCAGGCGACACCTGGCGCAGCGGCGGCTGGGGCTACATCGTCGATGATTACGGCAGCGGCTTCTATCTCGGCCAGAAGGGACTCGAAGCGGTCATCCGTGCCGCCGACGGTCGCGGACAAACAACTGCCCTGACCGCGCCGATGCTGGCAGGTCTCGGCATCGGCGACCTGAACGAAGTCATGCACCGCATTTATTATCCGCGCCTCGCCCATACCGATATTGCCGCCCTCGCACCGATTGTCGTGCAGGTCGCGGAGGAGA
>Ga0105237_10006703_pt1 | contig 12729 bp, 9 predicted proteins | sample KBSC24metaG_FD_81520 | JGI IMG/M metagenome (GOLD analysis project Ga0105237, IMG submission 81520) | Corn rhizosphere microbial communities from Kellogg Biological Station, Michigan, USA - KBS C2-4 metaG | ecosystem: Host-associated > Plants > Roots > Rhizosphere > Soil | place: Michigan, USA...
CGGCGTAGGCGGTGTCGTCGTCGACGTCGACACCGATGTCATCACGACCTCGGGCGGGTCGCGGATCGTCTCGATTCCGAAGGGGAACGGGCAGCGGCTGAACGGCGCGAGCGCGGTGTTGTTCGCGACGTATGTCGCCGCGGGCGAGCCGCCGGCCGCGAGCCTGACCCGGTTCCAGGCCGTCTTCGAGGCGCTGATCACGACGCTGCCGAAGAAGGTGTCGGCGGCTGCGGCGGCGTTGCGGGCCGCGCAGGTCGACCCGAGTTCGGTGACCGCTGCTGCGACGCTGTTCACCGAATTGGCCGTCGATGACAAGGCCAACCGGTTCTTGTCGGAGATCATGCCGTCGCAGCCGATCGACAGCGGCGGCGGGCAGCCGGCGTACCGGACCGATCCGGGCAACGTGAAGAGCCTCGTCGCGTCGCAGCTGGCGAAGTCGTTGCCGGCTGCGGACGTGTCGAAGCAGCCGACGGTGCTGATCCAGAACGGCGTCGGCACGTCGGGGTTGGTGCTGTCGGCGTGCAACCGGTTGCTGCCGGCGGGGTTCACGTTCGCCGGCAGCGGCAACGCGCAGTCGTTCGACCATGCGACCTCGCAGATCTTCGTGTTCCCGCCGACGCCGGACGACCTCGTGCGGGTGACCCGCGACGGCGATCGGGTCGCCGATCTGCTGAAGCTGCCGCGCTCCGACGTGGTCGCGTCGACGCAGGGAAACAACGTCGCCGACCTCGTGGTGATCCTCGGCCGCGACTACAAGCCGTGAGTCGTGGCAGGCTGGTGGGCGATGACCGCATCTGCCCGTAGCGTCGAGCTGGCTTCGGCCGCCGCGATTGCCGCCGCTGACAAGCTCGCGTCGGATCTCATGATCCTCGACGTCAGCGACCAGCTGGTGATCACGGATTGCTTCGTCCTCGCGTCCGCGCCGAACGATCGGCAGGTCCGGTCGATCGTCGACGCGGTCGAGGAGAAGCTGCTCGGCCTGGGCGCCAAGCCGGTACGGCGGGAAGGCGAGCGCGAGGGTCGGTGGGTGCTGCTCGACTACATCGACGTCGTGGTGCACGTGCAGCACAGCGAAGAGCGCACGTACTACTCGTTGGAGCGACTCTGGAAGGACTGCCCGTCGCTGCCGCTGCCCGCTGAGGCGGTGGCTCCCGGCGCGGCATCGTCGCGTTCTGAGCGGGCCGCGGGCGAGCGGGTCGCGGGCGAGCGGGTCGCGGGCGAGCGGTGAGCCAGCCGCGACGGGTGCTGCTGCTGCGGCATGGCCGGACCGAGTGGAACGCTTCGGGGCGGTTCCAGGGGCAGCAAGACTCCGCGTTGGATGTGATCGGGCGGGCGCAGGCCGCGGCGGCCGCCATAGCGGTCGCGCCGATGCAGCCGGACGCGGTGTTGACGTCGGACCTGTCGCGGGCGGCGGACACGGCGGCGCTGGTGGGGGAGGAGGCCGGGCTCTCCGTCGTAGCGGACGCGCGGCTGCGCGAGATTCACTTGGGCCGGTGGGAGGGGCTGACCCGGGCGGAGGCGCGGGCGCAATTCCCGGACGAGTACGCGTCGTGGCAGGCCGGGATCGACGCGCGGCGAGGCGACGGCGAGACGTACGCCGAGGTCGGGGCGCGGGCCGTGTCGTGCGTCCTCGAGCGGCTCGACGCCTTGGGGCCGGGGTCGCTGGTCGTGGCGGTGACCCACGGCGGGACGGCGCGGGCGACGATCGGGACGCTGCTTTCGCTGGAGCCCGATACTTGGTGGCGGCTGGCGCCGTTGGGCAATTGCCGGTGGTCGCTGCTGTCGGACATGGGGCGCGGGTGGCGGCTGGAGGAGCACAACGCCGGACAACCGCCGGAGGAGGAGACCGGCGACGACGCCCGCTGAGGGCGGCTTTTCCCGCGGGCCGGGTAGACTCGGCGGCGCTTTCGGGGCTGTGGCGCAGCTGGTAGCGCACTTGCATGGCATGCAAGGGGTCAGGGGTTCGAGTCCCCTCAGCTCCACAAGTGTTGCGTATTCGAACTTGCTCCTGCGAAGGAGCGCATCGAGGTGTTCGCGGTGGGACGGGTTCGTGACATGCCCGTCCCTGATCTCTACGCGTTAGTAAATTGCGGGTGTTGAACGGCCGTCGGGTGTCGTTGCTCGCGGTGCGGTAGGACTACGTGGCAGGCCCCGACCATTGGATCGGCGCGTATCGCGCTGGCGTGGTCGCGATCATCGAGAAGATGGAGTTCGCCGAGGTCAGTATCGTTAGCAAACCCGCCCATCCGGACGCGCGGTTTCGATGCCGTGCCACTTTCGACCCAGGAACTCGAATTGTGGAGGCCCGGCGTGGCGTGGTTGTCGCGACCGTGTGTAACGTTCGGTACGCGCCTAGCCGTGCGGCATTTCGTGCTTGCTGAGACCGTCGCATTCGGTCAGGCAACGATCGAGATTTACGGGCATGCCGACTTCGACTAGGGACCGAGATGGTCTTTCGAGTATCGCGGCGAGACTCCGCAGGACGTCGTCGCTCACGCGGTTCGAGCGCACTGGCCCTCGGGGACCTCTCGTCATCGGAAACGCTCATGGGTCAACACGATCGTCTCCCGGCTGGTGCCCGACGGAATCGCTGCGCCCTCGCGGGTAAGGCACGTTGTCACGGAGACCGGCCTCACGGCTCGCTGGTTCGCCCGAGGCCGGACGTGACAAATGATCGAGCGCGCCGTCGCGGCGTATATCCAGACTTAGTGGTCTCCGGTATCTAGCCGTCGATTGGAGTTTGCGACACGATGGGCAAGTGGAGTCAGGTGGCGGCGTATTTGTTGATCCCATCGAGGGAAAGCATGTACTTATCGCAGACGCGCTCGTGTCGCTCTTGAGACCTGCCGCTCACTTCGATCTCAACGACGCCTTGATGGACGACTTGGATCGTCTCGCCGGGCCGGGCCGTGTCCCGAATTTCGTAGCGCTCAGTGAGGCCGCAGAGCGGGCGGGTGTCCAGTTCAGCTGTGACCTCGCAGCGCTGCTGGCAGCGATCTGCCTTCACCACTGGTACGAATGGGGGGCCGAGGCGCTTTCATTGGCACCGTACCTTAGCTTCCCGGCCATTGAACACGATGACCGCGTTCGGCTTCTTCGCGTATGGCTTCGTGCATGCGCCGCCCTCGCGGACTATCACTTCGACGACGAGCGGGATCCCGCAGCGCAGGCATTCATTCATCTCGCAATGGAGTTGAGCGAAGAAGATGCGGGCTTAGCCATCGCATGTGCCATGAACGCATGTGGCTTCGCTAACAACGGCACAGACCTGCTGGACGCAGCGGCCACCCTCGTGAATATCGCCACGGGAAGGGACGAGGATGCCGCGCGTGTCGGCCTGATGTTCCGGGCGCTTGGGCTATACCGGCTTCGGAACGAAGGTGCGGCTAACGACCTCGAACTCTGCGACGCGTTCGAAACTGCCTGTCGTTACAGTCCGACCGGGCCTCGTAAGGCGCTAGCGGGCCACGTCCTCGGCGCGATGTGGAAAGAACTCGAGATTCTCGCACCCTACGGTTTCCTGTGGAGATTCGCATTCGAGCCCGACGGCATTGATCCGTCGCTGCAGTCTGGGCTCGCATACGTGGAGACGGAATGGACATTTGAGGCGAGTGAGCTCGCTAACAGCATTCAAGCTTTAAGCATCCTAATCGTCGAGGTTGAGAATCGACGCCTCCAGTTGCTTCCGCGCGATGGGGCCGCGGTCGCCACAGCCGACCTCAACAGATGGGCCATCGACCACCGCGCGTTTAGGCACGCGATTCCACTCTCCAACTCGCTGCTGCACGAGGCGAACTGGGCCGATCTCCTGTTGACAATCGGACATGAGCTGATCCACATCGAGTCGGCACAGAGTTGGCTTGGAATCAATCTGCTGGCGCTCCGGATCGCGGCCACTGGGTGCGAGCTTGATCTGCTGGGCGTGATGGGCCAGATCTCCCGTGTCGACGAGCAATCGGATGTCGAGCTATCTCTCGCGAGACTGGACGAGGCCCATCCCGTGGCTCTCGCGTTGGTTGAACAGCAGTTGGAACTTGTGCGGAAGGCGCAGCTGCTTCGTGCGGTATGGCTGCCGTGGCTTGAGGGGATTGCGGTTTTCGGGGAGCTTTCGGCGGACCCACGGCTCGATCCGATGCGTTCGACTGCGTTCGCTGATGTGCTTGTTTCGCTGAACGACCAGATGCCTGGCGAAGGAGCCGAGGAGAACTTGCTCTCTATAGAGGCCGCGCTTTCTAAGGTGCGAGCGGATGCTGAGCGCCTTTATGCCGACGCCCTCGCGGATAGCGGTCGTGCGCGTCTCCGCTACTACCTTGACGGTGCGCCAGAGCGCTACCTCGCGGGCTATCTAGCAGTTCGGGCGGTTCTCTCTCATTGGCGCACCCGCTATCCGATGCACGGCCTGTTGGCACACCTGGCATTGCTCGGAGCGACGAGAGGCGCTACTCGTCTCGCCGTGCCCGATCTCGGCCTCTCGCCTGCCGAGTTCGAAGCCCAGGCACGAGCCGGCATGATCAACTGGTTGAGGATGGTGTCCACCGTCGACGCTGAGAGCCTAGGTACGTTGGACGGCGATACACCGTGGGAATGGAACATCGACCATTCCGAGGGGCCACCACGGGTCAGCGAGTCCCTCTCGTGGCTAGACGATGAGCTGCGCGAGCGCGAGTATGACCAAATTCTTGCCAAAGTAGCCGAAATGGGGGCACACGCTCGATCGAAGCGGAGCGCGCGGCAGGACGAGTTTCGCAACCAACTCGGATGCTTCGACTCCGATCTTGTTGAAGCACTGGATCTCGTCGCCCAACATACGCCTGAGGCGAACGCCAATTTGACTGCAGAGCTCGTCACACTGCTGAACGACCGGATGAGCGTCCTGCCGATCGGGCAGGTCACCGCCCCCTTCTGGCTATGGATCGGCGCGGAGGTGCCACGCATCTTCCTTGGGATCCGAGTGACGGAAACGGACCGAACCCACGGGAGGCCTGGATACTCCCTGTTTGGGGTTCCGATCACCCATGCGGAACGTGACCACCTGCGAATCGAAATGAACCGACTGCACGGGGTTCGAATGGAGGTAACGCGTTACGTTGATATCTCTTTGGACGTACCCGGAAGCAGTGTTGGGCGTGGCCTTGGGCGTAACGTCATCGGGCTCAAATTCGGCAACTTCACAAAGGTTCTTGCGGCGGGCCAGCTCATGGGTTCCAGTGCTTCCGAATCGTTGGACCGCAGCGTTCAAGGGCATTTGCGGCCCCCGAGCATCCTCGACCTTGATGCCAGTATCTTCGCTGGCCAATCCGTAGCGGACCGAGCCATCGATTGGCTTGGATCAGGTCCGTTCGCCGAAGTCGAGGGTCTGGAACTGCTCGCGCCCTGGGCTGATCATGTGCTTCAGCTGGCACGGGTTGTCCGTGAGGACGACGACGTTCAGTTGGTCTGGGAGGTCAGCGAGCGAGTCCTGACCGAACTCGGATGGCCAGACGACCTATTTTCTCGCGTCTGCGACGTTGGTCTTCGAGGTCTGTATGACGCGGAGTCGCCGTCTCTCGGGCCGCTGCTCGAAGCCGCGTTAACAACGGGGGCGGGCCGCGGTGACTGCGACCTTGCTGGCCTGGAAGAGCCGGCCAAAGCGCTCCTGTTCGAAGGGTTCGAGGACGGCTACGACTTCCGCAGGTTCAAGGAGGCCACGGGATGATCGCCGCAACGGTCAATCGGAACGGCTTCGAGTTGGCGCTCTCTGCCGCCCGAGACGAGGGCTCCGTCCGCTCCTATGCTGGATTGTCGGCGCCTCTCGATGGCGGCCTCCTCGGTAAGATTTCCGAAGTCTGGGAGGGGGTTGAACGCGCGCTGCGTGACGCCTTCGTATATGGCGCGGAGAAGGCGCGTGACGGGTTTGAGTTGGCGATCGCTTCGGCCGAGCGGTTGATACAACAGGCGGGCGCGCGCGCGAGGGACGTGCACCAAGCGTTGCTCGCAAAAGTTCAAGCCTACCTGTCTGAGTTGGTTGATGCCGCTCTTCGGCAGGTCAGAACCGTGATCGAAGTGGGTGACGCGCGGCTGGTTCTCGACGGGTTGGAGGTCAGCCAGGCGGTATCGCTGACCGGTTCGGTAAAGGCGGCGCTCACCGAAATGGTCGCACTCACATCTGCAGGTGAGCTGACGGTCACAGCACGCTACGGATCATCTAAGGTTCAGGACGTCTAATCGGAGCCTGATCGTCGACTCGGACACCTTGATCTGTGCGCGGGAAATTGGGTCAGCCCCTCGAGCGACGGCAGTTCTGTTGGCTTCTTCCAATGGATGGAGTAGCCGCAAGCAACTCCCGCAGCTGGCCACGGTTCGGATAGGAGCAACGCTTCACCACTCACTTCGCGTGGTCGCGGAACTAGCCGCCCTACCTCCCTTGCGCGGTCTCGATATATCTCGGTATGAATGTGCCGCGCACGTTTCGTCCCTGCAGGACGAGCAAGCGCTAGTTCCGTGAAAGCACATCGTCACGCCGATGAATCGCGCTGTGCGTGAGACGTCGGCCACCCAGAGGGGGATCTCCTGATGAATCGCTCGATCATGCGTGCACTCTGCCGGCTTGTCTTGACCGGCACGCTCACCGTGGCTGGACTGGCCGGGTCAGTCGGAGCGGCGACCTCCGCGCACGCGGAAAACTGGGTTGCCACGCTGACCGCGTCCACCGTCACCGCGCAGGCAGGCGAGACGGTTGTGTTCCACGCCACCGCCGACCACAACGTGGGCAGTCACGGCTTGGCCCTGTGGGAGCCCGCTACGGGTGTCGTCTACGGCAGCGTGTGTGCCTACACGACCCAGTGCACGTGGTCGGTGACGTTCGCGTCCTCCGGCACGCACGTGTTCCTCGCCTACATCGGTTGGATCGGCACCGATGGCGGGTACTCGAACCCACTCCCCGTCACATGGGGCTCGCCGAGCGCCTCGGTGTGTGGCACGTCCGGGGTCGTCGTCTGCCTGACGACAGGCTCGGAGATCCAGCGGGTCAACGTGTTCCAGGCCACGACCGTTCCCGGGAACAGCGACCACATCGTGGGGTATGTGGATCTCTACCGCTTCAGCACCTCGACCGGCACGGTCGTGGTGCTGCCTTGCGTGCGGCTCGGCGTGGACGCGACCACCGTGAATCCTTGCCAGACTCTCGGCGGCACCTTCGTGAGTACGACGCTGACGCTCACCGACACGACGGTCAACGAGCCAGCCCCGGTGATCGGCGGCGTGATCGCTTCGGTCGCGGTGTGCAACGCGACGTTGCAAGCGACAGTCGACGGCATTGGCATCGAGTCCACGCCCGCATACACGCTCTGCTGACGCCGTCGGGGTTAGACAGTCGCGAGCCCGTTTGAGGCGGGATGACGGAACGTCCGCCCGTCGCGACCGCGACGCCGCTGGTCGGCGTCGTGAGTCGCGGGGGGCGGACCGGCTTTGAGCCGCAGCCCGAACGTCCGTAGACGAATTAGATGGATTCCGCACATTATGAGCAGACGTCTTCACTCAGGGGGAATCATGCACCGCATCTTGTCGCGTATCCCGATCGTCGCCGGCGCCGTCGTCGCGCTGATGTTCGCATCCGTGCCCGCGTATGCCGGGCAGAGTTTTAGCGACGACTTCTCGCCGTGTTATCCGACGACCACGATCACTCAGTCCGGCGGTCCGACGCTGTTCAACCTCGCCGTCTCGACGACCGCGACGTGTGGGCAGGTGAGCTACGGCGCGCAGGCACAGGACGTCACGCTCACCGTGACGTTGACGGCGGGCGGCGTCGTCGCACTCTGCAGCGGCGGCAACGGCCACCTCGGCGACACCTACACCATCAGCGCCAGCTGCTCGAGGGATAGCTTGCCCGCCGGCGTGTACGGCGTCTCTATCACGATGTCGATGTGGCCCTACCAGGTGCCGCTGTCGCCGTCGTGCCAGAAGGGTCCGGCCGGCTACAACTACCAAGACTGCTCAGCAAGCCACACGGTCGTCGTCAGCTGAGCAACTCCGCACGTCTCACGCCTGCGGAGTGGGAGCCAGCAGGTATGCGGCGGGGCGGCCGGTCGCCGTGGTTCAGCTTCTTTCGAATAGACGCCCGCGTGTCCCACCGGCCCGGGGGGCTGCGTTACGGATGATGCTTGCGTGTCGCAATCCCACGGTTGGGCTTCCGAGCAATCGACCAAAGATCAGCTCGCAGACTTGCGTATGGAGTATGCCGCCCTAGCGGCTAAGGACGACGCCAACGTCATTGCCACGACGGCGTTGTCCGCGGCCGGCATTGCGACCTTCGCGCTTGCCTTCCATCCGATCCGCTTGTGTGGCGGCATCGTCGGTCCGGCCTGCCCCGCGCGGAGCGGCTTTCATATGCGCCCAGAGCTATATGCGTGCTTGAGCTTGCTCCCGCTCATGCTGCTCGCGGTCTTGGTGTTCTTTGCCGCATTCGCTACGGTGCGTGGCAAGCATCTCCGGGTAATCGAACGTGCCATTTGGGCTCGGAGCGGCACGGTCATCTCGGCCGCTTCGCGTGCCGGTGCGGATGCCGACGCCTCGCTGCCAATCCCCGCGTGGGGACACCTCGGTCTTATCGTCGGCGGAACGACGCGACAATCGTTACCGTTGCTACGACCGCTGTGGAACGCGGTTTGTGTCGTCGTTGCCGGCGCTTTTCTGGTTTCGTCAGCGCAGGTGTTGGCCCAGCTGCCTGGCGGCTGGTTGCAGGTGACGTGGTGCCTGGTGACCGCGGCAATCGTCATCGCGGAGGCGTACGCGTTCTACGCCGCCACTGCCGGTTTCGGCCGGCAGTGGACGCGGCTGCTTCCGGTGGTGTTCAGCCGAACACCGCGATCGCGTTCATTACCGAGGCGGTACTTCTGGTTTCCGCGCCCGGTCGATCTGCCCAAGGGGCTGTACGTCTTGGTCGCGTACGTGACCGCTTGGCTGGCAACTGGACAGGCACGCAGCGGTTGGCTCGCGCCTGTTCTCGTCACGGTCGCGCTGGAATTACTTCCGTACGGCGCGCGGTACATCGTCAACGATCTTCGCGGCATAGACGAGGCGGAGTCGTCACCGGACCAGCAGCGCGTTCGGCCAAGTCTCCACACACCTCCCGCCGAACTGCGCCTCCTGATGTACGGGGCGCTCCTGCGCCTTGTCGTCTGGGTCGCGTTCGTCGCGGTCATCTGGCAATGGCAGTCGTGGTTGGGCTGGTGCCTCTTCTATGCGACGGTCGCGCTGGCGCCGGCAACCCTCATCTACGAAGGGAGCCGGTGGTGGGCGCAGCGGCGCGCGCGAGAGCACCCGGCCTCGGTCTTTGCGCTGGACGCGCCAAAATGCGCGATCTACGTGGCGCTCACGTTCGGCTATGTCATCCGCGGCGGGCTCGGGGCAACTGCGGCCGGAGCCCCAGTCTGGCTGGTGGTTCTCATCGTCGCTGTGTGCGTCTTGTTTGCTGAGACGACGACCTTGATGGCGTGGGTTCTCGAGGGCAGCCAGTTCCTCAGCGCCAACGGCACCCACTACGACAAGCAGATCGCGCACAAGTCTCACTTCGGACCCCTGCTGCGACAGGCGGGGCTCGTCGCGCCGGGCGCGCAGGCGGTCGACGGAGCGCCGGAGGCGCAAGCGGCGCGAGGGTTCGACGCGCTTGCCCCAGCTCACCGGCCTGACCGCGGAAGCTGGCGGACATTGCGGAGCGGACGGGCCGTTTGGGATTGGTTGCTTTTCGCCTTGATCGTGATCACCGCCGTCGCAACGGTCCCGATAGGTGAAGGCGCTGCTTTGCCATTCCCGCACATGGCGTTCGCGGCGTCTGTCGGCTTGCTGGCCGCCGTCCTCGTCGACCTGCAGGTGCGGCGGATTCTCCCCATCGTCATCGCGTCCGCGTTGGCGCTGGGTGCGTATCCGACATCACGTTGGCAGCACTGGATCGGCTGGTCCGAGTTCCTGCTGATCTGTTGCGGATGCCTCGTCGTGCAATCGGCGACGTATGACGAGATGCGCGGCGGGTTGAAGGCGTTGAAGAAGTTGGCGGGGGCCGCCGGTAAGCTCCTCCTCCAATCGATCGTCGGTACGGCGGCCACCGAGCGGGTCCTAGCTGCGCCCGAGGGCTCGCGCGCGAGTCTCAACGGCTCGGCGATGCCGGATGTCTAGACAGGGCTGACGGTCGCCATGCGCCCGCAATAAGGTCGTGACATGGACGCGAACCGGCGGGCGGGCGCGCGGACGGTCGTGTTCATCCATGGCTTTCGGTCGGGCCCGCAAGTCTGGGATCCGTTGGTGTCACTCCTCGAGGCCGATCCGGCGTTCGACGGCGTGACGTTGCTGCGCCCCGAATACTCGTCCCCGTGGAGGCGGTTCGACCCACGGCGCCAGATACCGAACCTGAATGCCCTCGCCGATCAGTTGTCGACCTACATTCGCAACCGGACGGCCGGCGACGGCTGCGTCGTGCTCTTCGCGCACAGCCAAGGCGGCCTCATCGTGCAGCGCATGGTCCAGCGGCTGGTGACCGACGGGTCGGAAGCCGAGCTCGATCGCATCGCCCGAATGGTGCTGGTGGCCTGCCCGAACTTCGGGAGCAAGTTCTTCCTGAACCTCCGTCGCATCTTCATGCGTAACGCGCAGGAGAAAAGCCTTCGCCCGCTAGACGAGGATGTCGCGGAGACCCACCGGTTCGTCGTCAAGTGGGCGGCCGAGGCTAGCGCGGCTCGACCATTCCTCGTCCGGACGTACGCCGGCGCGAGCGACAACATCGTCCCGCGGGTGTCTGCAGGCGGCTTGTTCGGACGTCCCGACGTTCTCCACGGAGATCATTCGTCCGTCGTCCGGCCGTCGTCTCGTGACGACGATCGGTACGTCGCCTTCGCGGGCGAGTTACGTAGCGCGTGCCAACCGATCTCGCCCCCCGATCCTGAGCGGCGAGCCGAGGTGCCGGAGCCGCCAGTCCAGGTGCCGAAGCGGAACGTGAGTCGGGTCGTCCTCATCGTCGTGGCACAGCGTTCCGGCGAGCGGGCGCGGCGGTTGCTGGTGAAGCCGGCGTTCGAGGATTGGCGGGTCGGGCCGGAGTTGCCGTTCATGCTGCCGAGCGTGCCCGTGTCGGCGAGCGTCGACGAGATCCGGCACGACGCCTCCGTACAGCTTGGACTTGAGCCAGACGCGCTCGAGTTGGAGCTGCGCGGTAACCCAGTCTGGACTTCGAACAAGAATCCCAGCGTGGGGGAGCGGTCCGGTGACTACGTTTTCCAACTCGCGGTCGTGACTCGGGTCGACGGCGTCGTCGATGCGGTCGCACAGTTCGCCCAGGTCGGGGACCGCCCGGGGACGTGGGCGACATTGAAGGAACTCTCGGACCACGACGCCACCCGCACTCAGAACGGAGACATCTTCCGGTGCATCCGTGAGCTGTGGGGTTCGAACCTCGAACATCTCCCTCCTGTTCTGTCGTTGCCGTGAGCGGTCGTCCTTCGACGCCTGGCCTGGTGGTCTTCGACCTGGGGTCGACTCTCGTACGACCCAGCCCTGGCGGACCGGCGCAACGAATTTCCGACGCGCTGGGCCTAGCCGACAGCGAGCGCAGCTGGCTGAACTGGCAGCTCATGACGAGACCGTTCAAGGACCCTGCCGAGGTGAGCGCCCTCATCGAGATCGAGATTCGCTTCACGGGCGCCGCCAACGTCGTCGATGAGGTCTGGCGAGCTCAGGAGATGGAAGCCGAGCCCGCCGACGGGGCCCTCGCACTTGTCGAGCGCTTGGTCGACGCGTCGGTCGCGCTAGCGCTCATGTCGAACATCTGGCGCCCGTATCGGGACTCGGTGTGGCGCTGGTTCGGGCCGCTCTTCGATGAACACGTGCCGGCTGACCTGCGCTGGCTCTCGTTCGAGCAGGGCACGATGAAGCCGTCGCTGGAGGGGCTGCGAGGACTGCTTACGACGGCGCGCTGTCACCCTCGGCAAGCCGTGATGGTCGGGGACTCCTATCGCACCGACTTGGCGCCAGCGATGCAACTCGGGATGCGCACGGTGTGGGTGCTCAGCCAGCCGCAGCGGGAAGCGGATGCCCTCGTCGGCGTGCTCAACGGAGACCTCGACCGACCGGACATCAGCTGCAAATCACTGGATGCCGCCGCGGATCAGCTGCTTGCGCTGATGCACGACGGCGTCTCAGGAACCTAGACGCCGGATTCGAAATCCGGCGGCTTCGTGTCGCGCCGGACTGGCTGGACCCCTGGAAACTGCGCGTTGAAATCCCGGTAGAGCATCTGGTAGCCCTTCGGTCGCCGGTAATGCTTCTTGAGGAACCCGTCCGGCAATTCGTCGAAGAGTTGCACGTCGTCCCAACCGCCGGTCAGCGGGTAGGCGTAGTACGGATACTCCGGCGACACGCCACGCGCGACGACGACAGTGATGCCGACGCGCGCCTGGCGGGCTACATACACCCGATGCTGGCCGTCGTTGATCAAGCGGTACGTCTGGCCATCTTCCTCAAGCGACTCCTCGATGATCGGCGGGATCACCGTGACGGCGGCGCCTCCGTCCACCTCCAGTTCCAGCCCGCCGTTCAGGTCGAACAGGTCCGTCCCGGTCGCACGCAGCGCCTCGCGGAGCGCTTCCACATCCGCGATCGTCGGCCGGAGCAGGTATCGCTGGGTTGGGGCGAGCTCCCCCGGGGGGATGGCGCGTTCGAGCGTCAGGTCCACGTCGGCGTACGGCCTGACGTCCGGATACCCCATCA
>Ga0105237_10006706_pt1 | contig 12726 bp, 14 predicted proteins | sample KBSC24metaG_FD_81520 | JGI IMG/M metagenome (GOLD analysis project Ga0105237, IMG submission 81520) | Corn rhizosphere microbial communities from Kellogg Biological Station, Michigan, USA - KBS C2-4 metaG | ecosystem: Host-associated > Plants > Roots > Rhizosphere > Soil | place: Michigan, USA...
AACTCGCTATTGATAAACTTCGTCAACCACCACCTCCGGGCGCTTGGTCACTTCGTCGAAGATGCGCCAGATGTATTCGCCGATGATGCCGAGCATGACGATGATCAACCCCAGCAGGAAACTGATGAGCGCGACCAGTGTTGGAAAACCGGGGACATCGCGCACGCCGAACAGCGCATCGAGGAAGATGAAGCCGCCATAGGCGAAACTGACCAACGAGACGACGATGCCGATTAGCGAAATGATGCGGATGGGCATGACCGAAAAGCCGAGGATCGAATCGATGAAGTAGGTCAGCTTTTTGGCGAATGTCCAGCGCGATTTCCCGTGCTGGCGCTCCTGCCGCTCATAGGGAATTGTGACTGGCGTGACGCCGAGCCAGAAGGAGAGCAGTTCGGTATTGATATTCTTGCTGCTGTCACGGATGTAGGGCATGAGCGTTTTATCGACCAGAATCAGGTCGAAGCCGCCGCGCGGATAGTCCCTGATCACGAACAAACGCACCAGCCAGTAATAGATGCGGGCGTAAAATTTGCTCATTGCCGGGTCGTGTCGTGTAGCGCGCGTCGCGACGATATATTTTTTGCCGCTCAGCCAAAGATCGACCATTTCGACAATCAGGTGCGGCGGGTCTTGCAGGTCGGCAGCGAGCCACATAAAGCAGTCACCCGTGACGAAGTGCAGGCCGACTTTGGTCGCGTGGATTGCGCCGAAGTTGCGTGTCAGCTTGACAATTTTGGTTCCGGGGCGGCGTTCGCGCAGGCTGAGCAGCACGTTGAGCGAATTATCGCCGGAGCCGTCGTCCACGAAGATCAGTTCGAGCGCGCAATCGCGTTCGGCAAGCTGCGCTTCGACCTTGAGCAGTTCCTCAAACAGCAGGACAAGCGATCCCTCGTTGAAATAGACCGGGACAATCACCGAAATGGTTTTCATTCGACTGCCTGCCTGATTCGCTGGGGGTTCCAGTGCTGAAGATCAATGCGATAAACATCCTGCGCGACCGCGCGACCACCGAAGCTCTCTTTTTGCTCGATCAATCCGCCATTGATGGCGGCGGTGGTCGGGTCGTGTGACGTGCCGAAGTCAAAATAGGGTTTGGACACAAAGACCTCGTTCAGCAGATGATCGCAGACCAGATCGAGCGCACAAAGTTCGCGCCCGCGTTCATTGACGGCGATGTACTGCGTCCGCGCGACACAGGCGCTCTCAAACACCAGCACACCCGCGATCAGCATCGTGCCGTCATAGCAGGTATAAAGCTGGATGTTCTGCGGGAAACGGCTGTGCAGCAGTTCGATTTCCGCCAGCGTATGTACCGGGCGCGCCTGATGCCGCTCGGCAAGCGTTTGTCCCAGCATGTCCCAGTAGGCCGGAAGATCGCCGTCGGCACGGCAGACACGCAGGCCGGATTTGCGCGCTTTGTTGACGCTGTAGCGCCGCCCTTTCGGCAGCGGAATTCGGTCGTGGGCGCTGATGACCGTCATCACGCTGCGTTCGCTAACGTAGGCATCGCACAGATAGAGCGCGTAGAGGTCTTCTTGCGCGGGCAGGCGGGCGTAGATATGCGGGAGCGCTTTGTAGCGAATCTCGCTCAAGCCCTGTTCGCGGCAGAAGGACAGCGCCGCATCAAACACCCGCAGCATCAGCGGGGTTTTCATGCGTTCATCGACAATCCAGCCGCCGTAGGTCAGCCCGCCGTGGCTGACCAGAGTGGTCTCGCGCAGGTTAGCAGGCAAGAGCGCGACGATCCGGCTGTTTTCGTCGGTGGCGATCAGCGAATGGTCGCTGAAGCGGTCACGGTGGTAATCCATATAATCACGGAAAAACAGGAACGTACCGTTTTTGCTACGCGCGACAAATTCGTCCCACTGGGCTTTATTCGCGTTGCCGTAGCGCATCACTCGAATGGGGATGGCCTGAGTCATGGCTTGCAGATCAGCAGGTCTTCGCGGCGGCTTGCCATCGGCAGGTCGTCGTGCTGGGGCAAAAGGTAGCTGTCGAACCCGGCGGCACGAGCGCGCAGCAGCAGCGAGAGCAGCACCGCATCGTCGATCTGCTCCGGTTCGAGCGTGTTGAACTGCACCGAGGGTTTCTCGCCTGCCTGCATAAACTCCTGATGAAACTGAATACCCTTTTCCGAACTGAAATAGCGCTTTCGTTTGGAAATGTTGGGGATGTCGCCGATCAAAAACTGACCGCCTGCCGCGAGCAAACTCAGCGCTTGATCGAAGAAGCGGTAGATATTCCCTTCGCCGAAGATGATATGTAGCAGGCTGTAGCAGTTGATCACGTCGATCTGCCCGGCGTTGTCGGCGAAAAGCTGTGGACATTCATCCGGGAAGTAGGCCGCGATTTTGAGGATGAATGGCGCATCGGGGAGCAGCGCCAGCATTTCGGGCGCGTCTACCAGAATCAGCCTGTGCCGCTGCTGGCGGCACAGATCGATCATCAGCCGCGCCGGATCGCTACACCCCGGCCCAATTTCGAGGACAGTTTGCTCACGCCGATCAAGGTGTGTCAGCTTGCGGCGAATATCGGCGAAAATGGCCTCGCCATAGCCCGCGCGATACGAATCGGGAAAAGCGATTTTCTCGTATTCGCTCAATGTCGGGTCTTGCGCCATACGCCGGAAATCCTCGAAGCGGACATGCTTAAAACGGTCAAGATCAGTCATAGACTCATCTTAACCTCGCTTTTTCGGATTTGTCGCAAAGATTTTATGGAGCGTGGATTACTCCAGATTGGTATGGCGTCGGCGCATTTGATCGGCGGTCTGATCGGTCTGGTCGCGTAATATTAAAGCGATCAGGTCAAAGAACAGCAGCATGGCGATTTCAAAGACGCTGCCCATCGGCAGCAGACTGCTCGATCCCTCGCCGTCATCGGCCATCGTCTGCGCGGGCAGCACAATCACATCGTCGGCAATTTGAGCGGCTTTGCCTCCCGGTTGCGCCGTGATCAGCATAATTCGCGCCCCGGCGTTACGTGCAACCGTCATCAGGGCGTTGACTGTAGGAAGATCGCCGGGGCCAGCGCTGGCAATCAGCAGATCGCCCGCATTGAGCGGTGGGGCGGTCACTTCGCCGACGACGTGGACATCGAAGCCGAGATGCATCAGGCGCATCGCCAGCGCGCGCATCATCAAGCCTTCGCGCCCGACGCCGTGACAGGCAATCCGCCGTGCCTGAACAATCGCGGTGGTCATTCGGCGAGGCGTTTCCTCGTCAATGCGCGTGAACACGCCGCTTAGTTCGCTCAAGACCTGCTGACTCATTGAAGTCAAATCCACGACCACGCCCCCTTATTGTTTTTCTCCGGTTGGATATAGGTTTGTACTGTAGCGCACGCAGCGAGATTTGCAAGCGACGATTGTATGAAAATTTGTTATAGTTATTCGAAAAACGAGGGGAAAATGTACATCACACACGTCGATATTCACATCAAGCCGGAATTTCTGGACGCTTTTCGCGCCGCAACCATCGACAATGCCAGCAACAGCATCAAGGAAGCCGGGATCGCGCGCTTCGATTTCATCCAGCAGAACGACGATCCAACCCGGTTCATGCTCGTCGAGGTCTATCGCACACGCGCTGACGCTGATTTGCACAAGCAGACCGCCCATTATGCTCGCTGGCGCGATGCCGTCACTGACATGATGGCGGAGCCGCGCACACGTATCGAATACACGAACATTCTGCCGGATGATCAGGGATGGGACTAAGGTCTAACCGAAGGTCACAAACCTCATCGGGAAAAGATTATGGAATATCTTAAAGGGTTTAGTTTCACCCAATAGATATTCTCGTTAACGCGCACATCAAATCTGTTGCATGAAGTTGATCTGGAGGTAATTATTGCGAAAATAATTATACCTGAGTAAAATGTAGTTTATCGACGCTTCCCTTGGGCTTTTGCTTAAATCAAGTCCGGCGATTCTATTCGTGTACTTTACCGAAGGATTGGGATGCGGCATGATGGCTATTCCCAGCAGGACGCTCATGTCATTTGCGGCTTTCGTCCTTCTTCTCGTCGCAGGGATATTCGGGGCGACTTATGAAGCACCGACAAACGCAGCGAGCGCCACGCCTTTGCCAACCCTCATCGATGACACTGCAACATCCTTGCCGATCCCGGCTGTGAATCCGACGGAAACAGTACAAGCCGCCGAATCGCTCGCGCTTGTCCTGAAGAACAGTCAGTTCGTGATGCTGCGTACTGCCCCTACAACAAATTCCAGCGTTGCGACTCGCGTTCCTCCTGGCGTGACCGTGACAATCCTGCGTAAAGAATCCGGCGATCTCACCGATCCAACCCCTCCCTGGTATTACGTCCGCCTGCCTGATGGAACGCAGGGATGGATACGTTCGGACATGGTCAACGTCTTCTGGCCGCCAGCCCCAACGAATACGCCGGAACCAACTATTTCGGCACCTCGGTCTGTTTCATGGAATGCAGGGACACGGCTCATCGTCAACAACCCGAATGGTGTTTGGCTGCGTCGCAGTCCAACGAGTGGGGCGGCACAGGTCGCAACGCTGGCGTTCCAGAATCTCGCCACAGCAACCGGGAAGAAACACTTCGATGGGTTGCGCTGGTGGTGGGAAGTGCGCGCCGACTGGGGTGCTGTCGGCTGGGTCGAGCAAGCGTCGCTCTCGCCAGCATAATACTCCGATTCATTCTTCGGTGGGGTGGTCTTTCCAGTTACGGAAGACGCGCAGCAGTTCTTCTTCGGCTTCCGGGGTGATGTCTTCTTCAGAGAGCGTCCCCGTCAAGTGGATTGTTTCCTTCATCTGGACGATGTAGTTGCGGCATCCCCCACATTCCGAGAGATGTTCTTCAAAGCGGGCGTGCTGCTCTGGCGAGAGCGTGTCTTCCAGATAGTCGGTGACTAATTCCACGAGTTCCCTACAGGGTATGCTCATCTTAATGCTGCTCACTGAGATATGTTTCGAGGGACTGCCGCACCTTACTGCGCGCTCGATGCAGGAGGACACGCTGATTGGTCTCACTGATCCCTAAAATGTTACAAACTTCTTCCGAAGTCAGCATGTCCACATCGCGCAGCGTGATCACCATGCGTTGGCTTTCGGTGAGATCGTCAATTGCCTGCTGAATGTAGCGGCGTGTTTCCTTGTTGAGCAAGGTGTCTTCGGGGATGGTGTCCCAACTGTCAGGCCGTCCGGCAGTCGTCCAGTGATCGGGATAGGGGTTGTCTGCACTCTGAAAGCGGTCAGCGACGACGGAGGGTTCCAGATCGCCTGCTTCTTCCCACTCAATCGTCTGATAGCGCCCTTCACGCTGACCAATCGTTCTGGCCTGATTCATGAGGATGCTGAAAATCCAGGTTTTCAGGCTGGATCGGCCTTCGAAGCGGCGCATCCCCTTGAGGACGCCGATCCAGGTTTCCTGCACGACTTCTTCAGCGAGGACGCGCGTTGGCACATAGAGCAGCGCCACGCGAATCATCGATGACTGATACAGCTCGATAAGCTGCTGGAAAGCGCTTTCGTGACCGTCACGTAAATCCTCCAGAAGCCGCAAATCTGCGTCGAGTGGCATGAGCTTGCTCGTTTGTCTACGGGATCACTTTGGAAGTCTAATTCAGGTCGCTTAAAAAGCAAGCGGCGATTAGCGTAAACTCTGGGGATCGAGCGCATCACGCAGGCCATCGCCGAGAAACGAGACGATCAGCACAATCAACATCAGCGCGGCACTCGGCAAAAACACCTGCAAGGCGTTGCTTTCCAGAAACGGGATCGAGTCGGTGATCATTTTGCCGATACTGGGGTCGGGAGGCTGGATGCCGAGACCGAGCAGGCTGAGCACTGCTTCGTTGACGACGACGCTGGCAATGTCGAGCGTGCTGGCGACGATGATCAGCCCGGTGACATTCGGTAGGATGTGCTGGACGATGATGCGGCGGTTATTTGCGCCGAGTGAGCGCGCCGCCAGCGCGAAGTCGCTCTCGCGTAAAACAAGCGTCTGGCTGCGAACGAAGCGCGCCATTAAAGGCCAACTGACCAGACTGAGCGATCCGGCGACCAGAAGCAGCCGCCCGATCCCGCCAAACTGCTGCGTCACGGCTGGGCCAAAGGTCGCGGCGATCAGGATCGCTAGCAGCAGGCCGGGGAAGGCGAAGAGCATATCGGCGATGCGCGTGACGATCATGTCGAGCAGACCACCATAATAGCCTGCAAGCAGCCCAAGCGACGCGCCAAGCAAAACATTGAGCGCTTCGACATAGAAAGCGACCACCAGCGACACACGCATCCCGGCCATCAGGCGCGCGAGGGTGTCGCGTCCCACGTTATCTGTGCCAAACGGGTGAGTAACGTTCGGCAGCGCGTTGATCGCAGTGTAATCCTGGGTGGTGGCGTCGCGGATGTAGACGACTGGCCCGACAAGCGCGATGAGCACGAGCGCGATCAACCCGATCAGGCTGACGACGGCGAGCTTATTCGTAGTGAAACGTTCGACCAGCGGCGACAGGCGGCGCGGTGGAGCTTTCAGGCGAGCAGGCGCGAGGGCTTCCATCGCACTAGTCCCTCAGACTGACGCGCGGATCGAGTACCCCATAGAGGATGTCTGTCACGAGGTTCATGATCAGCACCGCGACCGCCAGCAGCACGGTTGTACTCTGGATGACCGGGTAATCGCGCTGCGAGATCGCCTGCACCGAGAGAAAGCCGATGCCCGGAATCGCGAACAGGTTCTCGACGACGAATGCGCCTGTGACCAGAAAGGCAATCGATGGGCCAATCACGGTGACAATCGGCAGCAGAGCGTTGCGGAAGGCGTGTGTCCAGTGGACGCGCCGCTCGCGCAGTCCTTTCGAGGACGCGGTGCGAATGTAATCCTGCCTTAGCACGTCGAGCATACTCGTGCGCGTCAGCCGCGCCATGAAGCCCATGCTTGCCGCCGCCAGCACGATCACGGGGAGAATCCAGTTTTCGGGCTTGCCCCAACCCGCGACTGGCAGTGAGGGCAAGCCGCGCAGATACGCTTGGTAATTGATCCAGCGGAGCGCCGGGATCAGGACGAAGCTCGGCACAGCGTACAAAATCAGCATGACGCTCATGCTGGCGCGGTCAAACAGTGAATTCTGCTTGAGCGCCGCCCACAGGCCAATCGGGATGCCAATGGCGAGGCTGAGGCTGAGCGCGACGATCCCCAGGCTGAACGAGACCGGGACGCCCGTGCTGATCATGTCCCAGACTGGACGCCCTTGATAGCGAAACGACAGGCCGAGGTTGCCTTGCAGCAATCCGGTGATGTATTTGCCGTACTGCGTGTACCAGGGTAGATCGAGGCCGTAGAGGTGGCGCAGTCGATCATAGGTTGCCGGGTCGCTGCGACTGCCCATCATCGCCAGAATCGGGTCGCCAGGGGCGAGATAGCCGACCAGAAAGGTAATGAACGTGATGCTGAAGATCACGAACGGCAGGCTGATCAGGCGCTTGAGGATCAGTTTGGACATCGACGGCTTTCGGATGTGAGGGACAATAATTCATGCTAAAAATAAGGTGGAGCTTCCCTTACGAGACCGGGTTTCCCTTCCGGGTGATGTTCCCTCAATACCCCGGATTCCCCTTCCGGCACTTTTTCCCGTGAGGCAACCGAAAGGAAGTGAAGTTCTATAATGGGAGCATTTGAGTGCCAATGCACCCTTCATGTTATGAGCAAATCTGTTCCTGACAAGGTACATTTGTTCGAACAAATGTACACTTTTTTAAACTGCGCAAACACAGATATGCCAGAAGCAATTGGAACATGGGGGCGCAGCGCGCTGCGCCCCAACGGTTTCGTCCAGTTACGAACTCTTGCCAGTCAGCTTGGAGAAGTCCGGGATGATCAGACCCTGCCCGGTGAAGACAATCCCCTGCACGTAGGGCTGAACCAAAACGTTCTGCTTGGGATTGAACAGCGGCAGCCAGCCGACTTCATCGACGGCGATTTGCTCAGCCTGATTGTAGAGCTTGAGGCGCGCATTGAGATCGCCCGTCATCACGTCGGCCTGATCGAGCAGGGCATCATACTGCTTATTCGAGTAATGTCCGTTGTTGAAGGCAACGTTGCTATGCAGCAGTTGAGTGAAATTCTGCGGATCGGGGTAGTCTGCACCCCAGATGCTGTAATACATCTGATAGCCCGTTTCCGGCTTTTCGGTCATGGCGTTGAGGCCAGCGCTGAAGGTCGTCAGTTCGAGCGGGTCGAGTTCGACTTTTACGCCCAGGTTTTGCTGCCACATCTGCTGAAGCACGGTCACGACGCGCTCGTTATCGCCTTCCGTACCGTAGGTCAGCTTGATTGTGCCGAGCGAGTCTGCCGTGACGCCCGCCTGCTTGAGTTCATCCTGAGCGGCGGCAGCATTAAAGTGCAGCCCCTTGATTGGAAGTTCTGAGCCGGGGATTCCCTGCGGGAGAATGCGATCTGTCGGCGTGACCGCGCCTGCGAGCACCTGATTCGCCAGCGTGTCCTTGTCGATTGCCAGCGCGAAGGCGCGGCGGACGTGAACATTATCGAACGGGGGGATGACCGTATCGAAGCCGACGTAGCGTGTCGAGAAATTGGCGGCCTGCTTGAAATCGGGCAGCGACTGAACGTCAGCGAGATGTCCCGCCGGAACGCCGTTCTGCGTGCTGCCCATGATGTCCAATCCGCCAGTGCGATAAAGCTGGTAAGCCGTTTCGCTGTCCTGAATAAAGGGCATCGTTAGCGTGCTGATTTGTGGAACCTGCGGGTAATTCGGGTTCGGCACGAGGATGATATTCTGCCCATGATTCCAGGCTTGCACCATGAAGGGGCCGCTCGAAACCGGCTTCTGATCCCATCCGGTTGGATCGGCGGTGGCGGCGGCTTTGTCGATGATCTTGGCGCTGCCGAACGTCAACTGATCGAGGAAGTAGGCCGAAGGCTGCACCAGCGCCAGCACGACGGTGTGATCGTCAGGGGCAGTCGCGCCGCTCAGCGTCGTCGCCTTGCCATTGATGATGTCGTCCGCGCCCTTGATGTTGTAGAGGTAGTACGATCCCGTCCAGCCGCCCGTGTTGGGATCGAGCGAATGTTCGAGCGACCAGATCACGTCCGCCGAGGTGATCGGCGTGCCGTCCGAGAACTTGGCATCGTCGCGCAGCTTGAAGGTGTAGGTCAGCGCATCATCCGAGACCGTCCAGCTTGCGGCCAGATCGGGGACAATGTGCAGGTCGCCGTCGAAGCGCACCAGCCCGCCGTAGATCAGGCCGATCACGGTGAAATCCTGTGCATCGCTGGCTTTGGCCGGATCGAGCGAGGGCAGGTCGGGGACGCCTTCAATCGACCAGTTGAGCGTCTGTCCGCTGCTCTGCGCCGAGGCCGGAACGACGGCGATCAAGGCCAGCAGCATGAGTGAAACGAGTAAAAGTACTACTAATCTTCTGTGTGCCACGAGGGTTTTTCTCCTTTATCAAAACAAAAAGCCAACCGGGGAGGAGGCTGGCTCGTAACGTCATGACATGCCCCGGAATCAAGATCAGACGCGCATACACGTCGAATAGGGCGGATAACTCCTAGAGTTCGTCGCAAACATAGGCTGAAAGTAACATAGGTTCGCTGAAATCGCAAACGCTGGATATATTTACCTTGTTCACAATTCACTTATATCCGGGGGGATACATGGATCAGTTTGTGACTGTCGGCAACTTACAATTTCATTTGCAGGAATGGGGGGATCGAAACAATCCCACGATTGTGCTGCTGCATGGACTGGCTTCGACCAGCCATATGTTCGACCTGATTGCGCCCGCCATCGGCGAATATTATCACGTGATCGCGCCGGATCAGCGCGGACACGGCCTGAGTGACAAACCGTCCTCCGGCTACGATTTCGAGACGATTGCCAGCGATCTTGACGGCCTGCTTGATGCTTACGGCGTCCAGCAAACGATCCTGTTCGGTCATTCATGGGGTGCGTACACGACCTTCTATTACGCGGTAACACGCCCCGGTCGCGTCGTGAAAGCGGGCTTGATCGACGGCGGAATTCGCCCGTTGAGCGACGACTATCCGACCTGGGCAGAAGCTCAGCAGGGGATGGCTCCGCCCGTCTACACCCATCAAACGGTTGCGGACATTGAGCGGATGATTCAATACGACTGGCTGGGCGCGGCCTATCGTCCTGAACTGCTCTCGCTGGCGCTCTCGGTGTTCGATACCAGCAATCCCAGCGACGTTCACGCGCACCTGAGCCGCGCCAATCACATGCAAATCGCGCAGGCGCTCTGGAATATGCGCCCGTATCAGGATTATCTGCGCGTGGACTGCCCACTGTTGATCGTCAACGCGATTGCGCCCGGAGAATCGGTTGATCCACAGTTTTTGGCGTCAATGACTGAGGCTGAGGAAATGATCGGCAATGTGCAGGTCGCCTGGATGCCGGACACGACCCACGATATTCCCTGGGATCGCCCGGACGAGCTTCTGGCTATTCTGGGGGAGTTCTTATCGTCTTAAAGTTAGGCGTGGACTTCGGCATCGCGGACTTCATAAGTCAGGACGGCCTCGGCTCGGCCTTTGACGGTGCGCAGGCCAATGCAGGAAGTCGGGACAACATCGTGCAATTCTTCGTAGGTCGTCGAGCTGATCAGGATTCGACCGCCTGAACTCATGCCTTGCAACCGCGCCGCCAGATTGACCGTATCGCCAACAGCGGTGTAGTTCATGATGTCCGGCGCGCCGACATTGCCGACAACGGCTCGTCCGGTATGGATGCCGAAATTGATGCGCATCCGAAACAGCGGCTCGAACTGCTGGTGGAAGGCAGGCAGCACCTGACGAATGAGCAGGGCGGTTTGCACCGCGCGCAGAGCGTGATCGGCTTGCAGGAGCGGCGTGTTGAACAACGCCATGACCGCATCGCCCATGAACTTATCAACCGTGCCGCCGTGATCGCGGATCACGCCGACGATCATGGTGTGGTATTCGTTGAGGATGTGGAGCAGTTTTTCCGGCTCGGTATGCTCTGAAATTCCGGTGAAGCCTTCGAGATCGGCGAACATCACCGTGACTTCTTGCAGCGTTCCACCGAGCTTGACCTGCGTTGGATCGCGCATAAGCTGCTCAACGACGTAGGGCGATACGAAACGCGCGAAGGTGCTGCGAATCGTCTGGTGCATCTGGCGCAGTTCGTCGGTTTCGACCTTATAGCGCAGGCGCGTCTTGACGCGCTCCATCAGTTCACGCGGGTTGAACGGTTTGCTCAAGTAATCATCCGCGCCCAGTTTCAGCCCGCGCACACGGTTTTCGACATTATCGAGCGCGGTCAGCATCAGAATCGGAATTTTTTCAGTTGAGATGTCCGATTTGAGCTTCTCGACGACTTCGAAGCCGGACATGCCCGGCATACTCACGTCGAGGATCATCAGGTCGGGCATATTGGCGCGCGCGCTGGCGAGCGCATCGGGGCCGTTTCCGGCCTCAAGCACTTCCAGATTCATGCTTTGCATAATGTCTACGAGAAGCTGCCGCCCACTCGGATTATCATCGACGACCAGAACGATCAATATGACTATCCCTTCTGCCCAAGATACTGCCGCAACTTGGACATGAGGTCGCGCAAGTTGATCGGCTTGGAGACGTAGTCGCTGCATCCGGCTTCGAGCGCTCGCTCGCGGTCGCCTGACATCGCGTGAGCGGTCAGCGCGATGATGGGAATCTCAGCCAGAGCGGGTTCACTCTTGATCGTGCGCGCCGCTGTCCAGCCGTCCATACGCGGCAGCGATAAGTCCATCAGAATCAAATCGGGTTTTTCGGTTTGCGCTGCTTTGACGCCTTCTTCCCCGTCTTTCGCGCTCAGCACCGTATACCCCAGCGAGTGCAGCACGTCGGTGATCAGGGTCATGTTGTCAGCGTTGTCCTCGACGACGAGAATGCGCGCCATCCTTACACCTTTGCGATTGAACCGAAAATTCTATTCTATGCTGTTTATTGTAATACAACTACTTTACCGCAAAGGCTTGTCAATCGAAAGTGCTGGGGAAAGGCCAATTCTATCGAGGTGCGCTCAGTCTCAAGCCTTGTTATAGGTATGCAGCGCCAGATAAAACGTGCTGCCCTGATTCGGCGCGCTTTTCATCCAGAGCACCCCTTCATGCAGTTCGACCAGCCGTTTAGCAACCGCTAAGCCCAATCCCGTCCCGAAATATTCTTCTGTGCGTGGGTCGGCTATCTGGTAAAACTCGTCGAAGATTTTGGCCTGATCTTCCGGCACGACGCCAATCCCGCTGTCACTGACTTCCACGACCACCCAATCACCATCTTTCAGCCAGCCCTTGAGCGGCAGTTGAAACTGGGGTGACACCCCATTCGCGACATGGATACTGCGCGCGCCGATTTTGATTCCACCCTCAAACGTGAACTTGAGCGCATTATCGACTACCTGCGTCATCACCTGACAGAGGCGACCTTCGTCTGCGAAAATCATCGGCAGGGCAGGGTCGAGTTCCAGCGTTATTTTGAGCTTCTTTTCGTCCTGTCGCTGCTCGGTTGCGCTCATCACCTGGTCGATTACGCGATTCAGAGGCAGCGGCGCGCGCGCCAATTCCAGCCGTCCAGCGTTGATCTTGTTCAGGTCGAGCATATTGCTGATCAGGTTGAGCAGGTTGTCGCCGTTGCGCTGAATTTTGCCGAGTCGGTCAATCTGCTTCTCGTTCAAATCACCGTAGAGGCCGCTTTGCAGCAGTTCGGTGTAGC
>Ga0105237_10006709_pt1 | contig 12722 bp, 12 predicted proteins | sample KBSC24metaG_FD_81520 | JGI IMG/M metagenome (GOLD analysis project Ga0105237, IMG submission 81520) | Corn rhizosphere microbial communities from Kellogg Biological Station, Michigan, USA - KBS C2-4 metaG | ecosystem: Host-associated > Plants > Roots > Rhizosphere > Soil | place: Michigan, USA...
CGGCCTCTGCGTATCTCTGCGGCTCTCTGCGTTGAAAGGCCCATTAACGCAGAGAACGCAGAGATACGCAGAGGGCCGCAGAGGAAAGACTTCCATCTCAACTCGATTTTTTGTGCAAAGCCGCTTGCCCTCAAAAGTCGAAAATCATTGTTGGATACCAGTCAGTACCGTAACGCGGTAGCGTCGGGTTCTCATCCAAGTCTGAATCCTGAGTTTTGAGGCAAGCCGAGGCAAAGCTTACCGAGCCTGCTGATTGCCTTCGCGGTATAGTTTGTGAGCTTTGTAAAACAACCCAATGGCGATCCATACGAACATGATAGCCAACGGATACACAAGGACCCGTGGAAAGAACCAGAAGATAATCGCTAAGGCCAGCAATAGCGCGCCGGTCGTTACCATGATGTGCGCCTCGACGGGCTCGAGCACGCGGCGATTCGTGAATGCCGCGCCGATAGCGTTGCCGAGGCGAATCGCTCCGGCTGCCGCACGCCCGCCGCTGCCCCCACCGCTCGACATCACCGGATGCGCATGGGGCGGCTCGTTGGGCGCGTGGATGTTGTGCTCGGCATCCAACACGACCTCTGTCGAGTTGTCCAGGTCATGGAGATATGTCTCCTCCATCAGACGAGCAAACGGTTCGTCTTCGACCACTGCGTCCAACTCACAATTGCCGAACCAACTGGCGATGTTGAGATTCGTCGAACCGACGCGTGCCCAGTGTCCGTCCGCGACCGCAGTTTTCGCATGCAGCATCGTGCCGTTCCACTCGAACACACGGACACCGGCTTCCAGCAACGGGCGATACCCGGCTCTCGATAGAGGTCTCAAGAGAGGAATATCAGTGCCGTTAGGCACGAGCAATCGTACGTCAACGCCGTCCTGTGCCGCCGCCTTCAAAGCCTGCACGTAGGTGGTCATGCCGGCGTAATAGGCATCGGTCAACCACAAGCGCTTTCGTGCAAGCGCCGCGACAAGTTGGTCCATACGGAAAATCCCTGCCGTTGAGGGAACACTTGCAACAACGCGCAAGCTCACATGGCCCAACGACTCCAGCCCGTCTCTGCTGACCAACTCATATTCGGGAATCGGTTCACCCATCATGGCCCAAACTTGTGCGAACGCACGCTCAATATCTGCGACAGCCTTCCCGCGCACTTCAACACCAGTGTCGCGCCAGGGTTCGATCTTCTTTTCGGGAATGCCTTCCCACATCCGTCCGACGCATAGACCGGTAATGAAACCGACCTGCCCATCAACTGAAATCATCTTGCGATGATCGCGCGACAGCCAGCCTAGCGGAGAGTCAAAGCGCGGCGGGTTGTAACACCGCACTTCGACGCCACCCGCGCGCAGGTGATTCCAGAAGGAGCGCGAGGTCTTACCGAAGCCTCCCATCCAATCGTAGATTAAACGCACCCGCACACCGTCCCTCGCTTTCGCGACAAGCGCGTCAGCGAACCTCCACCCAGCACTGTCTTCGTGAATGATGTAACTCTCGAAGTTGATGTGATGTTCCGCACCGCGGATAGCATCAAGCCAGGCGGGATAATTCTCTCTTGCGTCTATGAGCAAACGAACGCTGTTTCCTTCGACGAGCGGCGCACCAGCAGCACGTGAAAAGGCCTGGTCGGCGAGTTCGCGCATTGGTGGCGCACTCGCACGCTCCATTCGTTCGCGTTGCAGGGTGGTGCTCATCGTCTTGCTTCAGATCAACGCTGCGGCGGCGCAGTCGCGATCGCCTGACGATAGTTGGTATAGAGATTTACTAAACGGTCGACGGAAGCCGGATCGCTACGGGCTAACAGTGTGATCGTGTCGTCGCGCGCGTCGAACATAGAACGCAAAGCAGTTCGCTGCCCTTCGTTGAAGGCCGAATCGCGTCCAGGCGCGCCAAGCTCAGCGCCCAGATTCGTAAAGAACTCACTTGCGGCCTGGCGCGCAGGTTCATACTCGCCGCGACGCGCGTCAATCGCGGCGTTCGCCAGACTGTTTTGCAAGTTGCTAATTCGCAACGATGCTTGCGCTGCGTCGCGCTCACGTGCGTACGTTCGGGACTTTAACCACATCGGGACGAGTCCAGCCAGAAAGGCGACGAGCAGCAGCGCTGCATAAAGAATTAAGCGCCTGACGCGCTCATTCCGCGCAATGGAATTGCTGCTGTTCGGGATCGTCGTGTCGTTCTGCTTGGCGCTACTCATGACCGTTCTCCTTGAGTGATACTTTTGTTGTTACTTTCACTTCAATGTTTTCAGCCGATTTGGACTGATAGCATGGAGACGGAACCTCCATCGAAGCCTTCCACCGGAAAACTAATCGGCTCCCCTTCTCTTCTTTGAGCAATCACGTACAGAAGCGGCAAATAGTGGTCGGGCGTAGGAATCGACAAGATGGCGTCACGTCCTAACGTCTCGTAAGCAATGAGCGGATCGTGTACGCCGCCGAGCAACAGTTCGCGAGCTCGTTCTTCGAAGCGCACCGCCCAGTCGAGCGGCTCGACCTGCTGACGACCCCACGCATAGGCGTGCAGGTTGTGGACCAGGTTCCCGCTGCCGATGATGAGCACGCCTTCATCGCGCAAGCTGGAGAGTCGGTTTGCAATTTCGTAGTGGAACTCCGCTGGCTGCGTGTCGTCGATACTGAGTTGTATAACGGGGACATCGGCTTCAGGAAAGACGTGGCAGAGCACGGACCACGTTCCGTGATCTAACCCCCATCGCGTATCTAATTGCGCAGACACTGGCCCGAGCAAATCTCTTACGCGATTCGCAAGTTCCGGATCCCCAGGCGCCGGGTACTTGACCTCATAAAGCTCGCGCGGGAAACCACCGAAGTCGTGAATCGTGCGCGGTCGCTCCTGCGCGGACACCAATGTCGCAGACAGATACCAGTGCGCTGAGACGCAGACAATTGACTTCGGCTTTGGAATGCCGTTGCCGATGGCTGCCCACCCTTTGGTCCATGCGTTAATCTGTACCGCGTTCATCGGGTTGCCGTGCCCGAAGAAAATGGCAGGCATTGGGTTTGACATCTCATCCTCCTCGCTCGTCCTCCTGATCGTCCGAGGCATCTGCTCCCGACTCAGTCCGCTGCGGCCGTCCTGCGACGGGAAGGTGCCAGCCGCGCCGTATGGCGATGAATCGAATCCCGAAGCAGAGAGCAATGCCTGCGATCGCCATCGAAATGGGTGGAAGATTCAACACGTGACCTACTACCACCACTGCCGCGCCAGCCAGGGCCGCAACAGCATATAACTCCGCGCGCAACACAGTGGGGACTTGTGCGACAAGCACGTCGCGCAGCATGCCGCCACCAATTCCTGTCAGCACGCCGAGCAGCGCGGCCATCACCGGGTTGAGTCTATAGCCGAGCGCCTTTTGCGTGCCGACAACAGCGAAAAGCGCCAGGCCCGCGCCATCGAAAACCAGCACGTGGTTACGCAGATTGCGCAGCCGTTCGCTGCTCGGATACCAGAAGAACACTACCAGCCCGGCGAGCAGAGAGACTGCAAGGTAACGCCAGTCGCTGATCGCTGCCGGCGGGACCGCGCCAATCAACAGGTCGCGCATAATGCCACCGGCACTCGCCGCTGCGAACGACAGCACCAGCACGCCAAACAGATCGAGACGTTCCCTGACTCCAGCCACCGCGCCACTCAGAGCGAACACGAACGTGCCGATAAGGTCGAGCACCAGCAGCTTAGTCGCCGCATAGGCTTGGAACTCCGCGAGGGCGTTCAAGGCATCTTGACTTACCGAGGGCTGCATCAATTCCGGTACTCCTCTCCTACACCGACGCACAACTTGAAGACATCAGGCCCTGACGCGCGCTCTCGGATCATCCCTGGGTACGGTGGTAGCAATGGCGATTATCGCTACGATCACCATCATCACGTTGAATAGCAGGGCGATGGCAGCGGCAAACCTAATCCCGACATTGTCGGTCCTTCCCAGAAAAAGATCAGACAAGGGCGCAAAACTCGTATTCAGACCACTGAGAGATGTGAATAACGCTGCGGAGATCGCCACACCGAACGCCGCTCCCAGAGATGATGCCATCTTGTAAATACCGGATGCGGCCCCGGCTTTTTCATTCGGCACATTGGAAAGCGCCGCGTCAGTGGACGGGGTCGCGTAGAAGCCGAGGCCGACGCCGAAGAGAGTGAATCCAACAAAGGCAACAATCATATATTGGCCGGCCAGCAGGAAGGTAAAGGTCGTCAGCAGGATTCCGGTTGCAGTGATGGCGCACCCTATCAACATCGGTTTTCGCGCGCCCATCTTCTGAAGAAGCTTTTCACCGACACGGATGGTGCTCAGAATCGCAACCAGATACCCGATGGTCAACAGTCCTGATTGCAACGAAGACAGCCCCGCGGCCTGTTGGACCAGCGACAGCGCGACGAGCAATGTTCCGGCTGCGCCATTGAGTAGGAAGTTGGAGAGCGTCGCACCTGTGTACGTCTTGTTATTGAATAGTCTGAGATCGACAAACCCATCAGGATTACGTGATTCGACCCTGAAGAACAGTAATGCAGCAACGACGAAGACAACGGCAAGTGTGATTACCACGGGATTCAACCATCCCAGGGCGGAGCCTTGTCCGATGACAATGTTCACGGCCACCATCGCAATGATGAAAGACGTAAAGCCGTACCAATCAAAACGCCGCTTGTCCGCCGATGTGACCTTGCTCTCAGGAGCGCCGCGTAACAACAAAAAGCTTACAACGGAGACGATGATCGACATCCAAAAGATCCACCGCCATCCGAGAGAAGAAGCGACGAGGCCACCGAAGAGAGCCGAGACGCCCGAGCCACCCCATGAGCCGATGGACCAGTAGCTCACCGCACGCTGACGTTCCTTGCCGTCGAAGTAGTCTTTAATTAAAGCCAGCGTTGCCGGCATGATACACGCAGCCGACAGACCTTGAATGATACGTCCTGTCATCAGAAAGGCGACGGTGCCTGCTGGAGAGATCGCGATCAGGAGTGAACCGAGGACGCTGAGCGCTAAGCCGGCGTAGGTAATCTTCAAACGTCCCAGGCGGTCTGCAAGGCCACCCGCAACAACGATGAAAATTCCTGAGAACAGGGCCGAAATGCTTACGGCGATATTGTTCAGGCTTTCACTGATCCGCAACTCTTCGCGCATCGTCGGAGCAACATTTAGTGTTGTCTGCGCAAACAGCCAGAAGCTGATGACGGCGAGGACAATACCGAGAATGAGCCTGTTGGCGCCTCGATGTGTGTCGGCGGTAGCGGCGGCGGTTGTGGAACTCAAGACGAGAACCTCACTTCGCAAGATATGTCAAAGCGGCAACCACGAGTGCTTGAGTGCCGTGGGACAGCGTCGGTTCAATGACCGGTGCAAAGAATTCAGAGTGATTGACAGGAATGTCCTGCTCCACGCGCCCGGCATCCAGAGCGCGTTGGTATTTCTCGGGATCGATGCCGCCAACTCCCCAGTAAGTGTAGGGCGTGCCGAGAGCGTCAGGGATGTCGCTGAAATCTTCGCTCGCGGTCAGCCGTCCGAGATCGAAAACGGTTTCTGCTCCGAAATGGCTCCGGAAGGCGGACGTGAGCCTTTCTGTGACTTCCGGGTTGTTGTCAGTCAGCGGGTACTGATCGAAATACTCAAACTCGGGCGGGCGCGGTGAGCCCGACGCCTCACACTCGGCTTTGACCATGCGCTCGATGCTGTCGATCATTCGCTGGCGCACAGCCATGTCGTAAGTCCGCAGATTGGCCAACAGCACTGCGCGGTCGGGGATGATGTTGCTCTTGGAACCAGCCACACTGCTGCCCACAGTTAACACCGCAAACTCGCCCGGCTTCGTCTCGCGCGAAACAATCGTCTGAAGACGCAACACCACAAGCGCCGCGAGCACGACAGGGTCTACGCTGTTGTGAGGCATTGAGCCATGCGCCCCTTTGCCATAAAGCGTGATGCGAATACTGTCTCCGGCGGATAGGACCGGGCCGGACTGCGTGCCGATCTTTCCCGCCGGGTAAGCCAGCACATGCTGCGCGAACGCGACATCCGGTTTAGGGATACGGTCGCGCAGACCGCCGTCCATCATCGCTTTCGCGCCGCCGGCGACCTCTTCCGCAGGTTGGAACAACGCGATAAACGTCCCGCCCCAGGACTGCGGAGCCTGGGCGAGAAGTTCGGCCGCGCCCAGCAGACACGTCACATGCGCGTCATGGCCGCAAGCATGTGCGACGCCGACTGTGTTCCCCGCGTCATCAACTGCGGTGCGTGTCGAAGCGTAAGGCAGACCTGTGTTTTCACGCACTGGAAGTGCGTCCATGTCAGCTCGCGCCAGTACGGTTTGGCCTTCACCGTTACGTAGAATGCCGACGACTCCCGTACGACCAACTTCCTCGAGAACCTCGTAGCCGAATTCCTTCATTTTCGAGGCTACAAGACCGGCCGTTTTGGTTTCCTGAAAACTCAACTCCGGATTCGCATGTATGTCCTTATATATATGCTCCTGCCATACGGAGGTATCCCGCAGACCCGCCAGAACCTCTGAAACTCTCGAGGCTGATGGTTGGTGTCGTACTACTTCTGTCATTCATCTCCTCCTCTCGCTCACTTCAACCGCCCCTGGTACTCCTCACATCACACCAATCTGCTTTAGCATTCCCACCACAGCGTTTCAATGCATACTTTTTCTGAGATCGACCAATACATTGTCGAAACTATCAATCTGTTGCCGCCGTGCATCGTAACGGGCCGCCGCTCCTGAGAAAGAGAACGCGATCAGCAATCCCAATAGCGCAAGGAGTGCACCCTCCACCGTTCCCAGACCTGCGCGCGCACCCTCCTTGTCCATCGACATCCGCCACAAGCCGATGCGCCGGCCGACTTCGACCATGAATAACATGCCGATCAGCAAGCCAAGACTGTAAGCCAAATTTGAGGAGTGCGAACCTCATGAGTCCGTCCTAAAAAGAATGTCAGTGGCCGCCGCTCATTAAATCGCACAACCGGCGACGGCGCTGGTTTCGTCAGCTACCTCCGACTCGCTTTCTTCGTCGCGCCGCGGATAGAGAATGATCGTTCCCACTACGGCGGCGATAAGTGACGCGATGAAGATTGCGATTTTCGCGGCGGCGTAGTCGGCGGCATTCGGAAATGCCAGTCCAGCGATAAACAGCGACATCGTGAAACCGATTCCGCCGAGCGCGCCTGCACCGATTAACTGACGCCACGAGTAAGCTTCGGGTTTCACAGCGATGCCGCTCCGCACCGCGAGCCAGCCAGCCGCCACGATGCCGGTCGACTTACCCACGACGAGTCCGAGCGTGATCGCGGCCATCAATCTTCCGTTTTCCTGGAATACGTCGGTGGACCAGACAACGCCGGCGTTGGCCAATGCGAAGATCGGTAGCACCACGTAGCTCGACCATGGCTCCACTGATCGAAGGAGCTTGTCGGCGGGCGACTCGGCCCGCGAGTGAATCTTGTCGAGCGCCCGCAGTGCCGGCTCGGATGGTCCAGGATGCATGGCTTCGCCACTGTGGAGGTCTTCCTCGTGGATCACTGTCGTTGCCTGCGCTAACAATGCTTTCAGGTTGGCCGGAGGACGCGTGGGTATGAGCACGGCCAGGATCACGCCCGCAAGTGTGGCATGCAATCCGGCCTCATGAAGGAAGAACCAGAGTACGATGCCGCTCAGCGCATATGGCAGGACGCCGTATACGCCGGCCCGGTTGAAAACGGTGAGCAGGACCACAACCACCGCACCTGCGATCAGATAAATAGTTGCGAGGTCGCCGGTGTAGAACAGCGCGATTACGATGATTGCCACAATGTCGTCGATGATCACCGCCGCAGTCAGGAACACGCGCAGCTCAATGTGGACGCGGTCGCCGAGCAACACGATCAGCGCGACGGCGAAGGCGGTATCCGTCCCGATCGGAATCCCCCAACCGTGTCTCAAGTCCGGCGGCGCGATCGACGCATAGATGACCGCCGGCACGATGATGCCGCCGAACGCGGCAATTACCGGAAGCGCTCCTGACCGAAAGCTCGCGAGGTGGCCCACTGTGAACTCACGCTTGATCTCAAGCCCGACCACGAAAAAGAAGATCGTCAGAAGCCCGTGGTTTACCCAGTCCAGCATTGTTAGGCTGAAGGTGAATGTGCCCCACTGAAATCCTAGAGTTGTATTCCACCAGGACAGGAATGCCGGCCCGACGCGCGAATTGCTGAGCACCAGGGCAAACAGCGTCGCCAGGCCCAGTAGCAAACCCGCCAACGGTCCCCAGCGAACGAACTCGAACGCAGCAGTCTGTATCCGGTGCCCCAATGGGGCGAGCATCGCATCGGCCAGGGAGCTTTCGTCCCAGGTTCCTGCATAGCGGCGGCCGTTTATGAAGAAGGTCGGCGTTACTCGCGCACCGCTGCGTCGCGCACTCTCGGCATCCTGGCGTACGCGCTCGTGCGCTGTCTCTAATACGGCCTCGGACGTCGCGCCGCCGGGCAGGTTGAACTCGCGTGCAATCCGTTCGAAGTCGCCCTCAGAGAACGCGGGCCCGCGTTCCATTAATGCCTCGTGAACTTCCCAGAAACGTCCGGTAGTCTCAGCCGCAAATTCCGCCAGGGCGGCGGCGTTTAACGCGTTCTCGTTGTCAGCAACTGGGAGGTGTCGAAACACATAACGCATCCGCTCTCCGAACCGGCTGCGCAGCCCCTCGATAACCTCGTGAACCGCGTGACAGTGAGGGCAGGCGTAACTGCCGTACTCGACAAGCGTGAGCTCGGCGTCCGGTGGTCCCAGAACGTGGTCGTGGTCCAAGTCAATCGGAGGGTCAAGCTTCTCGAGTTTCATTGGAATTTTTAGCCACAAAGAGGCACAAAAAAGCTCAAGAAATCAGCAGAATCTATTTTGAGCCTTTGTGCCTTTTTGTGGCATAACAGAGTTTTGAGGCAAAGCCTCACCATGAGGCTTTGCACAAAAAGTCGAGTTGAGATGGAAGTCTTTCCTCTGCGGCCTCTGCGTATCTCTGCGTTCTCTGCGTTAATGGGCCTTTCAACGCAGAGAGCCGCAGAGAGCCGCAGAGATACGCAGAGGCCGCAGAGAAAACAAATCAGATTTGCCACTTTTTGTGCAAAGCCTCACCATGATATTAAGTCTGTAGTTACAATTAGACCACTTGTCCTGTGTCGATCCGAGATCACGGTTCTAAACCCTCCGCCGCGAACCGCCCGTAGAAGTTAATGAAGTGACCGCCGTGAGATTTCAGTATCTCGCGCGCTCGCTCTCGCGCTTCCCCGTCTTTGGCGACAACTCCAATCAAGTAATGACTGGCCCGCAACTCTTTTTCGACCCGCCTGACAATCACAGGTGAGTCATAGAAGGCGGGCACCTTCTGTGTTGCATCAAAGATATGGACATGGACCATCGCTTCGTGCCCCTCACCGCTCATATCGATCCGGGCAGCCCCTCCTTGATCCGTCAGGAGTTCTACTTCGGTCGCCGCAAAACCCGCCGCTGTTAAATCACGCATTGCGTCTCTGGCGTCACCCGCAGCATCGATACTTCCTACGACCTTATTCGTCGGATCGAAGGTGAATTCAGAGTTTGCGCTTCGGTGTGGTGTCTCGTTCATAAGTCTCCTTCCAAACCTGAGCAGCACCCAGCCATGCCGCGGTGCGGCTCTGTGCCATAGTTCGAGTTGGCCGATCTACGAGTTTGCTGCGATGCTAGTGATGATGCTCTTTCTCGTAAGCGAGCGCCTCGGCCTTGTCCTTATTTACCGTTCCATCGGGGTGCTCAGGAGGTGAATAGATGGTGTACAGCTTCAAGGGTTGTTGCGGCGAGTTGTTGATGATGTTGTGCTGTACGCCGGCCGGAATGACGACGGCGGAGCCGTCCTCCAAATCGTGTTCCTCCCCGTCGAGAATGGCGATTCCCTTTCCCGCCTCGACTCGGATGAACTGATCACCATCGTCGTGAGTTTCCAGGCCAATCTCCTCGCCAGGCCTGAGCGACATGACGACGAGTTGAACACGCTGGGCCGTGAACAAGACTTCGCGAAAGAAGTTGTTGTCCACCGTCTTTTCTTCTATGTTGATCACATATCCCGCCATTGTTTTGCCTCCTTGACACTAATGCCGAACTACACGCAGCAGTTCCCGTCATTTTCTGCCTTATTGTTGACTTTTTGTTTTTTAATCTTAACTCTTTTCGGATAAAAAAGATTTTCAAATTAGGGACACTATCCTTGACCTCGTCATCTACCCTTCCGCTGTCGATTCAGCCTGCTCGACTTCACCTTCACCCGCCATCGAAGACCAGGGTGAGAAACAGCTATGAAAACAAAAAAGGATGAGACCGTCCGAAGAAGGTCACATCCTTATCCCACGCGTACTTTCGCAAACTGCGTCAAGTACGATCAGATGCGTTGCTAGATCGCCGTTGGAGATAACCTGCCGCACGCGGGCTATTTTTTAACTGTCATTCGCCTCCGGACCCGCGAACAGAACCTCGATCATAACGCCAATTCTTCAATGGAATTTTGGACTCTAGCACATGACCGATCTTCGATGAGTACGCTTGAGTACACGCGCCTCTGTTTTGATCAATCACACAATTACAAAATCAAATGCAGGGAGCGGCTTTGCACAAAAAATCGAGTTGAGATGGAAGTCTTTCCTCTGCGGCCCTCTGCGTATCTCTGCGTTCTCTGCGTTAATGGGCCTTTCAACGCAGAGAGCCGCAGAGATACGTAGAGGCCGCAGAGAAAACAAATCAGATTTGCCACTTTTTGTGCAAAGCCGCAGGGAGCATTGCGAAGTTGTTAGAACCGGGTGAAACTCACCTTACGCTGATCTCACCAAACGTTCGCCGCACAGTTCGTTGAGCAAACTATTCATATTCGACGTGAATCACTTGTTCACGGCCATCAGCGCTTTCCCGGAAAGCTCTGACAGAACCGTGAACGATAATGTAGAGGCCCCGAGCCTTTTCACCAGCGATGAAAAGCACCTCGTCCTTGCGAAAACTGCGGACCGTTACAAGCGCCGCGATTGAGCGCAACGTTTCATCACCTAGCGACTGGAACAATCGTGTGCGCTTTAGAGCGGCAACTTTGTCGAGAGTCATTTACACAATTGCGCCAGCGCGACGTTATTTCAACTAGACTGATCAGCTCGTTTGAGCATAGCTGCCTAGCCAACCGCCGGAAAAGCCTGCGCGTCGAAGACCACTGACGATGTAAGGGCAGCTTCGCATTAACCGCCAGATGAATTCGGAACGATAGTTCTCGATCATCAAAACGATCGGACCCTGATCCAGACCATAGTAGCCCTTTGAGATCCATCCCTTGCCTGAAGTTCCAGAGAACGTCGGGTTGAAACTGCACTTGAATCCATACTTACTGATCATCTCGGGAAAGGTATCGTCGAAGTAGCGAATCGATGGCAACACAATCTCGGGAGCAAACGGAAGCGAGGCGATAACGGCCCACGGCGCCAGCGTGCCATCATCAGGTCCGTCAGGAATACCGCGGTTTATGTAATCGTAGAATTGGCGCATCTTATTGTCGCTCTCTTCGAATGCTGGTCCAGGACCATCGCTCGCCGTGAGACCCCAAATAAATTCGCCGTAACCCTTGAAGCCTTCCGGGTTGTGAATGGCATACTGCTGCTGAACGTAAGTCGCGCGCCGGCTGTTCTCGAAATAATCGATCCCTTTTCGTCGCATGTACTCATCCTGGATTTCGCGAAAATCGATCCACATATGCGATAACTGATGGATGAATAGCGGACCGGCGTAGAGGAATTCGTATCCGTAGAGGCTTCTCCAGTCATAAGTGTTGGTCCAGGCTCGATAGCTCTCTTCGGGCAACGGGTGTGTTGGCGATGCCAGGCCAAGAACGTAAAGAATCAAGGCTTCGGAATAACCTTCCCAACGATACTTTATGAATCCGCGTTCAGGTGTCCAACCGTGGGTTACTGTTTCTTCTCCATTTTGCGCCCAAGTCCAGTCCGCACGTCTATAGAGGGCCTGCGCGAGGTTTTGGATTTCACGCTCCTCTTCAGTGTCACGATTGAAGTATTCCGCCGCACTCAGTGCACCAGCAATCACGTAGGTTGAGTCGATTGTTGATAGTTCGCAATTGAACGCTCGACGTCCCGTCTTCATGTCAAGAAAGTGATAGTAGAAACCTTTGTATCCGGTGGCGTCCGGTTCAGGTCCCTGCGGGCTATTCCAGAAGAATCGGAGTGTTGTGAGCGTTCGTTTGATCCCGTCGTCGCGCGTAATGAAGCCGCGCTCGACACCCACAGGATAAGCCGATAGGGCAAATCCTGTAGGAGCGATGCTACAAGGCGCGCCCGGACGCGTGCTGTCAGGTACCAGGCCATTCTCAGGATTTGTTTCCTTTAGAAAATAGTCAAACGTGAGGCGTTGTAGTTCTTGAAGCTCCTCATCACTGAAGGATTGTTGTCTCGACTTCACCGCAACCTCGCAACTATCTGAATCTGAATCACACACGTCTAACGAGTGGTGAAAATAAATCCACCGTTACTATCCCTACATCCTAAGCTTTGTGGGCAGTGGCAGAACTCAAGGCACGACCCCGGTTCAGACGCTCGTCACAAACATTCCAGGCTATGTTGGAAAAGAACGCCTCAATGTATTTAGGTCGCTCCGCTGGCTTATAGTCGAGCAGAAAGGCATGCTCCCACACATCCATCACCAGCACTGGA
>Ga0105237_10006710_pt1 | contig 12721 bp, 16 predicted proteins | sample KBSC24metaG_FD_81520 | JGI IMG/M metagenome (GOLD analysis project Ga0105237, IMG submission 81520) | Corn rhizosphere microbial communities from Kellogg Biological Station, Michigan, USA - KBS C2-4 metaG | ecosystem: Host-associated > Plants > Roots > Rhizosphere > Soil | place: Michigan, USA...
CGCGCGCTGACCGACGATCTGCGCGCGCTTGCCGGACGCGACGACCTGCCGATCCTGATCGATCAGGAGGGTGGCCGGGTTGCGCGCCTGCAGCCGCCGGTCTGGCCGGCCTTTCCGGAGGGCGCGGCGTTTGACGCGCTATACGACCGCGCGCCGATCTCGGCGATCGAGGCGGCGCGGGCGAACGGCCAGGCGCTTGCCGCGATCCTGCGCGAGGCGGGGGTGACGGTGGACTGCGCACCATTGCTCGACGTCGCGGTCGAGGGCGGCACGCCCGCGATCGGTGACCGTGCCTTCGGTCGCGATCCGATGCGGGTGGCTGCACTCGGGCGTGCGCTGCTCGACGGGCTGCATCGGGGCGGCGTGGTCGGTGTGATCAAGCATATGCCGGGGCATGGCCGGGCGATGGTCGACAGCCATCTGGAGCTTCCGCGCGTGAAGGCCTCTGCCGAAGAACTGGAGGCGGACCTGCTGCCGTTCCAGCGGCTGGCCTCCGCGCCGATGGGGATGACCGCGCATATCGTGTTCGAGGCCTGGGACCCCGAACTGCCCGCGACGCTCTCGCCGACGGTGATCCGCGACGTGATCCGGGGGAAGATCGGCTTCGACGGACTGCTGTTCACCGACGATATCGACATGAAGGCGCTGTCCGGCACCGCGGGCGAAAAGGCCGAGCGCGCGCTGGCGGCGGGCTGCGACGTGGTGCTCGATTGCTGGGCGCGGATGCCGGAGATGGTGGAGATCGTATCCCGAATCCCGGATGCGCCGGCGGTATGCCTCGATCGGCTGGCGCGGGCGATGGGGTCGGTAGGCGAAGCGGAGGACGTGCCGCTCGCCGAGCTGCTGGCCAAGCGGGATGCGCTGCTGGGGGTGTGACCCTTTCTAGCCCCTCCTCCTTGGAGGAGGGGTTGGGGTGGAGGGATTCCAGAACATCTGTTGGTCTCGGTGAGACACTGCCCCACCCCAACCCCTCCCCTGAAGGGGAGGGGCTAGGATTTGTGGGCGCTGCGCAGCACTTCTTCTTCGCGCCTCAGGAGGCGGGGCTTATTGTTGCCCGGCCCGCTCCCCCCTCCTATGACCACCCGGTGGACGGGGGCGACGACATTCTGAAGATCGAGGTCGAGGGCTGGGAAGGCCCGCTCGACCTGCTGCTCGCGCTCGCCCGCACGCAGAAGGTGGATCTGCGCCAGATCTCGATCCTCGAACTGGTCGAGCAGTATCTCGCCTATGTCCATGCCGCGCGGGAATTGCGGCTGGAACTGGCGGCCGACTATTTGGTGATGGCGGCATGGCTGGCGTATCTCAAGTCGGCGCTGCTGCTGCCGCGCAACCCTGCCGAGAGCCCGAGCCCCGAGGAACTGGCGCTGCGCCTGCAGCTCCGCCTCGAACGGCTGAGCGCGATGCGCGAGGCCGGCGCCCGGCTGGTCGCGCGCGACCGGATGGGGCGCGACGTCTTCCCCCGCGGTGCTCCGGAGGGCCTGCGTGTCCAGCGCCAGGCCAAGTGGGAAGTCGAGATCTACGACCTGATCGCCGCCTATGGCCGGATCAGCGCGCGCTTGCGGCCGGTGATGCACGTCGTCGCCCACCGCGATGTGATGACGCTGGAGGCGGCGCTGGAGCGGCTCTCCACCCAGCTCGGCACGCGGATCGACTGGAGCGTGATCGAAAGCTTCCTGCCCGAAGGCGCCAGCGACCTGTACCGCCGCTCCGCGCTCGCCTCGTCCTTCGTCGCCGCGCTGGAGCTGGCGCGGCAGGGGCGGCTGGAGATTCGGCAGGAGGCGCCGTTCGCACCGCTCTACCTCAAGGCGATCCCGCAATGATCGACGCCGGCGATCCGATCCGCGCGGTCGAGGCGGTGCTGTTCGCGTCCGAGGCGCCGATGAGCGTCGATGAAATCCGCGCCTATGTCGGGCCCGAGGTCGACATCCGCGCGGCGCTGGCGGCGCTCGGCGACTTCTATGCCGGGCGCGGCATCGAACTGGTCCGCCGCGGCGATCGCTGGCATTTCCAGACCGCCGCCGATCTCGCCCATCTGCTCCGCCGCGACCGCGAGGACAGCCGCAAGCTCAGCCGCGCCGGCATCGAGACGCTGGCGATCATCGCCTATCACGAGCCGGTGACAAGGGCCGAGATCGAGGCGATCCGCGGCGTGCAGATCTCCAAGGGCACGATCGACGTGCTGATGGAGGCGGGCTGGGTGCGCCCCGCGGGGCGCCGCGAAGTGCCGGGACGGCCGCTGATGTATGCCACCACGCCGGGCTTTCTCAGCCATTTCGGACTGGCCAGCCGGCGCGACCTGCCGGGGATCGAGGACCTCAAGGCGGCGGGGCTGCTCGATCCCGTCGATCTCGCGCTGGAACAGCTCGATGCGGCCGAGGCGGCGGCGGAAAGCGAAACTGTCACGGACGAGGAATAGGCGGATACTCCCGGATTCGCCGGTACAACCATGGTCGAGGGTGATCAGCCGTTGCCGTGGGGAGCCGCTGGCCTTAGATAGGTCGGGATATCAAGGAGAATTCTCATGGGTAGCTTCAGCCTGATGCACTGGCTGGTCGTCGGCATCATCGCCATCCTGCTGCTGGGCGGCGGCCGTTTCTCCCACATGATGGGCGACGTCGCGAAGGGCATCAAGAACTTCAAGAAGGGCATGGCCGAGGACGATACCCAGACGCCGCCGACCCGGATCGAAGGCAAGCCGGCCCCCGAGCCGGGCTATACGCCGGAAGCCGAGCGCGCTCGCGAGGAGCATCGCTGAGCCTTTCCCGGGCCACCGGTGAAGCTCGGCGGCCCGGAATTTGATCGCAGCGCGCCGGGCGACCGGCGCATGCCGTGCGAGTGGATGCGCCGACAGAATGTTCAATATCGATTCCGGCGAGTTTTTGGTCGTGGCCATCGCCGCCCTCATCTTCATCGGGCCGAAGGACCTGCCGCGGGCGATGCATTTCGTCGGCAAATGGGTCGGCAAGGCGCGCGCGGTGGGGCGGCAGTTCCGTTCGGGCATCGATTCGATGGTCCGCGAGGCCGAGCTGGCCGAGCTGGAGAAGCAATGGGCGGCAGAGAATGAGCGGATCATGCGGCAATATCCGCCGCAGCCGCTCGCTGCGCCCGAAACGCCCGCGATCGAGCATGTCGCGCACGCCTCCGTCTCGCACGACTCTGCCCCGCACGATCCTGCCCAGCACGACCATGTCCCGCACGACGGCGATGCCCCGGTGATGACGCCGCAGCCGGAGATCCATGCGGACCCCGCGCCGGTCGAGGTTGCGGCGCCCAAGCCCGCCGCCAACGACGCCAAGCCCGTTCCCCCCGCCAGCGAAGTGAAGCCGTGAGCGAGATCGACGATACCCAGGCCCCGCTGCTCGAGCACCTGATCGAGCTGCGCAAGCGGCTGGTCTGGTCGATCCTGTCGCTGCTGGTGGCGTTCGGCGGCTGCCTCTATTTCGCGCGCGGCATCCTCTCCTTCCTGGTCGCGCCGCTCAAGACGGCGGGGCAGGCGAGGATCATCAACACCGATATCTTCGGCGGCTTCCTCGTCGAGGTGAAGGTGGCATTCTTCGCCGGGCTGATGATCGCCTTCCCGATCATCGCCAACCAACTTTGGCAGTTCGTGGCGCCCGGCCTCTATCGGCGCGAGAAGCAGGCGCTGCTGCCGTTCCTGCTCGCCACGCCGATCCTGTTCATCGCCGGCGCCTCGATGGCGTATTTCGTCGCGATCCCGGTGGCGCTGAAGTTCCTGCTCGGCTTCCAGGGCAATCTCGGCGGCGTCGAGCAGACCGCGCTGCCGGACGTGAACAACTACCTCAAGTTCATCATGCAGTTCATCTTCGGCTTCGGGATCTCGTTCCTGCTGCCGGTGCTGCTGATGCTGCTCGAACATGCCGGCATCGTCACCTATGAGCAGCTGAAGGGCGCGTGGCGCTATGCGATCGTCGCCTCGGTGGCGATCGCCGCGGTGCTGACCCCGCCGGACGTCGGCTCGCAGCTGCTGCTGGCCGGCCCGCTGATCGGGCTGTATTTCCTGTCGCTGATCGCGATCTACTTCACCCGGCGGCGGCGCGAACGCACGGCGGCGACCGAGACGGAAGCGGCGGACGCCGAGGCCGAGGCCCAGACCGCCGAATGAGCGAAGCCCCCGCCGCAGCGATGCGGCGGGGGCTCGCTGAAATCCTTACTTCGACTTTTCGGCAGCGTTGGCGACCGTGTCGCCCGCCGAGGCCACGTCCTTGCCGGCGCCTTCGACGGTGTTGCAGGCTGCGATCAGCAGGGTGCCGGCGAGCGCGGCGCACGCGATGAGTTTACGCATCGAAATTCTCCTTCATTCCCCGTTTGCCGGGACGAGGGTTCAATGCAGCGCGCGTGGAAACGTTCCTGCAGCCCGGCGCAGCGGCGCCGTGCAATGCTTTATCCAGCGATGTCAGGAAGGAAGTAGGCCCGGAAGCGTCACCGGGGGGGGGAGGGTAGACGCTTCCGGGCCCATGTCGTGGACAGCGAGAGCGGGGGGCAAAGGTCGCTATCCGAAGTGTAGAACGTCGTGCCCGGCGCCGGGTTCCACCACTTCGGACGATTTTTTCAGAAGCGCCCGGTGATCGCGATCGTGGTCTCGTAGGCACCGACCAGGGGGTCGTGGTGGAGCTGGGTGCGGAGCTGGCGGGCGAGGCCCAGCAGCACGCGGCCATAGCGCTTGTCGACCAGCCCCTCGAAGACCGGGCCACCGACCAGCGCCGGCGAGGAAACGCGCAGCACCGCGCGATCGGCGTCTTCGGGCGCCTTGATCGAGATGCGGATCTGCGCGGCCGAATTGCAGCTGACCGCGAGCTCGATGATCTCGGTGAGTAGGAACGACACCGCGATCGCCACGTCCTGCGTGACGAGCAGCGATTCGACTTCGAGCGTGATGCCCATCCCGCGCGCCTGTTCGGAGGCGGTGGCGCGCAGATTGGCGGCGAGCTCGCCGATCACCGAGCGCAGCTCCAGCCCGCGATTTTCCTCCATCTCGGCATAATGGTGGCGGTGGACCACGGCGAGGGCGTCGACGCGGCGCTGGATCGAGGCATAGGCGTTGGCCGCCTCCTCCCCCTTGGCGGCGCGCGCGTGGAAGTTGATCAGGCTGGAGATCACCTGCAGGTTGTTCTTCACCCGGTGATGGACCTCGCGGGTGAGACGGGTCTGCTGGACGAGGCCTTTGGCGAGATCGGCCTCGTGCGCCTGCACGGTGCGGCTGATATCGCTGAACGTGTCGCCCAGCTCGCGAATCTCCTGCGCGGGGATGGGGCCCAGTCGCTCGGTGTCGATCACGTCGCCCGGCTGATAATTGGCGACGCTGCTGCGCAGCTGGCGCAAGGGGCGGATCAGCAGGATGTCGACGACGAACCAGCCGATCGCGGCGGCGGCGATCCACATCACCACCAGCAGCACCGTCGCGATCACCAGCGGCGAGGTGATCGGCGCGCCGGGCATGGTGGTTTCCAGCGCGAGATCGTCGATGCCCAGATTGCTGCGCAGGCTCTTGCCGCGATCGAGCGGGCCATTGTCCTTAAGCGCGCGCAGCGTCAGCCGGTCGCCATGGCCGATCAGCGCCGCGCCATATTCGGGCACGAAGCCGCTGGGGCGGGCGAGGCCGGCGAGCAGGTCGCGAGGATAATAGGCAGTGGCGGTGGCGCCGTCGGCGCCGCTGATCCGCAGCATCAGGCCGCCGGGCACGATATGCGCCGCGACGTCGCCATGGGGCATGCCGACCATGCGGGCCTGCTCGAACGCGCGGCCGCACAAGGTTTTCCCGCGCCGGTCCAGAACGACGAAATGCGCCTGGCCCTGCGCGGCATAGGTGCCCGCGAGGCGGGTGCAGCTAGGGGCGTCCTCGGGATTGCGCTCGAGCGCGGCGAGGGCCTCGCCGAGCTGGGCGACATGATTCGCCAGCAGGTTTTCGAGGTTGCCCGCGCTTTCCTGCGCGGTGACGCTCAGCCGCTCGCGCGCCTCGTCATCGGCGCTGCGCGTGGTCTGCAGGGTCGTGAACAGCGCGATCAGCGCCAGCGGCAGCAGCGCGCCGACCAGGATCAGGAAAACCTTTGCGCCCGTGGGCAATCGCCCGAGCGCCGCCGAGAAGCCTCGGCTGCGGAGCGGAGAATCCAGGCCATTCATGGTTGGATTCGTTTAATCGAGCTTCTTCAGCAGGTCGAGCAGGTCATCCGGCACCGACTCGTTCAGCGTCTCGTCATATGTGCGGCGCAATACATCCCCCACGTCGGGATTGGGGCGCGGCTTCTTGTCGCTCCCTTTCTCCGGCTGCGGCTGCTTGCCCTGATCATCTTTAGCGGAATGCACCAATTCCCCCCTAAGGGTCCGGAAAATGTCCGGACACCCGGACGAATGAACGATGTGACCGCTACCGCGAATAGTGATAACGACGCCGAGTGCAAGCACCCGACGTCGCGACAACCATCCACGCGGTCCGGACGATGAAACCAAAGAGCACCTCGATTGTTCCACCACCGATGCGAAATCCGGGGAGGGGCTTCTTCGGGTGACGGAATCAATTTGAATTACGGCCCGTCGGGGGCGACAAAGCTCCCGAACCTGATGGAGAAAACACAGCTCATGTCGCTTGGTCAGCAACTCGCGCCGCACCTTCCGCTCCTGCGGCGCTATGCCCGTGCGCTCACCGGCAACCAGGCCGAAGGCGACCGCTATGTCCGCGCCGCCCTCGAGGCGATCGTCGAGGCACCCGATCAGTTCCCGCGCGACGTCGACGCGCGGCTCGGCCTGTATCGCACCTTCCAGGTGATCTGGCAGTCGAGCCAGTGGGACGACAGCATCGACGCGGTCGAGCAGGGCAATGATGCCGAGGCGATCGCGCGCAAGCGGCTCGCCCGGCTCACCCCGCTGTCGCGCCAGGCGCTGCTGCTGACGACGGTGGAAGGCTTCCCGCCCGAGGACGCCGCCTATCTGATCGGCGAGCAGCCGGCGCGCGTCAGCGAACTGGTGACCGAAGCGGTCGCCGAGATCGAGCGCCAGACGCGCACCCGCGTGATGATCATCGAGGACGAGCCGCTGATCGCGATGGATCTCGAGCAGATCGTCCGCGACCTCGGCCATGACGTGACCGGCGTCGCCGTCACCCGCGACGAAGCCGTGGCGCTGGCGATGGAAGATCGTCCGGGCCTGGTGCTCGCCGACATCCAGCTGGCCGACGACAGTTCGGGCATCGATGCGGTGAAGGACATCCTCGCCGAATTCGCGGTGCCGGTGATCTTCATCACCGCCTTCCCCGAGCGCCTGCTCACCGGCGAACGCCCCGAGCCGACCTTCCTGATCACCAAGCCGTTCCAGCGCGAAACGGTGAAGGCGACGATCAGCCAGGCGCTGTTCTTCGACGAGGCGACGGTCCCCGCCTGAACGGAAAATAGGGGCGGGTTCCACCCGGTACGGACCTAAAACGGTTCTTGGGTGTTTAGCATTTCATGGCTGAGCAAGACGAACCCGCCCACCTCTCCACGGATCGTGCCCGCGCCGGCACGACTCCGGGAGTGACGCGCTACGTGCTGATCATCGGCACGCTGCTGGTCATTGTGATTTTTGCTGTTATCTTGTTGGTTTGACGGCAAATGCTGCACAGCACGGTGCTTGACATCAAGCCGTCCGACCCCAGCTTGACAACGAACCGCGACGCCCAGCGCGCTAACGATCGGGATTGCATGACCGAAGCTACCCACACGGATCACGACGAACCGGGCGCAACTGCGGCCCCGGTGGAACATGTTTCGCTGTCGGATCCCGAATTCAAGACGCAGCTGGCCCAGGTCATCCCGCACCTGCGCGCCTTCGGTCGCTCGCTGTCGGGCAGCCGCGACCTCGCCGACGACTTGGTGCAGGAGACGCTGCTCAAGGCCTGGGCCGCGCGCAAGCGCTTCCAGGCCGGCACCAACATGCGCGCCTGGACCTTCATCATCCTGCGCAATCTCTATCTCAGCCAGATGCGCCGCGCGCGCTTCAAGGGCGAATGGGACGATCTGGTCGCCGATCGGCTGCTGGCGGCCCCGGCGAGCCAGGATCGCCATGTCGAGCTGGCGGACATGCAGCGCGCGCTGCTCCACCTGCCGCAGCCGCAGCGCGAGGCATTGATCCTGGTCGGCGCCGGTGGCTTCGCGTACGAAGAAGCAGCCGAAATCTGCCAGGTGGCGGTCGGCACCATCAAGAGCCGCGTTGCCCGCGGCCGCGTCGCGCTCGAAGCGCTGATGTCCGAGGGGCAGTTGCCCTCGCGCCGCTCGACCTCGCTCAACGAGGACGGCCGCACCGCGCTCGACACGATCATGGGCGAAGTCGACGACCTCAGCCGCGAACGCTGACGCCCGCCTTCCGGCTACGGAAGGCTACGGATATTCATGGAAGCTTCCGCGTGACAAGCTCCTGTCATACGGAGGCTTTTATGCGACTCGACCGTTTCGACGACCATCAGACCGGCTTCGGCCCCTGCGTGGCCACCATGATGGCGCTGCTGGCGATCGGCGCGCTGGTGGGCGGTATCCTTGCCCGACTGGCGGAGTTGATCCGCTAAGTTCGCGAGAACGTATCAGGGCTCTTGCCACCCGCGCGCGCTTCCCCCATATGCGCCGCGGGAGTCGGGCGGACGGGATCGTCGCCAACCCGGTCAGGTCCGGAAGGAAGCAGCCGTAACGATTTCGTCCCGGGTCGTTCCGGCTCCCACCCATTCCTTACATCGCTATCCACAATCGATCGTGCCTGCCGCTTCGACAAATCGAGCGCGGGTCCCTAGATAGGTTCGTGATGTCCGATTCCCTGCTTGGCCTCGACGAACCCCCGCAGCCCGCGCGCGGCGAAGCATACCGCGTGCTCGCCCGCAAATATCGACCGCAGACGTTCAGCGCGCTGATCGGGCAGGATGCGATGGTCACCACGCTGGGCAACGCGATCCGGCGCGACCGGCTGGCCCACGCCTTCCTGCTGACCGGCGTGCGCGGGGTGGGCAAGACCTCCACCGCCCGGCTGATCGCCAAGGCGCTCAACTGCATCGGCCCGGACGGGCAGGGTGGCCCGACGATCGATCCGTGCGGCGTGTGCGAGCCGTGCCGCGCGATCGCCGAGGGGCGCCATATCGACGTGATCGAGATGGACGCCGCGAGCCATACCGGCGTCGACGACGTGCGCGAGATCATCGAGGCGTCGCGCTATGCCGCGGTCTCGGCGCGCTACAAGATCTACATCATCGACGAAGTCCACATGCTGTCGAAGAACGCGTTCAACGCGCTCTTGAAGACGCTGGAGGAGCCGCCGGGGCATGTGAAATTCCTGTTCGCCACGACCGAGGTGAACAAGGTGCCGGTGACGGTGCTGTCGCGCTGCCATCGCTTTGACCTGCGCCGCATCCCGGCTGAGTTGCTTGCCGAGCATTTCGCCAAGGTGTGCGAAGCCGAGCACGTCGAGGCCGAGCCCGAGGCGCTGGCCTTGGTCGCGCGGGCGGCGGAAGGCTCGGCGCGCGACGGGCTCTCGATCCTCGACCAGGCGATCGCGCATGCGGGTCTGGAAGGCGAAGGCGTGAAGGCGGAAGCCGTGCGCCAGATGCTCGGCCTGTCCGATCGCGGTGCCAATCGTGCGCTGTTCGGCACATTGGTCGAAGGCCAGGCGCAGCAGGCACTCGCTGGGTTGCGGGCGCAATATGATGTGGGCGTCGATCCGCTGGCGGTGCTGCGCGCGCTGCTGGAGACCGTTCACGGCGTGACGCTGGTCAAGCTCGGCACGCATCGGCTCTCCGGCCAGTCGACCGAGGAGCGCGAAGCGATGGAGGGCTGGGCGAGCCGGCTGTCCTTCCCGGCGCTCCACCGGCTGTGGCAGCTGCTGCTGCGCGGACACGACGAGGTCACCAAGGCGGCGCTGCCGATCGAAGCGACGGAGATGGCGCTGCTGCGGGTGATCCACGCCGCGCAGCTGCCCGATCCGGGCGATCTCGCGAAGCAGATCCTGAGCGGCAGCATCGCGGTGCCCTCGGGCGCACCCGCTGCGGTTGGCGCCGCGCCGACCGCGCCTGCGCCTGCGACGGTGCAGGAAACCGGGCCGGTGCTGCCGACCAACCTCACCGAACTCGCCGAGCATCTGGAGGAGCATCGCCGGCTCCAGCTCGCGATGTTCGTGCGCGACTATATGCGTCCGGTGCGGTTCGAGGGCAGCGAGATCGATTTCGGTGCGGCGCGGCCGCTGCCGCAGGATTTCGTGCGCGAGCTGGGCGGTGCACTCAAGGACAGCACTGGCGTGCACTGGAAAATTTCCCTCGTCGACGGCGCGACCGCGATGACGCTGCGCGAGGAACAGGCGGCAAGGCAAGCGGCCGAGCGCGAGGCGGTGCTCGCTTCGCCGATCGTCGCCGCCGCGATGCAAGCTTTTCCTGATGCCGAGTTGATCGGCTGGACCAAGACCGGGAGTGACGGATGAAGAGCCTCGAAGACATCATGGCCATGGCGCAGAATGTGCAGGCCGAACTCACCAAGGCGCAGGCGAGCCTCGATTCGGTCGAGGTCGAGGGCGTATCGGGCGGCGGGTTGGTCAAGGTGACGGCCAGCGCCAAGGGCCGCATCATCGGCATCGCGATCGACGATTCGCTGGTCAACGTCGCCGAAAAGGCGATGCTGGAGGACCTGCTGGTCGCTGCGTTCAACGATGCGCGGGTCAAGGCCGATGCCGCCTCGTCGGAAGCGATGAGCAAGATGACCAGCGGCCTGCCGCTGCCGCCGGGCTTCAAGCTCCCGTTCTGAGACAAGGTCTTACGGGAACCTAGCGTCGTCCCCTCGGTTGCTGTCGCCAGACACAATCGAGGAGAGACGACATGGCGGACCGTATTGTCGAAGACGGCGAGGCGACCGACCGCGCAACCCACACCACGGTGATCGAGCGCCGCAGCGGCGGCGGTGCCGGCATGGCGCTGATCGGGCTGGCGGTGCTGCTCGCGGTGATCATCGGCGGCTTCTATCTGTTCAACCAGAATGCCCGCGAGAACGCCAAGACGGATGCGGTGACCAGCGTCGCGAAGGACGTCGGTTCGGCCGCGAAGGACGTTGGCGACGCGGCGAAGGACGCGACGAAGTAAGATTCACCCTCACCCTTCCGGCGCTTCGCGCCTCCCTCCCTCTCCCGCAGGCGGGAGGGGAACTGCGCCCTAAGCCCTCTCCCGCCTGCGGGAGAGGGAGGGGACCCGCCGCCGCAGGCGGTGGGCAGGGTGAGGGTGACTGCACGCTAGACGCTCACTTCAGGCACCGATCCAGCCCGTTCCCCGCCACGACATTGATCCGCGCATTGATCTTGTTGCCGTACTTTCGCGTGAAGCCGCGCGGGTCGATCGCCGCGCGCTTCTTGGGCAGCGGAAGCACCGCGGCGATCAGCGCCGCCTCGCGGTCCGAGAGCTGCGATGCGTCGTGGTGGAAGTATCGCTCGGCCCCGGCGTTCACGCCATAGGTGCCGATCCCGGTCTCGGCGACATTGAGGTACACCTCCATGATCCGCCGCTTCCCCCAGATATTCTCGATCAGCACGGTGAAATAGGCCTCGAGGCCCTTCCGGAAATAGCCGCCGCCTTGCCACAGGAACACGTTCTTGGCGGTCTGCTGGCTGATCGTCGACCCGCCGCGAATCTTGTGATTGCCCTGGGCGTTGCGCTGATAGGCCTTTTCGATCGCCGCGAAGTCAAAGCCGTTATGCTGGCAGAAGCGCGCATCCTCGGCCGCGATCACCGCGCGCGCCATGCTCGGGTCGATCTGGCGGAGCGGCATCCAGTCCTTGGTCGCGCCGTGCCCGGCGAGCACGTCGCCGATCATCGTCCAGGTGATCGGCGGCGGCACGAAGCGATAGACCGTCACCATCAGCAGCGACAGCAGCACGAAGCCGAGAACGAGTTGGACCCCCAGCACGACCAGCCGGCGCCACCAGGGCTTTCGCGGTTTGGCGGAGGAACGACGGGGGGAGGAGGGACGGGCGCGATTCTTGCTCACGCACCCGCCATGCCCCAGCCGGGGCGGTTCCTGCAATCACCTGGCAGGAACCGCGTGCCCGATCAGTGGGTCGCGAGCAGGCGGCGATCGCCCGCGAGGCGCATCATCGCCTTTTGCAGCTTCTCGAACGCGCGCACTTCGATCTGGCGGACGCGCTCGCGCGACACGCCATAGACCTGGCTCAGCTCCTCGAGAGTCTTGGGATCGTCGGTCAGGCGACGCTCGGTGAGGATGTGCTTCTCGCGCTCGTTGAGGTCTTCCATCGCCGAGACGAGCATGTCGTGGCGGACGTCCGCCTCCTGCGCGTCGGCGACCGACTCGTCCTGCAGCGGGCCTTCATCGGCCAGCCAGTCCTGCCACTGGCTCTCGCCATCCTCGCGCATCGGCACGTTGAGCGAGGTATCCCCGCCCATCGCCATGCGGCGGTTCATCGAGGTGACCTCTTCCTCTGTCACGCCCAGATCGGTGGCGATCTTGGCGAGGTTCTCGGGGGACAGGTCGCCATCCTCGAACGCGTCGAGCTTGGCCTTCATCCGGCGCAGGTTGAAGAACAGCTTCTTCTGCGCGGCGGTGGTACCCATCTTCACCAGGCTCCACGAACGCAGGATGAATTCCTGGATCGAGGCGCGGATCCACCACATGGCATAGGTGGCCAGGCGGAAGCCCCGATCGGGCTCGAACTTCTTCACGCCCTGCATCAGGCCGATATTGCCTTCCGAGATCAGCTCGGA
>Ga0105237_10006712_pt1 | contig 12719 bp, 15 predicted proteins | sample KBSC24metaG_FD_81520 | JGI IMG/M metagenome (GOLD analysis project Ga0105237, IMG submission 81520) | Corn rhizosphere microbial communities from Kellogg Biological Station, Michigan, USA - KBS C2-4 metaG | ecosystem: Host-associated > Plants > Roots > Rhizosphere > Soil | place: Michigan, USA...
ACGGGGTGGTCAGGGTGGTGAGATTGCCGTTGGTGTAGGCGTAGCCCACCGACTTGGTGACGCTGCCAACCGTCTGAGACTTGTTGACGACGCGACCGAGGGCGTCATAGGACCAGGAGAGTGTGTGATTGGCATCGGATGCGCCGGTCAGGTGGCCCTTGCCGTTGGTGCCGGTGTCGTAGGTGAAGGCGATCGTCTGGTCGGTGCTGCCGCTGCGGCTGTAGGCGACGATGCTCACGCGGTTCAGGGCGTCGTAGCTGTAGGTGCTGACGGCGCCGCGGGCATCGGTTGAGGTGGCGAGATTCCCGGCCGTGTCGTACGTGTTTATGGTGGTGCCGGTGTCATGACTCGTTTGGGTTTTGAGATCGTCGAATCCGCTGTAGACATAGGAGGTCACCAGATCGCGCGGGTCTGTGACGGACGTCAGGTTGTCGTTAGCGTCGTAGCCGAACTGCGTGATGCCGTTGCCCGGATCGGTGATCTGCTTCAGGCGGTTGAGCTCGTCGTAGGCATTCGTGGTATTGCGCGCGAGCGGGGCGGCAATCGAAGTCTGATTGCCCTGCGGGTCGTAGCCGAAGGTGGTGGTGACGGCCGCCGTGCCCGCGGCGTTCACATCCTTCCAGAGTTGGTTCAGGGTGTTGATGACGCGGGTGTGGGTGCGGTGGAGGGCGTTGGCCGGATCGTAGGTGTTCTCCGCCGTGCGATTGCCCATCGCATCGAGGGTGTAAACCGTCTTGTTGCCCAGGGCATCGGTGATCTGGGTCAGGCGGTGGGCGCCATCGTAGGTGTAGGTGAGGGTGCTGGCATCCGGCAGCATGACCTTCTGGAGCAGGCCCGTCGGCCAGTAATCAAACGCGGTGGTTTCGTTGGCGGTGGTCCGCGTTTTGAGGCGCTGACGGGCGTCGTAGGTCAGCGTGGTGACGATCCCGTTCGGGTCGGTGATCGTGAGCGGCTGGCCGTGGGCGTTGTAGGTGTTGAAAGTCGCAATTTGGTTGGCGGCGTTGGTGATGGTGTGCACCTGACCGCATTGAAACCCGGTCGTGCAACTGTAATACGTGTAGGTCGTCGTACTGTTCACGTCGGTTCGCGGCGCCGTGGCGGTGAGGACCTGCCCGTACGCGTTATAAGTGTACGTCCACGTACGCGAGACGTTGGGTGTGACCGAGGTGTCCGCAACGGTCTTGGTCAATACATTGCCGTCGGCGTCGTACGTGTACGTGGTGGTCCGATTGGGCTCGGTCACCGTCGCGGGCAGTCGAAACGTGGGGTGCCAGGTGGTCGTAATGGTCCGCGCGCGAGCTGTGCCGGCGGCTTCGGTTCGGCTGGTCTCGAGGTTTCGGGCCAGGTCGTAGACATAGGTGGTTTGATTGCCATTGAAGTCGGTGATGGATGCTGCATTGCCATTCGCATCGAAGCTTTGCGAATGAGGGACGGGAGAGCAATTTGCATTACACAGTTGGTCGATACCCGTTGCATGTGCTACGCCCAGAATAGGCGCGTAACCGTACGTGCGGCTGGCCCCGAGTGCATCCGTAACGATCGTGCCCGTGGGTGGTGTGGCGGAGCAGTCTTCGTAGATCAGATAATAGTTACCGTCGAGCGTCCGTACGCATTGCTTGATAGGCGGTGTCAGATAACTCACCGAGACTGCATCCGCGCCGCCCGCGTGCTCGGAGTGGATAGCTTGACCCGCGCCGTTATAGGCGAACGTGGCAAATCGACTGCCGCCTTCATCGATAATCCCCGTCAAGGCGTGTGGTTGACTGACGCCATTCGTGTACGCAGATTCATTGTAGAGGTAATGGCGGGAGGCGCCATCGGGATACGTGACCGCGCTCAGGTTTCCGTCGGCGTCATACGTATATTGAAATGTCCCTCCAGCGGGATCGGTCAGTGTTGCCAAACGGCTTTGCGAGTCATACGTCATGCTCAGAACGTGCCCGAACACATCCTGCGTGCTGATCATCAGGCCCGTGGCTGGAGCAATACTGACTGGCGTACTCGAGGTGCTGTACGTGAAGGTTTGTTTTGTTGTCCCCGAGGCGCTCATGAGACGAACAATCGGACGATTATATAAATCATCATTTGAGTACGCTTCCAAATCGGGACTGTCTGGAAGCGAAATGTAGGTCTCTGAGTTGCCGCCAATCATCAAGTAATTGACGTCCGCATCCGGAGCCCAGTGCGCTGACGAGTACGAGAAGTTTCCCTCTCCACGGACCAAGTTACCTCGCTTCCACGAGATGGGGAATTTCAGTGATCGGTCCAAATTGTTGCGCCAGTAATCATCAAAGGATGGGATGCTGTTGTAGATCCTCTTGAAGACCAACGGTGCACTACCGGTACCGACGTAGTCGGTCTCAATCTGCTGCTTGTTTCCAGTCCCAGGAAAGATGGGATTGCCCACGCACACAGGACACGGCTTCTGCGTCTGATCATTTTTAAAAATTGTGGTCGTGCAGGTCCGAACGAGACTGTTTGCCTCGGACGATTGCATGTAATTTGCGGGGCAGTAGGCGACCGCAACGATCTCCTCGCCGCAGGGATTGGTCACGCCCGCACTGTTGGAGTGGGTCGCGAGGCAAGCCTGATCCGGCCTGTTGGGATAGGTGGGGCTGCCATCCAGTGTCCAATCATTATATCTCGGATCGAAGGTTGCATAGTAGGCCAGATCACACGCGATCGCGTCGGCCAGCGACGTGAAGTCGGGATTTTCCGGGTGGCAAGGTGGAGTCTTCGCCTCCCACATGATGGTGGCCGGTATCTTTTCGACCTGCTGAGCGAAGGATGTCGTTGGATGTCCGACCGACAACAACAGGAGCGCTAGGATGAAAAGGAGGCCCCAGCTACGTCGGTCCGGTCGGAGGAAGTTGCGCTTACTCAGAGCTCCGATTCGTAAGTTCCCTGAGCCATCATTCCGCTGTGCGTGTGTCATCGGACGCTCCCCATGCCCTAAGGACGGCACCCGTAATTCTTGATGTGCGGGCTGACACCGTCCGTGGTCGGGGAGGATCATCGCTCGTCCGCGGAAGACCGCGCAAGCGCGAAATGCTACACGGCGGGACTTTTATTTTTTGTTGCCCGCTGAGATATTCTCCCCGCTCGCGGCAGATGTTGGTCGCGTAGGTACACCCACCGTTTCGGGATCTCCTACTCGTGGGCACCCGTCGGAAAGCAGATGCGATGCCATGCGGCTATGGAGGCGGTCTTGGCGTAGCCGGCGAGGTCGGGCAGTTGTTCGATCTCGGCGGGCAGGACCGCCGGTTCGACAATCACCTGGTCGATCTCGGTGGTGGAGCGCCGCCGGCGGGCGAGCACGCTCGTGCCATCGCGCGCGTCGGTGCGACTGACGTGGCGCCGGAGCACTTCGCGCTGTCCGATCAACTGGGAGGCAAAGAGGGCGGTGCCGCCGCCTTCGCTCGCCGAACAGCGCAGGATCAAACTGTTGCCGCAATTTTCGATCAGGGTCTGTGCGTCTCCGCGTCCGTACAGTGCGCTCACCTGTCCGATGGACTGAAAGCCCAACACGCATCGTCCCCCGAACTTGCGCACGCGCGCGAGCGCGTCCTTCAGTCCACCAATGGCCCCCAGCGCATCCAACTCGTCGATCACAAAACCACAGCCGTTGATCGCCCTCCGGTCCGTTCATGGCTTCGAAGATCGCGAGCCGCAGCCAGGTCGCAATCAGACTCCGCAGGCTTGCAATCTGCCCCGCCGCATAGGGCATAAAGAGTGCGCCGGTCGAAAGCTCTCGACCGGCGGGTTTAAAGGGAGCTGGAGAACGGTCCGACGCGTGGATCCAAGATCGGATCGAGAGAGGGACGCCAGTGGATTGGCGGGCGACGTGTTCGATTCCGGCGAGGGCGGCGGTGGTGACTGAGCGGATGGATCCAAACATGCGGGCGTTCTCCGGTTCCAGGAACGGTTGGGCAGGGGACGAGGGTTCTGAGTTCTTCGGCGGGGGCGACGGCGAGTCGGCGCCAGAGTTCGGTGAGGGGGTCGTTGGGCGTGGATCCGTGACCCGAGGGGGAAGATTGGCCAGAAGCAGGCGAGCTGGCGCTCTCGGAGAATGCCCCGGCGCAGCCGGCGGGCGAGCGGGCGCTCTCGGAAGGCGTTGATCCCTTCGGCGAGGGGGATGATCCTCGGGGAGGTGCGGGTGCGGTGAGGAGTGTGTGCTGAGGAACTGCCCCCACGCAGTGGGTGCGCAGGACAGCGGCGAGAAAGGTGCGGGCGTAGGCGCGCCATTCGCGCGCCGAGGTCTCGGCAGAATCGGGGATCAAGGCGCGGGCGAGTTGGTCGGCGTCATACGGATCGCGCGGTTCGGCGATTAAGCTCCACATCCGTATCTCGCGCCGCGAGACGGGCAACTCGCTCCACCGTCGGATTCCCCTGTAATCCCCCAGCACGCAGCGGAAGATGGTCGCCGTCTACTTTGTTGATCGGGTCGGTGCTTGAGATTCCCAACCAGTTTGGATGGGAGGCCCAGCACGGATTCGCCTACAGTGGCATAGCTCGGCAGGTGCTAAATACGATCGACCGTGAAGTCCCTAACAGTTCGTAGCGGTGGACTAGAGTCCACCGCGTCGGACCTTTCGAGTCCTGCTGTAAACGCTTTATCGTTCGCGGAGCCGCGCGCGGCATCGAATTTGGCGAGAACCAATCCGCGGCAGCCAGGGTACTTTTCGATTGGTTAGAGACTCGAGAAAGTGAAAACACCTACGTTGACTAGTTGCAGAATGTGGTTTACGTTTGGTCCGACAAAAAAATCGGACATTTCCTGTTGGAATATCAGAGAGGGAGCTTCGTCCAATGATCGATCACGCGCGATGTTATTTTCATAAGTTGGCTGCGGTAGTGATCTTTATCGGGAGTTACTGTCTTTGTGCAGTTGCTCAGGCGGCTGACGTCTCGGCCGGCCCGTCAACCGTGATGAGCCAGTCAATGTTTAGTTATTCTACCTTTGGGGGCGGCGACGTTGCATTTCGGCTCACGAATAATCCAGTTTCTCAGTGTTTCGGCTTTTGGCTCCGCTCAAGCGATGCTGGATTCAAGAACAACCTCGCCATTCTGCTTTCCGTGATTCAAACCCAGGGCCAGATCACAGTCAACGCCGATGATACGAGTGGAAATCACTGGTCGGGCTCAACGAGCGCATATTGCATCGTTACTAGCCTGCAATTGTAGCAGCAGTCTCAGTCTAGTCGGCGAGGTGTTTCAAGCGTCGAGTTTCTGCGTCACTTCCTGATTCCTCAATCAGAGGGTGGCGGAAGACCGAGCTGTGAAGGAGTATGGCGTGAGCGTCAGGGGAAGGAAATCTTCGTTAGCGACTCAACTTGGACTGGCTGCGACTCTCATGCTGATCGCGGCGAGCGGCGAGTCCCTTGGCCAATCTACACGTTCGTTCCAAATGGGAATGTGGCCCGGTACTTGCCCGGGTCCTCAATGTCCTGCGGTCGGCGTAGACACCGACATCGTGTCATTCGGAGATAAGGACCCCCAGCCATCGTCCGGGCGCTCTATTGTACTAACTCTCGATTTCAATACTCCGCTATCGACCAGAAACTATGACTGGTCGCGGGTCGTTGCGGTGGAGGTCGATGAGCCTTACGGACCACAAGATGATCCACGCATCGATAGTATTATTAAATATCCTGACGGCCGTCCTGCCTGTCAAGGGGACCCGACGCCGTATATTGCGCCGATCGATGCCTTGCTGGCCCAGAGGGCATCGGAGCTCAAGGCCCTCGCTCCCAAGGCGCGCTTTTGGGTCAACTTGACATCGGACGAAGCCAATTGGATCGGAACTTGCGGAACTCCTCAGAAATTTAATAGAACCTACATCGATGTCCTATCGGCCGACTGGTATTACGCTGATGTCGCCGTGCTCCAACCGTTCTACTCCATAGTCGCCGCGAACCGTCCCAAACCGGATCAGCAGTTGGCGCTCATTCCGGGGACGTTCTATCGGAATGGCCGGGACGATCCGGTGACTCAGGCAACCCATTTTCAGACGTACTTTCCCTTTGCGAACGCCATGAATCAGAGCTGCAACCTGCCGCTCGGACCGAGAGGAGTCACCGGAAGCTTTGATCGATGTCCCGTATGGATCGTGTTTGGATGGTTGTCTGGCGATGTACAAATCAACGGTACGGGATACGTGGGCGAGCTGGATCCAAATTCGGGCGCGATTCGAAACGCCTGGCGCAATGAACTGTCGCTACCACTGGCGGCCCCTCTGGCGCACCAACTGACACCAGCACAAATAATTGCGCCGATCGTAAACCAATTATTGTTGAATAACTGAGGCTAAGCGCCAACCCACCGGAGATTGCCTCCCACCTTTCGCAGTGTGCTCGCGGCAGTAGATGCGGAGCTGGCGCAGCGCCACCGCGCGCAGACGGTGGGCAGTGCGTGGCATCAGGAACTGTGGGTGCCGGCGGAGGACCTGGCGGAATTCAACGCGCACTTGTTGGGACCGATCTAACTCGTCGCCGAGTTTCATCGCGATCGATGAGTCACGTTGGCCGTGGCCTCGTCAGAGGCAGCCCAAGAAGGCGGGGCCACTTAAATCGCGCTCCTGAATTTCCACACGGCCCGACGCGCCTCAGCTCGCGGGTGAGTGCAGCGAACGAGTCCTTTCATTGGACGGCGCACCCGAGGGCTTTCCAACGGCGGCTGATGGCGGGGCGCTAGGCCTTCTCGAGCAGTTCCAGGCGATTTCCGAATGGGTCATTCACGTAGACGCGGCGGTCACCCTCGAGAGGCGCGTCCGGTACGATTTCGAACCCCTTTTCTGTACAGCGTTCAATGAGGGCCTGCAGGTCGTCCACCTGCAGTGCCGGATGGGCCTTCGTCGCAGGATGAAAGTTGGGATCGACGCCGAGATGAATTTTGACCTGGTCGGTTTCGAACCAACAGCCCCCCGCTCCGGGCGAGTTCCGCGAGCTTGGATCTTTCGGGTAACCCCAACACGTCCCCATAGAATGCGCGCGCTTTCGCTTCCTGCCCTGCAGGCATCGCAAGTTGGACGTGGTCGATACCGAGGATGGCCATCGAGCGCTCCGGGCCTACCCGCACCGATCCTACCCGAAGACGCGTGGCCGCCGCCTGGTTCCCAGCCCGGGGAACGGGCCGATTCGTCTCATCGCCATCGGCAGCGATGAGCGTGCGGTGTCGAGAAAATGCCGAGTGGAAGAAAACTCGGATATCGCGCTCAGCCCCTCGGGCGCCGGGGGTGGTCGGGCCAGCGCGGGGTGCCGCCGGCAGGGCAAAATGCGGGGCGCAGCCCAAAAGGAGGGGCCCCCGAGGGCCCCTCAAAAACGCCGCGGAGGAACTCGCGTTAGCGACGCCGCGGCGGCGGGCGTGAACGGTCGGATCGGGCGGGGGCGTTCGCGACAGCGGCAGATCCGATTGCGGATCGGCGTCCTCCTCGTCATTGGGCGCCAGGACCACCAACTTCCCATCGCGCGGTAGACACTGCAGTTCGAGATTGAATCCGGGGCCTTAGGCGTGCGGGAAGGCCGCGCCGACGCGGATCCAACGCCGGGCCTTCTCGCCCTCGCCAGTGTCGTATTCCTCCACCACAAAGACATTCAGATACCGCAGGGGGCGCGGAGTATTCATCACCTCTCCCTCACTCGCCGTGTTGTTTGAGTTGCGGAGCAGCGTGCGCCAGAGGCTCCCGCGGGACGAGGCCGCGTATGAACGCGGTTCGGCCCCGTTGCGTGTGGGTCCGGTCAGGGTTGTATGCGGTGAATCCGTCGGCCTCGGTGCGCTGACGCCGTGCGCCGTCGAGTGTCGGGCCGGCGGCCGCGCTCATCGGTGACCGCACCTGCTGCCAATGGCCTACATCTCCCTGTGATTGGCGGCTGTGGCTTTGTTGGAATGCGCTCCTACCGGCGGCGGCCGGACTTCGACAGGGAGTGGGTCATGGTTCAATTCGCTTTCCTCTCATGAAACGAGAGCAGTTGGAACGGTTTGCAGCCTTCAACGATGCGTCGCGCGTGCTAATCGTGATCTCACGGCTCTCTTCTTTCGCCTGGTATGCCGGCGGCGGCGTGACGGCGAGTAAATCGCTGGTTCTTGACGATCCAGTATGCGTACGTCACGTCGTCGCCGGACCCTATGAGTCGGTGGCTCTTGACGAAATGGGAGTTAGAGACAGCGGCAATGGCTGTCATAGTGGAGGGGTAAAGATGCTCCGTCGTGTGATGAAAGTTCTGCGTTTCAACCAGGCACGGTTGTTGAGTCGGAAGATTGCGGGAATCGTTGGATTTGCATTGGTGCTGCTAGACCCCATTTCGGGGTGTGTATGTCATCGTCCTTGGGTGGTGGGCTTGCGAGTGCATGCACCTTTCCATGCCGCAGTCTGTTGGCACCCGCCGATGGAGAACCTTTCGCCGATCGTAACGTCCGGGCATTAGGAACTGTTGCGAAACACTTGGACATCGGTGCGGCACGCGATGTCGTAATTAAATCTGCCGCAGAGAATTGAAGCGAGAGCGCAAGGAGAGAGCGATGCAAAATGAGATTCAACACAGGCAGGGCGGGGAGTTTAACGGGTTGGACGCCGCCGGGCCCTCGGCCGTCGGATCGGATCTGGAGCCGGGCTGCGGTGCGCAGCGGCATCGGCGACGGAAGGTTCGGGTGGAGGTGGAGGTGCCGGAGGCGTTGATGGGGAGTTTGATTTGATGGTGCAGGAGGTGTTGGTGGGGCCGCGCACGCGGTTGACGCAGTTGGAACAGGAATTCAAGGCGATCGAGGCGCGCGGGTTGGCGGGGCTCGCGGTGATTCTGGATTCGGTTCGCTTGAGCACGGGCGGACAGGCTGCGCGGCTGGTGCGGTTTCTGGCGGGCCTCTATCTCAAGTACGACTGTCCGTTCGAGCTCACGGACCTGCGCTCGATCGATACCGCACTCGCGAATGCGTGTTTGGACTACCTCAACTACGACCGTCTGGGCGTCTGCGATCTCGCGGGGCATCTGGCCGATGGCGGTGCCGAGGTGGAGGGGTGGATCTGCGATTACGGCTGCGGGCCGGGCTGCGCTGAAGGCTAGCGGAGGCGGTCGCGCGAAGTGGCGCGCCCCTGTTCGCACACCGGAGGACATTGCCGATGTTGGATATACACCCATCGTCGAGCGGCTTGCGCGCAAAACTCAGCAGGTGTTTGCGGAGGCGCAGGGGCCTGAGCGGCACGCGCGCCTCTGTCAGCGCCTGGAGCGGTTGTATGGCGCGCTGGAGTTGGCGCGGCTGTTGGATCAGGGCGCCCTCGCAAGGGCGATCGAACGACACTTGGAGGCGGTCCGGCGGGATATTGAGGCCGATTGAGGGCATGGAGGCGCAACCGAATGGGCACACCGTGCGGCCCCGCTGCGGCTGCGTTGCCGTTGGTATTCCGGCTGTCCGGTATGTCCCTTCATGGGTGCACGCTCAGGTATGGCACCGATTGTTCGCACCTCAGATCCAGGCAGCCGCGAATGTGGCGATGGATTTTCTCAAACTTTGGCCGGTGAGCGATGCCTAATCTTGAGCCGCCTCGATCCGATCCAAGGCACGCGCATCAATGGGATGCGGAGTGAATGTCGGGGGCGTCGGCGCATGAGGTTGCGAAAGTCATCGCCTATTGAGCGAGCCGGGGCCGCGCGCGCGTGCATCGGCGGCTCCGGAACCGTCCTCGCGCGGCGTTAGTTCAGCAGCAGCGACTGTAGGATGGGGGGCATGATTTGCGCGGGCGTACGCTGATTCGCGAGAGCCGGCGCAAGCGGAAGCGCACGCTCCGCCTCCCAAGCCTGCTTAATCGATGCCGAAGCGGCCGAAGCGGGGTCGAGCATGCCCACGTAGTGAGTGTTTCCCTGCGTAAAGCTGTTTGACAACCATCCCAAGACGATCCAGACAGGGCATCCGTCGAAGAACCCCGTGACGCCTCGACTTCCGAGAGGGAGGTTGCAGCCGTGAGCCTGATTGGTCTCATTTGCGTAGTCAAAGAAATCCTGAAGATGTGGCAGCTGATCAACAGGGGCGGAATACACCCCGGGAATCAGCGCGAACTGCTGATCAGGCCTTGAAGGAAGGGGATACGTGGCAACGACGGACAAGAACCGCTGGGTGGCGGCAATATTATTGTTGCCTCCATCTGCCGACCAGTCGGCGGAAATGACATCGATATAGTCTCTGTTAAAAGCCCCTGGGTTGGCGCATTGTACAATCCACTCAGCCTCATTGTCAGTGAAGTTGACCCAAAAGCGCGCTTTGGGAGCGAGGGCCTTCAGCTCTTTCGCCCGTGCCTGCAGCATCGCATCGACAGGTGCCATATCCTGGCCGAGCGCTGGCGCCAGGCAGGCAAAACTACGGTCGGGATACCTTAGATCATTATCGACTGAAGTATTGTTATAAGGCTCATCGAACTCGACCGCGACGATCCGTGACCAATCGTAGGACTCTTGGTACAGCGATCTGGAGGCTATATGGCTCAGCAGAATCGTGCGGTACGGAGCAGGCGGCTGCGCTTCGGTCCCCGGTGCCGGTGCGACCTGGTCTGGAGCCCAGAATGTCGCGATGTCCGAATCGACGTTGGGAGCCGGATCCGTCCACAACCCCATCTGGAAAAATCTCATTTGACTTTGGGCATCGACAGGTTGGCTACCCATGATGAGTGCCATGCTAGCGAGCAGCAGGGATAGAAAACCGAACGAGGCTTTTCGTTGAGCGAAGCGCATGAGACCTTCCTCGACCGTTCTGGGTAGGACGATAAAGCCGTCTGGAGCCCGATCCCTCCTGGACGCCCTTCCAATGTTGCCTGTCATCAAGTGCGTGTGTTGACAGACGCGTTTGACGTCACGACTTTGGGCTCAATTCATCTGAACATTCGTTAGAACACATATTCCCGAAGCCGGGGCCCACGGCGGAAAAACGGTGTCGTCGAAGTTGATGGTCACCTCGACTCCGGTGCCTTTCGCCGCCAGCAACATCGCAAGCGAACTCTTGTCGGACGGCTCAATCCACGCCCATGTGCACCCGTTCCCCATGGCAGGTGATAGCTGGAAGATCGTGAAATTATTGGCGGCGGCGGAAATCGCATGGAGCGTATAGGTGCGAAGACTGGAGATCGTGCCAACCGCTCCCTGTATCGTCGCATGGGCGGCTCCAGAAGAGGCCAGAAACCCAAGCATAATTCCAGTGCATCGCGCCATTCTCTTGAACGCCGGCCCCAAGATGGAAGGCCGGGAATGCAATTTGTGAAACATGAGATTGTCCTCGCGAAGGTTGTAACACGTGAGAGATAAGATCGAAACGGTTGCGCGAGCCGGACGGAGTGAATTCCATTTCATTGGTCCAATTGGATCTGTCCCATGATTGTGGGCGTGTCTCACCATGAATACCCAGAGGTAACCGAGGGCTCTCCGTTACGCGGTTGTAGCATGCGCCGGTAAGAAGTAACAAGACCCAACAGTTGATCCGAGAACGCTGTCCGTCGGTTCCGCCAACGAAGCTCTATATCAGTTATATCTAGAGGTATCGTCGCGTATAGATTCTTGTACTGGTCCGCCGTGACTCCGGCGGCATTGATCCGTGGGATCACCCCGCCGTTCGCATCCGCGGCGCCCCGGGCTACACCGGGGGACAAATTCAAGTAGATTGAGTTGCTGTAGGAGGTGTAGTCCGTAAATGCGGTGATGGTTTGGCACGAGGAGAATCTTTTTACACTCGTTACCTGGAGTCTGTCGGGACGCGCAGAAATATATCACCCGTTGCGCAAATAAATTAGAAGCCCACGCGGGGAGTGCCTTGAGCGACTGCGCGTGGGGTGCGCCGAGTCGAGCGGGAGAGTGAGATCGAAGCCGAACGGGATTGACGATGGCTGCGTCCTGCTCGTGCGTGCCACTTCAACCCCCGCCACCGCAGGCGCTTCACCAGAGAGAAACTGTGGAAGTTGGAGTCGGTAGATCGGCTTGGGATCTCGTCGCGCGCACACAATCAACGTTCTGCTCGAGGATCGGGGGCGCAGGTCAGCTCCCTATATCAGCAGGAGTCGACTGCCGGGTGGATTCAGGAGATCCAACTCGGAATGAAATTGTTGCACAGCCGGGATGCTTCAGCTTATGCTCAATCAACAATAACGAGTGCAACCATTGCGAAAGGGTCGCGGGTTGCCATGACAGTATCGACCAGGGAGTTCGCGGTCTCATGAATCCAACCTAAACCGTTTTCAGCGTGCTGTGGACCACGGCCGCGGCTATGGGTACCTATGAGTATATTTGCGTGACGCCCGCCGCCAGTGGCATGGCGTAATGGTGGGTCGAACGGAAGGGTAAGGTTGGAACCAGAATGGCTGTGATCATGACTTTTGCACTGCCGGGCGAACGACCACAGATCCAAAAAAGATATCGATGGAGACTAGATCGACTGCGGGCCACCACCTCTATTTTGTAGTTACACCTCTCAACGGGGCTGCGGCCCGATAGTGGGAGTTCAGCGTGTTTGTTTTGTTTTTCGTTCCGGGGGAAATCGATGCGAATTATGAAGTTGATGATCGCCGCTGTCGCCATGACCTGTGCGACCGCGCAAGCGGGCACGGTGGTATCCGGTTGTATGACAGTCACCGGCGTCGTGAATGCTGAGTTCGGAAATGCAGTGATAGTGGCATTATCACCCGCCATTTCCGGTTGCACTCCGAACTCAACCCCCGGGGTCGAGTTCGCGGTCACTAGCAGCCAGTTGAC
>Ga0105237_10006713_pt1 | contig 12719 bp, 10 predicted proteins | sample KBSC24metaG_FD_81520 | JGI IMG/M metagenome (GOLD analysis project Ga0105237, IMG submission 81520) | Corn rhizosphere microbial communities from Kellogg Biological Station, Michigan, USA - KBS C2-4 metaG | ecosystem: Host-associated > Plants > Roots > Rhizosphere > Soil | place: Michigan, USA...
TCGAGAACAACCCCGTCATGGCCGCCTACGGAATGTACCAGACCAAACAAATGGATACCCGAAAGGATAACGGCCGGTCCGACCGCATCGCGAAAATGGAGGCGATGGAATGGGACGTTTTCCTGCCCACTAAGATCGTCGACAACTTCAACAAAGCCGCCCACGACAAGGACAAGGCCCGGCTGGCACAGGATATGGTGAATGAAATGATCATCGCACACGGCACCCGCGCCCAGACCACCATAGAAAACCTCCCGTCTAAATTGTTGAGCTCGCGGCAATACGAGAATGTAAAGAAAACACCAAAAGCCGGACAAGGTGGCGTACGACCCGGCGCCTGGATGGATCTCTTCGGTAAAGCCCTCGACCTCGCTGCGGATACCAACTGGGAAAAAAAGGCAAAAGAATATACCGACCCGGTCCTGCATCCCCGTATAAACTCGCCCCAGGATCAGGCCGCTGACAAGACGTTTAAGAACCAACTCCCTTTCCAGCAGGTCATCAGCGCCTATAAACGCGTCTTCGGGAAGGACAGGTTCAGCGTACTGCTGGATATCAAATCCCGCGACGCTTCACCAACGGTGCTGGGAGCCCTGGTGAATGAACTCAACCGGCGCGGCATCTTTGTCTATGGAGTGGGCACGTTCCAGCACCACGAGATCACGGGTCTGAGCAAGAAGGAACAAAAAGTAGATGGTCATGCCTACGCCGGACCAAAAGAAGTAAAATTCTTTCACCTCGCGGGCAACCTGCAGAACGACTGCCTGTCTGATAAGATACACCCGGGAGATACCGTCATGTTTAATGCAGGCAGCCTCATCAGTTATAAGATTCCCTTGCTTGGCAAACCTAAAACCTCGGACTATGCCATAAAAACGGACGTCGTCGACCAATTGCGCATCTATAAAAAACACTATGGCTTCAAACTGGGCGTATATGTCCAGGAAAACGATATTGACCCGGTGGCAGCCACCCTGGTAACGGAAGTCACGAACAGACATCCCGACATCTTCGACCTGGGATTCGCCTGGGGCGGACTTGGCGGCCAGGCTGCCAGCGACATAGCCCCTTCCCATCTGCATGCCACCGTAGGTATGTTTGGCCAGGACACTATCGGGGTTGGAAAACACTGGGACACTGATCGAAAAGGCCCCTCTTTATTGGCAGCCCACAGCCAGCAGTCCTCGCTCGTCAGCGAGCTGACCTACCAGGAAGCACAGGATCGCATCAATGCTAAGGATCTTGCCGGAGCATTTCAAATTGTCATGGCCGACCTCATCGCCACCGGCAAGGTGAACACCCGCCTGTTCACGTATAAATTTGTCGACGACCCCAAACAAGGGGAAGGACTGACAGCAAGCGGCAATTATAAGAAAGATCCAAAAACAGGAAAATACTCCCCCGTCCACCCTTCTGAAATGACGATCTACCCGAAAGCATTCAGCAGCGTCCAATGGCTGGTATCGTCTATCATGCACGAATACCAGCACGTCCTGCAGCAGCAAAGACCTATCGATCACGCAGAAATAGTCTCCGAGGACAAGGGCGGAAGGGCCGGGGAGTCCAGCGCCGCAGACGAAGTAGAAGCCTATCTCTGGGAAATGGAGCATATCAATGAGACAGGTGTCAGCGCCCATCCCGGCTCGATCGCAGCTCTATTCAAACGATTGACGGATCACTATAACGACCTGGGACAATTTAACCCCGCCCACCAGGCCATGTATACCGATCGCTACGTTGAAGTTTCACTGCTGGTGTCCTCGAAGACAAAAGAAGAGGACGAACTGGAAAAATGCGACAACGACCAGCTCCCGCCCGACCAATGCAAAAAATTATACGACAAGGTTCGGAACAGATACGGCAACAAAGAAAGAAATTACAATTTCCATCCCGACAAGGACGTCAATAAAAAGAAGATCCGCAGGGACGATGCACCAGTCATCGATAGCTTCAGGATGATGTATAACAGACTCGACAGCTGGGACATCCTGGTCAGAAAAAGCCTGGGAGCAGACGCCCACGAAGTATTCGAAGGACTTTTCAAACTGAACGAGAACAGGCTTAAATGGCTGTCTCAGCTGAAAGAGCAAACGGCCGGCTATAAGAGCGATTTCAGAAATGTCAGTAACTTCGATATCGCTAAGACCAGGAAGGACTTCGAACAACAAACCCTCAAAAGGATAGAGGGCGAGATCAACGCGCTGAATCGTTCGATAGCCACCTGGTACAAAGTACTATCGGGCGACCCGGACGACCTGGACACCATCATGGAAAAAGCACATAAGGCAGGCACTGAGCTATGGCGGGAAGAATGGAAAGCCCTTATCCTGGCCGTCAACAGGGTCTTATCACGCCTATGGCCTCCTGCCAGACAACGGATCATAGCCTGGGTGGAGCAACAACGCAAGATACATCCTGGCGCCGACCTCAGCGGAAATGTAGACGAGATCGACTATGTCGGCAGCCTGGCCACCGGGTATAAAGGCGCACCGAAACAATTCGTCCGGTTCAACGTCAATAAATTTGACGTGGATGCCAACCTGGAAGCCCCGCCGCTGGCTAAATTCGCCATGACTTTCGATCATATCAAGCCGGACAGGAAACGCATCTTTACCATCGGCCAGGGGACTTCAATAACACCATTGATAGAGTTTTGCCACGACACTCAACAATCTTTATCAGGTATAAAAGGATACGACGTAAAAGAACAATTCGATGTAGTGCTCAATGCACCCGAACTGGCCGATCAAAAAAGAGGCCGCGAAGGCACGGAACGCCTTTACAATCTCAGGGACAAACTCGGAGAAAGCCGGTACAATACGATGATAAATGAGATAAAAGCAGCGGGTTTACTGGAAGAGGCAGATACGGGATGGCGTCTGAAAGGAGAACTGTCGAAGGATGAAACCCGCCAATTGAATAACATTCTTAAAAAATATGAATAGCTGAAATGACTGGATTACTGACAAACTTTAATTTTTTATTGGCATACGGAGAAGAACACTCCCTCCGTAATATGGACAGCAAAAGCAGACGCCAGCTCCTGGAAAAGATCGTGCGCGCAGGGCCGTCGGAAAGGACATGGCGGGCCTTGCTGGAATTGCTGGCTTCCTGGCCCGAAGATGAAGCAAAAGAGCAGGCCTATGACTGGCTCCGCCCGCAACTCGCCTCCTGGGGCGATAAGATAAGAAACGTCAATTCTGCCTGGACATTTTTATATGGCGACGACGACAGGCTCACCTCGATAGCAAAGATCGTCCGGTCGGTGACGATATCCCACCGCGAACAATTCGGCAATAAGGAACTTAAAAGCATCGTGAACACATCCGATATCCGGGATATCACTACCCTGATCATTCAAAAAAGCGATATCTATATAGAAGGGGCAAGAGCCCTCGCCTGCTCGCCTTACCTTACCCATCTCACGACACTTGCCCTGGAAGGGGTAACGCTTTCTGATGAAAAATTCGACATCCTTTTCAGCGCAGCCAATCTGAATAACTTGTCTACGCTCCGGCTAAAAGACGTAGGACTGGATACAGACAGGGTTCACCGCCTGTTGCGCTCGCCGTTGATCCGATCCGTACACCACCTCGAACTGCCCCATAACAATCTCAACGATGAGACTGCACTGTTACTGGCAGCCTCTCTTAAGTTAAAAGATCTCCGAACCCTTGACCTGCGGGGAAATTCTATCCGGGAACAAACAGCCCTGGCATTGATGAATAGCCCGCTCCGGTCGGAAAACATAACCATCATTGTAGAATGACACGCATGAAAAAATTATCGTTGTCCCTTACGCTGACACCCGAAAGACAAGCTGTCTCAAAGGAGGAGTTGCCCGACGCTATCGTCCGGTTGAGCAACGATGGCGACGAAGCCATGCTGGTCAACGGTCGGATGTTACTGGTGCCCGAAGGCGCTTCCAGCCGCCTGGATGGATTGCACCTGCTGATTGAAGGCCCGCCGGAAACGTTCAGCCTGAAAAAATTCCGCGTCAACGCCGACGAGCCCGCCGCCGGAGACATGGTCCGGTTGTCGCCCGGTGAATACATAGAAAAACGCTATGCGCTGAAAGATTATTTCTATTACGACCAGCCAGGACAGTATAAAATAAAAGCGACATTTCACAACGAACTATCCAACGAAGCCTCGTTCGAGATCAGCAATTAACCATCAAAAACGCCATCCATCTATATGCCTGCAGCCCTCCCCGAATTCCAGTATTTAGAGCAGCTGATCCGCAGCCGCCTGAACCAGTATTTCCCATCCGCTACTCCCGAACCAGACGCGGTATTTCCCCCTCTTACTAACTGGCACCTCCCCGTCGCAAAATTCATCTCCGACAATAAGCTCAACCCCACCGAATCCACCCTCCTGCTCATCGGACTGGCGCCCCATTTCCAATCCGATCTCATAGACCAGGCCATCGAAAGCAAGATCCCCGGCTCCGGGAATTTCCCCAAACTGGGCGGCGTACGCGGAAAGAATTCACGCAGCTTCTTACCCACAGGAGAGACCGCGCTTTTCCTGCTGGCCGGCGATGACAAACAACAACGCCTGGCCCTGCAAACACTTTTCGGCGTGGAACACATCTTCGGGCAAAAAAAGATCCTGTGGCTGGAAGAAGTTCCCTACGGCGAACCCCTGATGAGCGGAAAGATCATCATCTCCCAGGACTATATCGATATTTTTCTTTTTGGCCGCCCCTCTCCACCACATTTCAACAGTAGCTTCCCCGCCCGTCTTATCCGCGAGAAACGGACATGGGATTCCCTGGTCATCAACGATGAATTGCAATCCCAGATCAACGAGATCATGAACTGGCTGAAATACAACGACCACCTGCTCAACAAATGGGGCATGGCCGACCGGCTGAAGAAAGGCTACCGCGCACTGTTCTATGGCCCGCCGGGAACGGGAAAAACGCTCACCGCCGCACTGCTGGGCAACGAGATGCACAAAGATGTCTATAAGATCGACCTCTCGATGGTCGTGTCAAAATATATCGGCGAGACGGAAAAAAATCTCGAACTGCTGTTCGCCCGCGCCGAAGACAAAGGCTGGATCCTCTTTTTCGATGAAGCCGACGCGCTCTTTGGCAAACGCACCAGCGTCCGCGACTCTAACGACAAATATGCCAATCAGGAAGTCTCCTATCTCCTCCAGCGTATCGAGGATTTCAACGGCCTCATCATCCTCGCCACTAATATGAAGAACAACATCGACGAAGCCTTTATCCGCCGCTTCAACGCCATCCTGCGCTTCCCCTTCCCCGAAGCCGCCGAAAGAAAGCTCATCTGGGCAAAGTCCTTCCCCACAGGAGTCCGCTTCGCCGCCGGCCCCCAATCCCCAACGCCTACGGACATTCCAGAAGTGGCAAAAAAATACGAACTGGCCGGCGGCAGCATCATCAACGTCGTCCACTACGCCTCGCTCAAAGCCCTCGAACGCAGCGGCATCCCATCCCCAAACACCCCCACGAACGGTGCGCCCGCAGCACCCACGACCGACGCCCCCGCCTCCCCATTGACCATCTATCTATCCGACGTCCAAAAAGGCATCCAGATAGAACTCAACAAACACGGCAAACCCTTCATACCCTGACCCAGCCGCTTCTTCATAAATATACCCTTTCAGGTATAATCATCACAAATGATCATCATTCTACACCCTTTCGGGTATATTTTTATCGAATTTCACATTTTTATACCCGAAGTGGTATACTACCAATAAATTTACCTATATTTATACCCTAAAAGGTATAAAATGCAGCTAAATAAATTCATCAAGGAAAAAAGAAAAGCTGCCAAACTCACCCAACCCGACCTGGCAGAAAAGGCCGGCGTCGGACTCCGCTTCATAAGAGAATTGGAACAAGGCAAAGAAACCCTACGTCTGGACAAGGTCAACCAGGTGTTACAATTATTCGGATACGAAGTTGGCCCCACACCGGTTCGCCGCAATACATCAACAGATGAGAACAGCTGAAATAAAAATGCACGACATAACAGCCGGCTGGCTGACACAAGACGAAAATGGCTATCACTTTCAATATGATCAGGATTATTTGAAAAAAGCCCTTCCCCCCGTAAGCCTTACGCTCCCCTTGCAGGAAACCCCCTTCAATAGCCAGGTTCTCTTCCCTTTTTTTGATGGGTTGATCCCCGAAGGTTGGCTGCTGGCTATAGCAGAAAGAAATTGGAAACTGAACCCGCGTGATCGCATGGGACTGTTATTGGCCTGCTGCAAAGATTGTATTGGTGCCGTGAGCATTTATCCGACAACGGAAGAGGAGGATAACCTATGAACAGATGTCTATACTGCTACCAACCCCTCGGGGCCACCGAAAAAGATTTCCATGCTGCCTGCAGTAAAAAAATGTTTGGCCAGCCTATCCCCCCGGAATTACCTTACTCGACATCTGAAATGGATAAGCTCGCGACAGAAGTCATCAAAAACCATGTGACAGTTACAGGGGTACAACCGAAGATATCTCTACACCTGGCGGCCACCGACGACAAACAAGCACCAAAACGATTTACCATAGTCGGATTATGGGGTGGTTATATTCTCAAACCACCCACCGCCCATTACCCGCAATTACCCGAAGTGGAAGATCTTACGATGCACCTTGCCGCCTTAGCGCGCATTAAGGTTGTGCCGCACAGCCTTCTACGGCTTCGCTCGGGGGAACTGGCCTATATAACCAAACGAATTGACCGGCTAAAAAAGAAAAAGCTGCACATGGAAGACATGTGCCAGCTGACAGAAAGACTGACAGAGGATAAATACCACGGCTCATACGAACAAATAGCAAAGGCCATTTTCAAATATTCAACCCATCCCGGCCTGGATGTAGTAAATTTTTTCGAACAGGTATTGTTCAGTTTTCTCACAGGCAATGCCGATATGCACCTGAAGAACTTTTCGTTGATAGATGAACCAGGCAACGGGCCTACCCTTTCCCCAGCTTACGATATGGTAGCCACAACACTCGTTAATCCTGCAGACGACGAAGACATGGCCCTTACCATTAATGGCAAAAAGAAAAAGATCAGACGTCAGGACTTTGTGGCCGCATTCACAACGCTGAAACTCGACCCCAAACAACAGGAAAATATTTTCAATAAAATGGAAAAAACAAAAAATAAATGGACAACATTTATTAATACCAGTTTCCTACAGGACGATTTTAAAACAGCCTACACTGCACTCATTCGGGAAAGATTTTCCAGGTTAGCATAGCCGTTAAACCGCCATTCACCGCCGGATATCGATTTATCACCGCCGAAGGGGCATTCTCCCCTGACAGAATACAATTATCTCTTAATTTCACAAATACTAAAATGATTCGCGTCATCAAATAATATCGTAAAGAAGTTGTGGGGTACAACAGGTTTGTCTTGGTTCGACAAACAAGCTGAGAGCCGCCGAGGGGCGGCTTCTTGGCGTTTATGACCCGCAACCCACGGGACCGCCGCATTTACAACAACCCTAGCTTGATAGCCTCTTTCACCAGCCCCGCCGTATTTTTTACAGCCAGCTTTTGTGTCAGATTAAGTCTATGCGTCTCCACCGTCCGGAGACTTATAAATAATTTATCGGCAATTTGCTTATTGGAATTCTCCTCGGCTATCAGCTTAAGTATCTCTCTTTCCCTTTTGGTCAAATGAATGGTCATGCCGGGACGGCTTCTCCCATATGCCAGTTCATCCACCACCGTTTGATGGATCAGCGGGTCCAGGAATAATTTGCCATGATGCACTTCTACAATAGCCCTGATCAACGTTTCCCTGTCGGTGTTTTTTAAAAGATATCCCCTGGCGCCATTGCGCAACATCTGTTTAACATAATGGGTCTCATCAAAATTGGTCAGGGCTATCACCTCCATCGCAGGCAGTTCCCGGGTAATTTCCTTACATAGATCGATCCCGCTGAAAGGAGCCATCTGAATATCCAGCAATACTATCTCCGGCCGCTCAACCCGGAGTTTGCCCGTCAGACCTTTCCCGCCGAGACTTTTCACGACGATCTCCGCATCGACACAGCCCTCCAGCATCATCGATAATCCCTGGATGATTATTTCCTGGTCATCAGCTATGGCTACCCTGATCTTCATTGATCCCGTTGAATTTACTGTTAAAAGGAGTAATAGGCAGCTCGAAATAAATAGAGACCCCGTTCCCGGTACTGGCATCTATCTCTATTTCCCCGCCAAGCGAATTGACCCGATCCATCACCGAATGCAGCCCCAATCCCCCAACGGTCTTCAGGCTTTCGATATCAAAGCCAACCCCATCGTCTTCGACGCTGACCGTCAGAACAGCCGCCTGCCTTGTTAGCTGAACATAGGCGCTCCCCGCATTAGAGTGTTTGATGACATTACTGATCAGCTCCTGCACCATTCGGTAAACCGTCAGCTCAAAACTTTTATTAAAACGCCCTATTTCACCCACCGGCTGATAACAGATCTTACCCTGTCCCCTAAGACGGATATTATTGCAAAAGACAGACAACGCTTCATCCAATCCCAAACGGATCAGCATATCAGGCATCAGGTTATGTGCCGTTTTTCTTATCTCGGACGACGCCTCATCCAGCATACCCATTGCTTTATTGAAGGTTTCAGAATGTTGCAAACCCGGAAACTCTGTTTTGGAAAGGCTAAATCGCATCTTGACGACGGACAATATACCCCCTACACCATCATGCAGGTCCTTGGCAATCCTTGCTCTCTCTCTTTCTTCTCCGCTCATTACCGCTCCCAATAGATGCAATTTCTTTGCCGCCTCCAGATTTTTTATGCGTTGCCCGGAAACCACTACTACCGTTACGCTGATCAATGTGATAAGCAGGATTATCAGTGACTGCCGTTTTAACCGGTTGTCCTTTTGCTCTATGATCAAACGACTTTGAGCCAGTTGCTTATCTTTTTCCGCTGTCTTGAACTGAAGGGACGAACGTTCAAAGCTGATCTTCAGTTTTTCCGACGCCATCTGCTGCTGCACCTGGTCGTACTTCTTCAGCAATTCAAAAGCCATCTTGTAATCACCCAGCTTCTGATAAATAGCCATCCCGCTCTCCAGCGTAGTCGATATTTCACTCCTGTACCCCAGGCTGGAAGCCAGGTCTATCGCGTACTGATAACAATGCAAAGCTTTTTTATAATCCCCAAGACCAAAATACACCCTGGACAACCTGGAATTGGTCACCAACCGAATACTGCCCGCCGTATAGCGCGTTACGTGTAATAGCTCCTTTTCAGCCCGTTCATACTTCTTATCATCCATAAAAATATCAGCCTTGCAACCCCTTACGAAGACCTCCAATTCGGCAATTTTTTTAGAGACGGCTATGCCCAGTGCACTATCACAATAACCCATAGCACGCCGCGGATCATCCTTACAGTATTTTAATGCCTCTACATAGAGGCCATACCCGATGCCCCGTGGAAAATCCAGCGTCTTCGAGAGGGCATAACCCAATTCACCATAATAGAGGGCATCAGCTATCAGCCCCTGTACCCTATAAACATCGAACAGCTGTATATAATGCACCGCCAGCGCTACTGAATCTGCATGCGTGTGAAGATTGTCCTTAAATGTTGCAGCAACCCTGTCCAGCGTGGTCATAGCCGAATCCATCTCGCCAAGGTTCTTATAGGCTATGCCAAGGTTACCTTGTATCCGGGCCAGCAACAGATGATACCGCATCTTTTCAGCGATGCCCATTGCCTGGCGGTAATAGGGGATCGCACTTCTGAAGTCGCCGTTTATCGAACATAGATCCCCCTGGTTCTTTAGACAATCAGAAAATCGATAATAGTTATTGCTTTTGTACGCCAGCGCCCGCCCCTTGTTAAGATAGTACAGACCGGAATCGCTTCCTGCATAAAAGAATCGCGCTGCATAATCTATATACGCCCCAATGCTGGCCGTGTCATCCGGTCGCTGCTGAATGACCACTCTCAGGCTGTCAAAATTATAATTGAACTGCTGGCCGGATACGCCATCGATGAGGCTGATCCAGATAAGAATGGTGATAGCCGGATACCGGTAGCTTTTCATTGCAGTTATAATACAGGAATGACTTCCATCGCTAACAAATATACTCTAATTCCGCCGCCGCCTGCCATTGTTTTATCTACGTACTACTACGTAATTATTTAATCCGGTGTTTCTGTCGACTAATAGCCCGGCCGGCCTCGCTACTTTTATAAATAAATTGAATAGACATGAAAAGAAAATCGCTAATAAAAAAATTTGCATTTTTAGCCCTGGTCACCGGCTGCGGATTAACCGCCTGTCATAAGGGGATCGTTCCGGAACCTCCACCGCAGGATTCTCTTTCGGGGTGGACACATTTACCGGCGCCAATGGATACCATAAACGTCCTGGAAGTTTTTGGGAATACCATCTATGCAGGCTCCAACAGCAACGCCTTATATACCAGCACGGACGGCGGGCAAAACTGGACCTCTTCCAAAGTCGGGCCCTCCGATGGCATGATCACTGCGATCCGGGTTTTCAACAACAACATTTATGTCGGCACAGTATTTAACGGCATATTTTCCAGTCATGACGGTGGCAGGACATGGACGTCCGCCGGCAGCAGTCTCGCCCAAAACCCGATCACCTCCTTCGCCGAACGGAAAAATACTTTATATGCCGCCGCCGGAGAAGATGGCGGCGTGTTTGTTCTGGATGAAATTCACAACACATGGGCGCATTTTAATAATAATTTACCGGAAAGCATCACTTCCTATTGGGTCTTCAAACTCCTCAACTCCAGCGACACATTGGTAGCTGCAGCCGGCGTGAACGGCACTTTTTATCATTACGATTTCGCTGCCGCCCGATGGGTCGAAACTTACCTTCCTAAATGGGGCTTCTATATCTCCGAAATGATCGTCGACGGCGGCAGCCTCTATGCCATCACCACCGAACACAAGATCATCCGCAGTTATAACAACGGCATCAGCTGGCTTTATGACTCACAGGACGCCAACCTGACCTCTCCGATCTTTTTCGGGCTTCATCACATATATGCAGGAACAGGCAAGGACTATCTCACAGCAAACAGCTGGCGCGACGGAGTCTGGATACAACAACGGGACCGATCGGCTGCCGCCGGTTCATCCTGGAGCAACGGCCAGGAATTTTTAAAGGCTGTTTTCGTCAATACGATCCTCGAAACGGGCGGCAAACTTTTTCTGGGTACCAATACGGGTCTTTATTTTAAAAAGACCACCTAATGACATTTAGTAAAGCCCTGACTCCAGTAACGACCTGCCTCATCATCAGCAGCATCTGTTATATATTCACTTCCTGCCACAAGGACAACAAGCCATTCCCGCCCACACCTAAGGCCGATTCGCCTGCCGTCTGGACAAGGATAACGACCTTGCCCCAGGAGCGGATAACGGCACTCGAGATCATTGACGGGATCATTTATGCAGGCTCGTCATCTTCGGGAAAAATTTTCATCAGCACCGATGAGGGCCTCCACTGGAAGTCTTCTTCCGTGATAAGCCCGGATATCGAAATAAAAGCGTTGGCGGTGTTTAAAAATAAAATATATGTGGGCGCTTTTCACGATAATGCAGTTATTCTTTCAAACAATGATATTTATTCCAGCAACGACGACGGGAACACCTGGATGAACGCCGGGACCGGCAACGAAGCGCTTTCCTTTACGGTGTGGAACAACAATCTGTATTGTTCGTCTTATGATGCTGCTCAAGGTATATTCATGCTGGACACCGTTACCAACAAATGGATACCATTCACAAATGGCCTTTCATCCATCCTGGGCAGCAGAACTACAAAAATAATGACAGCAGACGACGATCTGATTGCAGGAACCATCGATTTTTTTGCCGCATACGATGCAAAACAACAGGTTTGGATTCAAAAAGATTACAGTATTCCCCAGATCAGGATTTCGCTATTCCCCAACTATGTCATCGACATGATGTACGACAAACCCACTTTATTTGTTCAAATTTACCTCGGTAGAAAAAATCAGCAAACTATTATACGCACTGACGACCTTGGCGCCACCTGGCGCCCCGACTCCGCGCAACTAAAAGTCGATACGGGCAATGATGATAAATATATCATGCGGGGACTGCTGGCGGGCGCCGGTAAATATTACGTGATCACCAATCAGGAACAGGGTCTGACAGGAGCCTGGATACAACAACGCGACAAGCATGCCCCGGCCGGCACCACCTGGGCCAACGGCGAACAATTCTTACCGGGCCTCCATTGCTATGCCATCAGGGAGCTTAATAAAAAATTGTATCTCGCCACCGACAACGGAATACTCACCGCTCACTCACACACCTGAACCCCAAATGCTCCAGCCCGCTGTCCTCCGTACTCTTCATCCGTCTCGACACCCTGTAACCCGTGCAATAGGATTCATTACACAAGAATGATCCACCTCTGACCACTCTTTTGGCCGCATACGGTTCATCCGGATCAAAGGGTTTGTCCGGCCCCGGAGGATTGGTCACACCTCCGGGCCGGTTTACCCGGCTATAATAGCTGTTGTTATAATAGTCGACGCACCACTCCCACACATTTCCCGCCATATCAAAAAGCCCATATCCATTGGGCTGGAAAGACCCCACCGGCGCAGCACCATAAAAATGATCGCCACCCCCCTCGCGCGTACTCGCAACATTCTTATCCGGAAAATGCCCCTCCCAA
>Ga0105237_10006714_pt1 | contig 12716 bp, 7 predicted proteins | sample KBSC24metaG_FD_81520 | JGI IMG/M metagenome (GOLD analysis project Ga0105237, IMG submission 81520) | Corn rhizosphere microbial communities from Kellogg Biological Station, Michigan, USA - KBS C2-4 metaG | ecosystem: Host-associated > Plants > Roots > Rhizosphere > Soil | place: Michigan, USA...
ACCCAGGCAGCCGCGACCGACCAGAGCTTCCCATATTGCTTGTCGGGAAGAGAGAGTCCAGCCTTCTCAGTCACATCAGTGAATGTGCCATCACCGTTGTTGTGGTAGAGCGTATTTCGGTAAACCCCGGTGACCAAAATATCGTCGTACCCATCGTTGTCGTAGTCTCCGATTGCTACGCCCGTGTCAAAGCCCGAACCTTTCAGTCCGGCCTTTTCGGTCACATCCGTGAAGGTGCCCCCGCCGTTGTTGTGAAAGAGACGATTCCAATACTTCGCGGAATCCTTTTTGAGAGTGCTGATATCCGCACCGTTAGTGAAGAAGATGTCCGGGCGTCCATCGCGATCGTAATCGAACACCGCTACCCCACCTGCCATGGTCTCCGGCGCGTGGCGCTGAGGAGTTTCGTCGCTGTCCAGCGAAAACGGGATGGAACGCGACGAGAAATGGATAGGCGCGTGCACAGGCGTTTGCGCGCAAGCTCTGCCTGGAAATGTCAGCAGGCAACCGATCGCGGCCGCAAAAGCGGAGATACTTTTCCTCGTCTTTTCCATTTGCGTCTCTGAAATTGACTCCATCTCCGATTATTGCGGCCTCTGAGAGTCGTGGGACGAGTCGCCTAGAGATTGCGAATGGCTCGGCGAAGTGCCGTGGTAGATCTTTTCGATCTCCGTCTTCTCCCGGCTGGCTTCATCCTTTCGCCCTGATGCAGCATAGGCTCGTAGCAGATCCCAGTGGACCCTGCCGATGGAGGCGTCGTCGCCGCGAGCGATTTCCAATTCTCTAATCCCATTGGCCACGTCGCCTTTTGCTACGAGAGCTTCACCCGCCATCATGTGAGCGGATGCGCGTTTTGGATCGAGCTGAATTGCCTGCTGCGCAAGCGAGAGTGCCCGGTCAAATTCCCCGGCTGTAATCAGTTGCTGAGCGAGTCGTATGCGAGCGATTGCACTGGACGGCGAGATCGTAAGCTCACGTTCGAATTCGCGCATTGCTTCCTCCGGATGCATCTCTGAAAGGAAGGCTGCGCGAAGAAAATGAACGCCGGGCTCGTTTGGATAGGTCGCGACCAGCCGCTTGAATTCTGCATCGGCTTCTTCTTGCTGCTGCATCTGCAAGGCGACGACCGCCTTTCCACTCAGCGTGATCAGTTCGCGTTGATCCGGAGGAATTTCGGCGGGTAGATAAGGCAATCGCAATCCAGCGAGTCCAGCAGGCTCGACGAGCGTTGGGTCCGGCGAGCCAGAGGCAAGCATCTTCTGGAGTATGTCCATACTGTCGTCGTAGCGCTCAAAACGGGTGAGCAGGATCGCGACGTGGTAGAAGACCGAATCCATTAGCTCTTTGCGGTCTCCCATGCCCTGAGTCATTGCCCGCTGCAAGTGTTGAAGAGCTCGAGGATACGCTCTCAGCTGAAACTCGCTCATTCCCAGCAGAGCCCATCCTGGTCCGGCATCGGAACGAAGAGTCAGGAAAGAGCGCAAAACATCGCGCGCTGCCGCGAACTGTTCCTTCTCGTACAACATGGAGCCGAGATACCACAAAGCTTCCTCGGATTCAGGCCTCTGCTGGAGCGCGCGCCGGAATAGCTGAACGGCCTCGTCGTCATGATTCTCTTCCCGTGCTTTCTGCGCACTCTGCAGCAACTGATCAAATCTCTGTTGGGTCGAAGCCGCGTTGTTCTGGCTGGCTGCCGCCAACCATGGCCCAAAACCAGCGCAGAGACAAGCGATCAGGAGCACGCGGCAAATCAATGCGCTCTCTCCTTCGGCTCGCCCAGCTTGACTTTGGCCGGGGCCATCACCTCTTCCTTGTTCTTCAAGGCCAGGAGTGCCGCTGATTCTGACTTGGCTTCTTGAGTTCGCCCCAGTCTGGTGTAGACCATCGCCAGATGAGCCCGCACACCTGCGCTTTCCGGGGCCAACCGCTTTGCGGTTTCAAGTTCGGTCAAGCTGGCGTGAAGGTCTCCATTTTCTAGGAGAACGCGGCCCAGGGTGTGATGCGCTTCAGGATTGCTGGGATCGGCGTCGATCGCACTTCGCGCAAGTTCGCCGGCTTCGACGCGATTTGCCTTGTCCAGATCGATTGTGGCCAGCGCAATCATGGAAGGCGCGTGATGTGGCGAGATTGCTAATTCCTCTCGGTATTCGCGCTCCGCTTCAGCAGTATTGCCTTCGAAGGTGTAGAGTGTTCCGCAAAAATAATGCACATCAGGTTTGTGAGAGTAGCGCTTTTCCAGCCTCGATGCGAACTCATGAGCGCGTGCAAAGTCTCTGGGCGACTGCGCGGCATAGAGTGCTGACTTGCCCGCCAGCCAGATCTGTTCACGCAGTTCCGGCGGGTAATCCTCGGGAAGATAGTGGAGGCGCAAAGAAGCCAGTCCCATTCCTTCTGAAAGCTCCGGCACGTCGCCAAGCCGCGGGGCAATAGAAGCCAGCAGATACAGCGATTCGACGAATCTACCATCTCGCGTGAGTAAAAGCGCGAAATGAAAAACCGCCACATCAACCAATTCCGGCGAGCCTGCCCAGCCTGCCGCGGCCCATGCGCGGAAGTGTCGCAGAGCGACTTCATAATTTCCATTCTCGTACTCACAGAGTCCGAGGAAGGCGTAGGCCGGACCGCGGTGCGAAGTGTTGGTCAGGTGCTGAAAAGCCGGGCTTGCCTCGCTGAATCGATCCTGATCGTACAGCAAACTGCCTAAGTACCACCATCCGTCTGCCCATGATGGGCGCAGTTGCGTGCCCTCTCGATACAACCGGATCGCTTCCGGAACTCGATCTTGGGTCCGCGCAAGTTCAGCTTGTTTCGCAATCGAATCGAAGCGGGAGGGAACGGTTGCTGCAGATGCCGCCATCGAGATGGCGATTAAGAGACCTGGAATAAGCGACGACATAACTTAGAAAGAAGAATACCTGGGGCAATCGGAATGGTCGCCCCAGGTGTAACGCCTAGAAGGTGTACTTGCCCGAGAATTCTACAACGCGGTTGCCATAGTGATAATCTGCGTAGCCAAATTCCGAACATGTTGGACCAGGGCATGCTCCCGTGCTCGTTCCGGGGCCATTGGTCAGCACGCCGTTCTGATCGAAGTTCAACTTGGCGTTATTGTCTCCGGGAGAGAACGACAACAGGGCGTGGTTCAGGAAGTTGAATCCCGCAGCACGCAGCTCCAGGTGCTGGTGTTCCGTGAGGGTGAACTTCTTGAGCAGCGTGAGATCGCTGTTCCAGAACTTGGGCGTGGCGATGTACGGGAATCTTGAATTGCCAATTCCGGGGTGTGTCGTTCCGGGTTGAGCAAAACAAGCGCCGTTAGCGTACTGATGAGACTTCAAGCCCGTCCGCGGATCGCAGGTCAGGATTGGAGCCACTGTCACGTCGGGTGACGCAACCAGCAAAGCGCCCGATTGAACGTTGGAGATTCCCAACTGGTACCCGGAGTTCTGGACCAGTAGCGGGCCCGACATGATCTGCGTGATCCCAGAGATTTCCCAACCGTTTGTCGCGCCTCTGAGAACCCTGCTTCCAACCGTCAACTTGGGTAAGTCGAAGATGTAAGAAGCATTGAAGGTGTGTGCTCGATCGATGTTCAGAGGAGACCAGTACTCGCTGGCGCCCCAATCCTTGAAGGCTGCCGAAGAGTTGGTGGTTCCGATGTTCTTGGCCCATACGTAGTTCAGCGAAACAGTTGCAAAGCTGCCAGAGCGAGTCAGACTGGTCTGCATTGAGTCATACTGCGACTTTGCAGTGCTCTCCATCGCACTCAGGCCTTGGTAATACTGATACGGACGGAACTTCTGCTGGCAGTTTGTATCGTTGAGAGTGGTGGTGCTGTAAGCACCGCACTTCGCTATCACCGCGGATTCCGTCATTGCGCCCAGCGGGACTGCGTTGAAGTTCACTCCGTTCTGTGTCAGGTTGGAGTTATTGCCTACATAAGCCAGCTCAAACATGAACTTGTTCGGGAACTGCTGATCCAGGTTCATGCTGTAAGTGGTGGTGTAGGACTGATCGTGATTGTGCGCATCGATGACCGAGATGTTCCCATTCTTGAAGTCAGTCGGTACGCCAAACACCACGTTCGGCGCGCAATGGTTGTTGCCCTGATCGATTCCGCCGGCAGCATTGGCCGCGCACGAACCGCTGCCATCGCTCTTGAACTGGTCGATAGATTCCCAGGTTTTGGCCGTTCCTGGAGCCCCCCAGCCCACTGAGCCGAACGATGTATTTGCAGCGCCCTGATAGGACTGCAGGTTCTGCGCGTAGCGATACTGGCCCCACCCCCCGCGAACGACTGTCTTGCCGTTTCCATAAACATCGATGGAAGCGCCAAAACGAGGCGAGAAGACCACAGGATCGATAGCTGCTCCGGCCAGCGAGACACCTGAGGTCAGGCTGTGCCAGGTGATGCCCGGGTTCATGCCGGTATCTGAATACTTCTGAAAGTCGAAAACTGCGGCTCCATACTTCTCGTTCGGGAAGGGGAACCCGAAGTGCTCGAAGCGCATGCCGTAATCGATCGAGATGCGGCGGTTGAGCTTCCAGTGATCCGTTGCATAAAACTGTAAGGAATTCTGAACCATCTGTATGGGTGGCGGTAGAGCCTGCTCGAAGTAGCTGAAGTTGGTCCCGGCAAGCATGTCGGCGTAGTTATTTCCGGTGCCGCCTCCCCATGGGTTGTAGGTGAATACACCCATGTACTGCGACCACGCATCCTGCGCGTTATAGAGGTGCTCCCAGAACGCGCCGACCTTGACTGTGTGGGTCTTGTAGACCTTGGTGAGGTCAGCTCCGGCGCTTGGAATTCCTTTTTCGGCATAGAACGTCGGATGGTAATCGTGCCCGATATCCCCGATGTTTGGCACGCTCTGCCCCCAGCTGGTGACCACCGGTGCATTGGGGTTCCCGAAGACGCCTTTGAGCGGGAAATTCATCTGGCTGCGAAGGACCTTCTCTGGGCTCTTTGGTCCGCCCGGCATATCCATGTGGGTATAGCCGACGCGGCCTTCTACTGTGAGGGACGGTGAAAAGATGTGCAGGAAATTGGCTGCATAGAAGTCGGAAGTGTTTTTGCTGAGGTCTTCGCTCGGGGCGGGAATCACCCAATCACCGGCAGCCGACCAGAGGCCCAGAGGCTGAATGGCATTCTCACGCTGCCGGCTCCAGCTTACGTAAAACTTGGTGTTATCGCTGAAGTTTGCATCGATCTTGATGACGTTTTGCCAGGAATTCTGGCTCTGCAATACCGGCTGGATGTAGTTGAATCCGTGGCTATCCGGTGCTCCGTTGGGGGTGGTTGGGAGAGGCAATGAGTTCTTCATCCACAACTGCGCCGCGGCTGAGATACACGCGCTCGACATCACGCCGCCGCTGATCGTGCATCCCGGACGGGCACTGGTGATGTCACCGCTGGGCTGGTTGCTCATCCCGAACCTGCCAGGCGAGTTTGTCCATGAACTCATGCCGCTGAAATCGCCGTTGATCATTGCCGCGGTGGGCACAAACGCGCGGTTGATACCGCCGAAGATCAATTGGCGGTACGACTCGTAGGATTCGTGGAAGAAATACCTGTTTCTTAACTTGTTGAACCCAGTGCCGGGAATCAGAATCGGGCCGCCAATGTTGCCGCCCGGGTAGTAGAAGTGCGAACCCGTATCGTTCAGCGCCCCCGCCTTGAGACCGCTGGACGGATCCGATTCCGTCTGTTTGGAGAACTTGTCTTCCGCATTCAATGCGTGGTTGCGTGCGTAAAGGTGAACGTCTCCATGGAACGAAGTGCCGCCGGACTTGCTGATGCTGTTAATCACCACAGGTCCCTTGGAGTTTTCAGCGCCGTAGTTCGAAGTAAGCACAGTTACTTCGGAGAGCATATCGGGGTTGGGATTCACGGGCGTTGCTGAACCCGGAGCACCCGGATCTTCTACGCTCTGGCCATCCTGATTGATCGACATTCCGGTACCCGACTGTCCATTGATGCTGACGCCACCCAGCGCTCCTGCGCCTGCACCGCCCTGCACCGTAAAACCGTTGATGCCGACAACCTGGCCGTTGTAGCCGGGCCGGTTGGTGCCGCCGTTGCTGATCTGTGCGGCGCCTGGGAGGATCTTCAGAAACTCCATCGCGTTGCGTCCGACCAGAGCGAGATGCTCGAGCTTGTCGGTATCAATGTGATCGGCTTTGGCTCCTGAGTCGGTGAGAATCATGTCAGTGGAGTCGGCGACGACCACAACCGTCTCCGTCTCTGCGCCAACTCTGAGCGAGATGTTGAGGCTCTTGTCATCTCCGGACTGCAGGACGATGCCCGATCCCTTCCATTTCTCAAAGCCCCTGGTCTCAGCTGTCACCGTGTAGGTTCCAACGGGCAATTGGGTGACTGAGAAAAAGCCCGCCTTATCCGTCACGGCCTGCCGGACCACCTTGGTGCCCTCGTTCTGGATAAGAACTTTAACCCCCTGCACTATGCCGCCGCTGGAATCGGTCGCGGTGCCTGACAGGTTTGCGAAGATCGATTGTGCAACTGCCGCGGAATTCCCCGACAGCAAGAGCCCAATCGCAATAGCAATGAGGCAGGACCAGACTTTGCAGCCTTTCCTCACGCCCCTGACCAACCCTGAATGGTACGAAGAAGTCATTCTTATCTCCTGTTATTGCTCACCGACGTTGTGGGCTCTCTCACGGCCCTCCGCTCGTGGTTCAGCATCCATGCCCCAACCAACAGTTGCTTCAGTCCCCAACGCTTGCAAACGTTTTCTCAATGCGACCGAGGCTCATGTTTCATGAAGGACTTTGTGTCGCAGGTCAACTCGGAACGCCAGGCAATTCGTCTGCGTTTCAAGCGATCCCGACAGGATGGAACTCAAGCAATTGCGGACTCTAGCACTCAGATGTCTAAGAAAGATTTGTTAATCATGTCGGAATATTGTTGGGAATGTCTTTTGAGAATAGACTGTCGTAAGTTGATGCAATCTATATATTTATCCACTGTCAACGATGTCACATCAAAGGTGTTTGCGTGGGTTCGGGTGAGTTACAGCACCCGTGCCATGGAAATTAGGAAGATGGACAGGTGAGTGCAGGGAAGCGCACCGATACTTGCGCCGGAGGGAAAGCTGGCGTTCACTCGGCTGGCTGTTGCGCAGAGTTTTACTTGGAGATTGTGAGACTCTGCCAAGCCTCTAGCCGCCCTCGTCGATGACCTCAATGGCGGAGATGGTCGCGTAGTTCACGACAGGATCAAACGTTAAATCGATCTTTCCTTCAGGGGTAGGCCGTAAATGGGTGAACGTCTTGGTGAGAGCGTGGAGACTGCCAGCCTCCTTGAAAATGTCGAAATTGTCGAGCAATGTGGTGCCATTGCAATAGACACGAAAAACTCGGCTGCCGATCCCAATCTTGCCTGAGGCATCTGGGACCCAATACAACTCGGCGAAATGAAGCACGAGCGTATAGCGGCTGTTCGGAACTACCGGAATGGAATACGTGAAGTGCCCGTATCGTTCCTGGGCGTAGAGTTTTGGATCGGGTGTACCGCTTACTTGGCGCGGCGGATCGGATACGACCCCATTCTGGAAATAATTGTCGGGATGCCACAAGTTCCCACTATGGTCTGTAACGGCGGCCGCTTGCATGACCAGTCGGATCGGGATCTGGCGATGAGGCAAACCGGGCAGTATCTCAAGAGCATTCAGCAGCGGGGTCGTTCTGCCCGACGGGAATTTCAGATGGAGATAACCGTCCTTATCTGGGGTGATGTCTTTGAAGACTTTCTCATCCGCGACGTTCGGACCCAGGGCATCAGCGCTGATATTGAAAGCGGACAAGAGCGGCAGCCCGTTCGCGGTTACATCGAAGAACTGAGTCTGGTCGTCAGGTGGTGAAGCGACGAAGAACAGGTGCAATTCATAGACCCCGGGTGCGAGGGGTATGTCGTATGAGAATTCCCCTCCCGTGCGCCAGTAATCGAAGAGCATGGGATCGACGGTGCGAGCGATTGGCGTCTTGGGGCGCTCGAAACCGGCAGAGCCCGTGACGTAGCGATCGGCCTCCCAGTATGCGCCGGCGCTATCCACCTTCGGGCTCCCGCTATAGCCGGCGAGCAGACGCAGAGGAACTGTGGCGACCTTCGAAGGCGTTACCGGCTGCGAGTTCCTCGTGGGATCTTGCGAGGAGGTGGGTAGCGAAGCGACGGGTTCATCGTGCCTCAACAGCCGAACTGCTCCGAAACCTATCAATACTAGAGCGACCAGCCCTCCTGCGGCGTAGAGGAGCCATTGCCTCCTCACAATCCGAGAGCCCGCCGGATCAGTTTTCCTCGCTTGTGAGGACTCCGGCGGTTCTGAAGGATCCGTTGCATCCGCACTCGGGATGCTGTCGAGTTCGTCGATTACCGACTGCTGTTTGGCAGTTAGAGCATCACGATAAATGAATTCCGGCGTGTAGGTTCGAAAGGGGATCAGAATCTGGACACGGTGGTCCTTGCCTTCTGTGTCGTAGAACTCTTTGAGCTTTTTCCGGAGGCGGTAGATTTCGGTGCGGGCTACCGAATCGGTCGAATCGAAAGAACTTTTAGCGCGCCCAAAAACCTCGGTGGCGATGTTGTATTCCGTGATCTGATCAGTTTGGCCATCCAGATACTTCTGTCCAACAAAATTCAGGAGCCTGGCGAGCCGAGGTGAGCGCTCAAGAGCGGCAACCACCGCCGCCAACTCAGCGCGTTCTGCGTCCGCGGATTGCGGTGCGGGGCCCAGCGTCATCCATTCACTCCCGAACTTCAGGCCATTCTACAACCGGCTCTTTAACATCCGAAACATTGGTCGCGGCTCGCTGAACATGAGACCGTCCAATTTTAGGTCAGGACTCAACCCATTGAAATTGCGACAGTAATCGCTCAGATCAAGCGTGAACAATTCTTCGACATGATTGACAATTCCGCGCCGGCTCGCTGCCGCTATATTTTTCCTTCGTTCTGAAATACGAGCTGAGCAGGATGCGTCGCTGTCCAGGTTATGGCGCAAACCACCGATAGCGCTGCCGATCGGCATTTGTGTGCAGGTGGGTCGCCCCTGAGCTCAGTTTAAAGTGCTTCTCGGCCGGCTGGCTGGATCTTTGCGGAGGCTGAAGCTGGGAGCAATTTGGACGACGACGCACTTGTGGGGAACTGTCGAGTCCATTTGGTAGTTCTTGTTCCCTCTTCGCGGGGTCTAAGGCCTCCGGGCCCCGGGAACTTGTTTCGCATTTTGGCAGAACTCAATCCGATAAGGGACCTCAGGTGCACGTTTCGTCAACTCGCCGGCTTCTATTCGTTTCGTTGCTGCTCATCCTCAACCCGATGACCTGTCACGTCGAAGCTCAAGAACGAGCGCCAGTGAGATCGCTGGTTGTGGATCTCAACCAAACTGCGGCTCCGGTCGACCGCTTCTTCGATCTGTCGGTCGGCTCCGATTATCCGGGCACACTGTTGCGAGAGGATAGCCTGGCCCAGCTGAAAATGACCACGGATGAGCTTGGCTTTCGCTACATCCGTTTTCACGCCATTTTCCATGATGCTCTGCGAACGGTGAAGGTGGAGAATGGCGAGACCGTATATGACTGGACGAAGATCGACCAGCTTTACGACGCTTTGCTTGCGCGGCATATCAAGCCGTTTGTGGAGCTTGGATTTACGCCGGCAGCGCTGGCCACCTCGCAAAACAGTATCTTTTTCTGGCACGGCAATACGTCGCACCCGAAGCCAGAAGGGTGGCGTGATCTGATCGATGCATTCATCCGCCACATTGAAGCACGGTATGGAAGAGACGAAGTGCGCACCTGGTTCTTCGAGGTGTGGAATGAGCCGAACCTTTCGGGCTTTTTCGAAGGCGCCGACCAGAAAGCATACTTTGAGTTGTATGACCTGACGGCGAAAACGATCAAGGCCGTCGATCCCCTGCTAAAGGTTGGTGGCCCCAGCACCGCCGGCGCTGCATGGATTCCGGATTTTCTGGCGCACGTGAAGCAAAGCGGAGCACCTGTCGACTTCGTGACCACGCACACCTACGGCGTACTGGGTGGATTTCTCGATCAATACGGGCATGACGATACAAAGCTTGATCCTTCTCCGGATGCGATTCTGGGCGACGTCCGCCGCGTGCGCCAACAGATTTCTGACTCCCCCTTTCCGCGGCTTCCTGTGTACTTCACGGAGTGGAGCACAAGCTATACACCAAGAGATTCCGTTCACGATTCGTACGTCAGCGCAGCGTACATTCTCGCCAAACTCAAGGGTACGCAGGGGCTGTTGCAGGGCATGAGCTACTGGACTTACACGGATCTTTTCGAGGAGCCAGGGCCGCCGACGGCTCCGTTCCAGGGAGGCTTCGGACTATTGAATCCTCAGGGAATCCCCAAGCCCGCCTACTTCGCCTATAAATACCTGCATGCACTCGATGGAGATTCGTTGCCAACGAGCGATTCCCAGGCGATGCTTTCAGCCAAAGAGGGAAGCTTCACCGGCGTCATCTGGGACTTTGAACAGCCGGATCAACAAGTAAGCAACCGATCCTTCTATACGAAGGCTGTGCCTGCTCATCCTGTCGCGCCTGTAAAGTTGCAGATGACCCATCTCATGCCAGCGAGCAGCTATCGCCTGCGGGTCTATCGAACCGGCTATCACGCCAACGACGCCTACACAGCCTACCTTGAGATGGGCTCGCCAAATCAGCTCACCAGTGAGCAAACAGCGACGCTAAACAATTTGACGCGCGACTTGCCTGAGACGAACACGACCATCGACTCCCGTAAGGATGGAACAGCCGAAATCGTAATTCCGATGAACAGCAACGATATCGTGCTGGTGAAGCTGGTTCTTGTCAAGCAACCTGAAGTTGCGGCAACGAAATGAGAATAGAGCCTTGTCTACGCACTAGGCCAACGCAGACGCCAAGCATCGTAGTCGGCGGCGAACCGTCCTGTCAGCACATCCCACACTTCTAGGTAAGGAAGCCATCACCAATTAGGTTAGAAGAATGAGAATCAGGCCAGCCTGTTCAGTCGCGCTATTCATCGGTTCTGTTTTAGCCTTCGCGCAATCGTCTGCCAAGCCTGGAGACCTTCGGTCCGCTGAGTCTCCTCAAGCGCGTCATACATCGCCGGCGGAATCCGGAAACAAGAGCTGGCCCGGCCCCGGACAGCTCTTCGTTGGTGCGTGCTATCAGCCTGTCGATCGATCACCCGAGGAGATCGATCGTGACATCGCCATCATGCAACACGCCGGCTTCAACGTCGTTCGCATGGGCGATCTGTCATGGGATTCTTTCGAGCCGGCCAAGGGCAAGTTTTCCTTCGATTGGTTCGACCGCATCATGGACAAAATGCATTCGGCTGGCATACGCGTCATTCTCGACATTCCCGGAGCACCCGCACCAATCTGGCTGCACCGAGCCTACCCGGGAGTGGATATCGTCGCGCAGAATGGCACTCGCCTTCCTCCGGCGGAGCGCTACATGGACAATATCAGCGATCCGGACTACGTACGCGAATTAGGATTTCTGGCCCAGACGATGATGAAACACTATGCCCATCATCCCGCCGTCATTGCTGTCGGTTACAACAATGAGATTGGCAATGGCTACATGTCCTATTCAGAAGCTGATCGGCAGCGTTTTATCGCATGGCTTGAGAAAAAGTATGGAACCGTCGAGGAGCTCAACAGAGTCTGGGCGACGCAGCGCTGGTCGCGCCGGCTGAGTAGTTTCCAGGATGTCGATCTTCCGCTCGCCGACGGGCCCGGGCCTTCGGAGCGTTTTCTTGATCTCCATCGTTACTGGTCTGATGTAACCATCGCGCGACTCGAAGAGTTGGAAGCAATCCGCAGACGTGAGATGCCGGAATACCCATCAATTTCGAATCTTTGGGATAACGCGTCTCGACGCGGGTTCGACTATCTGAGTACGTACCGTTCTTATGCATCTTTCGGGGCGGAGGGTTTCTATCCAGGCGATCCGATCAGCGGTGCTTTCGGCGCGCTCATGATCAAAGGAGCGCTCTCGACTCCAATCTGGTTTAACGAGTTCACGGCCGGCGGAGGAGGGGACTACGGTACTCCGGGCCGCAGTCGCATGTACGCCTACCTGGCTCTTGCTCTGGGCACGCAGGGTATCCTGGCGTGGACCTTCAATAGCCATCGCGGCGGAGAAGAACAGGCGCTTTTCGGGCTGGTCGATCACGACGGTACGCCTTCGTGGAAAGTCGATGAATTCGCGCGGATCGCGTCGGAGTTCAAGCGCCTCGAGAAACATGGATTTCCCCGTTATACGCATCCTGAAGTGGCGATCGCCTATTCCTTTGATTCCGCGATTGCATCCCATCCGAATGGCCCATCCAATACGACACTGCAATATTTCAAGACTCCGTATGCACAGCAGGTCCAGAACGCCTTCGAGCCTCTATTCCGAGCTAATATCGATGCCGCCGTCATCAACGTGGGACATGAAGATCTTTCCTCATACAAGCTCGTGGTGATTCCGGCCGATTACGTGATGGACGAAGCCAGCGCAAGCCATCTACGAGACTACGTAAAACGCGGCGGCACGGTGCTGATGACCGCGTACTCCGCCAAGGAAGACGAGCATGCACTGTGGTTCGATACTCCGCTTCCAGGCCGATTGAGCGATGTCTTCGGATTAAGGACAAATGCGTTCTACGATGTCCCCGCATTGAGCTTTGAACTAGACGGAAAA